>ERZ825159.2142-NODE-2142-length-16745-cov-2.783883_pt1 | contig 16745 bp, 22 predicted proteins | sample MGYA00519932_ERZ825159 | MGnify/ENA primary metagenome ERZ825159 (study PRJEB31778, sample SAMEA3449191) | human gut metagenome | biome: human gut; feature: human-associated habitat; material: faeces | place: United Kingdom | collected 2010/2012 ...
AACCATCTCTTATCGTGAAGGTGGATTCGCTGACGGACGAGTTTTCTGACCCGGAGGGGCGCGCAAAGCTCCTTGGCGATTTTGTGGCAAGCAATAAAGCCGGGGAACCTTGGCTGATTCCTGCCGAGCAATTCTCGGTGGAACAGGTAAGGCCCCTTACTCTATCTGATCTTGCGCTGGCAGACTTCGTAAAACTGGATAAAACGACGGTGGCAACCATTCTTGGCGTGCCGCCTTTTGTTTTGGGCGTTGGCGAGTTCAAGCGAGACGAATGGAACAACTTTATTTCTTCCCGTATCATGCCGATTGCACAGATTTTGGAGCAGGAGTTTAGCCGAAAGCTGCTCGTATCTCCGGATTACTTTTTCCGCTTCAATGTCCGCTCCCTCTACAACTATTCCTTGGAGGAAACCATCAAAGCTGGCGCGGAAATGGTTGACCGCATGGCAATGACACGGAACGAGTGGCGCAGTTGGGTTGGGCTTACTCCGCACGAGGGAATGGATGAGCTTTTGGCCCTTGAAAACTACATTCCCGCGGACCGCCTTGGCGATCAGAAAAAACTAAACGGAGGAGGTGAGTAAATGGTAGGAGCAAGACAGGCAATCAGCCGCAGTGGCGACTTCAAAACCCGCGCTGCTGATGGGAACCTCTACATTGAGGGCTATTTCGCCACCTTTACCGGCGAATACCGGATGTGGGATAAAGCCATCGAGCGCATTGACCGAGGAGCCTTTGATGGTACCCTCGGTGATGATATTCGGGCGCTGGTTAACCATGATACCACAATCGTGCTTGGCAGAACAACAGCTGGTACACTGACCCTCCGCGTTGACGATTTGGGCCTTTGGGGGTCCATCCTCATTAATCAAGCGGATCAGGATGCCATGAACGCCTATGAGCGTGTAAAGCGTGGGGATGTTTCCCAATGTTCTTTCGGCTTTGACATCCTTGACGAGGAAACCGAAATCCGGCCAGATGGCACAACCGTGTGGACTATTCGCAAAGTCAAACTGTATGAGGTATCGGTCGTTACCTTCCCGGCCTACGAGGACACCATGGTAGAGGCACGGAAAAAATACCTTGAAAAGATCAACGAGCGCAAGCTCGACCAATGGAGGGCCGAAGCCCTCAAAAAGCTAAGAAAGGAGTGCTGACATGGCACTGAAATCCATTATGATTGCCAAAAAGCTGGAACTGAAAAGAGCAGCTTTTGAGGCACTGGTAGCTAAAGACGCAGAATTTGCAACACGCTCCGCTGAAATCGAAAAAGCAATCGGCGAAGCTACCACCGATGAGGAGCAGCAGGCTGTTGAGGACGCCATGAACAAATTTACCGAGGAACAGGATGCCCACAACGCTGAAAAAGAAAAACTGTCCGCAGAAATCAAGGGCCTTGAGGAAGATTTGGAAAATGCCGAAAAAGATCCTCCCAAGGCTGAACCCAAAGCAGAAAAGAAAGACGAAAGGAATGATTTTACCATGAATACCATCAACATTCGCTCCCTCCCCATGAATGTGCGCGCCTTTGACGCTCTTCCCAAAGAGCAGCGTGACGCTATCGTAGCCCAGCCCGATGTGCAGACCTTCTTTGCGGAGCTTCGTAACGCTGCCCGCAGCAAGAGAGATATCACCGGTGGTGAGCTGACCATCCCTGTTGTATTCCTCGACCTCATTGCCGAGAATATGTATCGCTACTCCAAGCTGATGCGTCGGGTCCGCATCCGCAATGTCAATGGCGAAGCCCGTCAGACCATTGCCGGTACTGTCCCCGAGGCCGTTTGGACTGAAATGTGCGGCGCCATCAATGAGCTGACCTTCAGCTTTAACCAGATCACTCTTGACGGCTTCAAGGTTGCCGGTTATGTTCCTGTTTGTAATTCCCTGCTGGAGGATAACGATGTAAACCTCGCCTCCTGGATCGTCGAGATGCTGTCCGAGGCTATCGGCCTTGCCAAGGATAAGGCCATCCTGTACGGCAAGGGCGCTGGTCAGAAGATGCCTCTCGGTATTGTGACGCGTCTGGCGCAGGAGAGCAAACCCAGCGATTACCCGGCCAATGCTCCTGCTTGGGTTGACCTGCACACCTCCAACATCATCACCATTCCCACCGCTTCCACCGGCGAGGCTTTCTGGGCTGCGCTGGCTGTTGCTGCTGGTAACACCTTCACCCGCTATTCCCGCGGCGAGCGCTTCTGGGCTATGAATAGCAAGACCCTGGCTACTCTGCAGTCCAAGGCAATCCTTGCTACCGCTTTGGGCCGGTATGTCACCTTTGACGGTATGACCATGCCCATCATCGGCGGTGATGTGGAAATCCTCGAATTTATCCCCGATGGCGACATCGTTGGCGGCTATGGCGACCTGTACCTGTGGGCGCAGCGCTCCGGCATGACCATCGAAGCATCCCGCGAGGTTCAGTTCATTCAGGACAACACCGTATTCCGCGGCAAAGAGCGTGCTGACGGTATGCCCGTTATCCCCGGCGCTTTTGTGGCGATCAACATTAACGGCGCTTCCGTAACCACCTCCATGACCTTTGCGGCTGATACCGCCAACAACGCAAAGCTGTCTGCTCTGACCGTTGGAAACCTGTCCCTCAGCCCTGCTTTTGATGGCGATGTGCTGAGCTACACCGCTACCGCTTCCGCTACGACTGCTGCCGTAAACGCCACCACCGAGGTCGCAGGCGCACAGGTTGCTATCGCCTACAACAACGCCAATGTGAAAAACGGCGGCACTGTTGCTTGGCTGGCTGATGGCACTGCCCATCCTCTGACCGTAACCGTGAAGAACGGCAACGAGACCGTAGTCTATACCGTCAATGTAACCAAGGCTTCCTAAGGGGGGTTAAAGCATGACAGACGCTGACATCCTTGTGATCTTGAAAGTCGATTTGCAGCTTTCCACCGCAGCGCTGGACAACTATCTCTTGGCGCTGATCGCGTCTGCCAAAGAGTACATTGCCACCGAGGGCATCGTGCTCTCCACCAGTACGGGTGATGCCGTACTGGTGGAGATGTACGCCGCTTACCTCTACCGGCAGCGCAGAGAGAAAGTAGTGGCAATGCCGCGTATGCTGCGCTGGGCACTCAACAACCGACTGTTTGAGCAAAAGGTGGGTGGTTGATTTGGATGATCTCATTACATTAATCTCCCAAACCTTTGAGCAGAACGATATCGGGGTACAGATTGCCACAGAAACCACAACACAGGTCTGGGCGCGGCTGCAGTCCGCTACACGGGCGGAGTTCTATTCCGCCGGTCAAAACGGCTTGCAGCCGTCCCTTGTGGCGGTTACTCCTATCGCCAACTATGCTGGGCAGAAATTAGCCGAGTGGCGCGGCACACGCTATTCCATTTATCGCACCTATTTTGCAACAGGCAGCGATGAAATAGAGCTGTACCTAGAGGAAAAGGTGGGCAACGATGTCGAAAACGGTTAGACCGGATGAGTTGACAACGGCAATCCTGTCCGAACTGAAAAACTATGACCAGGCCGTTACGAATGGCGTAAAAAAAGAGGTTCGGCAGGTGGCAAAGGAATGCCGCCAAGACATTGTGACCGGCAGCCCGGTACAGACCGGCGATTATAAGGCCGGTTGGCGTGACAAGGTCGCATATGAGAGCTACAGCGATATCCGTATGCGAATTTTCAACAAAACGGATTACCAGCTCACGCACTTGCTGGAACATGGTCACGCAGGCCCAGGCGGAACCGCAAAAGGCTCTGCCCGCCCATTCCCCCACATCGGCCCAGCGGAGCAAAAGGCAGAGCAGAAACTATTAACCCGTGTAAAGGTGGTGATTAAGAAAGGATGACACTGCAAGAGGTCAATTCCCTGTTAAAACAGACGAGGATGCCCGTAGCTTACGGTTACTTTAATAAGCCGCAAAAGTTACCGTATATCCTCTATCGCGTCTCCTACTCCAATAATTTTGGCGCTGACAATGTGGTGTATCACCCCATCAACCATATACAGGTTGAGCTTTACACAAAAGATAAAGACCTAACAGCAGAGGGCAAAGTCGAACAGGCCTTGTCCTCTCTGTTTTGGCAGAAGTCCGAGAGTTACATTGAAGATCAGCAGTGTAACCAAGTAGTTTATGAAATCGAGGTGTAAAAATGGCTGATAAAGTTAAATTCGGTATCTCGAATGTCCATTACGCTATCCTCGACGGGGAAAATAACACCTATGGCACTCCCGTAGCCATCCCCGGCGCAGTTAGCCTGTCTTTGGAGCCTTCCGGCGATACCACACCGTTTTATGCGGACAACATTCAGTATTTCGTAGCCGTGGCGAACAGCGGCTACACCGGCGATCTCGAAGTTGCCGTTTTCCCCGAAGCATTCCTCAAGGATGTTTTCGGGTATACTCTTGACACCACCAGCAAGGTGATGATCGAGAATGCAAACATTCAGCCCAAGTCTTTCGCACTGCTGTTCCAAGAGGAGGGCGATGTGAACGGGACGAAGTTTGTTCTTTACAACTGCACCTGCACTCGGCCTACCCGTGAGCTGAACACCACGACCGAGAGCGTAGAGCCGCAGACGCAAACCGTCAGCATCACCGCTTCCCCGCTGGCAAACGGCAACTCCCTTGCCTACACTACGGCGGAGACCCCGGAGGCGACCGTGAACGGCTGGTACACCGCCGTATTCACTCCGACGACTGGAGGCTGAAATGAACAAAGTAATCGAGATCGACGGAAAAAGCGTAGGGTTGTGCGCTAATGCGCTGACCCCACGCATCTACCGCCATAAAGTGGGTCGGGACATTGTCCGTGACCTGCAAAAGCTACAAACGGCAGCGACATCCGAGGACGGATCTTTTTCCGTAAGCGATCTTGAAATATTTGAGGATGTCGCTTTTATCATGGCTCGGCAATATGACGGGTCCATCCCGGACAATGTTGACGAGTGGCTGGAGCAGTTTGAGATGTTTTCCATCTATAAAGTGCTCCCTGCCATTTTGGAGCTTTGGAGCCTGAACAACAAGACTACCGCTGTTCCAAAAAAAAAATAAAACAAACCGTGCGTGAGCCCACCGGGTCAACCTTTATGCTCCGCTGCGCTGAACTCGGTTTATCCGATGAAGCGCTGGAGGACATGACCTGCGGAATGGTCTATGATTTGATGATCGAAAAGGCCAACGACGCAGAACAGTATGCCATAAGGGGCAGACCCGGCGGCTTGCGTGATTTCTTCGCAGGAGGTGGTAAGATTGGCTGAAAATGTTAAAGGCATCGTTGTTGAAATCGGCGGCGATACAAAGGGATTGTCGAAAGCGATCAGCTCGCTGAACAGCGAAATCCGTGGGACACAATCGGAGCTTAATAAAGTCAATCGCCTGCTGAAACTCGACCCGACTAATATTGACCTGCTCAAACAAAAGGAGCAATTGCTCGGGGAACAAATCAAAAATACAGAAAACAAGGTTGAAAGCCTCCGAAACGCCAAAAAGAAAGCGGATCAGGAAATGGCGGACGGCACGGAGATCAACCAAAAACAATACCGTGAGTTAGTCCGGGAACTGACCAGCGCCGAACTAAAGCTGAAAGACCTACAGGCCGAAGCGTCCAAGAGCCGTGCGGCACTTGCACAGGTTTCAGCAGTTACAGGCGAAATAGCAGAAAAGTCCGGGAACATTGCAAAGAAGTTTGCACCGGCATCTTTGGCCTTTGCAGGCGCAGGAGTGGCAGCCACAAAAGCGGCTGTAGAATTTGAAAGCGCCTTTGCTGGCGTTGAAAAAACAGTAGACGGCACTACAGAGCAGCTTGCGGCACTCAGGCAGGGCATATTGGACATGGCAGAAGAAATTCCTGCGTCCACTACGGAGATTGCGGCGGTTGCGGAAGCTGCTGGACAGTTGGGTATTGCCACCGATGATGTACTTGACTTTACCCGCGTTATGATCGACTTAGGCGAAGCAACCAACCTTTCCGCTGATGAAGCTGCCTCTGCACTTGCCAAATTTGCCAACATTACCGGAACGACCGCTGATGAATACTCCAAACTCGGCAGTACCATCGTTGACCTTGGCAATAACTTTGCCACAACAGAGCGCGATATTGTTGAGATGGCTACACGCCTTGCGTCTGCTGGTACAGTTGCCGGGTTGTCCGAACAGGATATCCTTGCATTGTCTACCGCAATGTCCTCGGTTGGCATCAACGCAGAGGCAGGCGGTACGGCAATGACCCAAACAATGACCGCAATAAGCAAGGCTGTGTCTGCTGGCGGTGATGATCTTGAAACATTCGCAAAGATCGCTGGTGTATCTGCTTCTGAATTCGCAGATATGTGGGGCAATGAACCGATAGACGCAATCAGTGCTTTCATCGGCGGGCTTGGGAAGATGAACGAAAATGGAGAGGACACAATCTCTGTATTGGATGAATTGGGGCTCTCCGGGATTCGCCAGTCAAATATGCTTCGTGCGTTAGCCCTTGCGTCCGATGTATTGGACGATGCTGTTACAACCGCAAATACTGCATGGGACGAAAATATCGCCCTCTCCAACGAGGCAAGCAAAAGATACGCAACGACCGAAAGCCAGATGAAAATACTCCGAAACGGGCTCAATAACTTGGCGATTTCCATCGGTGATATCCTGCTGCCGATTATCAATAAAATCGTCGCAGGGCTTCAAAACGCAATCGATTGGTTTTCAAACCTCGACGATGGGGTCAAAAAGACGATCCTTATTGTCGGCGGTCTTATTGCGGCAATCTCTCCTGTTGCTGGAATCATATCAGGCATAGCCGGAGCGATGAGCAAGCTGACAGGCACGGTAATACCTGCCCTTATTGAAGCGGCAACTAAAATGGGGCCGATTATTACAACCGTTGTAGAGGGAATTTCAAGCGGAATTGGGGCGGCAATAGGTTTTATTACAGAAACAGCTATCCCAGCCGTTATGAGCGCTGTGTCATATGCGTTCACATTCATAACGGGAACTGTAATCCCTGGAATTGTAACGGGCATAACGACAGCTGTTAATTTTTTGATAGCCAACCCGATAGTTCTGATTATTTCCGCCATTGTAGGACTTGTTGCGCTGATTGCAACAAAGGGCGACGAGATACAGGCCATCCTCCAGCGTGTGGATGATTTCTTGCAGGGCGTATTTACGACGGATTGGTCGGAATCGTTTGGAGTATTGGGGGAAATCTTAAATTTCTTCTTCTCAACAGTAAAATCCATTTGGGATTCCATAAAGGCCGTTTTTGACGGTATTATCGATTTTGTTCGTGGCGTTTTTACTGGAGATTGGGAAAGAGCATGGAAAGGTGTGCAGGAAATCTTTAAGGGAATCTTTACGGCGCTTGTTGACATTGCAAAAGCGCCCCTTAACGGCATCATTGACGCAATCAACTGGATGATAAACGGTCTGAATAAGATCCACTTTGATGTCCCTGACTGGGTTCCTGTTTTGGGCGGTAAGTCCCTCGGATTTAATATTCCGACCATCGGAAAAATTGCTTATCTTGCCAAGGGCGGAGTTTTGTCCTCCGGCAGCGCCATCGTCGGCGAAGCCGGGCCGGAGCTGCTTACCATGGCCGGTGGCCGTGCCCATGTTATGCCGCTGAACGGAAACGACCGTGGCGGCATCACCATCGAAATGAACAACACATTTAACGGCTACGATAACGCAGCCGGTGAAGCTGCCGCAAGGAACTTGGTACAGGCGGTCAACCGTGCGCTTGGGAGGGCTTACTGATGAGAAAATTTAAGCTCAAGAACGGTGTCGGCGCCGAATGGGATTTGATGGACAAAACGGCGTACTTCAATGCGCCGGGTGGATTAGGCTTTGGCAAAACCTACTCCACCATCCAAGCCGGAAGCGCATGGCTGGTATCGGATGAATTCCTTAACCAGTATGCCGTGACAGGCGAAATGATATTCTTCGACTATTCCCGGTATCAGGCGTTTATTTCGTTCGTGACAAAAGGCCCGCTTTACCTGATGTATTCCCCGCTGGACACATGGTACAAAATCAAGTGCGAAGTGCAGTCTGCGGATAAGTCGGAGCTGAAATCCGGCTATTTGGCAGTACCGATTACATTCCTCTGCTTCGGGACTTGGCATGAAGTTGTTAAGGTAACGCAAAGCCAAGCGCCAGACCAAGGGATTAAAAGGTACAGCTATACTTATCCTTATTATTACGCAGAGACAGCAACAGGAACTGCAAAAATAAGAAACGGGGATTTGGCATCTCCGTGCAAGCTGCAAATCTTCGGCCCGGTCGTCAATCCTGCTTGGGCGCTTATCAAGGCCGGTACCCGTGTAGCGGTCGGAAAAGTAACCGCAACAATCCCTGACGGCCACAAACTCGTTGTTGATGCTGACCCTGCAACAATGGAGATTGCCGAGTATGCGCTGGACGGGACATACATCCAGAACCTGTACCAGTCCAGCGACTTTTCGACCGGAAGATTTATCTATGCTCCGCCGGGAGAAAGCACTTTGACATTTTCGCACGACGGCACGTCGGATATCGTAGCATATGTGGAGGTGGAGAAACTTGCATACTCTGTTTAAGTGCGAAGTATTCGCAAGGGATTTCACATTCCGAAGTTTTGCTCCGATTGAAAGCCCGGAGATACAGTTTGACTACCTGACCGTAGAAAAAACTACTCTCCGGGCTGTAAAGCTGGATGCAAAAAAGGGCGACTTTATAAGCGTAACAGACCAAAACGGGAATGTAGCTTATCAGGGAATCGTTGATGATGTTGAAACCGATAAAACGGGCGTAACGATTTCGGCGCAGCCTCTTATGTCGCTTTTTGACGCAGAGGTATATTTCGACCGCACGACCTCTGCAAAGATCGAGCCTTTTATTGCTTCGATCATCCGAGATAACTTTGTTTCTTCGGGAGATGCTTTGCAAAACATATCCGGTATGACGGTGGAAACGACCTCCGAAACGGCAGGGGCGCTCAACCTAAAGGACAACATCCACAGTTTTTACGAAATCATCATGAAATCGCTTACGGCTTACGGCGTGGCGGTCAACATGAGCTTTGACCCGCAGAAAAAGACGATCTCCGTTAAGGTTGGTAAGGTTAGCGAAACGGCGGTAATCGAAACAAATCTACAGGCCATCGTGGAGAAAAACATCATCATCGGTGACAGTACAGGCCAGCTGAACAAGGTGACCATCTACAACAAGGCCGATGAGACGCAGCGCATAACCTACTATCTGCACCCAGACGGCAAGGTCGACACAAACAACACGGACAGAATTACACCTGTGTTTTTTGCGGCGCAGTTTTTGGAAACGGATATCAATTTTGAATCTGCTGCATACAAAAAGGCTTACGAAGCGTTAAGCCCGCAAAAGTATGACAACATGATCGAGCTGACTGCCCGCAACGACTGTGGCGTACTTGATACCTCGATGGCCATCGGCACAGAGGTTTTGGTCATTGATGGCGACAGTAGTTACAAATCTATCCTTACCGGCTATGCAAGGTCGCAGGATGTTACAAAAATGACCTTCGGCGTTGTCCGTGCCGACCTTACCAAAATTTTGATCCTTGAAAGGAGGGCAAACGCATGATAACGCTGCTCCAGTATAACGCATCTATCGTAACTCCAACGGATGATGCGTATCTGTACAACCACATTATCAACGACAGCGGCATATTTACGGGCGTTGAGATAACTACGCAGGGTGGTAACATCATCAATGTTTCCGATGGCCGTGGTATAATCCTCGGTCGAAACTTTGTTGTGGAAGCCCAAACGATCAATGCGACGCTTCCGACCAGCGGCTCCGTCCCCGGCCGATTGCTTATCCAAATTGACATGGCAAACACCGAAGCGCCGATTGCTTTTGTAACGCAGGCGCAAGACCCGCTTCCGGCGCTGGTGCAGGAGGACATCAATGCAAGCGGTACGGTTTATCAGCTGCCGATAGCCACTTACACAGCCCAGCCCACAATGATCTCCGATTTGCAGTATGTAGCGCACACCATCAGCCCCGGTACTGTTTCGAGCTTTAACGGCCGCACCGGAGCGGTGACACCGCAAACCGGCGATTACACCGGCAGCCAAATCAAAATCCCCGGCTACAAGCAGGCAACCTCCCGGCAGAATGTAACCGCAACAGACACGGTAACGCAGGCAATCGGGAAAATGGAGTACAAAATAAACCGCGCTTTTGTGGTTAAGCAAATCTCCCTCCCTGCCGCATCTTGGATGGGCGCAGAAAGCCCCTACACCCAAACCGTTACCATCAGCGGCATCACCGCCAACAGCAAGGTAGACATCCAAATGGATGCGACTTCCCTCGGCGTACTCATCGGCAGCGGCACCAGCGCTATCTGGATTGAAAACAACAATGGCACCCTTACCGCAAAAGCACTGGGCGAGAAACCCAATGCCAATCTTTCGGTTCAGGTGACCATCACGGAGGTATTTGCATGAGCGTAATTTACGGCAACCCAATTATTACCAACGGGGGGGGGTAAAACTCAACATTGACTATGGAGCAACTCCTCCCTCTGATACCACCAAGCTCTGGGTACCATTGTCAACAAAACCGAGTGCTGTTGAGTGTAGTCCTGTGCTGAACTATGGTAGTGAAGTAATTTCTACGACTCAGTATGCACTTCCGGATGCAATGTCTGCTGGATGTTCTGGAAATGGCGCAATCGGGAAATATATTTACATGATTGCTGGCAGAAAAGGTAATCAAGGAACATCAACTGGCGCAATTAGCCGTTTTAATACCGAAACAGGTGAAACAGAAGATGTTTATACTCTTGGAACATGGTTAGCCGGTACATTTTGTGTAGTTGACAGCAAGATATATTGTTTTGGCGGTGGATCAAAGAAGGCATTTGTGTTCGATACTGAAAGCAATACACTAACGGATTTAGCTACATTTCCTGACAACTATTATAATTACCCATGCTGTGCATATTATAAAGGGAATATATATATTTATGGTGGATTTGAAAGTAGCTCAGCATATATATATCAATTTATTCGCATTTATAATATTGCAAATAATTCATATTCACTATGGAATCCGGGACTTACTGGCTTATACGCATCAAGTGCTGTTGTTGTTGGAAGCAAATTATATATAATTTGTGGTAGAACTTCTTCTACATCCGGAGATTCTTTAAGAATTTATGATTTGGATAGCCAAAAATACTTAAAGAATGTAAGTTTGGCAAGCGCCGATTCAGCAACATATGGGCAGTATGCTCCTTGCTGTGTGTACGCGAAGTATATTTATATTCTGTGTACCAATACAACAGGCGGAAGTTCTCCATTCAAAGTTATCAGATACGACACGGAAACAGACGCTGGCACCGTCATCTCGACTGAATTTCCTGGTGTTACAAACTGTGCACATTATGGTTTAGTTGCAAACAAACTATGGGTTCTTGGTGGTTCTGCAGGTGTCGGCACTGTTCCCACTGTTTCATCTGTAAGAACATTCACAATTCAAACAAACCTTGAGAATAATCATCTATTCCTGCAAGCTGACTTTGGCTTTGATAATCCATTCCCTATCGTTAGTGATAAGAATACCAAAATTACAGCTTATCTTCGTCAAGCTTATCTTGGCGACAGTAACGACATAGCACAACCTACAAATGCATATCTGTACGACACAGCAACAAATAAATGGAAGACGCTGTCTGGTGAAAGCTATGTAGCGGATATGCAGAATGCACTAAATATATTAGGGGTGACTTAAATACTCACCCCGGGAAGGGTGAATATATGAGTATTTTAGGAAATCCCATTACATTGGGTGGCGGCGGAGCTGATTTGAACATTGACTTTGGCTCCACACCTCCCGCAGATACAAGTAAGCTGTGGGTTCCGCTTGGGAAGAAGCCGGATAAGGTTTCCGTTATATCCTATTTTGATGGCCAAACGGGAAATCTTCAATCGCTTTGTTCTTTTTCGCCAGAGTCTGGCGGTGGCGCCAGTTCTTTGTCACCAAGAATAGTCGGAGATGAACTTTGGGTTGTACGAAGCAATACATTTGTGAGTAGTGTTGAAAGAACTGTTATAGCAAAATTCAATCTCAAAACAAAGCAGTTTGTTGAAACCTTAACAGCATATAATATTGGTTATTTGGGATGTGGAATTGTTAAGGTAGGTGGCAAGATATATTCTCTTAACACACATTACGCAAGTGGAGGTTATGGCTACACCGAGGATAAAATGTGTATTATCGACCCGATAACAGGAAAGTATAACCGTACCACTCTTTCAATTAGTGAAATTACATCATATGCTTATGTAAGTGCAGTTACAGATGGGAAATATATTTATGCTCTTGGCAGTTCCAATAGTGACTCCGTTGATAAGATGTTGGTTATCGACCCTGAATTATTGAAGACTACAAAAACCATTTATTTTGGAACCAATTTGTTTCGTGCAACAAGTATTATATACTATAACGGATTTGCATATTTCGCTTACAATAATACTTTAACGGTTTCGGAATGTACGACTCGTATAAAAAGAATAAATCTAACAACATTTGAACATTCTGACATATACCAAAGTGGAGCTGATATGAAGTCAAGCTATCTATGGTCACTGACAAATGATGGCGAAACGGCATTTTTGGCTTGGGCAAACTGGGGAAACGCATCTTCAAGCACAAACTATTCATTGAAGACACTAAAGTTTAATCTCTCTGACACAAACATAACTCCTGTTGTTATTAGTGACCAAAAGCCCGGAAATTACGGGAGTAGATTATTCCAAGAAGCGTATCTTGGGAATATTTATTCTTGCCTTAATGATACCTTATACACAATTCCTTACAAGCGTGACTTGGCGAGTGGTTATTTGGCGATAACTGCTGATATCTCCAAAGACGGTATTGATATTTTAGCCGACAAGAATAACTCTATCTTCATAAATCCGATATCAGTTTATCTCGGAGATGAAAATTCGATAGCACAAAAAGTGGATGCATATTTGTACGACAACGCAGATGGAAAGTGGAAAACGCTTGACGGCGTTTCTTATACAGCGGATATGCTCAGAGCACTTAATATTATGGGGGTGAACTAAATGGGCTATTACACAGAAAAAGCCAAAGAAGTAAAAGCAAAACAGGATGCAGAGCTGGAACAGCTGAAAGCAGCTCTGCAAACCCTTGGCGTAGAAACCGAAGAAAAGGAGGAAACAGCCAGTGCGGAATGATATTTTAGAGCAGGCGCAGGAAATCCGGACGAGCATTGACAGCGTGACCGGCACCATGGCGGACGCTGATGCAGCAAAGAACCCCATGCTGTTCCTGCCATGGGAAGTCAATACCAAATACGAGGTTGGCGACCGCAGACGGCACGACGGCAAGGTATACAAATGCTTGCAGGCCCACACCTCGCAAGCAGACTGGGAACCTCCGGCTGTTCCTGCCCTGTGGGTTGTCGTAAATGTCAGTTCTCCCGGAACGATTGATGACCCCATCCCGGCATCGAGGGGCATGGAGTACGAGTACGGCAAATACTACCTCGACCCGGAGGACAGCAAAACCTACCTCTGCAAGCGTTTGAATGAAACCGGAACCATCGTGCTGTATTACCTGCCGCATGAGCTTATAGGCCAGTATTTTGAGGAGGTAACCTAATGGATATTTTCCTCCCCAAAGATGTGCATGAAGAATTCGCCAGGCGCATGGAGGATGAAAACCGGCGGCAGAACCACCGGATTGACAACCTAGAAAACAGCGTGAAAGCCTTTGGCGAGATCGCCAACAGTGTAAACCGCTTGGCCACCAACATGGAGACCATGACAACCGAATTAAGCCGACAGGGCGAACGCCTTGAGACGCTGGAAAGAAAGCCGGGGGACAACTGGAACGCTGTCCTCCGGTCTATTTTAACCGGTATCGGCGCAGCTATTGCTGTTGCCGTTGTCGCTGTAATCGCCAATAACCTCGTAAAGTAAAGGAGAATGGAAATGAACGAATTTGTAACTTGGACTTCCCTTGGCACTTATGCCGGTGCAGTCATGATGGTCACCATCATCACCCAGTTTTTGAAGCAGACCCCCCTGCGGAACATCAACACAAACCTCTTGGCCTATATCGTTTCCGTACTTATCCTCGTGGGCGCAGAAGCGTTTACGGGAGCAGAGCTGACGGTGCAGGGCGTTATCCTGTGCCTGCTTAATGCGGTTATCGTGGCCTTGGCTGCCGGTGGTACTTATGATGCTGCGACTACCGGCATGGTGAAAAAGGTCAAAGAGGAGGAATTCCCTCTTGAGGAGGTGGAGAAAGATGCCTAAAGTGTATCTTTCCCCCGAACGCAGACCGGCTCCCCATGCCCCGTACTACGGCTTTCCGGGCGTGTACGAGCATGACGTGTGTGTAGAGATCGGCGCTTATTGCGCCGAGGCTCTCACCCGCTGCGGGTTTGATGTGATGGTCGCATCCCCAGACAAGACGATGCAGGAGCGAGTAGCCGAAAGCATCGCTTGGAAATCCAACCTCCATATGCCAATCCACACCAATGCAAGCACGGCGACCTTGAAGGAGGGTTCTGCACAAGGCCCCACCGTCCTGCGCTACGGCAGAGCCGGAGGCGTCAGTGACCGGGCCTGTCAGATGGTCTACCGCAGACTGATGGAGATTTACCCTCGGAACACCAATCGGGGAGTCTATCAGAAGGACGAGTTTTACGAGATCGGCAGAACTCCCATGCTGTCGATCTATCCCGAAATCGCATTCCATGATAACGGGCAGGATGCTATTTGGATTGTGCAAAACAAAAAGCGCATTGCCGAGGCACTCTGCAAAGGTGTATGCGACTGGTTCGGCGTTGCCTACAAAGAGGAAGAAAAACCGCAGACAGATTATGATAAGCTGGTCGCCGAGCTGGAAGAAATCAAAGAAAAATACAGAACCGAACACGCCAGCGCGCAGGCGCTGCGTGGGAGAATTTTAGCAGCTATTGAGCAGTACGATACGGTGGCAAAATAACTCACTTTGCAACTCACTTTTGTTCCGAAAGTGAGTTTTTCATGCTTTTTTCAGCGGAATGAAAGTCGGAAAAACCGCTTGATTCCTACACTTTACGGCAATAACATAATTTTGCGTGTGGGTTCAAATCCCTCCATCTCCGCCAAAGAAAAACCCGCAGAAATGCGGGTTTTTCCTTTATTCATGCGGGTTTTCAGCATTTTTAGTCTTTGCAAATATTGCTGTTTCTTGCGGTCTTTTTGCATGTAGACTACACAGAAACTACACAGTAAAATACCCCCTCCGTAACTGGAGGGGGGATTGCTGCGTTTAGGCCTTGATGAAGTATTTATACACTGGGTTTCCACCCTTGGCATATGCCTCTGCTTCCACACAGCGGCTATATGTGCTGGATGCAGCATACTCATCTCCAAGGCGGTTCTTCTGCGCTTTGTATATGGAGTACTTACCTTCGCTTAACAAGAGCACATACGGTTTTTGCGGGCATAAATACCGCCCGACATTGCGCGTCGCGTTGACAGGCGCCAGCCTGCCTACCGCTCCGCGCTTCCTCTGGCGCCATTTCTCCCGCGCAAAAACTCCGTAGGACTTTTCGGCGGGGGAAAACCGGATGATGACAAGGAAGAGGACGCCGGCATACTGGCGTATGTCAAGGACGATGACGCTGTCAGCGCCGATTTTCACTGCCGAAAAGCGTGTGTGTCCTTGTTAAACGAAGGTATACATATCAATTATACTTTCCAAACAGCAAGCCGCGCGGATCATTGCGACCCGCGCGGCTTTGTTCAGGAAGAGATTATGAAAAAGATGTAGGAAGATATCTTAATTACTTGACCATCGCAGCCTTTTTGGCCTCTTTCTTGGCCTCCAGCTTGCTTACAATGACGGCACAGGCCGCATCGCCCACGATATTGATGGTGGTACGGCCCATATCAAACAGACGGTCGATACCATAGATGAGCAGGATGCCTTCCACGGGGATTCCTACGCTGGTGAGCACCATCGCCAACATTACCACACCGGCGCCGCTGACGCCCGCCGTACCAATGGAAGCCAGGGTCGCGGTCACTACTACCATGACCAATTGGCCAATAGTCAGATTCATGCCGTAGCAGCAGGACAGGAAGATGGTATTAACAGCCATGTAAACCGCGGTACCATCCATGTTGATGGTCGCACCCAGCGGCAGCACAAAGGAGGAAACCTCCTCACTGGCGCCCAGGTTCACGGCACATTCCTTATTGATGGGCAGGGTAGCCACACTGGAGGTGGAGGAGAACGCAAAGACCATTGCGGGGATCATGCCCTTGAAGAACTTGAAGGGGCTCATGCCGCCCATCGTCTTAACGGTGATGGAATAGGTGATTTACAAGGGATCATCGGTAAATTGGATTATTTACGGAATCTGGGTGTAGATGTGATCTGGCTGTCTCCCTTTTATGCATCGCCTAATGCGGATAATGGATATGATATTAGTGATTATCAGAAGATTATGGAGGAGTTTGGAACCATGGATGACTTTGATGAGCTTTTAAAAGAAGCTCATCAGAGAAATCTGAAGATTATTATTGATATGGTAGTGAATCATTCCTCGGATGAACATGAGTGGTTTAAAAAGAGCAAAGCAGGAATAGAACCCTATCGTAATTACTATATATGGAGAAAGGGCGTTGATGGGAAAGAACCCAACAACTGGCGTTCTAATTTCAGTGGAAGCGCATGGACCTACTCTGAAGAACGACAGGAATATTATCTGCATCTTTTTCATAA
>ERZ825159.2146-NODE-2146-length-16727-cov-3.865943_pt1 | contig 16727 bp, 10 predicted proteins | sample MGYA00519932_ERZ825159 | MGnify/ENA primary metagenome ERZ825159 (study PRJEB31778, sample SAMEA3449191) | human gut metagenome | biome: human gut; feature: human-associated habitat; material: faeces | place: United Kingdom | collected 2010/2012 ...
AGGTGGCCATGCCCGGCGGCTGCAATCTGGGCCCCCGCCCCATCGACCAGCACCTGAAGGTGTTCAGCGCACTGGGCGCAGAGGACAGCGTGGACTACGGCATGATCACCGTCCACGCCGAGGAGCTGAACGGCGCACACATCTTCTTCGATAAGGTGAGCGTCGGCGCGACCATGAACGGGATGCTCTCTGCCGTGATGGCAAAGGGCCAGACCATCCTTGAGAACTGCGCCAAGGAGCCTCATGTCGTCGATCTGGCCAACTTCCTGAATATGTGCGGCGCAGACGTGCGCGGTGCAGGCACCGACGTCATCAAGGTGCGCGGTGTCGAGCGGCTGCACGGCTGCACCTACAGCATCATCCCCGACCAGATCGAGGCCGGCAGCTATATGGTGGCCGCCGCAGCCACCGCCGGCGATGTGCTGGTGAAGAACGTCACCCCCAAGCACCTCGAGCCGATCACCGCAAAGCTCCGGCGTGCGGGGGTCGAGGTGGAGGAATTTGACGATGCTGTGCGGGTCCGCCGCACCGGCGACATCCTGCCCCTCAAGATCAACACCATGCCCCACCCGGGCTTCCCCACCGATATGCAGCCCCTGATGGGCGTCCTGCTCAGCGTGGCGAAGGGGACTTCCACCGTCACCGAGAGCGTCTGGGACAACCGTTTCCGCTATGTGGACGAGCTGCGCAAGATGGGCGCGAACGTGCAGGTGGACGGTCAGGTGGCCGTGTTTGAGGGCGTCGAGAAGCTTTCTCCCGCCCCGCTGCGCGCCTCCGACCTGCGCGCCGGTGCAGCGATGGTGGTCGCGGCCCTGATGGCCGACGGCACCAGCGAGATCGAGGAGATCGGCCACATCGAGCGCGGCTATGAGAACATCGTCGAGAAGCTGCGCGGCCTTGGCGCAGACATCGAGAAGGTGGAGCGGGTGCCCGCTGCACTGGAACAGGCTATGTAATTGAGAAAAACCTCTCCGTCATCGTTTGCGCGATGCCGCCTCCCCGGACAAAGGGGAGACGCTGCATCAACGGACGTAAAGCAGACGGAGAGGTTTTGTTTGTTGAGGTTTATCATGTCTGAATTTATCTCGCTTTACTCCGGTTCGTCCGGCAACAGCAGCGTGGTGCGCTGCGGGCAGCGGTATCTCATCGTGGATATGGGCAAGGGCGTCCGGACCACCGGCGCGGCCCTCAAGGCGGTGGAGCTGGATCCCGCTGACTGCGACGGCATCCTTGTCACCCACGAGCACAGCGACCATGTGAAGGGGCTTTCCACCTTCCTGAAAAAGCATCCGCTGCCGGTGTACGGCGCGGAGGAGACGCTGGGGTTTCTGGAGGAGAACCATGTCGTCCCCCCCTCCTGCGATATGACGGCCCTGACGCCGGGCCGGGAAGCAGAGATCGGGGGATTCGGGGTCAAAGCCTTCCCGACCAGCCACGATGTGCCCTGCGTGGGCTACCGCATCCACACCCCCGACGAAAAGACCATGACCATCGCCACCGACCTCGGTGTGCTGACCCCCGTCGTACATGAAGCCCTCTCGGACTGCGATCTCGTGGCGCTGGAGAGCAACTACGACCTGCATATGCTCCGCAGCGGTCCGTACCCCTACTATCTGCGCGCCCGCATCGAGTCGGTGAGAGGACACCTCTCCAACGACGAGTGCGCAGCCAAGCTGCTGGAACTCATTCAGGGGGGCTGCAAGAAGTTCGCGCTCTGCCATCTCTCGCAGGAGAACAACACCCCCGCGCTGGCCTTGCAGACCGTTTTTTCCACCCTCGGTGCGGCGGGCGTCGTGCCGGACAGGGAGTGCATCGTCCAGACCCAGCGGCGGAACGAGGTCAGCCCCGCGCTGGCGTTCTGAACCAGAAACCAAGAGCAGGAAAAGGAGAAAAGAGCCTATGTCGTACATCATGGCGCTGGACGCCGGAACCACCTCCAACCGCTGCATCCTGTTCAATAAGGCAGGCGAGATCTGCAGCGTCGCGCAGAAGGAGTTTGCCCAGTATTACCCGAAGCCGGGCTGGGTGGAGCACGATGCCAACGAGATCTGGGCCACCCAGCTGGGCGTGGCCCTCTCGGCCATGAACAAGATCGGCGCCCGGGCGGAGGACATCGCCGCCATCGGCATCACCAACCAGCGGGAGACGACCATCGTCTGGGATAAGGAGACGGGCGAACCGATCTGCCACGCCATCGTCTGGCAGTGCCGCCGCACCAGCGAATACTGCGACGAGCTGAAGGCCAGAGGGCTGACGGAAATGTTCCGGGCCAAGACCGGACTCATCCTCGACGCCTATTTCTCGGCGACCAAGCTCAAGTGGATCCTCGATAACGTCCCCGGTGCGCGGGAAAAGGCCGAGGCGGGCCAACTGCTCTTCGGCACCGTGGAAACGTGGCTCATCTGGAAGCTGACCTGCGGAAAGGCGCACATCACCGACTATTCCAACGCCAGCCGCACCATGATGTTCAACATCCACACGCTGGAATGGGACGACGAAATTTTGCAGGAGCTGAACATCCCCAAGCAGATGCTTCCCAAGCCGATGCCGTCCAGCGGCTTTTACGAGTACGCCGACCCGATGCACTTCGGCGGCGAGATCAAGATCGCCGGTGCGGCGGGCGACCAGCAGGCGGCCCTCTTCGGCCAGACCTGCTTTGCCTCCGGCGAAGCCAAGAACACCTTCGGCACCGGCGGCTTTCTGCTCATGAACACCGGCGAGACGCCCGTCACCTCCCGGAACGGCCTTGTGACCACCATCGCGTGGGGCCTCGACGGCAGGGTGGATTACGCGCTGGAAGGTTCGATCTTCGTGGCCGGTGCAGCCATCCAGTGGCTCCGCGATGAGCTGCGCCTGCTGGAAGAGTCCCGGGACTCGGAGTACATGGCCCGGAAGGTCCGGGACACCAACGGCTGTTACGTCGTGCCGGCCTTCACCGGCCTCGGTGCGCCCCACTGGGACCAGTACGCCCGGGGCACCATCGTGGGCCTTACCCGGGGCTGCAACAAGTACCACATCATCCGGGCCACGCTGGACAGCATCTGCTATCAGGTCAACGATGTCCTCCACGCCATGGAGGCGGATTCCGGCATCCAGATGAAAACCCTCAAGGTGGACGGCGGCGCTTCCGCCAACAACTACCTGATGCAGACCATGGCCGATGTGAGCAATGTGCCGGTGCAGCGCCCCTCCTGCGTGGAGACTACGGCATTGGGTGCCGCCTATCTGGCAGGCCTGGCGGTGGGGTACTGGAAATCCACCGACGATGTGCTGCAGAACTGGTCGGTGGATCGCACCTTTACGCCCAACATCACCCCGGAGGAGCGCAAAAAGCGTGTCAAGGGCTGGAACAAGGCCGTCCGCTGCGCCTACCACTGGGCCAAAGACGAAGAGGACGAGTGACATGGACCGTGCAGAAGACGGACGCCTCCGGTTTTTCTCGGAGCTGTCGGAGCACCAGATCTCAGCCGATGAGTTTTTCAACGTGGTCCTGCTGGACTCGCTGGCCCGGAATTTCGGGCTGCAAAATGTGCTCATCTCCTACTTTGATCCGCAGGGCAATTTCCTCTCCTGGACCCACCGCAACGGGGTGCTGGCCGATTGCGAGGAGCACCCTTACCGCCGCTGCCAGCCGGCCGACGTGGTGCGCCAGACGCTGTACCGGGAGGCCGTGCAGGATAAACTGACCTACAACAATGTCATGCCCCGGCTCTACCACTCCACCAAACTCATCCCGCCGGAGGATTATGAGCAGAGCAGCTATGTGCGTTTTCTCGAAGAAAATTTCGGGGCCCGCTACAGCGTGACCATGGCCTTTGGCATCAACGCGTATATTCAGGTGGCGTTTTTCAAGAGCCGGGAAGAGGGCGATTTCACGCCCGAGGAGCTGAGCCAGCTGGAACAGATTTACGTTTACATCGCCAACGATTACAAAAACTTCAAGAAATACGAGCAGGCCAAGATCATCTCCAACATCCAGAGCGAGATCATCCTCTCGGGGGAAAAAGCCTATCTCGTTACGGATGATTTTATGCACATCATGAGCTGCAACTACGCGGCAAAGGTCTGCCTGGATGATATCCTGGGCGGGGCTGCCGATGGGTTGGATGGAAGCAGGCCCTGCAGCTGGCTCCCGTTTTTGCTGGGCAGTGAGCTGGGCCACGCCGAAAACCGGGTGCAGACCCGGGTCATCCGGGACTATATTTTCAAAATTTACACCTACGACCAGCGCTATTCCAACGGCATTGTGGACCGCTACCACTGGATCACCATTGCCCGGGCGGAGCAGCCTGCGGCAGCTGGCAAAAACAGCGAGGCCCTGCCCGCGGGCACCGGCCAGCCCCTGACCAAAGCGGAGCTGCGGGTGGCCCGCCTGCTGGCCAAGGGCCTGACCTATCAGGCGGTGGCGGATAAGCTGGTGGTGAGCTACCACACCGTGAAGAAACATGTGCAGAATATCTACCTCAAGTGCGGGGTGAACTCCCGGTTCCAGCTCTACCGCTGGATGGAGCAGAACGACCCGAAAAAGTGACTCCTGAGACAGAAAAGAAGATCTCCCGTAAAATGCTGGGTGGAGCGCCGGAAACGGCTGCTCTGCCCGGCATTTTTTGTGCCGTAAAAATAGGGAATGTTCCCTATATAAAATCAGCCTGTTGTCCACTGTTTCTGAGAGGCGGCATCTGTTAGAATCAAGCCAGAAACGATCCGAGAAATAAACTGGGAAAGGAGGCGGGCAATGTGACGGAAACGGGCATTGTGTTCAACGTCCAGCGTTTTACCATTCACGACGGCCCCGGGATGCGGACGGAGTTCTTTTTAAAGGGCTGCCCGCTGCGGTGCCAGTGGTGCTCCAACCCCGAAAGCTGGGCCCCGCAGCCCCAGGTGGGGGTTTACCGGACCAAATGCATCGGCCGCAAAGTCTGCGGCGGGTGTGAAGACAGCTGCCCGGAGGGAGATATCTTCCGCTTTACTGCGGGCAAGCTGGCGGGCATTGACCGGACAAAATGCACGGACTGCCTGGCCTGCTACGAGGAATGCCCCTCCGACGCGCTCAAGCAGTGGGGCAGGCAGATGACGGTGGAGGAGTGCATGGAACTCATCCGCCGGGATCAAGGCTACTACGAGCGCTCGGGCGGCGGCGTGACCGTCTCGGGCGGGGACCCGCTGGTCCAGAGCGATTTTGTGGAGGCCCTCTTCCGCGCCTGCAAGGCGGAGGGCTACCACACCTGCTGCGAGTCCACGTTCTGTGCCAGCTGGTCGGAGGTGGAAAAGGTTCTGCCCTATACCGACCTCATCATCTCGGACCTCAAGCTGATGGACTCTGCCCTCCACCGCCAGTATACCGGGGTGGGCAACGAGCTCATTCTGCAAAACCTCCGCCGCCTGGCACAGGAGGGGCGGGAGCTCATCCTCCGCATCCCGGTCATCCCGGGGGTCAACGATGGGCGGCAGAACATCGAGGCCAGCGCGGATTTTATCCTCAGACAGCTGGGCGGGCAGGTGCGAACCCTGCAGCTTTTGAGTTTTATGCGGCTGGGCGAGGAAAAATACAAATCACTGGGGATCCCGTACCAGATGGAAGCCGTGCGCCTGCAGCGCCGGGCGTTCCAGCGGCGGGTAGAAGAAATTGCAAGGTATTTCAACAGCCGGGGCATCCACTGCCTCGTGGGCACCAAAGAAAAAGAAGAGAGTCAACCGGAATAAATCATCACACCAAGGAGGAATATCCATGGCAACTGTCCACACCACCGCACGCGGCACCGAGCCGTACGATAAAGTTTACTGCCTGGGCTATCAGGTCCACCACGAGGACTGGTCGCCCTACCCCCGCATCAACAGGCTGCGCCAGACTTTTCTGGACCGTGGTTATGATGTGGATGTAGAGCGCCTGCGCCTCGTCACCGAGAGCTATCAGCGGCACGAGCACCTGCCCGAAAAGCTCAAAGTGGCCTATGCCTTTGAGAATGTGCTGCTGCACTGCGGCATTGAAATTTACGACGATGACCTCATTGTGGGCGAGATCGCTTCGCCCGTCAAATCCGCGCCCATCTACCCGGAATTTTCCGTCAACTGGATCCTGGACGAGGTGCGGAACCACCCCTTTGAGGAGCGGGAGCACGACCAGTTCTATATCCGCAACGAGAAAGAAAAGCAGGAGATTTTAGACCTGTGCAGCTGGTGGAAAGGCCGCACGCTGGACGATTACATCAACGTCCGGCTGGACGATGACCAGCTCAAGGGCTCCGAGGCGGGCAAGAAGATCTACCAGACCAACCTCTATCACTATGCGGGCACCGGCCACCTGGCCGTGGATTACGCCCGCCTGATGCGGCTGGGCTTTGACGGTCTGCTGGAGCGGGCCAAACAGAAGCTGGCCGCGCTAGATATGCACGACCCCGAGTTCTGCACCAAGCGGGAATTCTATCAGGCGGTCATCATCATGCACAGCGCCGTGAAGAAGTACATTGAGCGGTATGCCGTGCTGGCCGAGGAAATGGCCGCCAAGGAGCCGAACGCCAAGCGGAAAGCAGAGCTGGAGCAGATCGCCGTCAACTGCCATGCCGTGGCAGGCGGCACGCCCAAGACATTCTGGCAGGCGCTGCAGCTGTTCCACTTTGCCACCATGCTCATCTGCGTGGAGTCCAACGGTCACTCCATCTCCTATGGTCGGATGGACCAGTGGCTTTACCCCTACTACGAAGCCGACAAGAGCATCTCCAAAGACTTTGCGCTGGAGCTGCTGGAAGTGGAGTACGTCAAGCTCAACAACCCCACCAAGCTCAAAGACCGGGGCAGCATGGCCCTGCGCAATGGCCGCGGCTTTGGCGGCGAGAGCCTGACCATTGGCGGTGTGAAGCGGGACGGTACCGATGCCACCAACGACCTGACCATGCTGATGCTGGAAGCCTCCGCCCACACCCGGATGATGAACCCCTGGGTCTGCGTCCGGATGCATGAGGGCACCCCCGAAGAGCTGCGCATCAAAGCCGTGGAGTGCATCCGGGCGGGCTATGGCCACCCCAAGCTCTTCAACGATGGCCCGGCCATCAAAGGCATGATGCGCAAGGGGATGACGCTGGAAGAAGCCCGGGATTACTGCGTGGTGGGCTGCGTGGAGATCAGCCTGCCCGGCAAGGAGTATGGCTGGCACGATGCCGCCTATGTCAACACCGCCAAGATGATGGAGATGGTGCTCAACGGCGGCCGCTGCATCGACTGCGGCCCCCACTGCCCCCGCTGGAGCCAGTGCGGTGCGCTGGGTAAACATCTTGGCCCCGACACGGGCAGCCTGGACCGCTACGCCAGCTTTGAGGAAGTCAAACAGAGCGTGGACACCCAGTTTGAGTACTGGACCAACCAGATGTGTTCCAGCCTATGCGTCATCGAGAATGCCCACCGTGCCCTCAAACCGCTGCCCTATGTCTCAGCTCTGTTTGAGGACTGCATGGAGTCCGGCCACGACCTGACCGAGGGCGGTGCCAAGTACAACGGCATCGGCCCCCAGGCCAGCGGCATGGCCACCTGTGCGGACTCCTTGGCCGCCATCAAGCAGCTGGTCTTTGACGAGAAACGCTGCACGGGTGCCGAGCTGCTGGAAGCCGTCAAGCACAACTGGAAAGGCTACGAGAAGCTGTATGCCCTCGTCAACAGCTCCAAAGTGCACCACTACGGCAATGATGACGATTACGCCGACGCGCTGTTCAAGTTCATGTTTGAGACGTACTGCAAACACATTGCAGGCCGCAAGACGCCGCGCGGCGGCATCTTCAGCCCCGGTGTCTACTCCGTCAACGCCAACGTTGCCATGGGCCTGAACACCAATGCCTCGGTGGACGGCCGCAAGGCAGGGGAGGCCATCTCCGATAATATGGGCCCGGTCCACACGGATTTTGGCTCCCACGATATCAACGGCCCCACGGCCATCGTCAACTCGCTGACCAAAGTGGATCACAGTCTCGCCACCAATGGCACCCTGATGAATCTCCGCTTCCCGCAGGAAGCTGTGGCGGGCATTGAGGGCCGGGACAATCTGGCAAGCTTTATTGAGGAGTACATCCACAAGGGCGCCATGCACGTCCAGTTCAACATCATGAGCGCCGCCACCATGCGGGCCGCCCAGAAAAAGCCCGAGGATTATAAGGACATGCTGGTCCGCGTGGCAGGTTACAGCGCCTACTTTGTGGAGCTGGGCAAGCCCCTGCAGAAAGACCTGATCCAGAGAACCGAACTCCATTTTTAACGGGTAACGATAGAAAGGAAGAGCAGCCATGAAAGACTTCAACTTCAAAATTCCGCAGAACATCCAGTTTGGCATGGGCAGCCTGAAAAAGCTGCCGGAGATCCTGGCCGAGAACCACTCTGACAACATCCTGCTGGTGTCGGACCGCGGGCTGGAAAAGATCGGTGTCGTCAAAAAAGTACAGGATATCATTGAGGCGGCCGGCCTCAAGTGCACCAGTTATCTGGACGTGGTGCCCAACCCCACCGTGGCTGTGGTCAATGAGGCAACAGCCCTGTACAAGGAGTGTGGTGCTACCAGCATCGTGGCCCTGGGCGGCGGCAGCTCCATGGATGTGGGCAAAGCCGTGGGTGTGCTGGTCAACTATGGCGGCAAGATCACCGATTACGAGGGCAACCACAAGGTGCCTGGCCCCATCGTGCCCATGATCGCCATTCCCACCACGGCAGGTACCGGCAGTGAGGTGACCGCCTCTGCCGTCATCACGGACACGGAGCGCAACTACAAGCTCTCGGTCTTCAGCTATGAGATCCTGCCCAAGTACGCCGTGCTGGACCCGGAGCTCATCATGACGGCTCCGGCTTCCATCGCCGCTTCCTGCGGTGTGGATGCCCTCATCCACGCTATGGAGGCTTATGTTTCCCGCAACGCCACCCCGTTTTCCGATGCCATGGCGGAAAAGGCCATGGAGCTGATTGGCGGCAACCTGCGCCGCTTTGTGGCAAACCGCCAGGATGAAGAGGCAGCCTGTGCCATGATGCTGGGCTCCCACTTTGCGGGCATCTCCTTTGCCTGGGCCCGTCTGGGCAATGTCCACGCCATGAGCCACCCGGTGAGCGCCTACTTCAACGTGCCCCACGGTGTGGCAAACTCCATCCTGCTGCCCAATGTGGTGGAGTACAACGCTCTGGCCGACCATGGCCGCTATGAGGTCATCTACAACTACATCCGGGAGGGCAATGGCCCCATCGAAAACTTTACCCCGGATATGCTGGTGGAGGAGCTGCGCCATCTGAACGAACAACTGGGCATCCCGGCTACCCTGTCGGAAGTGGGCGTGACGGCGGATAAGATCCCCGCCATGGCCGAGGACGCCATGAAGAGCGGCAACATTCCCGCCAACCCCCGCCAGAGCACGGTGAAAGACATCATCAAGCTGTACGAGAAGACCATGTAAAAGGAGGCGTTTCCCATGCAGGCAGTGCTTCGGAACGAATTCTTTACCCTGACGGTGGACACCCTTGGCGCGGAAGCGGTCAGCCTGAAAAACGCAGCCGGGGAGGAAGTGCTCTGGCAGGCTGACCCGGAGGTCTGGCCCCGTCACGCGCCCATCCTCTTCCCCTGGACGGGGGAACTGCCCCAGAGCTCCTACTCTCACAAGGGCAAAACCTATCATGTGGTCAAGCAGGGCTTTGCCCGGGATGTGGTGCACACATTGGTGCGGGTGGATGAGCACGAGATCGTCATGGAACTGCGGTCCAGCCCGGAGTTGAAAGAAACGTGGTTCCCGTTTGAGTTTGTTCTGACCAGCATGTTCCGGCTGGAGGGCAAGACCATCCACCATACCCTGACCGTGGAAAACCCTGGGCAGGAGGAACTGCGTTTTGGCATCGGCTTCCACCCGGCATTCAACATCCCATTTGACGATTGCCATACCACAGAGGACTATGAATTCCGGTTCGACCAGCCGGAGAGCCCCGTTATCATCGATGCGCGGCCCCATGGTCTGCTCAGCGGGCGGTGCTATTACCAGTGGAAGAATGCTGAAAAGATCCAGCTGACAGATGAGTTGTTCTCCAACGACAGCTTCTGCATGGCAGGTCTGCGCACCAAAACGCTGGGGATCTATGAAAAAGATACCGGGCGGCACATCGTCTGCAATGTGGAGGGCTTCCCGTACAAACTGATCTGGAGTGCCCTGGCAAAGCCCGTCCGCTTTGTCTGCATTGAACCGTGGCACTCCCTGCCCAGTGCAGAAAACGATCCCCAGGAGTGGAGCGAGCGGGCAGCAGCCGTCTGCCTGGCACCCGGCAAGCGTTGGTGCACCACCCTTTCTACAACTGTGGAGCGATAAAGTTCCGACACAAGAAAACCCCGGACAGCAAGCGTTTGCCTGTTGTCCGGGGTTTTGCGCGTATCGGGAAGAGCGGTTTTACTCCGACCGCAGGGCCTTGACCGGGTTGCTCTTGGCGGCACCCATGGCCGGGATGAGGCCCGCCAGAATGGTGAGGAGGGTGGCCAGCACAATGAGGAACGCGGCGGCGTCCAGCGGCAGGATGGCTGTCAGGGTGTCACTGCCCGAGACCTGCCGGATGAGCATGTTGCCCGGGATGAGCAGGATCTCGCTCAGCACGATGCCCATGAGGCCCGAGCACAGGCCGATGATGAAGGTCTCGGCGTTGAACACCTCGGAAACGTTCATCTTGGAAGCGCCAATGGCGCGCAGAATGCCGATCTCCTTCCGGCGCTCCAGCACGCTGATATAGGTGATGACGCCGATCATGATGGAGGAGACCACCAGCGAGATGGAGACGAATGCCACCAGCATACTGCTGATCATATTGATGATCTCCGTCACGGAGGTCATCAGGGTGCCCACCAGGTCGGTGTAGCGGATGGTCTTGTCTTCCAGACCCTGTGCTTCCATGGAGGCGTTGTAGGCGTCCAGCTTTTCCAAGATCACGGCCTTGCTGTCGAAATCGTGGGGGTAAATTTTGATCTGGCTCGGGGAGGCAAGGTCTGCATAGCCAAAGGCGGAGAGGTTGCCCTCATAACTGGATTTGGAAGAGCGCAGCGTGGATTTCATCAGCTCCGTGAGGTCGTCGGTGCTCATGTTGAGCTGGATGGCACTCTGGAACGTCTTGGTGTCGATCTTGATGGCGTTTTCCATCTGGCTGCCAAGCTGGGCCAGATTCTTTTCCAGCATCGTTTGCAGGTTCTGCTGGAACGACTGCATCAGCGGGCCCATGGCGGACTGGATGGAGGACTCCAGTGCGGCAGAGATCTGCGTCTGGAGCGCGTCGGTGATCTGGTCGGAGTAGCTTTCCAGTACAGTCCGCAGCACGCCGGAAACGGCCTCGGTCAGCTGGCCCTGAATGGCGTCGGTGTCCACCAGATCCGGCAGGGATTCGGCCAGCAGCTGCTGGAACTGCTCCGACTTCAGGTAGGCGGAAAAACTCCACTTTTTAAAGTTGAGGATGCCGTTGCCGATGATATAGTTTTTGTATCCCTTGAACACTTTCTGCACAAAGGCCTGCAGGGCGTCCGGGGAGATGGAGAGGTCCAGCCCGGCAAAGGCCTCGCTCAGGTCAATGTCCGGCAGGTTCTCCATCCCGCCCAGGCTGTCGGCCAGAGCGTCCAGATCAAGCTTGAAATTGGATGCGTCTATGAGAGAGGAGAGGTCGAACGCCCCGCCGCTCAGGTCAAAAGCACCGTCCAGATCAAAGTTCAGGGCGCTGGGATCAATGGAGAACGCGTGTTTGAGGGCGTCGGTATCCACAGAGAAGATCGTGGAAAGGTCCAGCGAATTGACCAGACCCTTGGAATCGCCAAAGGGTTCCCCGGTCAGCACATTGGTGGTGGGGTCGGCCATCTGCTGCTGAACGATGGCGCTGGTCTTGGCCTCCTCGATGACATGCTGCGTCAGGGCGGCAGGGTAGGCGATGCCGGAGGAGAGCATGGCGGCGGAAGCATCCGCCTTGGGCTGAACGATGCCCACGATGGTCAGGTCTTCGCCGCCTGCCACCAGCTGCTTCATATAATCGCTGTCCTCGGATTTGTCTTTCCAGATGTTGTACGTCTCATCGTACTCGTAGCAGTCCGCGCCGCGCACCACCTTGAAATTCAGGCCCAGGAAATCCTCGTAGGAATAGGTGCGGAAATCCTGCGGCAGATCGACGTTCTGGTTCTGCGCAAACTGCTGGATCATCTTGTCCAGCTCGGCGCTGTCCCGCAGGCCCATGGCGTAAAGCACATAGTCAATGATACTTCCGTCCTTGCCCAGCACCGCCACGCACTCGTTGGCGGTCTCGGGCCAGCGGCCTACTTTGACATCGTACTGGGAGCTGTAGAGATCACTGCTCTCGGGCAGCTGGTAGAAGACGCTGGTGTCCATCATGCTGGACATGAGGCTGTTGGTGGAGGACGAAGAGCTGATGCCCAGTGCCGAGAGCGTGGAATCCGGGTTCACTTTGCGGATGCTGCCGTCCGCGTCCTGCCGGTAAATTTGGGGTGACACATTATAGGAATACTCAATGGAAGTGGCGTCGCCCCGGATGGTGCACTCGTCGCTCTCGAGATATTTTTTGAGAGAGGTCAGGTCGTTGGAACTAATGCCGGACACCATCTTGGTCACAAGCTGCTTGACCGGGATCTTGCCCTCTTCGGCTACGGTCAGGGAGGTGTACTGGGTGCCCGTCAGGGTGGTGAACGCGTTGCTGGACGAGAGCAGGGAGGTGATGTCCATGCCGCTGCTCAGAATTTGCAGCGGGTACTCGCTCAGGGTGGAGCGCTCCATATCGTCGATGTAATCGTTGACACCCTGGGACAGGGAGATGATCAGCGCAATGCCAATGATGCCGATGGACCCTGCAAAGGCAGTGAGCAGGGTGCGGGCTTTCTTGGTGCGCAGGTTGTTGAAGCTGAGAGCCAGCGAGGTCCAGAGCGACATGGAGGCCCGGCCCATGTTCTTGTAGACGGGCGGGGCCAGTTGGGCATCGTCCGGGGCGTAGGGCTGGGTGTCCGAGATGATGACACCATCCCGCAGCTTGACGATGCGGGTGGCGTACTGCTCAGCCAGTTCCGGGTTGTGGGTGACCATGACCACCAGCCGGTCCTTGGCCACTTCTTTTAAAAGCTCCATGACCTGGAGGCTGGTCTCGCTGTCCAGCGCGCCGGTGGGCTCGTCCGCCAGCAGGATGTCGGGGTTGTTGACCAGCGCGCGGGCAATGGCTACCCGCTGCATCTGGCCGCCGGACATCTCGGTGGGGTGCTTGTGCAGCTGGTCGCCCAGACCCACCTGTTTGAGGGCTTCCACGGCCCGGCGGCGGCGCTCGGCCCCGGACACGCCAGAGATGGTCAGTGCCAGCTCCACGTTGGAGAGCACCGTCTGGTGGGGGATCAGGTTATAGCTCTGGAACACGAAACCAATGGTGTGGTTGCGGTAGGAGTCCCAGTCGCGGTCGGTGTACTGCTTGGTGGAGATGCCGTTGATGATCAGGTCACCGCCATCATAGCGGTCAAGGCCGCCAATGATGTTGAGCAGTGTGGTTTTGCCGGAGCCGCTGGGGCCCAGGATGGCGACAAATTCATTGTCACGGAGGTTCAGGCTGACATCGTTGAGGGCGACCTGTTCCAAATCGCCTGTTTTGTATTCCTTGCGGATTTCTTTAAGCTGAAGCATATACCTGCCTTTCTGGGCAACGGCCCGGAGCCGGATGCGTGTTTCCGGCCCTGCAAACCGGGCTGCCCGGAGGTCTGCCGGACGCGCGCCGACAGAAAAATAACAAGATAACCGTCTTATTCTATCAAATGAATGTGAACAAACCATGGATTTATCACAGGAAAGTTTTGCGCGGCTAAAATTTAACAACAAAAGTTTGAAAACTGCGAAGAAGCGCTTGCTTTTGCGGGTGGGTAATGTTATTCTTGGTGTAGAGGCGGGGCATTATACCCGCTGACGGAAAACACCGGACACGCCCCAAACTGCATTGTTGCGATTCACAAAGCGTCGATATGCGTCAACAAATGCAGGGCTTCGACACTTTTTGACGCTTTTTTGGGATTGAATCTTCTCCCCCTGCTTTATAGAATTATAAAATGTAGAGACACATTTCGACGCAAACCGCAAGCAGGGAGGAATGGAATATGAGATCGACAAAAACGGCGGCAACGCGGTATTTTTGGCGGCTGGAGGGAGGCGCGGCGGGTGAGCAGTGAGCGGAAGAACACCGGGCTGCGCGTTGCACTGGCCAGCTATGATGTACATCAGCTGCGGGTGTGGCACCAGTATATCGTGGAGCAGAGTGCGGAGATCCTGTGCAGCGAGTACCGCAGCGGCGAAGAACTGCTGCAGAGCCTGAAACAGGGCCGGAACACTGAGGTCGTGGTGCTGGGCGGCCCGCTGGAAGATATGGACAGCCGGGAATTTCTGGAGCGGATGAGCCGCCTGCCGCAAAAGCCGCTGCTTCTGCTACAGGACAATGCCCGGCGGAAAAGAACCGCTGTGTCCAGCCTCTCGCCGGACGGCCCCTGCTACCTCATCCGCCAGAGCAGTCTGAAAGAGCTGCTGGCAAGTTTGCTGACGGCGGCCGGGCAGGAGTCTGGAACGCTGGAGCAGCGCTTTGGCCGGATGTATCAGGAGTGGGGTATCATCCAGCCGGACAGCAACTGTGATTACCTCACCGAGGCGGTGCTCATTGCCAGCCAGTCCAAAGGCAAGCTGGCTATCCGCAAGGAGATCCTGCAGGTGGTGGCCGAGCACCACAATGTGACCGTCGCGGCGGTGGACAGCGGCCTGCGCCGTTTGATCGACGCACTGGAAACGCGGCAGATGCCCGCGTGGAAAGCATTCAAGGGGAAAACGCATCTGGCAGGGCAGAAAGTGACCGCAGGCAAGCTGATCTATACCCTGCGGGCACAAATCAGCCAGGAATACGGATACTGACACAAAGGCAGGAGGCGATGGGATGCGCCAGACACCACAAGAGCAGCCGGAGAGCATGGAGTTCCCGCGCAGGGAGTTTGAGTCTGTCTGCTTTCATGCGATTGGGCTCGTGGACCAGAACCGGGAATATCTGCAGATGCACCTGCGGGAGAGCGGCGATGCGCCCACCCGGCAGGCGCTGGCCGATATGGAGCTGCAGACCGCCCGGCTGGAGCGCACCCTGAGCGAGATGATGGACCTGATGGCGCTGGAAGAGGACCCGGTGCCGTCCCGCCGCGGTTTTGATTTGTGCAGTGTTCTGCGGCAGGCAGCGTCCCTGCGGGAGGAAATGGCCCGGCAGGCAAAAGTGCACCTGACCGTATCCTGCGAGCCGGACACCTGCCCGGTTTTGGGCAGTCCGGAAGAAGCCGAGCTGATGGTCTTCCATCTGCTCTCCAATGCGCTGCGGGCTTCTGCCCCGGGCGGAAAGATCGTTCTGCGTCTGTGCCGGGCAGAGGACGCCTGGCGGCTGACGGTCACGGACCATGGCTGCGGCCTGCCAGGCCCGGCCAACTGGCAGGAGAACCGCCGCCGTTTCCTGGGCGGTGCGGGCGCTGGCCTGAAGATCTGCCGGGCGGTCTGCCGCCGCGCGGGCTGGGGCTTTGCGCTGGAAGCCGGCTCCGGCGGCGGTGCCGAGGCGGTTGTGACCCTCCCCATGGAGCCGGAAACAGCAGCTTCCGGCGATACCATCGCCCTGCACGCGGCAGGGGAGGTGCTGCCCTCCCGGCTGCGCTGGCAGCTGGAACGGGAGCTGCATCTGCTGGCTGGGAATGCCTGAAAGCGGGATTTTCAGAATGCTGGATAATCTCTTGAGCAGAATCAACAGTTTTTTGCGCGGCAGACTGTGAATGTTGTACCGGGGAATCTTTGCAAAACCTCTTGCAAAAAAATGGCCCCCTGATTATAATACCACTCATGGAAACCAAGACGTCCTGCCCTTTTTCTGCGGCAGGGCGTTTTTATCGGCAAAAATTCAGCAAAGAAAACCGCCCATGGGAGGGGCTATGGTATGACAAAAGATATGACGCAGGGCAGCCCGCTCAAGCTGATCCTTGCCTTTGCGGTGCCGCTGATGCTGGGCAGCCTGTTCCAGCAGTTCTATAATCTGGCAGATACCATCATCGTGGGCCGCTTTGTGGGCGTGGAAGCGCTGGCGGCAGTCGGCAGTGTGGGTGGTCTGAACTATCTGGTGCTGGGCTTTGTCAATGGCATTGCCTGCGGCTTCTCCATCCCCATCTCCTGGACGTTTGGCGCGAAAGATTACAGCCAGATGCGCCGTTACACGGCCAACACGGTCTGGCTGAGCATCGTTTTTGCGGTGGTGCTCACCATCGTGACCGTGGCACTCACCCGGCCCATCCTGGTCTGGACGAATACCCCGGCCAATATCATCGACCTGGCGGACATCTACATCCGCACCATCTTCTGGGGCATCCCATTCACCCTGCTTTATAATGTTACCAGCGCTCTCATGCGCGCTCTGGGCGACAGCAAGCGTCCGCTGTATTTTTTGCTGGTGGCAAGCTTTCTGAACATCGTCCTCGACCTGCTCTGCATCATCGTCTTCAAAATGGGCGTGTTCGGCGCTTCGTTTGCCACGGTGTTCAGCCAGGCCGTGGCAGGCTTTGGCAGCCTGTGGTACATTGCCCGGCATTACCATGAGCTGCGCTGGTCCAAAGAAGAGGGAAAACTCAGCCGTGATCACTGCCTCAAGCTCTGCAATATGGGCATCCCCATGGGCCTGCAGTGCAGCATTACGGCCATTGGCAGCGTGGTGCTGCAGGG
>ERZ825159.2166-NODE-2166-length-16596-cov-15.295992_pt1 | contig 16596 bp, 11 predicted proteins | sample MGYA00519932_ERZ825159 | MGnify/ENA primary metagenome ERZ825159 (study PRJEB31778, sample SAMEA3449191) | human gut metagenome | biome: human gut; feature: human-associated habitat; material: faeces | place: United Kingdom | collected 2010/2012 ...
TGTTCGGCGCGATGCTGCTGCGGGAGGACGCGGGCGGCTATGTGCTGGTGGCCGTTGTCTCCTTTGCAGCGGCGGCGATCACCGCACTGTGCTTCCGGCTCAGAAACAGAGAAAACCAGAAAAAACGCGGGACGGACAAGCTCACCCGACACGAACAGGAGGAGAAAAGCCAATGAAGAAACGAATACTCAGTATCCTGCTGCTGTGCTGCATGGTGCTGACGCTGCTGCCGACAAAGGCTTTCGCTGCGGGTGAGCTTCGCCGTGATAAACAATTCTGAACGGAGGAAAGAAGATGAAAACAGGAAAAAAACTACTCACAGGATCACTTTTGGCGCTTTGCGCCGCTCTTTTGGTGCTTTGCATCGTGCTTGCCGCAGGATGGAGCAAGGCGGCAAAAATCGACACTGCACTGCCGGAGGTGCGGAACAACGGCACGGCGATCCAGTGGAAATACAGCGATGAAGCCGATTGGCATGACCTTGTGTTGCTTACCGAGCTGCGGGGTGCTGCCGGAGAAGCCGGTAAGGACGGAGCCAACGGTAAAGACGGAATTAACGCCAAAAGCATCGAGGTGCAGCGAGCCGCAACCCACATACAGTGGCGTTACGAGGGTGACGAGTGGCAGAACCTTGTGGCGATAGTCGACATCACAGGCCCTGCCGGACAGAGCGGTAAGGGCGGAGCAAACGGAAAAACACCGGAAATCCGCGTGAACGAAAACACCCTGCAGTGGCGCTACACCGGCGATGAAATATGGCTGAACCTGTACGACCTTTCGGTTCTGAAAGGTCTTGACGGCAAGGACGGAACCGACGGTACCACCGGTAAGGACGGTAAAACACCTTTTATCGGCGAGAACGGCAACTGGTGGATCGGAGAAACCGACACCGGGGTGAAAGCCGCAGGTGTTGACGGTGACAAAGGCGACAAAGGTGACCCCGGCGAAAAAGGTGACAAAGGCGACAAAGGAGACAAGGGAGACAAGGGACAGAACGGCAGCTGCGCCGGCTGGTTCTATGGTACGCTTTGGACAAAAGGCGATCTTTACAAAGAGGACGGCGCCGAACGGCCCGTTGGGATAAAAGTTTATAAAGAAGCCGAAAGCGGCGGATTTGTTTCTACATACATGGATGAGATATATCTGAAAAAAGGTCACACATACAGCGTAACCATAAGCGCATCTATGGAACTGCAATCTCACGAAGACAGAAGTGGTAATTATTCTGTTCAAATGACGGACAATTATGATGACGGCTTTTGCAGAGAAGCTACGCGCATAAAGAGAGACGGCGTAAAGCTGCCTTATTCAAGGGATCAGCACCATTTCAGTTTCAGCCGGATATATATAGCATCGGACGAAGATATTCCCCTGCGATTCAAAATTGAACAGTCGAGCTACAAAACTACGCTTCTCGGCTTCAACGGCACCATTACCATAACCGCTCTTGACTGAGCCGACATATACGAAAACGGAGGTAGCAAGAAATGAAAAAACGAATACTCAGTATCCTACTTACCCTTTGTATGGTGCTATGCCTTGTGCCGATAACGGTTTTTGCCGCAGGCGGTGCAAAAGTCATTCTGCCCGGTACGAGCGCCCAAAGCATATTAAAGATCGACCAAAGCAGGCTGTCCTTTGCGGGGCATGAATGGTGGGTGATCGGCCAAAAGACCGACAAAAGCAATAATGCGCCCATCATTACCCTGCTTGCGGTAAACAATGATTTCGGAGATGTCCCGTTCCGCACGGGGAGCGACGGGCCGTTTGAAAATGCAAGACGCTACAGCGAGGACAACGGTTATTATGCCAACAACCCGTCCGATATGTCGCAATGGAGAAAGCCCAATGAGTATGCGGGAAGCACCTTGCAGCAGAAAATGGTTTCCCTGGCCGAGGCGATCCCCGAAAAGGAGCAGGCGGTCATCCGCCCCAAGGACATCACCGAGGGAATCACCGGGCAGGAGGTCAAAGCGCAGAAGCTCTGGGCCTTGTCGCAAGAGGATAGTATTTATTTGTACAGAAATTCGTGCAAGTACGCTGCACAGTGGTGGACGCGTTCTTCCAATGAGGTTTACGGCTACGGATCGTGGACGATTCATCCCGATGGCAGAAGCGGCAGCGCCCTCAACGTGGACTACGATGCTGCCGTGCGGCCTGCCATGGAGCTGGATCTGTCCTCCGTTCTCTTTATATCTGCTGCCGAGCACGGAAAAGTTGCAGATTTAACGACCCCGATCGCCGAATACGCCGGAGATGAATGGAAGCTGACCTTGCATGACAGCGACCGCGACGATTTTACGGCAAAGACGGTGCTGGTCAACGGTAGTGTGCTGGAGGTCGAATACAAGAACGCAAAAGTGGGCGATAATGAATATATATCTGCCGTTATTAAGGATGCGGACGGGAGCATTTCCCGCTATACACGCGTTGTGCAGCTGGACGGCACGACAAACGGTACACGCGGCAGGGCAGCGATTGACCTGACCGGCATAGACATGACCGGCAAGACGCTCTGCGTGTTCAACGAGCAGTTTAACGGCGATCATAAGACCGACTATGCCGGCGCACTTCGGGAAGTGAAGCTGACGGACGAGATCGACGAGCAGTTCACCCTAACCCCCGGCGGCAGATATTATTTTGACCTTTCGGCGATGGACGTTCCCGGCACGGCAAACAGCAATCTGCCGGACAGCACCCTGCACTATGTGCCTTTCACCTATGCCGGCACGGTGAATGCCTATTCATTGGAAAATGAAGCCGACAACGATACCACTTCTTACGAACATAGCTTGTTTATTGCGAACTACAATGTAACGCATACGGTAAGCTGGGATGCCCTGAATACCGCGGGTCTGCTTTTCGGCAAGGACTATGCTGGCGGCGGCGTAAACTATACGCTGCGTGCCCCATCTGCGGGGTTGCACTATTCCTACGATCAAAATGTCGGCGGTACCCCGAGAAATAATGAGTGGGATGTGATTTTGGACAAAGCAAAACAAGGTAAAAATGACAATACAAATGGCTATGTCAAAAATTGGCAGGATATATATTCCTGGGGGCAAGATAAAAGCAGCGCTAGCCCGCCATCCGGTCGTTCACTCCGTGGTTACAAATCTTCTCGTCACTGGTACACTGAATCTGCAACGCGCGCGGACGCAGCCCTCGGTTTCCGCCCCGTCCTTGAAATCCTGAACGCTGACGCCCTGAACTCTGGCGGACTGAAGGCCGTTACCCTTGACCTGAACGGCGGCAAGCTGGGCGGCAGCTCCGATGCTATTCAGATCATCGTGAAAACCGGCAGCGAGTTTACCGCGCCTGCGTCCGACGGCATGACCCGCCCGGCCGGAGATACGGGCAATTTCTTCATGTGGCGCGGAAGCAACGGTAAATTCTACGTTCCCGGTGACAGTGTTCCTGCTGATGTGACAGCACTGACAGTGCAGTGGACAGCCCCGACCTATACCGTAACCCTGAATACGAACGGCGGCACGATCAACAGCGGCAATGTCACCGGATACACCTATGGCGTGGGCGCAACACTCCCGACAGCCGACGATATGACCTATACAGGCCACACGTTCAAGGGCTGGTATGATAACGAGAGTCTGACCGGCTCTCCTGTGATGGCAATCGGCGGTACAGAAACGGGCAATAAGGAATATTGGGCGAAGTGGGAGATCAATCAATATACCATCACAGTCAAACCCGAAAACGGCAAAGCGGATATTACCATAACGCAGGACTACGGCACGGCAATTACCGCACCTGCCGACCCGACAAGAGAGGGCTACACCTTCACGGGTTGGGACACGGAAATTCCCACGACCATGCCTGCCGAAAATATAACGCTTAAAGCACGGTGGAAAGACATTGAAAAGCCCACGGGCGAAATTATCATAGGCACAAATAAATGGCGCGAATTCTTAAACAAGCTGACCTTCGGTCTGTTCTTTAAGGACACGCAGGAGGTAACGATAAACGCTTCCGATAACAGCGGAACCGTGTTTGTCTCTTATCTGGTGACAAATCGGGACCTCTCTGAAGAGGAGCTCGGCTCTCTTGTATACAATGCGTATGATGAGCCGTTTTTAATAGAGCCTAACGGAGAATATATCGTTTATGCAATGCTTGTTGACGAGAGCATGAATATAACATATCTTCGCTCCGACCGCATAACGCTCGATAATATCCGGCCTGTAATCGGCGGCATTGAAAACGGCAAGACCTACTGCGAGGCACAGACAGTTACAATTGACGAGAAGTATATAGATACAGTTACCGTAAACGGCACAAAGGTCACGCTTGATGAAAACGGCGGCTTTACTCTCTCTCCTGCGGACGGCGAACAGAAAATCATTGTCACCGATAAGGCAGGCAACACCTCCGAGATGACCGTGACGGTCCATGGCGGGCACACCTTCGGCGAATGGACATCAAACGGCGACGGCACGCATAGCCGTGAATGTACCGTGGACGGCTGCAAGGGTGTTGAAACAATGGCTTGCTCGGGCGGCAAGGCAACCTGCACCGAAAAAGCGGTATGCGAATACTGCGGCAAGGCTTACGGAAAGACTGATTCAAACAACCACACCGACTTAAAGCACATCGATGCAAAGGCGGCAACGAAGGCCGCCGAGGGCAATATCGAGTATTGGTACTGCAGCGGCTGCGGAAAATATTATGCTGACTCCGATGCGACCGAGGAAATCAAAAAGGCCGACACCGTAACGGCTAAGCTGCCGGGCGATCCGAAGTCTCCCCGAACCGGCAACGCAAGCGACCTCGCTTTATGGATTTCCCTGCTGCTTGTCAGCGGCGGCGTAACAGGCGTCACGGCGGGCCTGCGCAAAAAGAAAAAACACAAAGTATAATTTTTTTCGTTTCCCTTTTCTGCTTTTACGGCAGTAAAAAGCCTCCGTTATTAAGACGGAGGCTTTCGTTTATTGCGGCTTATGCATATTCTCGATTTTTTTAATGTATTCGGTGCTGTTCTCAAGAAATTTCCGAGTATCGAAGGACTCGTTTTTAAGGCTGTTTTGAATAATAATACCATCGGAAACCATCAAAATAAGCCAAGTGAAATAGTCGGCCGAAACAACGTCTGTTCTCTCGGCGATTTTTGCCGAAATAAGCTTTTGGAATTCATCATAGCGATGAATAAGCTTAGCTCTGATTTCCTCGTCGCCGAGCAATGCCGCATCAAAGAGGTGAAGCCTGAGCCCGGCATAGGCTATATTTCTCTCGATTACATAATTTACAAGACGGTGCGGCGAGGTATCCTTTTCCTTGTTTTCCGTCCATTGTATCAGCTCGTCCCATTGGCGCGAAAGATAGCGGTCGGTAACGGCAAAAAGAATTTCGTTTTTGCTTTTATAATAGTAATACAGCGTGCCCTTCGAAATATTCGCCTTTTCGGCTATTTTCGCGAGAGTCACCTCCGAAAAGGAATTTACCTTTAAAAGCTCCTCAGCAGTATCAAGTATGATTTCGTTTATATTTTCGGGTCTTTGAGCTGCCATAATACCCTCCTGCAAAATTTCTTAAAGTATAACACGAACAATCGGCAATGTCTACAAAACAATATTCACAAAAAAAATACACAAGAGCGATTTTTTTAGTTAAAAGTATTGACAAACGCTTTTTTCGGAATTATACTTGGCTTATGAGTCGGTCAGTTAACCGACATATTTTTTATGCACAGTCGGGCGCGTGACCGACTGCAAGGCTGATTAAAAGAGGCTTGAAGTTATGAACATATCATCAATTAACAAAAAATTGAAAAAGACTTTCGGCGGAAAATTCAGTGCTTCAAAGGAGAACGGCTCGATTTTTGTTCGAGGCAAAAGCTCCGATTGGGGCGAAATCGTCGCGGCTTGCCAAGCGGCGGCAAAAAAATTCAGCACAACGCATATTGTCAACGATATTGTTTACACGGGCGAGCAGCCCGCTCCGACGCGTCTGCCGTCTCTCAAGGATGAATTCCTCGAGGGCAGAACACCCGACGTGCTTGTTATCGGCGGCGGCATTTCAGGTGCTTCGATAGCAAGAGAGCTGACCAAGTGGAAGCTTGACGTTTTACTTGTAGACAAGGAGGCAGACCTTGCGCTTCAGGCGTCGGGACGCAACGACGGCGAGGTGCACCCCGGAATCGACCTCGGCAAAGGCTCGCTCAAGCACAAGTACATTCGCCGCGCAAACCATATGTATGCAGACGTTTGCCGCGAGCTTGACGTTCCGTTTAAGCAGGTAGGTCAATATGTGCTTTTCCGCAACGCCGCGCTGAAGCCGCTTATCGGTCTGTATGCTTTTTGGCGGAAGCATCACGACGGCATAGAGGACACCGAGATAATCTCGGGCAAGGAGCTTATGCGCCGCGAGCCGAACCTCACACCGGAGACAAAATTCGCAATGTATAATCCGAGCGCAGGCTGTGTTTGCCCTTACGGACTCACCATAGCCTATGCCGAAAACGCCGTTCAAAACGGCGCGCAGGTAAGTCTTAACACCGCCGTGCTCTCCATGGAGGTGTCGGAGCATAACATCATAAGCGTTACCACCAACAGAGGCGTTATTCATCCGAAAATCGTTATCAACGCCGCAGGTGTTTTTGCCGAGGATATCGCCGCCATGGCGGATGACAGATTTTTCTCGATTCATCCGCGCCGAGGAACCAACTCGATTCTTGACCAAAAAGCAGGCGCATATATGCACTCGGTAGCCTCCGTAAAGGACATAAGCGTTCACGGTAAAACCCATTCAAAGGGCGGCGGCATATTGCACACCGTCCACGATAATCTTCTCGTAGGACCCGACGCCGTAGAAACGGTTGAAAAGGAAAACACGGAAACACGTGCCGAGAGCATTAAAACCGTCTTCGACAAGCAGACTCAAACAATGCCGGCGCTGTCAAAACGTGATATAATCACTTATTTCACGGGCGTTCGCGCTCCTACCTTTGAGGAGGATTTTATACTTGAACCCGGCAGAAGAACAAGAAATTTGATTCACGTAGCCGGTATTCAATCCCCCGGACTTACAACCGCTCCCGCGGTTGCCGTCGATATGGCGGAGCTTGCGGTCGATATGCTCGGCAAGACCGAGACGGTTGAAAAAAACAACAATTACAATCCTATTCGCAAGGGCGTTCCCGTGCTTCGCGAAATGGACGACGATACAAGAGAAAAAATGATAGCCGAAAATCCCGACTACGGCGAGATTATTTGCCGTTGCGAGCAAATCAGCAAGGGCGAAATTCTCGACGCTTTGAAATCCCCGATATGCGTTCCGACGGTTGACGGTATCAAAAAGCGCATAAGACCGGGAATGGGGCGTTGTCAGGGCGGCTTCTGCTCGCCGCTTGTCACCAAAATAATTGCCGAATTCCTCGGCGTTCCGCTGTATGAGGTTAAAAAATCCTCGGCGGAAGCGGTGATAACATACGGCGAAACAAAGGTAAACGAAGGAGGCGAAGAGTGATGACGACAGGTAACTATGACGTACTCGTTGTCGGCGGCGGTCCTGCCGGACTTGCGGCGGCGATAAGCGCTCACGATAACGGTGCCAAGGTTCTCCTTCTTGAAAGAGAGGCAAGGCTCGGAGGAATACTCAAGCAGTGCATTCACGACGGTTTCGGTCTTCATCACTTCGGCGAGCAGCTCTCAGGTCCTGAATACGCCGAGCGGTTTGAGGATGAGCTGTACAAACGCAATATCGAATACAGCACCCTGACGTTTGTCACGAAAATAGACAAAAACGGCGACGGAAGCTTTTCGGTGCATACCGTCGGCAGAAGCGGCGTTTCGATATTTACTGCAAAAGCACTTGTGCTGGCTACGGGCTGTCGCGAGCGTACCGCCAAGCAGGTATTTATTCACGGTACGCGTCCTGCGGGCGTTTTCACGGCCGGAACCGCACAGCATTTTACAAATCTGCTCGGGCTTATGCCCGCCAAAAAATGCGTAATTCTCGGCTCGGGAGATATAGGACTTATCATGGCGCGCCGGCTTACGCTTGAGGGCGCAAAGGTTCTCGGCGTTTATGAGGCAAAGCCTACGCCGTCGGGACTTACGAGAAACCTGCATCAATGCCTGCACGATTATGACATCCCGCTACACCTGTCGCACACCGTCACTCGCGTGTTCGGAGTTGACAGGCTCGAAGCAGTTGAGATTTCAAAGGTTGACGAAAATATGGCTCCGATACCCGGCACACAGAGCCGCGTCGAATGTGACACGCTGATTCTCTCGGTCGGATTGATTCCGGAAAACGAGCTCGCCGAGTCCGTCGGAGTAAAGCTTGACCCACGCACAAAGGGTCCCGTATGCGACGGTCAGTGTATGACGAGCATCGACGGAGTTTTCAGCTGCGGAAACGCTTTGCACGTCAACGATTTGGTTGACTTTGTTTCGCAGAACGCCGAGCAGGCGGGAAAATCAGCCGCTGTTTATTCGGGCAGAGAAAGACGGCTTATTGAGATAACCCCGGGTGACGGCTTATTGTACGCAGTGCCGCAAAGGCTCAATCTCAACGAGGATAACAGTAAAACAGACCTGTATTTCCGCGTCCGCGAGGAGGAAAACAACTGTGTGCTTCATATTTACGCGGACGGTAAGGAAATACTTAAAAAGCGTTACGCATTTATGCGTCCGCCCGAAATGGAAAATCTCACGATTGATTTCAGCGCATGCGGATTAAACGAAAACAGCCGAGTGGAGCTTCGGCTGGAAAGACTCGGTAAAGGAGACGGTGTAAAATGACAAAAGAATTGGTTTGCATCGTTTGTCCCCGTTCGTGCAGAATGACGATTACATCAGACGGCGACGAGCTTGTTGTGACCGGCAACACCTGCAAAAGGGGCAAAGAATTCGCCGTAAGCGAAATGACCGACCCGCGTCGTACCGTTTGCACAACGGTGCGCACCGCCTTCCCTTCGGTACCGGTTCTGCCCGTTCGCGTATCGGGGCCGATTCCCAAAAACAGAATTTTCGACCTGATGCACGAGGTAAACCGTATCACCGTTTCAAAACGACTCGGACGAGAGGAAGTCGTTGTACCGAATATTCTCAATCTCGGCGTGGATTTGATTGCAACAAGCAATATCCTGAAGGACGAGAAGAAGCAACCTTAAAAAAGAAAGAGGGGAAAATCTTTAATGGAACAGTCACTTGTGCTGACCTTTGACGTCGGCACGCAGAGTGCAAGATGCTTGCTTGTCAATGAGAGTGGAGACTTTGAGGATAAGGAGCAGCAAAAATACAAGGTTCCTTATTTATCAAAACAGCCCGGATGGGCAGAACAGACCCCGGATTTTTATTTTAACATTATAGCCGAAATGTCAAAAAAGGTTATCGAGAGAAATGCCGATAAGCTTGACCGCATAACAGCCGTATGCCTTACCTGCATACGTGACACGGTGCTTTGCCTCGACAAAGACAAACGTCCGCTTCGTGACATAATATTATGGCTCGACGAGCGTGAGGCCGACGAGGACGGGCAGATTCCGGCAGCAAAACGCGCATTGTTTTCGCTTGTGGGAATGGGAGAATCGGTAGATATGATTTACCGAGCCTCTACCGGCAACTGGATTATGCAAAACGAGCCCGAAATATGGGCCAAAACAGACAAATACGTTATGCTGCCGTCATATCTCAACTATCTTTTGACGGGCGAGCTTAAGGATTCCGTGGCAAATATGATAGGTCACGTACCGTTTGATTACAAAAACCGCCGTTGGATGAAACCCGGTGCTCTCACGCGCTGCGTGTGCAATGTTCCGTCCGAAAAGCTCTGTGAGCTTGTTCCGTCGGGCGAGGTTATAGGTAAAATCACAAAAGATGCGTCCGAAAAAACGGGCATCCCAACGGGACTTCCGCTTATAGCAACCGGCTCCGACAAGGGCTGTGAAACCATCGGTATGTCCGTTGTAAAATCAAACCGAGCGGCAATTTCCTTCGGCACGACCTCAACCTTACAGATGGCGGTTAAAAAATATTTTGAACCGCAGCCTTATATGCCGGCTTATCCGGCTGTTCCGAACGATATGTTCAATCCCGAATTCGAGGTCTATCGCGGATTTTGGATGATTTCGTGGTTTATAGAGCAGTTTGCCGCGAAGGATAAGGTTGACGCCGCCGAGGAGGGCGTTTGCATAGAGCGTTATCTTGACGATAAAATCAAGGATATTGAGGCCGGCTCCGGCGGACTTATTTTACAGCCGTTTTGGACTCCGGGCATCACGAACCCGAACGCGAGCGGCGCAATTATAGGCTTTTCGGATTTCCATACGCGTTATCATTTGTATCGTGCCATAATAGAGGGCATCTGCTTAGAGCTGTACCACGGGCTCGTTAAAATGCAAAAACGCTCAAGCGTCACGGTAGATGAGCTTTATGCCGGCGGAGGCGGATCCAGCAGCCCGGTCGTATGTCAAATTGCCGCAGATGTGTTCGGCTTGCCCGTACACCGTATTCAGACTCACGAGGCGAGCGCAGTCGGCTGTGCCATGGTTGCGTTTATTTCACAGGGTGTTTACGGTAGCTATGAGGACGCCATAGAGCATATGGTACATAAAAAAGACGTATTTATTCCGAACGAGGAAAACCACCGAACCTATATGAAAATTTACGGCAAGGCATATTCTCACCTTGCCTCAAGATTAAAGCCAATAGAAAAATACCTACATCATTTTCAAACAGGAGGACACTGATAATGAGTACAAAACCGTATAAGGGCTTTGAGCCTAAATGGATGCTTCAGAGAGCACCTGAGAACAGCTATCGTTCGATTTTCCGCTGGGGCGACCCCGACTTCTTCAAATATCCGAAGGAGAGCCTTTACAAATATGTTAAAAAACGCTGCAATCTCAAGGACGAGGAGTTTATGCAGTATAATGACGATTTGGGTCTTGACCCCGTAAATCTCGGCGAAGAGCACGCTCCGAAGATTGACAAAAAGCACGTAAAGGCCATCGCCGCAATAGTCGGCGAAAAGAACGTCTCACAGAGCGACTACGACCGTCTCGCCGTTTCCTACGGACAGACAATGTACGATCTTCTCAGAATGCGTCACCGTCGCTTTGACTCTCTTCCCGACCTTGTTGTTTTCCCGGAGACAAGCGAGCAGATTGAGAAAATCGTAGCCTACGTCACAAAGAATAAAATACCGCTCTATGTTTACGGAGGCGGCTCGTCGGTTACAAGAGGCGTTGAGCCCATTAACGGCGGCGTTTCTCTTGATATGCGCCGCAACTTCAACAAGGTCATTAAATTCAATGAGACCGACCAAACCATTACCGTTCAGGCAGGTATGTCCGGACCAAAGCTCGAGCAAACGCTTCAAAACGCTCAGAGCCTTTTCGGTGCAAAGCGTCCGTACACCTGCGGTCACTTCCCGCAGTCGTTTGAATATTCCTCCGTCGGCGGGTGGACCGTCACACGCGGTGCCGGGCAGAACAGCACCTATTACGGCACCATAGCCGATATAGTTGTTTCGCAGAAATACGCCACACCGATAGGTAAAATCGAGACAAGTCACTATCCGAGAGAGGCAACGGGACCGAATCTCAATCAGGTCATGATGGGGGGCGAAGGCACCTTCGGCGTTCTTACCGAGGTCACGCTCAAGTTTTTCCGCTGGATGCCCGAAAACAGAAAACGCTTTTCTTATATGTTCAAGGACTGGCCGACAGCTATGCGCGCCGCTCGTGAAATGATGCAGTGTGAGTGCGGCTTCTCCTCTGTTTTCCGTCTTTCAGACCCGGAGGAGACTTCATTAATGCTCCATCTTTACAACGTTGACGAAACGCCGCTTGAGCCTCTTCTTGATAAATTGGGCTACAAGGACTTTGAACGCTGTCTCTTCCTCGGATTTACAGACGGCGAAAAGGGCTTCTCAAGAAACGTTGCGCATAACATAATGAAAATTGCCGTTAAGCACGGCGGTATCCCGATGACCGGCTACGTATGCAAGGGCTGGGAAAAGGGCCGCTTCAACGACCCGTATCTTCGCGATACACTCATGGATTTCGGCTTTATGATCGATACGCTTGAGTGCACGGTCAACTGGTCAAATATGGCTCGTGTTCACCGTGAGGTTCGTGAGGTTTGCCATAAGCTTCCGAACACAATCGTTACAACTCATATGTCGCATTGCTATCCGCAGGGCGCCAACCTCTACTTCATCTTTATGACTAAAATGCAGGACGAAGAGGAGTTCCGTGCTTATCATGCAACAATTCTCGACGCCATACAGAAGAGCGGTGCGGCCATCAGCCACCACCACGGTATCGGAAAGATGTTTGCCCCGTGGCTTGAGGGCTACCTCGGCGAAAAGGAATACGGCATAATCCGCACGCTTAAAAACTATTTTGACCCCGATTACCTTATGAATCCGGGCGGAACTATAGGCCTTGACCTTAAGCCCGAGGATAAGAAGTATCTGCGTGAGCATACCGAGTATGTTGACGAACTCAAGGACTGAATAGGCTTTGAAGCGCGGCTCAAAGCCGTAACGTCAAGCATAAACACATAAAATCAAGGCTTTCGTTTCAGGTGAGACGAAAGCCTTTTTATTGCCGTTCACAGAAAAGCTTATTTTTTGTATAAGCTTTCGGCATTTGCGGCTGTTGACTGTTTGCCGTCGTAATTATATAATAATTTATAACAAAATTTCGCCGCATATGTGATATGCCGCACAAGCAAAGAGGTTCATCATGACAGATAAAAGCTATTCAATTATTTTCAGCAGCCCGACAGGCAACACGAGGCTGCTCGCCGACGCCATTCGCGACGCGCTGCCGGAGGAAAACTGCAATTATTTCGGAGTGTGCGAAAACGCCGATACACAATCCGACATTTTGTTTATAGGCTTTTGGACGGATAAGGGAACCGCCGATAAGGCGACCTTGGATTTGCTCGAAAAGCTGAAAAATAAAAGGATTTTTCTTTTCGGAACGGCGGGCTTCGGCGGAGACGAAGAGTACTTCAAAGAAATCCTCGCAAATACAAAAAAGAGCATTAGCGGCAGCAACATCACAGTCGGTGAGTATATGTGTCAGGGAAAAATGCCGCAAACGGTCAGGGAGCGCTATGTCAAAATGAAAAGCCTGCCGAATCCCGTGCCGAATCTCGATATGCTGATTGAAAACTTTGACCGTGCTCTGTCTCATCCCGACGAAAACGATTTGAAAAGGCTGAGGCTCTCCGTGGAAAAGCTGTAATAAGAAGCGACAGCATAAACGATTCTGTTAAGCTGTGCCGCGTATCATATTACTATTGATTTATTGTAAAAATAATGATAAAATATTCAGCATAGCACGTAAGCAGGTGTAGTTTAATGGCAGAACATCAGCTTCCCAAGCTGAATACGGGGGTTCGATTCCCCTCACCTGCTCCAAAAACGGCAAGTATCATTTGATGCTTGTCGTTTTTTACTTTTTCACATTTTACTCTCGTCTCGCTTTTTTTCGTCTGCCCGTCGTCCGCTCGCGAACTCGCGTCCGGCTCCCTTTGAAGAGAGCCTATCAGAGTGCTTCGCCTTGTAAATAAAACCCATTAAAAAAGCTCCCCTTGGGGGAGCTTTTCGTTTTTATTCGCCGCCGGTACGTCTGAAAAGGTCGTTAATGTGTCTGAAATAATTTTTGTCTATACCGTCTATTGTTTCCTCGGTGGTTCTGAATTGCCAGTTGCCAAACGCTCTGCCGGGAACATTCATACGCGCGTCCGAGCCGAAGCCGCACATATCCTGATAAGAAATGACGGCAAGCTTTGCCGAAGAGCGCCACACGGTTTCGATAATCTTGCGGCAGGACGGGCTGTAATATCCGCCGTCGCCCCAGTTATCGCCCGTAAATCCGCAGTAATCAAGCGCAAAGGCGCGCTCTTCGGGCGTTGCCTCCCAAAGCCACGCAAGCAGCGTTGTATTGTCGTGCGTGCCGACATATGCTACGGTATTCAGCGGATAGTTATGCGGCAGATGTGTGCTGTTTCCGCACGGGTCAAAGCCGAACTGTATTACACGCATACCGGGGAACCGAGTTTTATCAAGCAGCTGTGTGACGTCCTCGCCGAACACGCCGAGATCCTCTGCAATAATAGGAACGTCTCCCATTTCTTTCTTTAAGGCGTCAAAAAATTTCATTCCGGGCCCCTTGACCCATTCGCCGTTTTTCGCCGTTTTTTCGTCCGCAGGAACAGCCCAATACGATGCAAATGCGCGAAAATGGTCAATTCTGACCGTATCATAAAGTCGAAAAGCGTCCTTTATGCGGCTGAGCCACCAGGCGTATCCCGTTTTTTCAAGCACATCCCAATTATAAAGCGGGTTGCCCCAAAGCTGACCGTCCTTTGAGAAGTAATCGGGCGGAACTCCCGAAACTCTGCGGCGCACAAAGCTGCGCTCGTCTATCTCAAAAAGCTCCGTATTGCTCCAAACATCGGCACTGTCGGTTGAGACGTATATCGGCATATCGCCGAGTATTTTTACGCCGTTTTCGTTGGCAAACTGCTTTATGCGGTGCCATTGAGAAAAGGCAATATACTGCTCGAATTTATAAAAATCGGCTTCGTCTTTCAACTCATCTCTGTTTTTAAGCGCATTTTCGTACCGCGCGAATTTTTCATCCCACTCATACCATGGTTTGCCGCCGAATTTTTCCTTTGCGGCGCAAAACAGCGAATATGCTTCGCACCACGGGTTCTCCTCGCAGAATTTTTCAGTCTCCGCAGATACTTCGTTTTTCTTGTTTTGATACGCGATTTTTAAAAGCTCCCTGCGGCTTTTTGCGGCAAATTCGTAGTCCGCCGTGTAAGGCGAGCCGTAATATACGCTTCTTGCAAGGTCGTCTTCCGACACAAAGCCGTCATTTTTGAGCGTGTCCGGGTCAATCAGAAGCGGTGACAACGCAAATGCCGCCGGAGACGCATAAGGTGAGCCGTAAAAATCCGTAGGACAAAGCGGCAGCACCTGCCAATATGAAAACCCCATATCCTTGATACGGCGTATAAACCGTTTTGTCTCTTCGCCCATTACGCCGATTCCGTACTTTGACGGGAGCGACGTGATATGCATTAAAACTCCGCCGGCTCTTGTGTTAAGCATTATATAATTCCCCTTTTTTGAGCTTCGTCTTGATTTATGCCGCTTTGAGATACTCCTCAAGGCACAGGCCGCTCTTGTTCATCGCCTTTGCAGCCTCTTTGCCGACATAACGCCAATGCCACGGCTGATAATTCATACCCGTTTTGTCGGTTTTATTTTCGGGATAGCGCAAAATAAAGCCGTAATCCTGCGCATTTTTTACAAGCCACGAAAACTCCTTTGTAGAGGCAAAATCGGAGCTTGCACTCACAATATCCATTGACAGACCGAGATTTTGCTCGGAATATCCGCCCGGCAAAATAAACGTGCGCGCCTTTGCGGCGGCGTCGTCATCGGACAAGCCCTGATTTTTATAATAACTCACCTTACGGTTGTAATTATCGTTTTGACGAGAAACCGAGCAATACCCTGCATACGGAGTTAAAACGCAGCCGTCCTTCTTTGCGGCGTCGTACATCTCTTGATATGCTTTAACAACTCTCGAATCAAGCTGCACGCTGCTTCCGCTTATCGCGTTTGCAAGCGACGGCACATATCCGTCGGGCAGCTTATGCCCTGCGTTAACAAGCGTGAGCTCCCAATTGCCCGAGTTCGGGTCTACGGTTTGAGGATTGTTAAAATCGGCTGCCGAAGCCGTAACGGGCGGTGCCGATGCGGTCGTCTCCGGAACGGTTTCAGGGGCTGTCGTTTCCACGGTAGTCTCTTCTTCGGTCGTCTCCTCCTGCGGTTCTTCCTGTGTGGTTGTTTCGCTGATTTTTGCTTCGAGCCTCTCGACGGCAGGGTCCTTTACCTCTCTTTGCCCTATCGTAAGCTCGCCGACTATAAGCCCCGTCATTATAACGGCCAAAATTACAAACAGCAAAAATTTTCTTTTTACCGTCTTTTTCAATCTGACTTTTTTCTTCATATTTCGCGTCCTTTTAAAATCTCTTCTTGATATTTTAAAATGTTTACGTCGGATTGTCAATCAAAAGGCGCATTTCGGCGACAAAATTCAGCCGACGGAGACCTTTTTCTACTCAAAGTAAACGAAGCCGTCAATCCACACATTGATTTTTTATCTTTAAGGCGCTCCGACAATGCACAAAAAAGACCCTGCGGATTTTACTCTGCAAGGTCTTTTTCCTGTTATGGTTTAAAAATTGGGGTTGCCCAAAATCAAACTCTGATTATTTGTTCTTCTCTGCGATTGCAGCCTGAGCAGCAGCAAGACGAGCGATCGGAACACGGAACGGTGAGCAAGATACATAGTCGAGGCCGATCTTGTGGCAGAACTCAACGGAAGACGGGTCGCCGCCGTGCTCACCGCAGATACCGCAGTGAAGTGACGGACGGGTAGCTTTACCGTTCTTAACAGCCATTTCCATGAGCTGGCCTACGCCGACCTGGTCAAGCTTAGCAAACGGATCGCTCTCGAATATCTTCTTGTCATAGTAAGCACCGAGGAACTTACCTGCATCGTCACGGCTGAAGCCGTAAGTCATCTGAGTAAGGTCG
>ERZ825159.2172-NODE-2172-length-16560-cov-3.343290_pt1 | contig 16560 bp, 24 predicted proteins | sample MGYA00519932_ERZ825159 | MGnify/ENA primary metagenome ERZ825159 (study PRJEB31778, sample SAMEA3449191) | human gut metagenome | biome: human gut; feature: human-associated habitat; material: faeces | place: United Kingdom | collected 2010/2012 ...
CGGAAACATGGAAATGTACCCAATGCGAAATAGAGTATTCGTTTGATGATCTCTATAGGAACCATGGTCCGGAAGCATACGATTATGATTGCGATGCAGGCTCTATCCAAGATGACTACGGCGAGCGAAAGTATGAAAAACTTCCTATGTGTTGCGGTCCAGAAGAACTATTCAATAGATATTGAGACTAAAAGCAAATGCCTCTGCATGAAAATTGCAGGGGCTTTTTCTTTGCCCATTTTTCACGAAAATACACAAAAATTCACACTTTCACACAAAAACCCCCGCGATAAAAACATCCCCTTTTATGAGGGGAATAGAATGCGTCTCAAACGCACTATTCCTTTCATTTTGGAGGTTGTACTATGCTCGAAAACAAATTTAAGACCGGATTGGTAAAAGAGCTGAAAGAGCGCTTTCCCGGCTGCATCGTGCTTCATGCAGACCCGAACGAGATTCAGGGCATTCCTGATCTCCTGGTTTTGCATGAGGATACCTGGGCAGCATTGGAGGGTAAGAAATCAGCAAAAGCATCTCATCGCCCCAATCAGGACTACTACGTCCAGAAGATGGACAGCATGAGTTTTGCTGCTTTTATCTATCCCGAAAACAAGGAGGAGATTCTCAATGCAATGGAACGATCATTCGAGGCTCGCAGGGCAGCACGCTTTTCTGGGAGCCAGTAAGTACCATTGGCTGAACTACGATGCGCAGCGTCTGGCCGATGCTTACCTGAATTTTCAGGCCAAAGAGCGCGGAACCAGGCTTCATGCATTCGCAGCAGAGTGCATCAACCTGAACCAGAAACTGCCTAAGGGCAGGAAAACACTCAATGCATACGTAAACGATGCAATCGGATTTCGCATGACGCCCGAGCAGGTGCTGTATTACAGCGAGAACTGCTTTGGCACTGCGGACACTATTTCTTTTGACAACAAGACTCTGCGCATTCATGATCTTAAAACCGGAGCTGTTCCTGCACACATGGAGCAGCTCTTTATTTATGATGCGCTGTTCTGCATGGAGTATCACATCCACCCGAAAGATATTCTGATCGAGAATCGAATTTACCAGAACGATGATATTCTGATCGAGACACCTACTTATGAGGAAATTGACCCTATCATCGCCAAGATCAAAGAGTTCGACAACGTGATTGCAGAATTGAAGTTAGGAGCAGTAGCATGAATCCGATTGAGAAAGATATCCGTTCGTATTATGGCATAAGCACCAGCGAGAACATCTTGGAGCATTACGGTACCAAACGTCATTCCGGCCGCTATCCTTGGGGCAGTGGTGATAATCCGTATCAGCATTCCGGTGATTTCCTGTCCCGTGTGGAAACTCTGAAGAAGCAGGGTCTTTCCGAGAAAGATATTCTGGAGTCCATCAACAACACTCTGCCGAAAGAGTATCAGATGGGCCTGACAGAGTTCCGCATTGCGAAGCAGAAAGCAGGTCATGACCGGAAAGCTCTGGAATATGAGCAGATCGCTTCCCTCAAGAAAGATGGACTCGGTTGGACGGAGATCGCGAACAAACTCGGCATGAGCGAATCCAGCGTACGCTCCAAATATAATGGTGGCATCGGTGAAAAAGCAAGCCAGGCTGAAAAAATCGCCGAAACTTTGAAGAAAGAAGTAGACAAGAAAGGCATGGTTGATATTTCGGAGGGCGCCAATCTGACTCTTGGCGTCTCTGAAAGTAAGCTGGACGAGGCTGCGTATATTCTGGAAGCAGAATACGGCTATAAACGCTATGGCGTTGGCATCCGGCAGCCGACCAACATCCGCCAGCAGACGAATATCACGGTTCTGGCCAAGCCTGAATACGACCAGAAGTATGCTTACCAGCATCAGGATCAAATTGACTCTTTGGGTGATTATCATTCCGATGATGGCGGTGACACCTTTACGAAGCTTCAGCGTCCGTCTAGTCTGGATTCCAGCCGTGTTGCCATTCGGTATGGCGATGAGGGCGGTCTGGACAAAGACGGCGTTATGGAGATTCGCCGCGGTGTGCCTGACCTGGACCTTGGTAAGAGCCATTATGCGCAGGTTCGCATCCTTGTTGATGGCGACCATTATCTGAAAGGCATGGCAGTCTATTCTGACGATCTGCCTGATGGTGTGGATGTTATGTTCAACACCAATAAGCCGTCTGGCACGCCCAAGATGAAAGTCTTGAAAGAGGCTAAGTCTGATCCGGACAATCCGTTTGGTGCAGCTATTAAGGCCAACGGTCAGAGCATGTACATTGGTGCCGATGGCAAAGAGCATTTGTCTCCAATCAATAAGCTGAAAGAAGAGGGCGACTGGGATACAATGTCCCGGAACGTTTCTTCTCAGTTCCTGTCCAAGCAGCCAAAGAAGTTGATCGAGAACCAACTTAAACTGACCATTGCGGATTATCAGGCGCAGTATGATGAAATCATGCACTATGACAATCCGACGGTCAAGAAGAAGCTGCTGAACGACTTCGCGGATACTTGTGAGGGAACGTCGATGACTTTGAAAGCATCGGCATTTCCCGGGCAATCCACCAAAGTTATCCTGCCCATCAATAAGATCAAGGAAAACGAGGCTTATTGCCCGACCTATGAGAACGGAACACAGCTCGCGCTGATTCGCTACCCTCATGCAGGCACCTTTGAGATTCCTATTGTAACCGTAAACAATAAGAATCTGCATGGTAAGCGGAACCTTGGTCAGATTCAGGATGCAATCGGCATCAATGCCAAGGTTGCAGAGCGTCTGTCTGGTGCTGACTTTGATGGCGATACCGTTATGGCCATTCCCATCAGCGATAAAGTGCCAATCAAGTCTACTCGTCCGCTGAAAGCATTGGAGGGTTTCGACCCGAAGACTGCCTATGCAGTGCCCGATGGCAACCCTAACAATGTGCGCCTCATGAAGAAAGAGGAAAAGCAGCGTGAGATGGGAGTAATCTCGAACCTCATCACCGACATGACTCTGCGCGGTGCATCCGAGGATGAGCTGGCTCGTGCAGTCAAGCATTCGATGGTTGTCATTGACGCTGAGAAGCACAAGCTGGATTACAAGCGCTCTGAGAAAGAGAACGGTATCCAGGAGCTGAAAGAGAAGTGGCAGATCCGCGTGGATGAAGAGGGTGCCACGCATTACGGTGGTGCATCAACACTCCTGTCCCGCCGTAAACAGACTGTTCGTGTTCCGGAGCGTCGTGGCAGTGTCCGTGTGGACAAAGATACCGGTGAACTCATCTATAAAGAGAGCGGGCGTACCTTTACGGACCCCAAGACAGGTAAGGAACGTAAGGCAGAGGATACGGTCAGTCTGATCTCTGAGACAAAAGATGCACGCACGCTGTCTTCTGGAACCATCCAAGAGAACCTGTATGCAGACTTCTCCAACAAGCTCAAGGCAATGGCCAATCAGGCACGCAAAGAGGCCGCCAATATGAAAGGCATCCAGCGTGACCCGGAAGCCGCTAAGACCTATGCTGCAGAAGTCGCTTCTTTAAAAGAAAAGTACAATAGCATGGTTGCAAACAAACCCAAAGAGCGTAAGGCGATGCTGATCGCAAACGCCAATATCAAAGCAAAGATTCAGGAACAGGGACTCAATCCTGCCATTGACAAGAAAGAAATCAAAAAGATTTCGTCTGTCGAGATGCAGCGTGCGCGCGATTCTGTAGGTGCAAGCGGACGCAAGTCCAAGGTCACCTTTACGGACAAGGAATGGGAAGCTGTTCAAGCTGGCGCAATTTCGGACAACATGTTGACGAAGTTTCTCAATTCTTCTGATTCTGATGAAATTGTGAAACGCGCAATGCCAAAAACTATGACTGTAATGTCTTCGGCAAAGTTGGCTAAAGCAAAAGCTATGCTGAATCTTGGTGTATCATATGACGAAATTGCTAAAGCTTGTGGTGTTCCCGAATCCACTGTCTACAGCGCTCTGAATAAGTAAATTACGAACAGAAAGGCTTTGAATTATGGTTCGATGCTTTCTCACTACGTTCGATAACCCATACAATCCGTATGAGCAGTTTGAATCGTGGTATCAGTACGACATGGATCATGGCTATAACTCTTCTGGTCTGCTTATGCGTCTGGCACAGACGTCTTCTCAGTTCACGGACAACGAAAATGCCTATGAAATCGAGAAAGCAATCGACCAGATCATTGCTGCTGATCCTTTAAACATTTATAAGAAGCTCAAAATCGAGATCAAAGACGAAGAAACACTGGCTGAAAGCGCGTAAACCATAGGGAGGGGGTCTCAAAATCGACACCCCCTCTCAAATCGCGCCGGTCTTTGATATTTCCCCGGAGGGAAAATTGATATTTGGGCTTTAACAATAACAAGGAATATCGCCGAGGTATGGGGTGTAGACCATGCTTCGGCGGTTTTTGCAAGGGCTCATGGGAGAAGACACCACCATAGAAAAACGTTTCCTCCTATGACACGGGTTTCGGGTTCACCACATGATGTTCAACCTCCAAAATTGTACATCTTTCTTCTCCTTTCAAGAGCAGGCCACAGGTACTTTATGCGCCTCCCATGAACCCTTGCAAAAGCAATTACATTGACAAAAGAAAAGAGGACGGTAAGAATGCGGCCGAAGAAAAACGCGCCAGGGGAGATGGCTGCGGCTTCGGCCCGGCCTGCCTCGACCCCGGAAGCGCAAGAGCAATATATGATAAACCTTGCCATGACACTGGTGGAAAAGCGGCTGCGGGAGGGAACGGCCTCCAGTGCAGAAACAACGCATTTCCTGAAACTGGCGACCATGAAAGCAGACCTTGAGAAAAAGAAGCTGGAAGAAGAGAACAAATTGCTGCGTGCCAAGACCGAGACGCTGGAATCTGCCAAGGACAGCAAGGAAATGTACGAACACGTACTGAAAGCTATGGCAAAGTACAACGGTGTCGGAGAGGATGACGAGTATGACTTTGGATAGTTTTATTTTTGCCGGGATTACGGTCTTGGCTATTATTTTCGGGTCTTTGTTCTTTTGCGAATAGAGAGGAAAAATAAATCTTTATAAAAGTGCCGTTTTGTGAGGTAAATATATGAAGAAATGGACAAAAGAGCAGCTTGAGGCTGAAGGATACGAAATTTGGAATGCAGAAATCAAGAATGTGTCTCTTAGCATGGAAGACCATGCTTGCCTTGTTTCTTATCTGAGTCTTGATGGCCATGGCCCTTGCTGTTGCTATGGTGGCTACGTTCTTGGCAAAGGATATGTTGGAGCAAAAAACTTTGAAGGTTATGCTTCCGGCATTGAGGCCATCATGCGGATTATGGATACGGTTGGCTGTAGTACATATGAGGGCATGAAGGGGAAATATGTCCGTGTAGCATCAAAGGGATTGGGTGAAACAGTGAAAATTATCGGCAATATTCTTGAGGATAAGTGGTTTGATTACGGATCTTTCTTTAAGGATATGGGCTGAAAAACACACCGAGAGTTTCACCATGGAGACTTTTTCAGTATCCGGAATGCCTGTATTCCTATTGTGCGTAATGCTACTTTTGTACGAACTGCTGCATGAGAAAGGGATAATCGGGTGACAGCGATGAAAACCTACACTGAGCTCTGCCAACTGCCGACCTACGAGGAGCGGCTGGCGTATTTGCAGCTGCACGGGGAAGTAGGGAGAGACACCTTTGGGTTTGACCGATGGCTGAACCAGGATTTCTACCAATCGAGAGAGTGGCGGCAGTTCCGGGACAGGATCATTGCACGGGACAATGGCTGCGACCTGGGATGCAAAGACCATCCCATCACAGACTGGGTGCTGCGGGATGGAAGACCCGTGCGGCCACGCATCAGCATCCACCATTTGAATCCGATCACGAAAGAAGATGTGATCCGGCACAGCGACAAACTGCTGGACCCGGAGAACGCCATTTGTGTTTCGGCGGCGACGCACAAGGCCATCCATTACGGGACTGTCAAGAAGCCACAGCTGCTAGATGGCGAACGAAAACCGGGCGATACCTGTCCGTGGAGGAAGTAATATGAACTGGACGAGTGCATGGATCAGTATGAAGCAGGGCCTGAAAGTAAGGCGGCACCACTGGAAAGGCTACTGGCGAATTGCCGGGGGAGAGCTTATTATCCACACGGCACAAGGAAATGACATTAACTTCCGAGAAGTGAGCGACTTTGGTATGAACCTGTGCCAGATGTGTTGCGATGACTGGGAAGTTGTGGAGGAAGAAAGATGTACTGCAGAAGAACCTTTGAGCCAAAAGAAGTAAAAGCCAGCAATGATCTGAGGGCCAAACTGACGGAAGCAGAAACGATGCTCTGCAAGATCGGGCCATGCAGAGAGCGCAGCCTGGCGCTGACGAAACTCGACGAGGCATTACTGTGGGCGAATGCGGCCATTGCAGAGACAGGAGTAGCGGACTACGAGCAATGAAAAACCGCCACGGCGGTTGTTTTGGGAGGAGAGAAATCAAAATGAGCGAGAGTATCCTGACCAGTGTGAAAAAGCTGCTGGGCGTGGCGGAAGAGTGCACGGACTTTGACCCGGACATTGTGATGTACCTGAACAGCGTGTTTCTGGTACTGACCCAGATGGGGGTAGGGCCCAAAGAGGGGTTCTTCATCACGGGAACCGGGGAGACGTGGGAACAGTTTCTGCCGGACCCGATAAAAGCGGCAGCCGTCAAGGCGTATGCAGCAGTAAAAGTGCGGTTGTTGGGCTTTGACGTGCCACAGAGCAGCACCACCATGGAAGCGCTGAAAAATACCGCCTCCGAGATGGAATGGCGGCTGAACGTGGAGCATGATAAGCCGGAGGAAAACGCATGAGTCTTCTGAAAGTCGTTCAGGAGTGGGCGATGGAGCACCAAAAGAAAGCAGAGCGCCCGGAAAACCCGTATGCGCTCTGCGAAAGTTGTGCCAAACACGGGGCCATGCGCTGCCCGAACAGCAGTTTGTGTTTAGCGTTGGAAAGCAAGCCGTATTATCAGGCAAAACGGTAAGGAGAAGAAAATATGGCACTCTCAAACACGGCCACGCCAATCTACTACGGCCGGTTTCGGGAGGCCGTGATGCGTGGCGAGATCCCGGTTTGTAGGGAAATCTCCATGGAGATGAACCGCATTGACGATCTCATTGCGAACCCCGGCATCTGGTACGACGACAAGGCAGTGAACGGCTTCATCGCGTTTTGTGAGGATGAACTGACCTTGACCGACGGCGGCGACGTGAAGATGCTGGACAGCTTTAAGCTATGGGCCGAAGAGATCTTTGGCTGGTATTACTTTGTGGAGCGCAGCGTGTTTGTGCCAAACCCCCACGGAGGCGGCGGGCACTACGAGACCAAGCGCATCAAAAAGCGGCTGATCCAGAAGCAGTACCTGATTATTACCCGCGCGGCCGCAAAGACCATGTACCTGGAATTTTTGCAGGCCTACTTCATGACCGTCAATACCATGACCACCCAGCAGCTGACGACGGCCCCGACTATGAAGCAGGCGGAAGAGGTGTTGGCCCCATTCCGCACGGCATTGGCCCGGGCAAAGGGACCTGTGCTGAAGTTTATGACCGAGGGCAGCATCCAGAACACCACGGGCGCCAAGGCAGACCGGGTGAAGATGGCCAGCACGAAAAAGGGCATTGAGAACTTTTTGACCAACAGCCTGCTGGAAGTGCGGCCCATGACCATTGAAAAGCTGCAGGGACGGCGTGACATGGTGTCGACCGTGGACGAGTGGCTGAGCTGCGACATCCGGGAAGACCCCATTGGTGCCATTGAGCAGGGCGCGGCCAAGAACGAGAATTACCTTATTGTGGCGGCTTCCTCCGAGGGCACCGTGCGCAACGGCTGCGGCGACGACATCAAAATGGAAGTGATGGAAATTCTGAAAGGGGATTACATCAACCCGCACGTATCCATCTGGTACTACAAGCTGGATTCCATTGAGGAAGTGGGCCAGCCGGAGATGTGGCTGAAAGCGAACCCGAACCTGGGCAAGACCGTGAGCTACGAAACCTACCAGCTGGACGTGGAGCGCGCCGAGAAATCGCCCAGTGCGCGGAATGATATTCTGGCCAAGCGGTTCAACCTGCCGATGGAGGGCTACACCTATTTCTTCCCTTACGAAGAAACGCTGTGTCACCGCCACCGGGATTACTGGCAGATGCCCTGCGCCATGGGAGCCGACCTTAGCATGGGGGACGACTTCTGTGCTTTTACCTTTCTGTTCCCGTTGACAAACGGATATTTTGGGGTAAAGACGCGGGACTACATTACCAGCTATACCCTGAGCCAGCTGCCCGTGAGCCGACGGCAGCAGTATGAGCAGTTTATGCAGGAGGGAACGCTGTTCGTCTTTGATGGCACCGTGCTGGACATGATGCAGGTGTACGACGACCTGGACAACTTCATCCAGCAGAACGAATACGATGTGCGGGCCTTTGGCTACGACCCCTACAATGCGAAAGAGTTTGTGGAGCGGTGGGGTATTGAGAATGGCACCTTTGGCATCACGAAAGTGATCCAGGGCGCCAAGACCGAGAGCGTTCCACTGGGAGAGCTGAAAAAACTGAGCGAACAGCGAAAGCTGATCTTTGACGAGCAGCTGATGCAATTTGCCATGGGCAACTGCATTACGCTGGTGGACACCAACGGCAACCGCAAGCTCTACAAACAGCGGCAGGATCAGAAGATCGACGCCGTGGCTGCCATGATGGACGCCTACGTGGCCTGGAAGCAGAACCGGGATGCGTTTGAGTGATCAATCATCGCCGCTATCCCAATCATAATTCTTTGCGTGACATCTGCGGCAAGTCCAGTAACCGTATTCATTATCGTCGTCTTCCCATGGCATGGTATAGAAAGCGTCATCGAGAGATGCACCGCAAGTTCGACAGCAGCCATTGAGGGAATAATCGTCTTCCTCATCATAGTCAGAGTCATCATAACTATCTCCTGATGAGATAGGAATACTAGACTCCTCTGGATCAGATGAAGTGGTAGAGTCGATAGCGGTTGTGTTTTCGTCGGGCCGATGGAGTAGATAAGCTGCCCCGGCGACAGCCACAATAGCACCTACGGCTTTCACTGTTTTTAGGATTTTAGGATGTTTTACCGAAAAATCGTTGTATTTGATTTTGGCTTTGCCCCAAATTCCGAATTCGGAAGGATCGTATTTAACGCCAAATGATTCACCACATTTCTTACAGGTGATAGTGACTGGCATGCTTTTAGGGATATCAATGGGCGAACCACAATTAGGGCAAACGACAATTTCCATAAGAACTCCTCTTCGTCGAAAAGATAATCGTCAAGAAGAGTATAGCACAGCAGTTAGACATTGTAAAACGCAAAAGAGGTGAAACGAGAAGTTGGACTACTACGGAAAGAATGACTGGTGGGATTTTCTTGCGCATGGGTGGTTCGGCAACAGTCAGAAAGGCAGCGAGAAGAAAGAGCACAAGTATTATGCCCGCATCCAGACGGGAAGCAAAAACGGGCAGAATGTGTACCGCTACTTTTACTCGAAAGAGGATTATGCAGCGTACATCCGCAGCGGAAAGAAAAAGCTGACCGGTGAGTACAGCATGGAGAATCACCCGAACGGGCGAATCGCAAACTACGCTATTGAACAGTACACCGATAAAGATGGAAAACTCCAGACCCAGAAAAAGTATGTAACGCGCGACGTGGCAGACAAATTGCGGGATGCAGAATACCGCAGGGAAAAAGCCGCTAATGAGACCCGTAAAGCGAAAAAGAAACGGATGAAAGCGGCCAAAAAACGTTATAACGCGAAAACCAGGGCCTCCCGGATGAAGCATCGACTGGAAAAAGGCCGGATGACTGTGGAGCGGCTTTTGAAATCAACGTCGAAGAGGGTGGGGTGATAAGGATATGCAGGTATACAAGGACGAGCTGTACCACTGGGGCATCAAGGGCATGAAGTGGGGCGTGCGGCGGTACCAGAACAAGGATGGCACCCTGACGGCCGCGGGCAAGAAGCACTATGCCGGGGATGGGAATGCTGGTGAAGATGCGCAGCAGCCGAAAACCGAATACGCCCCGAAGCGAAGCGGTAAGAACGCCGAGGACTACACGGACGATGAGCTGCGCAGCCGCATCAACCGTTTGCAGATGGAAAAGCAATACCGTGACTTGCAGGGGCAGAGCAATATCCGGGCCGATGACCCCAATAAGGAGCTGAAGGCTGAGAAAGAACGGCTGCAACTCCAGCGGGACGTGAAGCAGCTGCGAAAAGATGTGAACGGTGGGCAGACCTTTGTGAAGAGTGTGATGCAGGACGCCGGGAAGCAGGTGCTGACCAAGGCGACCGCAGGCGTGATGAGCTACGGTGCAAAGCGTTTTATCACCGATGTGATGGGCAACCCGGAGCTGGCAAATGCGGTTGTAAATGGTAGTGCTGGAGGCCAGCAACAGCAAAAGAAGGACGACAAGAAAGACGAAGCATAAGTCTGGAGGAAATTCAAAATGGCATCACAGACCTTTGGCTCCAGACTGCGACACGCCTGGAATGCATTTTTGAACCGGGACCCTCCCGGGAAAAGCTATTATGGCGGGTACAGCTACCGGCCCGACCGGGTACGGTTGAACCGCGGGAATGACCGCACCATCCTGACCGCCATCCTCAGCCGCATTGCGATGGATGCGGCTGCCATTACCATCAATCACGTAAGGCTCGATGAAAACGGACGCTACAGCGAAACCGTTGATTCGGGCCTTAATTCTTGCCTGAACCTCTCTGCCAACAAAGACCAGACCGGGCGGGCGCTGCGGTATGACATGTTCCTCTCGGTGCTTGACGAGGGCGTGATCGCGCTGGTGCCCGTGGACGTGGATGTGGATGTGCGGACAGGCGAGGAAAGCATCGAATCTATGCGGGTTGGTAAGGTGAAGGAATGGTACCCGGACGATGTGCGGCTGGAACTGTACAACGACCGAACGGGCCAGCGGGAAGAGCTCACCCTGCCGAAAAGCCGGGTAGCCCTGATCGAGAATCCGTTCTACGCCGTGATGAACGAGCCCAACGGCACCATCCAGCGGCTCATCCGCAAACTGAATCTGATGGATATCATCGACGAACAGGTGGGCAGCGGCAAGCTTGACCTCATTATCCAGCTTCCCTATGTGGTGAAGAGCGAGGCCCGGAAACAGCAGGCCCTGCAGCGCCGCAAGGAAGTGGAGGACCAGCTGGCAGGCTCGAAATACGGCATCGCCTACACTGATGGCACGGAACACATTACGCAGTTGAATCGCTCGCTCGAAAACAACCTTCTGAAAAGCGTGGAATACCTGACGAACATGGCACACAGTCAGTTGGGAATCACGCCGGAGATCATGAACGGTACTGCGGACGACAAGGTGATGACCAACTACGAAAACCGTACCATCGAGCCTTTGGTGGCGGCTGCCGTGGACGAGATGAGACGAAAGTTTCTGACCAAAGAACAGCGGGAAGAGGACCGGGAGAGCATCCTGTTCTTCCGCGACCCGTTCAAGCTGGCACCTGTTTCCATGGTAGCGGAGATGGCCGACAAGTTTACCCGCAACGAGATCATGACGAGCAACGAGTTCCGACAGGTGATCGGGATGAAACCCTCGAAGGACCCGAAGGCGGACGAGCTGCGAAACTCGAACATTTCGGCCTCCAAAGAAGAAATTGCGGCCCAGAACCAGACCATCGTGAATGGGAAAGAGTCCGTAGAAAGGAGCATTGCAAATCAAAATGGCTAAATTCGACTACGATTGCAGCGGCTGGGCGACGAAAGCGAACGTCCAGTGCTACGACGGCCTGACCATTGCACAGGATGCTTTCCGTGAGTGCGACGGCCGCGTGGTGCCGATGGTGTACAACCATGACCACAGCGACATTGGAAACGTGATCGGCCACTGCCTGCTGGAAAACCGCCCCGGCGGTGTGTACTGCTACGCCAAGTTCAACGACACGGACACCGGCCGGACGGCCCGGAAGTGCGTAGAAAGTGGCGACCTGAACGCGTTTTCCATTTTTGCCAACGGCCTGCAGAAGGTGGGCAAGACCGTAAAGCACGGCTTTATCCGGGAGGTAAGCCTTGTGCTGGCGGGCTGCAACCCCGGAGCCCTGATCGACGAGGTGATCAAGCACAGCGCCGATGAGGACTACGAGGGCGGCGAAGCGTTTATCTACAACGATCCGGGCCTGAGCCTGACCCACGGCATGGACCCGAATGGCAACCCGCTGGAGGAGCTGAAACACAGCGCCGAGGGCGGCGAACACAAACAGGAGGAAGCCAAAATGGCGGACGAAAAGCAGAACGACGGCAAGACGCTGAAAGAGGTGTACGAGAGTATGACCCCTGAACAGCAGGAGTGCTGCCACGCACTTGTTGGCATGGCCATTAAGGAAGCGGACGGCGGCGAAGACGACGGTGAGGAGGATGAAACCGTGAAGCAGAATGTTTTTGACAAGGACACCCATGAGACTGTGCTGAAGCACAGCATCGACGAGATCAACGGCATCGTGAAGACGGCAAAGAGCCACGGCACCATGAAGCAGGCCTTTGAGGATGCCATGGATGCGGACGAGCTGGCCCACAGCATCGACAATGTGGAGTTGCTGTTCCCCGAGGACCACGTGCTGGACACCCCGCCCAAGATCATTGACCGGGACCAGACCTGGGTGGGCATCGTGATGGGCGGCGTACACCACATCCCCTTCAGCCGCTTCAAGAGCCAGTTCGCCGACCTGACCGAGGATGATGCCCGGGCCAAGGGTTACATCAAGGGCAACTTTAAGAAGGAGCAGGTGTTTGGCCTGCTGCGCCGCTCCACCAGCCCCACCACCGTGTACAAGAAGCAGAAGATGGATCGCGATGACGTGATCGACATCACCAGCTTTGATGTGGTGGCATGGCTGAAGCAGGAGATGCGCGCCAAGCTGAATGAGGAGATCGCACTGGCCATCCTGTTTGGCGACGGCCGCCCCGCTGCCAGCGAGGACAAGATCGACGAGAACTGCATCCGCCCCATCTACAACGACCAGGATCTGTTTACCATCAAGACCCAGGTGCCCGCCACCGGCAAGACCGTGGAAGAGAAGTATAAGGAGCTGATCAAGGCCGTGCTCCGCTCCCGCAAGGAATACAAGGGCAGCGGCACCCCCACTGCCTTTATGAGCGAGGACGCCCTGACCGAGATGCTGCTGCTGGAGGACACCATCGGCCACCCGCTGTATGCAGACGAGGCTGCACTGGCCCGGAAGCTGCGCGTGGCAAAGATCGTGACCGTGCCCCGCATGGAGGGTATGAAAGGCGCCAAGGGCGGCGACCTGGCCTGCCTGATCGTGAACCTGGCTGACTACACCGTGGGTGCCGACAAGGGCGGCGCTGTGAGCATGTTCGACGATTTCGACATCGACTTCAACGCCATGAAGTACCTGATCGAGACCCGCTGCTCCGGCGCACTGACCACCCCCTACAGCGCCATTGCCGTGGAGTTTGCGGCCTGATGACGGAAAGGAGAACCAGAAATGCTGAAGAAAATGTACGAGACCGGCTATGACCTGCACGTGGCAAACTACGTTGCCTACCTGCACACCGACAAGGCCCTGTATGAGGACGAGGCACACAAGACCAAAGCCAAGAAAGCGGACGTGGAGAAGGCCTTTAAGCTGGGCCGTCTGCTGGTTGTGGCTGCCGATAAGACCTACCTGCCCATTGCCCTGCTGGCAGCCGGTGTTGTGGTGACCGACGGCACCACCGCCACCACCTGCACGGCTGTGGCAGACGAGGGCTGATTTGGTTGGTCCTGTGGTTAGTAGCAACTAATCAAAATGGAGGAACAAACCGATGAAATGGAGCGGGAAGATCGGGTTTGCGGAGGACACGGACGAATCGGCCCCCAGCGTATTTGCAGAGCGAATCGTAGAGCGGAGCTATTACGGCGACGTGCTGGAGTTTGGGCGGCAGATGCAGGGGAGCGACCAGGTCAACGAAGACATCCAGCTTGGAAACCAGCTGAGTGTAGTGGCCGACCCCTTTGCATCGGCGAACCTCTACAACCTGCGGTATGCAACATTCATGGGCCAGCGGTGGAAAGTGAGCGCTGTGAAGGTGCAGCTGCCCCGACTGGTGCTGACATTGGGAGGGCTCTGGAATGGAAACACGCCGGAACCTTGACATGAAACTGCGTGAGGTGCTGCGGCAGGCAACCGGGAAAGAGAACCTTTATTTCCAGCCGCCTGCCGGTTACAAGCTGAAATACCCCTGCATCGTGTACAGTGAAAGCCGGCGGCAGAACCGCCACGCAAACGACGGAGTGTACGCACAGCACCTGTTTTACACGGTGACCGTGATCGACTCCGACCCGGACTCGAAACTGAAAGCGGCCGTAAGCGTATTGCCGAAATGCGCCTACGACCGCTCTTTTGTTTCGGACAATTTATACCACACCACTTTTACCATTTACCAATAAGGAGGAATACCATGGCAAGACTGATTTGGGATGCCGTTGGTGAGAAGTTCTACGAGATGGGCACCAAGATGGGCGTGCTCTACCCCATGAACGACCAGGGCTCTTATGACAATGGCGTGGCCTGGAACGGCCTGACCGCCGTGACCGAGAGCCCTTCCGGCGCAGAGGAGACCAAGCTTTACGCCGACGACATCAAGTACGCCAGCCTGCGCAGCGCAGAGGAGTACGGCTTTACCATTGAAGCATACACCTACCCCGATGAGTGGGAGCCCTGCGATGGTTCTGCCCACGTGGCAGCCGGCGTGACCATCGGCCAGCAGAAGCGCAAGGCATTCGGCTTCAGCTGGGTGACCACCAAGGGCAACGATGTGACCGACGAGGTTGGCCAGAAGATCCACGTGGCATGGAACAGCACCGCTTCGCCCTCTGAGAAGAGCTATGCCACCATCAACGACAGCCCGGACGCCATTACTTTCAGCTGGGAGTGCAGCGCAAGCCCCGTGAACGTGACCGGCCACCGTCCCAGCTCCCACATGGAGATCGACTGCTCCAAGCTGAAAGAGAAGACCGTGAAGGCCATCGAGGACAAGCTCTGGGGCAGCGAGACCGCTGACGCCACCCTGCCCACCCCGGACGAGCTGATCCAGCTGATCACCACCAGCGAGGCAGCCGAGTAAACCTCTTATCGAAAAAGGAGAAGAAACTATGTACAAGAAAACGATGGAGACCACCGACTTTGGCGGTACCAAGCGCGTGGAGGACTATTACTTCAACCTGACGGCAGCCGAGCTGATGGAGATGCAGCTTTCCACCGAGGGCGGCTTTAAGGAAATGATCGAGCGGATCGTGAACGCCCAGAACCAGACCGAGATGACCGAGCTCTTTAAGAAAATGATCTGCAAGAGCTACGGCGTGCTGAGCCCGGACGGCCGGAAGTTCATCAAGAACCAGGCGGTGCTGGACGATTTCCTGGCCACGCAGGCCTACAGCGACCTGTATATGGAAATGCTGACCAACACCGAGGCCGCTACCGAGTTCTTCAACAACGTGATCCCCCAGGACCTGGAGAAGAAGGCCGCTGCTGCCCAGTCCGCACAGCCGGGCCTGAGTATTGTGGACGCTGCAAAGCCCGTGCTTGATGCAGCCCGCGCAGACGGAAACCTGTAAGTACGAAACCTGACGCCCACGGAGGGCGCCTATTTAACACCCCAGGGAGGGAAGAGAAATGCTGGTACTGAAAATTCCTGCACGACAGGTATGGGACCCAAACCGGGAGGAGTTCCTGTATATCCGGGAAACGACTCTGCGGCTGGAGCACTCTCTGCTCTCCCTGGCTAAATGGGAAAGCAAGTGGCATATCCCGTTTTTCTCGTCCGGCGGCAGCATGAGCCGCGAACAGCAGTTGGATTATTTGCGCTGCATGACACTGGACAAGGGCGTTGACCCGAAGGTGTACCAGTTTTTGACGAGAGAACAGCTGAATGCCATTAACACATATATGGACGACCCCATGACCGCGACCTGGTTTCATGGAGAGCCAAAACCGAACGAGCCAAGAGACCCGGCAAAAAGACCTCGGCAGAAAGCACCGCCGCGAAGAAGCGGAACGGTGACGACGGCCGAGGTTTTGTATTGCCAGATGTTCCAGCTGGGCATCTCGAAAGAGTGCGAAAAATGGCACTTGAACCGACTTTTGACGCTGCTGCGGGTGTGCAGCGAAGCCCAGACACCGCCCAAGAAGATGAGCCGTGGCGAGGCAATGGCCCAGCAGCGGGCTCTGAACGCCAAGCGAAAGGCAAAACTGCATACGAGGGGATAATTTTTCAAAATGCCGAAGATCATCGTATTCAAGCAGAAAGGCAACTTTAAGAAGACACGAAAATTTTTGAAGCGATGCTCGAACTTACAGCTGGACGATCTTTTGGACCAGTACGGGAAAGAGGGCGTGGAGGCACTGGCACGGGCCACGCCGAAAGATACAGGTAAGACCGCTGCCAGCTGGAGCTATGCCGTGCACAAGAGCGACGGACGGATCACCATTACGTGGTCCAACTCCAACATTGTGGACGGCGTGATGCACCGCGACTTCCTGGTCTCCTTCTCGGGTG
>ERZ825159.2175-NODE-2175-length-16554-cov-3.004849_pt1 | contig 16554 bp, 7 predicted proteins | sample MGYA00519932_ERZ825159 | MGnify/ENA primary metagenome ERZ825159 (study PRJEB31778, sample SAMEA3449191) | human gut metagenome | biome: human gut; feature: human-associated habitat; material: faeces | place: United Kingdom | collected 2010/2012 ...
CCGTATCACTTCCATTCTCCCCGATCTCCACGGCCATAGCCGCTCCACCGGTCAATACCGCCAAGACACAGAACAAAGTCTTGACCCAAAACATCTTGTCTTTAAATAATTTATTCATCGCAAAAGTATTAATTGTTACTATTCTCATTATAAAAAAGGATTGTTCACGTCTTGCGTAACCGGCTTCTCCTGCCGTGCGCCTTGCCTCCCTCTCGGCCTTTCCTGCTTACCGCTAAGATCCTTTAACTTGTCGGTAACTTTCTTGTTGATCCCTTCCGCAACGCCTTCCTCCCGCGCGGCCTCCACGTCTTGGTTATAATTCATGCCCTTGGCCATCATCTCGAAAATAGACGGGTCCAATTTACCGACGATCAAGTCATCCATGACTTGATACATCTTGCCTATAACCTCCTCCGCTTGATCATCGGAAAGGCCCATCTCCGAGGCTTTCGCCCTAATCGCTTCCACGCTAGCCGGCATATTCTCCGACATTTGTTTCTCGATCTCGTCCTGTTTCGCCAGTTTCTCCAAGTAAGCGTTATGAGCGTCGGCCAGCTTTTGCGAATAATCGGGATCATCGGCCAAGGCTTTTAAGTCAAGCCCCTTATTCTGTACCATCCACACCACGGGATCGAAATCATCCTGATCCCTAGCGGCTACCATCAACTCGGCGAAAGCTGGACTCTTCGATAGGTTCTCCCGCATTTTCTTAGAGTTTCCCTCATAACCCTCATACTCGTCCATGAACTGGTTGACCGAGCCGTAGTAAGCCTCCTCGTCATCCATGTTAAGATCCGGATTCCGTTTGGCGTATCTCTGTCTGAATCTCTCTTTGTTAGATATATCTGCCATACCTTAATCGATTATGTTTTAGGCAAAGGAAAATAATAAGGTATATCCGTTTTGTTATTTTGATTATTTTATTTAACCCATGAACCCTAAGAATAATCAAACATGTGAATCTATTTTTTATCTTTGTGATGTTCACCAAAACAAGCGTTCTTTATGGTTAATGGCGTAGATTTCATCCCAGAGCGGGACATGGAGCTTTACGAAGCTTATAGACGTGCTTTGAAGATGAGGGAAGTGAAATCCCACCGAGAGGCGGTAATGAGGGCTATATCCTCACATGCCTCTAGGTTCTGGATCTCCACCCTTCAAGCGTATAGGGGAATCCTGCTGATCAGGAAAGGGAAGACCAAGGAAAAGGGTCGATCGATCAGGAACAAGATGATCGATGACATTTATGGGATTTACAAAGAGCTGGAGAAAAAGAGAGAATTCAAGGGAAGCTCCGTTTATTTCATCACCTCTTTCGCGGTCTATCAAACGGCCCCCTGTTTTTACATATCCTATTCACGGGCGTTGGCGATAATACAACGCATCAACCGGGAAAGGAAAAATGGAAGGTAAGCTAAAAAGACTGATTCCTTCATTAATAATCGCCTTGACAAGCGTCATACTCCAACTCGCAGGTAAACATTTCTATTTCGATACCAATTCCATACCATACGACCATTTCCTTTACACGTTCACCCACGCGAACATCTTTCATTTATCATTAAATCTTATCGCCTTATTCCAGTTTAAGCCTCGTGTGAAAACATGCCTGATCGGTTACGTGTCTTGCGTCTTGGCCTCGTTCGTACCACTAGCCTCATTGCCGGTTCCTACATGCGGCATGTCCGGATTTATCATGGGATGTTACGCTCGCAGATATCACGCCTATAAACTAAGCCTTTGGAGAATAATATTGAGCAATATCGTCATGGCGTTTATCCCCTTATTCAACTGGAGGATACACTTGCTGTCATTCCTAATAGCCTATATCATCTATGGAGTCATACAGAAAATTAGCGTTCACGGAAGAGGTTGAGTCTATATTGGCCGAGAATAACAAGAGGCTGAAAAATATATTCGGCACGCACGACCAATTCACGGGGCGTGGAATGGAGGGGCATAGCCATAGGGTTGTCATAGATGATTACCCCATAAGGGTGCAGTGGCTTACCGAGGAGGTTTTCAAGAACGATCTGTATCAAGATGTTCTGAAAGCTGGTTCCATAAAGGACTACACGATAAGGTTCAACGAGCTGTACCCGGATTCAGATGGGATAAATGAGGAGGACGTGGCCAACATGCTATTTTGGGCTCGTTGCTCGAGAGACCCCTCCTTCGCCTTTTTCTCGTTATTTAAGATCAAGTCGAAAGAGGCGGGAGAAATGATCCCCTTCGAGCTTAATTACGCCCAACGTTACGTGCTATCCGTTCTGGAGGAAATGAGGCATAAGGGAGTCACGATCCGTATAATATTATTGAAAGCCCGGCAATGGGGAGGTTCCACCTTGGTACAGCTCTATATGGCGTGGATACAGCTATTCGTCATGGAAGGATGGTATTCCGTAATTATAGCCCAGACGAAAGATACCGCCAAACGTATCAAGGCCATGTATAAAAAGGTTCTCGATAATATCCCGGGATTTATATATGGTGTTGACAAGCTACAATTCGCCCCTTACGAGCATTCGGCGTCCGACTCCATAATCACCGACCAGTCCGGGAACAAGGTACGTGATAACGTGATAACCGTGGCATCTTATGAGAATTTCGAGTCAACACGTGGTATGGACTATGCCATGGCCCACTTCTCGGAGGTAGCCTACTGGAAAACAACGGACGGCAAATCGGCGGAGCAGGTTATAACAAACATAGACTCGAATATATTGGAGAGACCGTTGACCATGGAGATCTCCGAGTCTACAGCTAATGGCATGGCCGGTTATTTCTATGATGAGTACCAAATGGCCAAGGAGGGCACTTCATACCGTTCTTCTTTATCGAGAACGACATGATAAGATTCAAGGACAAGAAAGAGACCCGGCTTTTCATACTGGATCTATTAGAGGGAAGGGATGTCACGACCTCCCCTAATGACAATAGCGAGCCGGGACAGTATCTATGGTCTCTATGGGAAAAAGGAGCTACGCTGGAGCACATCAAATGGTATATCAAGAAAAGGGCCTCGTTTCATGATCACGCCTCGATGGCATCCGAGGCACCATCCGATGATGTCGAGTGTTTCAAGTATTCCGGTAATCTCGTGTTCAATATCTACACGATCGAGGTGATGCGGGAAAGATACGTATCACCCCCAGAGTTCATTGGCGACATATCCCAATCAGAGAAGACCAAGAGGATAATTCTCACCAAGAATCCGAACGGCCTGTTGAGAATCTGGAAGAGGCCCGATGATACAAGGACATCCAACGAGTATCTTGTCATCGTCGATGTCGGTGGACGTAGCAAGAACTCAGACCCGTCATGTATAACGGTTATAAACAGGTGGAATTTACGATTCAGCGGAGGAAAGCCGGAGGTGGTAGCCAGATGGCACGGTCATATACGATATGACTGGCTCGCCTACAAAGCCGTCAAGATCGCCAGATACTACAAGAACGCCCTTCTCGCCTTCGAGAGCAATACGTTTGATAAGAAAAAATCAGAGGCATCCGAGTTCGTGGAGGAAGGCGATCATATTCGTGGCATACTGAAAAAGATAGAGGATATCTACCCCAATCTTTACATGCGTGCGGCGACGGATCCCGAGGACATAAGGAACGGCATATACAAGAAGATAGGCTTCCAGACCAACAAGAAGACCAAGCAGGACATGGTGGATAATTTCATAGTGGCGTTCGAGGACGATATGTTCATAGACCCGGATGAGCGCATGTATAAGGAGGCATCCAAATACGAGCAACGTCCGGACGGTAGTTACGGGAATATTCCCGGTCGTGGCAATCACGACGATATATTGATGACAGACATGATAGGAGCGCTCATATCAGAGGATATGCCTAAGCCTTCTATAATCAAAGAAGAATCAACGGGATATCTCGATTCATATCCAAAAAATGAGTCGAGTTTATAGCGTGCGCATGAACGTTTCCCTTGTAAAAATCAATATTAGATAAATAAAATACGACTTATTTTTTACTAATATAAAATAAATAGAGTATATTCGCGTAGTCACTGATTAGAATATAAGACGTGACACACATTGTGGCGTTAAAGATATCGTCTCCTATAAAGACCTAAATTCCCCAAATTTATAAACATAACAGGGAGCCGATAGCAACAATACGCCCACGTTATTTGTATATATAATCTATATATAAGACGTGGGCCGTTGCTTACTACCTGTTATGTTGGCGTGGGGACGCCGGGTCTTGGTAGTTGCGACGGCGCCACGTTTTTTTATGCGTATATGGTATGTTATATATTTATAACCCCTTATGGCTCTCATCCGTGATGGACCGGAGTCATTACTTAAAGATATTACACTAGGTTGTATTCATAAAATAATTTTATCAATGTCATACCGCTCTTTCGTGAGAACCAGAGGTATATTTATGTCAAGGGGATAGCTTTGGAGGATGGGGGCACACTCCTTTCCTTATGGCATAAAATATAGTTTGAATAAATATTTCCCGCTTCCCTTGGGTGGTATTGGGAAGCATTTTAATACGGATATACCCACCGTTGCTATTCCGGGAGGATCGGCAATGATGATTAAGTATGTCTTTGTTTAGATATGGATTTAGATATTACAAACGCTCTAGTTCGTGAGAATCGGATCGTTTAAGGTTGTCTGAAAACCATTCATATAGATTATAGTTAAATAATAAAAACTCCCTTGTCCGTGAGGATTTGGGGAGTTTTTTTATTTTTTACTATTCCTCGGGATAAAATTAAAAGTAAAATATGCCGTAAAACATGCCTCCTGCTGGATAACGGATGTAAAGATTGGGTAATTTTGCAAAAAAACACAAAACATGTCTATAAATACATACTATACTATTCTTGGAATTACTGAATGTGCTACTTTTGAAGAAATACAAAAAGCATACAGGCAAAAGGCATTATTATATCATCCTGATAAAAACAAAAGCGACAATGCACATGATATATTTATAAAAATACAAAAGGCATATGAAGTATTATCTGACCCAGAACGAAGATCAAAATATGATAATGACTTAAATTCCTATAGGCAAAATATTTTCAATTCAATAAACACAGACAAAACAAATAGAGGTAAGTCTGATATAGAGAATATACAAAAACAAAAAAAGAGTCCAATCAATAAACGATCATATAAAAGGGAAAAGACAAGCATTAATTCTAAAAATATATTAATATTTATTTGCATATCAATAATAACTATATATATAGCTTACCATGCTAATTTATTCAATATTAATAACCATAATACAGACACAATAAATCCTACACAAAGGATTGATGATTATGTTGAAGAGGTTGCGCCTATAGTTGAAGAAGTTGAAGATTCAAATATATATAAGAATAATCATCTTATGAATGGAGATTCTCCATTTACTGAATACTTTGGAATTAATTCGTATGATGATAGCCAAGATAATTATATAACGGTAAATAATGGAAGTGATCAAGACGCTGTTGTTATATTAAAAAATATAACTAGTAAAAAGATAATTAGGAATGTATATATTAACAAACACACATCTTATGATATAAGAAATATTCCAGAAGGTATTTATGAGATGAAATGTGTTTATGGAAATGACTGGAATCCTAATTTATTATTCAATGGAATGAAGTTAGGAATGTTTCAATCAAATGTACATTACTCTTCACAAGCCAACTATAAAGACTATTTTAATATGTTTTCAGAGAGAACAGAAAATGGAATTTCTATTCCATACTATGAAGTAACTCTTCATAAAGTGTCTAATGGCAACATGAGAACAAAAAAAATTAACCAATCTGACTTTTTTGAAAAATAAATATGGAAGATTTTTTAAACAGCATGACAATCCTTTCATCGGCGATATTAGTCTATATTTTCAATCGAGATATTATTTTAAAAAAGATATTATGGAAAGAAAAATTCGAGCCTAGAAAACCTAATGGAAAAGGGAAAAACATCTATTTGTATGACGCAAGGATTTTAGGAGTAATTCTTGAAGGGATTAGATTCAGAGAATCAACAACACCATACGGCATATCAGAAGTAAGATACCGTTTTTTAATGTTCCTTGGTATTTTCTTAATTCCTATTGGATGTTATCGTGTTATAGAGAAAAAAACCATAAAAACCGGATATAAAGAATATACGACACAGTTTATGATACTAGGTACAGAATCATGGAATTTACTTGAAATTATATCCATATATATTTTTAGGTTAAGCACTTTGATAATATTCATATCCTCTATTATATCGATAGTAGCATTTATTGGCTTGATCAGTGAATATATTTAAAATGTAAAAAGATATCGGGTGACACCAACGCCACCCGCTATCTTATCACTCATCTGAATCCTCAAATATCTCCAGCGCCTGTAACTTTAACTCGTACACTTGGTTCTCCAGAGAATCATTATCGCTACCGACCTCACGAAGGAACCTCTCCATATCGGATATGGCCTTCACGTACTGTGACAATACCATGGATCTCCTGTAATCATCGCTACCGGTCAGCTGGTTTAACTTGACCATATATCCGGCCCTGTCGAAATCGTCCACGGAAGTATCCTGTATTTTCTTTAGATATCCCTTGTAATCATGATCCATTTCCGAGATAAAGTCTACGACCTTCTTGTTATATATGGAATTCATCCGGCTCAACTTCAAATCCTTGTCCCCTCCGGTCAAGAAACGGCTTAACAGTGGATAACGACTCACCGGCATATCTCCATTTTCTCCGGACAGCATATCAAGGACTAAATCAGACACGCCCAATGCCACGGTACCAAAACCTCCTGTATATCCAGAAAGAATGTTCTGCCAAGTAGCCGGATTAAAGCTCGTGCCTCTCTTGACATCGTCACCACCCGTTAACGAGTTGAGTGCCCTCGACAACTCGACCATAGTGGTACTGGTACTCCTGTAGACCTTAGTATATTCCGGATCATAATCATTAGTCTTATTCATCGAGGTCTTATAGATAGGATTACCCATAAAATTCACGTTAGAGGCGTTTTGGGCGATAGGCTGAACCACCGTAGGCAGGAGATTTAGAGCGAACTTCCAACTATCATACTCCCAGTTTATGTTTAACGGGGATACCATATCAATCCCTGTCTTAACGACATCCATAGCCTCCACTTCCCTTTTACCGGATAATTGCCCGGCAATTATATCTCCGATCTTGAAATAATTGGCAAGCTCCGGAGATAACGGAATCTTGAGCCAACGACCATGAGTCAAACGAATACATATATTATTCTGTCTCTCATGATCGCTCAATGAATCAAAATAATCCCTATCATCATCATCGCTATCCCATCCCAAATAAGCGAAGAGCATAGGCATAAACAGATTATTGAGTAACGAGACAGACGATCCCATGAATATTAGCGGGGCTATACGGGAACTTATTCCTTTAATTGGATGATTTCTCAGCATGGAATATTCCTTATACATGCTTTGAACGGCGGCGTTAAAGAACAACACCCAATCTCTTCCATACTCAGATATCCACGCCGCTGTGTTAATATACCATTTATCGCTCTTCGTTTTCTTTCCGGCACCTTTCTTGTTAAAGTTAACCGATACCTCCTTGGCATCATTGATTGACCGATCAATGGATCTTCCATGTTCCCGGCTCGTCTTATACGCCGCATATCGGTTCACGAGTTCCGCTACGTTACCCATGAACTCAAAGCACTCAAATACAGTAGAGACTAGTTCTTTGGGGGATAACTTCCCAATATTACCATCCGAAAGTTTCTCTAGCTTGTTCGCTAAATCCTTGGCGTATTCCTTTTGCGTCTCCACGAACGTATATCCAGTAGCCCCTCCATTATCCATGAACTCCTTAAATATTGCCTGTTCCTTATCAGAAATATCGATCTCTCCCCTTCTGTATTTATACAGATTACGACCTAAACTCCGAAGTCCAAATAACGCTCGCCTCTGGTTCCCTGAAAAATCCTTGAAATACCTAAAGTTCTCCGTCACAAACACGGAGTTATTGGCATAAGGCGTATCTCTTATCAAGTTGGCAAACGAGAACGCCACGTTCTTGGACGTAAAAGCTCCAGCCATAAATGTTTTCAAGTTCCTAGCTACGACGTAAGCGAGATCATCCTTCACGTCCGGATTAGTCAATCCATTTACCGCTTGCGCCAATCGGGGATTGCCATTAACGGTCATGACATACCTGTTACCTCCCACGAAAACCTGTACCTGATGCTGGCTTCTCTGGTCATACAATGTTTTATATGGTATATCCGATCGACCTCCTTTAATCAGCTCAGCCTTACCTTCCTCTCTAAGCTCTCTCATCATTTCCTCATGATCTTTCACCGCCTTGGCCACTTCCTCGCCAGAAGCGTTATCCGGTATTTGCGGAATGGACTCCACCCATTCCGGATTTTCCTCGGTACCGACATTTCGAACCCAGATATTATCTATGGTAATAAGACCGCCAGTGTCATGATTGCTAGCTAAATTGAGAAAACGTTGTTTCGCCAAGTTCCTATTTCCTGCGGTAATAGATCCGTATCCAACGTGTATCAAACCAGCGAAAGGATTATCAGCCTCAGAGATACGTCCTTTTGCGGTTTTCACTGGGTTTCCCATCTTTATCTCCGTAGCGTCTATGTAATCATAAACATCGGAGGCTATATTATCGGAGAAACCTCTCAACGGGATAAAGTACTTAAACCGGGAAAGGTTCTTATCCATATAGGACTTGCTTATCAGCCCAGACTCATACTGCCTCCTTAACGTATACTCTGACACGTTATGAACCTTATCCCATAGATTATCGACTAAAACCATATTGTGGGTAGACTCATAATCTCTCACGAAATCATAAGCGTCAGAAAGCCATTTATCTTTATTCGCTCCATCCTCCGAAGGCTTAAACACTGAAGACAAACCACTATAGTCCTTTCCTAGAATCACACCATAAGAATTATCGCCTAACTTCCATTGGAATGACAATGCCTCTCGATCCAACTCCTTTTGTTCCTCGTCCCACGCTAGATCCTTATTAAGGATATCTTTCTTTGAATCTTCCCACCTATCAATCAACGTTCCGGTCACCTTTTCTTTATATTTATCCATCTCCTTGTTATAGATCTCGGATTTGACCAATGATTTCCGATAATCGGCGGCTATCTCGGCGGATCGTTCAGCCTTCTCCTTATCGACACCTTTCTTAAGTTCCTTCGCAAGAACCTTGTCATACGTCTTTTTGTAAGCTTCACTTCCCTTTTCCTCCGCAACATTTTCCGCTGTTTTTTTAGCGTTTTTAAGATCAGACTCGGAAATAACCCCCATTTTAGACAAAGCGTCCACGTCAAACGCCTTAAGAGTTTCTATGCCATCCCTTACGGACATATCACGGTTTCTCTCGATACCGTGTTTAGCTTGTACATATTTAACCAAATCCCTTAATGCCCCTTTAGACCAATCCCAAGTTCTTCTTAAACCTTTCTTAGACACCTCAGAAGCATCACCTATCAATGCCCTTATAGCCTCATTCAAAGGATTCAGGAATTTAGAGTCGAAACTATCCATATCCACCTTATTCTTTGAAGACAAAGCTATAAGGGAGTAATATGGATTCTCATAGTCCAGTATCTTCGATTTGGTTTTCTTGGCCAATAATTTCAAGAACTCATCTATAGCTGTTAAAGAGTCAACCATAGCCTCTTTGAACTTAAAACTGTCGGAAGATGCCACTTTATCCCAAGCGTCAACCATTTCCTTGTTTAGGGGTTCTTCATCCTCCACTTCCGCTTTAGCCTCCCGGAACCGGATTTTGTCATTGTTTTTCTTTGTTTTCTCTGCGAAAGCGAAATCATCCGTCTTTTCCCTTACGCTTTCTCCAACGCCTCTACCCTTGTTTTCAGATCCTGCACGTCCGATGACAGTCCGATCACCGCCGATTCCATCCCGGACACTTCCGTTCCTATCGCCCGTATCTCCTCCGCCAAGTTGGTCTCCATCGTTGTCAACTTGGCCGTCAGTCTTTTTTCCATTTCGGTCAGTTGCGTTTTCAGTTCCGTCAATAGCGTTTTCAACTCCCCTTGGTTTGTCGATATGGTCTCGTTCACTTTCGTTTCCGTTCTCATCAACGCCATCGATTGTCTCGAGTTCCCTTCCAGTACCTTTTGTTTCAGAAGGTTGTTTTCCTTTTTCAGGTTCAATATCTCTTGCGATTGATCCATTTTCGTTCAAATTTATATTGTTAAGACTTAATCTATTTCTCATCACGATATCCTCGGCCACATCCATCAAGTTTCCTTGCTCCAAGTTCTTATAGCTTCTCCAGAGAATATAACGGAGGTCATTATCCGATAACTTGAAATCAAGGCTAATACCGGCCTTTCTCAACATATCAAGAAAAGCGTCCTTGATCTTTTCCCATAACGAACGCTCGGCCTTGTTATCGAAACCACGTTCCGCTAATTCAGCGATGTATTCCTCTGTAGCCTCACGCAAGTTAAGAGGATTGCCTTTAGTCCGGTCAATGATATTTTTCCGGATATCCTCGTTGGCGTTCCGATACACGTTATCAAGGAAAGTATCGAAATCATCCCCGAATAGCTCACGTAACCCATGATGCCCTACCACCTCATGGAGGAAAGTCCTTTGAGCGTCACCTACGGACGTGGAATTAGGTGATACTATGACTATCTCCCCGGTAGAAGTATCATACCAGCCTTTGGAATCTCTCTTACGGGCCAACATATTCTCATCCGTATCGGTTATATCGTCCACGTCATGGATTACCCTGACAGGGGTATTAAGATTGTTTGACCAATCGTTGATTGAGGATTCAATAGAACTTACATTATCCTGATTATTAGTTGTATCTATTCCCATGAATCGAAACCGAGTCTCTCCTTCCTCTTTTACCAACGTACCATCAACGTCAAGAGTTGATTCTAACTGAATATCCTCAGCTTTAGCTTTTTCAACTAATTGTCTCTGCAGATCATTAACCTCTGCCTGAGCCGCATTAAGTTCATCCTCTTTTCCCCACGGTTTCTTAACGGCTTCCTCTAATCCCGCTATCTTGTTTTCCTCTGCCTTTATTTTAGTGGCTATATCTGAGACGGATTTAGCGGGAATCCCCAACTGCCTGTCAATGCTAGCCATCAAACCCCTGCCGCCGCTAAAATCACGATTCTCAACCAGTTTTTCCTTTCCTAAATATAAACTATAGACCATCATTCCTTCATTGAAATGCACGATAGCCTCGCCTTTTCCTCCATTGAGACTGATTTTCAGAGGAGGGGTGTTTCTGTCAAGCGTATATCTATCATAGTAATCATCAATAATGGGCGTAAGCTCATTCGATATACCATCGCTGAAAGTATTGCCTTTAACAGTCACGGACTCAACCCCATCAGGGAAGTTCTCTTTTACGATATTGGCGTTCCTTTCCATGATATCCTTCCGGCTGTTGTATTCTTGTATCCTAAGTTTGGAGTTAGATATAGAGTCACGCATGGAAGACTTACTGTTAAGATCGCTCCTCTTGGAGTTTTGCAATTTCTTTAACTTGTTCTGTGCCACAAACAGCAGTTGGGCGGTCTTATCTCCGGATAACGTCGCCGCCATCTCACTAAATGTCATTCCAGACGGATCACTATCGTCTTGCTCCTCCATGACACGAGACGATATATCGCCCTTCATCATCTGGTTGATGAAGTTTTGTTTTATACGAAGCCTGTCATAGGCGGTAGCGTCAAGGGTACCTTTAACGCCATATGTGACGATGTTCACCGGTTTATCCCATGTGGCGTATAAGTTTCCTTGTCGTAAGATACGACCGTTGCGTTGCTCAAAATCCATAGGCCTGATTGGAGCGTCAATATGATGCAGGGCGAATAGACGATCTTGCACGTTGACACCCACTCCCATTTTCTCGTGCTTCCAATAAGAATGCGCACATCCCCATTACGGACCTTATCGAACAAGGCGTTTCTCCTTTCTCCCTCATAATTGCCAACGATAGCTATCTGATTAGACGGAATACCTCCCTTGATAAGCTTTTCCTTTATATCATTGTACAAATTAAACTGAGGAACAGATAAATCGACATCGAATAAATCCATTTTTGGAGTCTCAGAAGGGGATTGATAACTATCGCAAAATATAAGTTGCGTGCCTTTATCCTTATCGCTCTCCTTGTATAATCTCAATACGTTATCGACCACCTTGTTTGTCTTGCTATCAGGGTTGTCGGGAAATGTCGGATTAAGCAAACGAAGGTCAATCGCCGCCTGCTTAGCCTTGCTGAACACGACCAAGGGTAGCGCACTCTTATCCTTCTTCTCTTTTCCTGTCAATTTGTTATAATCCTCTAATTCCTTGATAAGGGTTTGCATGACATCCTCCAAGTCCTCGTTCTTCTCGACAATGACATTCGTCATCTTATCGTCTTTCAACTTAGGGATATTCTTGTCTTCCTTGAACTCCTTGACATCCTCGGTCAAGACAACGTCCGTATGGCTCCTGAACGCTTTTATAAGCTCCGGGACATTCGTATAGCTCTTGAACCTCTCGGCTATCTTAAAGTTACCGGTAGCGGTAAACTCCAATGACGGCTCAACCGTTCCAAAAGTGGTAGCGAACTCGTCAAAGCTATTGATATTATACGCGTCTAGGATATCGGGTGCCACGAAATTCATCATAGTCCAGACCTCTGCCATTGTATTAGTGATAGGGGTACCGGTTGCCAGAACCACGTTTCGACCACCATTATTCTCAGATATCCATTGGGCTTTTAGCAACATACTATTAGCCCTTTGTGACGCACTCGTATCGATACCTTTAACGTTCGACATCTTACTTGGGAACCCGATCTTCTTATAATTATGCGCCTCGTCGATGAACAAAGCGTCAACACCCATTTGCTCAAACGTCATGACGTTATCAGTCCGCCTGTCAAGAATACGCTCAGTCTTGGCCGTGATAGTCTCCGCTGTCTTTGCCTTGCCCTTTACGTTTTTCCCTTTCTTTATACCTTCCAGAGAATCACGCATACTCTTGGCCTCCCTTTTTAATCTCTCCTGTAAAGCCTTGTCTTCTATGCGATCGATAGCCTCCTCAAAATCATCTATACGCTTTTGGATATATGCCTTTTTCCTTTCCTCGCTATCCGGGATAAACGCCATGAATGACTGTGGGACAACGATAGCGTCAAAATCTCCGGTAGCTATAAGATTGAACAGCCTTGTCCTATTATCGGCGTTACGCTCCTCCTTTGTCGGAGATAGAATCTTAGCGGAAGGATACAGTTTATAAAAGTCACGGACGAAATCCTCTAGGGTAGCGTTTTGGACAACGATCATGGGTTTCTTCGCTATACCTAGCCGTCTCATTTCCATAGCGGACGTAATCATGGTAAAGGTCTTTCCCGTACCGACTTGGTGAGCGAGTAACGTGCTCTCGGATAGACAACGTTGCACCGCCTTGCTCTGGTGATCCCTAAGTGTTATATTCTTATTAGCGTTAGGATAATGCTCAAAAACCGGTTTGTCATACTTTTTTAGTACATAGTTGTTATATTTATCATTATACACGTCCTCAATACGACCATGGAACATCGTTTTAGAATCAATATACTCCACGAACTTATCGGACATGTCGGATATTTTCTCGGCAACGGCCTGTGTCTCCTGCTCGTTTACGACCCTTCTCGTTTTCTGCTTACCGTCCTCATAATATTTAATCTCGTCATAAACCTTGGGTTTACGTTGGTTAAGAGCGGCCTTGAACACGTCTATAGCGTCCATTCTCTCAGTCTTGAATTGACCGGCTTTAGCGTAATCGGTTATGAACGCCCTCTTATCAAGAATATACTCACCGATCTCCGGGATAAAATTAGCGTTGGCGTAAGATATACCCAGTACATTATCAGCGAAATTATTTATAAACTCAGACGGGATCCATGTAGTCCCCAGTCGATAACTTATCTCACCATAGGGTATACGTTCAGGCTGTACGGCTTCCAAGTCATCCACGTTTTTTTGAAACTCCGGATGATCTTCCAAGGCCGCCCTAGCCTCTACCAACTTATCTTTTACGTTTCCAGAGAGATATTCACTCTTATCTATTATATTGCCGGTAACAGGATCCCTATAAGCAATTCCCTTCTCTAGTATCTCGTTTGTCACGTTCACCTCATCCATACCCGTTATCTCCGAGATATAAGGTATATCAATATTACCTTTATATGACTTGCTTATATTGACGGCATCCAAGACATTATCCGCTTTTGTCGGTAGCTCGAATGGATAACTTACACGCTTATTCAAGATACCATCCGCTTTCGAGACTTCCCAGACCATGGATTTTCCGGTCGTGGAAGGTACCCTTCTAACGGTCTCCAAAGAGAAGGGTAATCCATGCTCAACATCCTCGGCGAAAATATCGTCCAAAGCCTTGTTCCTGTTAAGTGTCCCATATTTGGACACGAAAGCATCATATACTTTGTTTAGCCTTTTCCTCGCGGGCTCGGGATCCACACCCTTTGTTTGCTCATCATGGATAAGATCGTATAGATTTTTCTTTATATCATTGTAATCATTTACCGCATCCGCTATTTTCCGGGTCTTACCATTATGAACGAACGTAGGATTTGCCTTAATCGGTTTTAACGAGTCCCCATCTAAAACAAAGACATTGCCATTCTGGACGGTAATAGTACCATCTTTCAAAGTGGAGTCATCCACAACCTCCGGCCCTTTAGTCTCTACAACACCTGATAGGATATTCTTTGGTAAGTTATCAATAGCGTTAAGTAGCTCCTTGCTTAAATCGGCCCCGGGTTTGGCTTTCAATGTCTGGGACGCTCCACTATATAGACCTCCGCTACCAGCGTCATAAGCGGTCATCATATCACCTAACATCATATCGGGATGATTTGAGAAATACTCGTTAACCATGATAGGCTTGCTCCTTTTATCCCCGTCCTCCATATAAGTTCCTTCACCTATTTGCGTTGTAGTAGTGAACCCTATCCCATTCGAAGGTTCCCCATACTTTCTTTTACGGAATATAACGATGTCGGCCGTAACACTCGTGCCGGCCCCTTTCTGGAAAGCGTCATTAGGCAATCGAATAGCTCCGACCAGATCATAACCGTTTCCACTCACGTACTCACGGAACTTACTATCGGCCCCATCCATCGTAGCCGAGGACGTGACGAATACGCCGAGACCACCTTCTTTCAATTCCAGAAGCCCCTTTAGGATAAAATAATTATGGAGATTATAAGAGGAACCAAGTTTCTTCCTGAATTGCTTATCTAAAACCTTATCATATGGAGCGTTTTTCCCGAATGGGACGTTGGTGATAACTAAGTCTTTCGAGTTTGGAGAAAACGCTTTCTCATATCCCTGTACCTTTATATTAGCGTCAGGATATAAGGCCTTTGCCATACGACCGGACAAACTATCTATCTCGAACCCGCTTATACTTGAGTTTTCAGATATAGACCTAGGCATCATACCGATTATGTTGCCTATACCCATAGCGGGTTCACTGATATTGCCGCCCTTGAATCCAAGTTTCTCCGTTATTCCCCATAAGCTTTCCACGACCTCGGACGGGGTATAATGAGAGGTTGTCGTGGAACGGACGGCACTGTCGAACTCTTCTTTACTTAATAAGGATTTTAGTTTCTCGTAATAACGTAGATACTTATCATTCCAATTTCGATCCTTAGTCCAATTGTTGTCACGCGCGTTGTATTTGCCTTCGTTCAAGGCTTCGGCCAAACCTCCCCATCCAACGTACCTTGACATCTTGGCTTGTTGTTCCGGGGTAGGTTTTCCTTGGCCGTCCTCTACGTCTTTCAGCGTTTCTATCGCCTCAATATTGGCTTTTAGCTTGGATATATCACCGGAAGGAAGCTCAATACCTTTCTCCGGGAAGCTGAAATTGTTTTGATTCCTTACAACAGGCCGCTTGTCGCTGTCGCTGATAGGTATTCCTCGGCCTCGCTCCGTGTCAAGCACATCACTTCCATGCACGCCTCCACGGTCTCCTCCGCGTTCAGATCCTCGATCCTCTTCCCGTGCTTTTCTTCCCACGCCTTGATCCGCTCTTGAATTTCCTTGCTCATTGTCTTTAATATTATTAGGAGTGAATAAATCGTTACCATACAAAGGTAATGGTTTGTCTTTGTTGTCCGTTTGCTTTTTCCGGCTATTTTTTATTTTTTTCTTCGCGGCACTCGCTTGTCTGGCAATCTCTGTCTCTCTAACCACGGTCTCGGCGGCATCCATTATATCCGGGACAGGCTTATCAAAATTAGCTACATCAAATGAACGGACATCCTCATAAGCGGTCATATCCTTATCCCATCCGTTATCTCCTACTTCGGGCAAATCCCTCGCTCCATTGTAGAATGCTTTAAGATACGGTCGTATAGCGTCACCTAGATCATCGATCATTGCCTTTGAGTAATCAGAGAACTTACGCAATCCTTTCTCTATATGATAAACCGCCATTTCAGTACCTATCGCCAATATCTC
>ERZ825159.2178-NODE-2178-length-16539-cov-9.414645_pt1 | contig 16539 bp, 13 predicted proteins | sample MGYA00519932_ERZ825159 | MGnify/ENA primary metagenome ERZ825159 (study PRJEB31778, sample SAMEA3449191) | human gut metagenome | biome: human gut; feature: human-associated habitat; material: faeces | place: United Kingdom | collected 2010/2012 ...
AGGACTGGCAGGCAGTGATCAGGCTCATCTTGTAGACCTCGTCAGCGTTGCAGCCACGGGACAGGTCGTTGATGGGTGCGTTCAGGCCCTGCAGGATGGGGCCGTAGGCAGCGTAGCCGCCCAGACGCTGAGCAATCTTATAGCCGATGTTGCCGGCCTCGATGCAGGGGAAGATGAAGGTGTTGGCCTGGCCAGCGACCTTGCTGCCCTTGCACTTGACCTGTGCAACTTCGGGAGCAACGGCAGCGTCAAACTGCAGCTCGCCATCCACAGCCAGCTCGGGATCCATCTCCTGAGCCTTGATGGTAGCGTCATGGCTCAGAGCAACGGTGCCGCCCTTGCCGGAACCCTTGGTGGAGAAGCTCAGAACTGCGACCTTCGGATCGATGCCGAACAGCTTTGCGGTCTTGGCAGTCTCAACGGCCACCTCAGCCAGCTTTGCGGATGCAGCGAGCTTGACCTCGCCGGTAGCCTTATCAACGGTATCGGTGTAATCAATGTTGACAGCGCAGTCGCCCATGGCAATGCGCTTCAGGCCCTCTTCGCCAAAGTCACGGTCCAGAATGAAGCAGGAGCTCACCAGGTGTGCGCCCTTCTTGGTCTTGACCAGCTGCAGAGCGGGGCGGATGGTATCGGCGGTGGAGTAAGTAGCGCCGCCCAGCAGGCAGTCAGCCTTGCCCATCTTGACCAGCATGGTGCCGAAGTAGTTGGACTTCTTCAGCATTGCGGTACACTCTTCAGCGGTCTGCTTGCCCTTGCGCAGCTCGACCATGGTGTTCACCATCTCGTCGAAACCTGCGTAGTTCTCAGGGTCAATGATCTCAGCAGCGGAAATATCAAAATTGCCTGCGGCAGCAGCGGCCTTGCACTCAGCCTCGTTGCCCACCATGACAACCTTCAGAACGCCCTCGGCCAGCAGCTTGCTGGCTGCCTCCAGGATACGGGGGTCATTGCCCTCGGTAAAAACGATCGTCTTGGGGTTTGCCTTCAGCTGTGCTACCAGCGGTGCGAACATATCAGCCATTGTTGATTACCTCCGAATTAACTATCCAATATTCACATCCGGGTGCCTGTTGGACACAAGGATGCCTTTCTCTTTTATTCTAGCACACCCGGCAAAAAGTTCAAGACAAAATTGGCTTTTTGTGCTATTATTTTAGGAGAAAACCATTTTTTATTTGTGAATAAATTATCATTCAGCTGCAAGGAGATCAAACTGCTATGGATTGGGATACATTAAAGGCCGAGTGCCTTGCCTGCCGCAGATGTGAGCTGTGCACTGACCGCACCCATGTGGTGTTCGGGCAGGGTGTCCAGACTGCTGAGGTGCTGTTTGTGGGCGAAGGCCCGGGCCAGAGCGAGGACGAGCAGGGCCTGCCCTTTGTGGGCCGCAGCGGCCAGCTGCTGGACAAATACCTGTTTGCCATCGATCTGGACCGGAGCAAAAACTGCTACATTGCCAACATCGTCAAGTGCCGCCCGCCCCAGAACCGTGACCCGCTGCCCACCGAGAGCGAGGCCTGTATGCCATGGCTCCGGGAACAGTTCAAGCTGCTGCAGCCAAAGATCGTGGTCTGCCTGGGCCGCATCGCCTCTCAGCGGATGATCCGCACCGATTTCTCCGTGACCAAGGAGCACGGCACCTTTGTGCAAAAGAACGGCGTATGGTTCATGGGCACCTTCCACCCCGCTGCCCTGCTCCGGCAGGCGCAGAACAAACCCGCCGCCTTTGCGGATTTTGTGGCTCTGCGGGATAAAATAAACGAAGTCTGTCTGCATACCTATTAACCCCTCCGTCCAAGTATCATCTTCCTTCATTTTTGCATACCCTAAAGCAAAAGTGAGGTGTTCTGATATGAAAACGATCCAAAGCCGTTCCCCCGATTTCTTTCTGGGGGCCACCACACCGGCGGGCTTCAAGGGTTATTTTGAGCCGCTGCGCCGGGAGCCCGGGATGCAGATGCTTCTCATCAAAAGCGGGCCGGGATGCGGCAAATCCACCTTGATGAAGCATCTGGCCCAGGCCGCCGAGCAGCAGGGCCAGCGCATCGAAAAGATCCACTGTGCCAGCGACCCGGACAGTCTGGACGGGGTCATCTTCCTCGACCAGAAACGCGCCATCATCGATGCCACCGCGCCCCATGTGGTGGAGCCGGACGCGCCCGGAGCTGATGAGCTGGTGGTGAGCCTGTACCACACCATCGATGCCGGAAAGCTGGCTTCCCACCGGGACGAGGTCAAGACCCTGTTTGCCCGGAATGCCGCTCTGCGGGGCCGGGCGGCCCGGTATATCGCATCGGCGGGCAGCCTGATGCTGGACAGCCGCCGGGCCGAAGCCTGCAGCGCCAACTTTGAAAAGGTGCGCCGCTACGTCAAGCGGCTCTGCACCCGGCTGCTTCCCCGCACCGAGGGCACCGCCGGCGAGGAGCTGCGGCTGCTCTCAGCCATCACCCCCAAGGGGATGGTATTCTACCGGGGCACGGTAGAAGCACTGGCCGACCGGTACGTGGTATTCCGGGATGATTATGGGGCGGTCTCCCGCCTGCTGCTGGAACTCATCCGGGCCGAAGCGCTGGCCCGGGGCTACCACATCATCACCTGCCCCTGTGCCATGCACCCTGAAGATCAGATCGACCACATCTTCATCCCGGCCCTGCGGCTGGCTTTTTTGACCGACAACCTCTGGCATCCCATCCAGCTGCCTGGCGTACAGGCCGTGCGCTGCACCCGCTTTGTGGACCGGGAGAATCTGTCCGGCTTCCGCGCCCGCCTGCGCTTCAACGACCGTGCCGCCTCCGAGCTCATCGACCAGGCTGTCGCCCTGATGGCTCAGGCCAAGAACTGCCATGATGAGCTGGAGACTTATTACCGGGCCGCCGTGGATTTTGACCAGGTGAATGCTGTTGCAGCAAATTGTCAAAAGATCCTGGGTCTCGGGTAGGCCCTGCTGTTAAACCCCACCGTCAGCCCTTTGGGCTGCCACCGCCCCTAGTAGGGGCGGCCTTGGCAAAGCGATGTAGTTTGTGCGTAAAGGGGAACCCCAAAAAACTTTACGTAACGCCAGAGGCCCCACTATTAGGGGGGCTGGCGAGCGATAGCGAGACTGAGGGGTTTAGTTTCCCAACATACTGTGCACAACCTGAAAGGAAGTGAACCCCATGCCAACCATCCGTCTCTCTGTCCGGGAGCTGGTGGAGTTCCTGCTCCGCACCGGCAGTATCGACAGCCGCTTTACCGGCTTTGACCGTGCCAACGAGGGCGCACGCATCCACCGCAGGCTCCAGAAGGCGGCGGGCGAAGGCTACGCCGCCGAGGTGTTCCTCACGGCAGAGCGGACGATGGAGGGAATCGGGTTCACCATCGAGGGCCGGGCCGACGGCATTTTTACCGATGAGGACGGCACGGTGGTCATCGACGAGATCAAGACCACCGCCGCGCCTGCCGATGCCATCACGGAGGACATGAACCCCTGCCACTGGGCGCAGGGCATGGTCTACGGGGCCATCTGCGCCGAACAGCGGGAGCTGGAAACACTGGATGTCCGGCTGACCTATTACCAGATCGACACCGATGAGATCATCCGCTATACCCGGCACTTCTCCGCCGCTGAGCTGGAGACGTTTCTCAACGACTTACTGCGGCAGTATCTTCCCTGGGCGCGGCGGCAGCTGGACTGGGTGGAAGCCCGGAACCGGAGCCTTGGGGCCCTGCAATTTCCGTTTCCAGCTTACCGTCCCGGACAGCGCGCCCTTGCCGGGGAGGTCTATCGCGCCTGTGCTGCGGGCAAGGCAGAGCAGAGGGGCGGTACCCGGCTGTTCTGCCAGGCACCCACCGGCATCGGCAAAACGATGAGTGCCCTCTTCCCTGCCCTGAAAGCCATGGGCGAGGGCAAGGGGGAAAAGATCTTCTACCTGACCGCCCGCAACACGACACAGGCCGCTGCTGAGGATGCACTGGCCCGTCTGCGGGCGGCAGACCCGGCGCTTTCCCTGCGCAGCGTGACCCTTTCGGCCAAGGAGAAGGCCTGCCTGTGCAAGGATGCTGAGGGCCGTCCCGCCTGCCTGCCGGAAGCCTGCCCCTACGCCAACGGCTACTACGAGCGACTGAAGGATGCGCTGGCCGACCTGCTGGACAGCACCGTCCCCTATAACCGGGCCGCCCTGACCGAGACTGCCCGGCGGCACAGGGTCTGCCCCTTTGAGCTGGGGCTGGACCTGAGCGAGTGGTGTGACGTAGTCATCGGAGACTACAACTATCTGTTCGACCCCACCGTGCACCTGCGGCGCTTTTTCGATGCGGCGGGCGACTACATTTTTCTCATCGACGAAGCCCACAACCTGCCGGACCGGGCCAGAGCCATGTACTCGGCACGGTTCTGCAAGAGCAGCCTGACCGATGCCAGACGGGCCATCGGCAAAGGAAAAAGCGCACTGAAAACCGCGTTGATAAAGGCAGACAAGGGCTTTCTGGAAGCGCGGCGGGCGGTAACGAAGCTGGCCCCCCGCCGGGGTCCAGCGCCCACCGAATCGCCGGCAGAGGATCTCACCCAACAGACCAGCCTTCTGGACACCGAACCGGCAGAAGCCGCCTTCCCGCTGCCGGAGCCTTTGCTGGCGCGGGATGGCACGGTCTTTTTGCAAGAGCTGCCGAAGGAGCTGCTCCGACTGCTGTTCAGCCTGCAGCCTCCCCTGCAGGACTGGCTGGAGGCCAACCCGGAGGCCGATGCACACGCCCCGCTGCTGGAGCTCTACTTTGCGGTGCAGGATATCACCCGGGCAGCAGAGCGGTACGACGCGCATTTTGTCACCCAGTTGACAGCCCGGGGCAGCGAGCTGGAATGGGAGCTGCTCTGCCTTGACCCTGCCCCCTTTGTGGATGCCAGCCTTGCCGCCGGGCGGGCGGCGGCGCTGTTCAGCGCAACGCTCACCCCGCCGGGCTACTACCGCTCCGTGCTGGGCTGTCCCGATGCCCGGGCTGTGGCTCTGGAAAGCCCGTTTCCGCCCGAACATCTGGGGCTCTACTGCCTGCCCGGCATCTCCACCCGCTACCGGGACCGGGAGGCCAGTGTGCAGGCCGTCTCGGATGCGCTGGCCGCACTGGCCCGGGCCAAGGTGGGCAACTATCTGGCCTTTTTTCCCAGCTACGCCTATCTGCGGCAGGTATATGAGGACTTCACCGCCCGTTACCCGGACATCGGGACGCTGGCCCAGGAGAGTGGTCTGGACGACGCGGCCCGGGCGGCCTTTCTGGAACAGTTCGGCCCAAGCCCCGCAAAAACGCTGCTGGGCTTCGGGGTCATGGGCGGCAGCTTTGGCGAGGGTGTGGATCTGGTGGGCGACCGGCTCATCGGGTGCGCCATCGTGGGGGTGGGCCTGCCTCAGGTGAACCCCCGGCAGGAGATCCTGCGCCGTTACTATGACGAGGCGAGCGGCACCGGTTTCGACTACGCCTACCGCTTCCCGGGCATGAACAAGGTGCTGCAGGCGGCGGGCCGGGTCATCCGCACGCAGGAAGACAGGGGCGTGGTGCTTCTGCTGGATGACCGCTTTGCCCGCGCCGAATACACCCGCCTGTTCCCCCGCCACTGGCACCAGCTCCAATACCTGCGCAGCACCACAGAGCTGGAGCAGCAGCTTGCCGCCTTCTGGGCGCTGAACCAATAGAAAAAAGCCTGTCAGCTCAAAAACCGACAGGCTTTTTCTCATGCTCCGGACATTTTCCGGCTCTTACTTCTTTCTGGGCAGGGATCTGCGCAGTTCATCCCAGGCAGTCATCTCCACCAATGTGGTGGCCCGCAGGGCGGCAAACGCTTCATCCAGATACTGCATCTCGCTCACCGCACGCATGGCGTGATCCGAAATGCACCACTTCCCAACGACCGTCTGCGCCATCCAGTAGACCATCCGCTCGGTCTTTTTCCGCTGTTTGGTGCCCTCGCGGTAGCGGTCGGTGTTCTCCGCATCATTCACGGGTACACCTGCCGCTTTCAGCATCTCACAGCACTCCCAGGCGGCATCCACGATCATCCTGCGCTGTTCCACTGTAGTGCGGGATAGTTCCCCATCCACCGCATAGCAGGCATAGGCGCAGGGCAGGATAAAGGCAATGTGGCTCTTGAGCCACTCGTCCATATCGCTGTAATAGGTCAGCTTGTAATGAGTCCCCTCAAAGGCAGCCTGCAGCCGCAGGCGGAACGCGCCGGACAGGGGTGCGGTTGCTCCGCCGACGGTCATTCCCATCCCCATGTGCACACTGACCAGCCGGTCATGCTCCCGGCGGCCTGCATTGTTCTGGAAGCCAAAGGCGATCTTATCCACCGGGCGCTGCATGGCCTGCAGCATCTCCTGCGCATAGGGATCATTGCCCACAAAGATGAAGTACTGGCTCCTGTTTGCCTTGAGGATGGGCAGCACATCGGCCAGCTGCCCGGCCTGCACCGTGACAAACACAAGGTCATACACATCCTCGGGGGCCAGCACATCTGTCGTCTGCATCCGATCCACCGTTGTTTTCCGCTGGAGCATGTGGCGAATGGTCAGGCCCTTCTGGTCAATGACCTCCTTCCACTCGCCCCGGGCCAGCAGGGTGACCACATTTTTCTTGTTCTGTGCCAGACTGTGGGCCAGCTGACAGCCCTGAACGCCTGCGCCGTACACCAAGATCCTCATAACGAGATACCTCCTGTTTTGCATGATCAGCCCGGCCAGAAACACCGGGCTGTTACTTTTTCAGGAACGAGAAGAAGCCCTTTTTCTCATAGGGCCGGGTCTGCACGCCGGTCACGGTGTAGCCCGTTTCGGCAATGGCAGCCTTCAGCGTCTCCACATCCACCGGCTGCTCCGAGACGATGACCGTTTCGCCCTTGGTGTGGGAAGAAGTCACCTTGTTCACCCGGGCGGTCTTGCGCACCACATCATTGATGTGGCTCTCGCACATACCGCACATCATGCCATCGACCCTTAGGATCGTTTCCACCATTGTTGTCCCCTCCATACTGTATCTGCGGGCACTCCTGTCAAACTGCACAAGTCCAGCCCGCTGTTTTCGTCATTTTGTTAGTTTTAGCTAACTCATTGTGGAAACAAAAAGGCTCCTGCCCCGCACAGCACTGCTCTGCGGAACTTTGCCGATCTGTTTTCAGTTTTATCATACCATACCGGTGGGCAAATTTCAAGCTGCCCACAAAACCGGCCGGGGACTTTATCAAAGGGTCAGTTCATGGAAAACAGCGCTGCTTTCCAGCTCTTTCCATTGCATCGTGTTTCCTTCCAGGGTCATGTAGCTGTGGGGGCTGTCCTCTTTGGGGATGCTCACAGAACCCGGATTCAGGTAAAGATTTCCCTGCCCGAACTCTGTCCAGGCCGGAACATGGGTGTGCCCGTGCAGCAGCACATCTCCCGGGGCCAGCGGCGGCAGATTTTTCACATGATAGATATGCCCGTGGGTCGCATAAATGAGCCGCCGCCCCACCGGAAGCACCGCATAATCGGCCAGCACGGGGAATTCCAGCACCATCTGGTCCACCTCGGCATCACAGTTGCCCCGCACGCAGAGCAGCTTCTCCTTTTTCCCGTTCAGCAGGGGGATGACCTCCTTGGGGGCGTACTCTCGGGGCAGGTCGTTGCGGGGGCCGTGGTAGAGCAGGTCGCCCAACAGGAACAGCCGGTCGGCTCCCTCCCGCTCAAAGGCCTCCAGCATTTTGCGGCAGTAGTAGGCCGACCCGTGCAGGTCTGACGCGATCATCCATTTCATGGCAGATCCTCCTTTTGTGCGTTCTGTTCTTATTTTACCGCCGCCGCGCCCCATGTCAAGGGCAAGGGTCCGCTGTAAAAAGTCATACTTTTATTTCAAAAAGTCCTTGACAAGTATCCCTGTGATGTGGTATCTTTGAATCAATAAAATATCGTGTGGATTTTTACAGCATTCTGCAACTTTTCGCCACACAATGGTACAAAAGCCATTGTGTGGCTTTTGCTTTGCCTTCAAATCCAAATCTGACCCTCAGGAGCAATGAAAATGAACGATACTTTTATGAAAACCAGACCGGTGTTCCCGCTGCTGCTCTCCATGGCTCTGCCCAACGTCATCTCGATGCTGGTGAACAGCCTGTACAACATCGTGGACAGCCTCTTTGTGGCCCAGATCAGCGAGCAGGCCATGACGGCGCTTTCGCTGGTGTTTCCCATCCAGAACTTTGTCAATGCAGTGGCCATCGGCTTTGGCATCGGCATCAACGCCCAGATCGCGCTCTACCTCGGCGCAGGCGACCACAAAAACGCCAACCGGGCCGCCACCCATGGCATGATGTTCTCCCTGCTGCACGGTGTGCTGGGCATGGTTCTCTGCATTGCCATCATGCCCGGCTTCCTGCGCCGCTTCACTACCGATCCCGCTCTGGTGGACATGGGCGTGACCTACTCCACCATCGTGTTCCTGTTCTCGCTGGTCAACATGGCAGACCTCGCCTTTGAGAAGATCTTCCAGTCCGTGGGCCGGATGAACGTTGCCATGGTGGCGCTGATCACCGGCTGCGTGACCAACATCGCCCTCGACCCGGTCCTCATCTTCGGCCTTGGGCCGGTGCCCGCCCTGGGCATTGCCGGTGCAGCCCTTGCCACCGGCATCGGGCAGGCCGTTTCCCTTGTGGTCTACCTCTATGTCTACTGCACCACCGAAGTCGCCGTCCGCTTCTCCCGCCGCTGCCTGCGGTTCGATGCCGCCCTTGACGGCAAGCTCTATGCCATCGGCGTACCGGCCATCCTGAATCTGGCCCTGCCCAGCCTGCTGGTCACCTTCCTGAACGGCCTGCTGGCGGTCTACTCCCAGAGCTATGTGACGGTGCTGGGCATCTACTACAAACTCCAGACCTTCCTTTACCTGCCGGCCAACGGCATCGTGCAGGGGATGCGCCCGCTGGTGGGCTACAACTACGGTGCCCGGGAGCATGGCCGTGTGTCCAGGCTCTACAACCTGACACTGGGCCTGAGCGCCGGGATCATGGCCATTGGCACCCTGCTCTGCCTGACCATTGCAGGCCCGCTGATGGGTCTGTTCACCTCTAACCCCGAGACCATCGCCATCGGCCAGACCGCCCTGCGGATCATCTGCCTGGGGTTCATCGTCTCGGCAGTGTCTACCACCTCCTCCGGCGCACTGGAGGGTCTGGGCAAGGGCGTGCCCTCGCTGGTCATCTCCCTCTGCCGCTATATCATCTTCATCATGCCCATTGCGTGGGTGCTGTGCGGCCGCATGGGCCCTACCGGTGTCTGGCACGCCTTCTGGATCACAGAGGCCCTCTCTGCCGTGATCGCCTACGCGGTATATCACAAGGCGGTCCATCAGAAATAAACCTCTCTAACAACAAAAATTCCCGCTCGATGGAGCGGGAATTTTTTGTTATCATCTCTTCTTTTGTGGAAGGCTGCTCTCAGATCAGGCCCAGGGTTTTGAGCTCCCTTGCCACGCCGTCCTCCGTCACAGCCGGGCAGATGCGGTCGCAGAGCTTTTTCAGGTTGTCAGAGCCGTTGGCCATGCAGACGCTGATGCCTACCACATCGGTCATCTGCAGGTCATTGTCGCTGTCGCCAAAGCCGATGGTATCGGCCAGCGAACACCCCAGATCATCACAGATGGCCTTGATGCCGGTGCCCTTGTTGAACTTGCGGTTGATGAGCTCCCCGTTGACGATGGCTGACGGGGTATCCCCCAGCCGGGACTCACAGAAGATGAACTGATCCTCATACAGCTGCTTTGCTTCGGCAAGGCAAGCCTCGTTGGGGGCGATGAACACCACCTTGTAAACCGGCTCTCCGTGGTATTCCTCAATGGGCCGGATGGTCATGCCATACTCCATCGTTTTACGCCAGCGCTCGGCCTCGCTGTTCAGCTGCCCCGGCTTGCGGGGGAACAAATGGGCGAACCGCTCGATCATCCTGATGCCGCCGTAAGTATCGTCCCGGGCTTCCAGTGTGCACTCGGCACCGGCACGCCCCAGCACCTCCCGCAGGCCCTCGACCTGCGCAGGCTCCATGGGAAGATCCACGAGAATTTTCCCATCACAGCCTACATAGCCGCCTGCAGAGCAGACAAAGCCATCGAAACCGTAGGCAAGCAGCGGCTTCGTCATGCGCAGGTTGCGCCCGGTGCACAGAAACACCTTGTGGCCGTTGGCCCGGGCCTGCCGGATGGCCTCCACGGCACTGGCCGGAACGGTCATCTCACCGGGCGGCAGCAAAGTACCGTCAATATCCAGAAAAATCAGTTTTTGCTTCATAGTTCCCTCACTCTTTCACTGCCAGTTCATGGTAAAGCCGCGAATCAGCAGACCCACGGCCAGGATCGCCAGCAGCACCAGCAGAACGGTGCGGTTGGCCTGTTTCTGCTTCTGCCTGGCCCGGGCACGGCTGTTCCGGCTGCCGCCCTGCTTCCGGTTCTGGGATCTGCCGCCGGAACTGCGGCCGCTCGTGTTCTGCTTTGCGCTGCTGCGGCGGGAAGCACTGCCGGAAGTTCCCTCTTTTTTCCTGCCCGCAGTGTTCTGGCCGGACCTTGCCGCGCGGGATGCTTTCTCTTCCGGGGCCGCCGACGCAATGGGCTTTTTGGCCCCGCAGCGGCTCAGATAATCCTCAGCCAGCCGGTAATACTGGCCCAGCTCACTGGTGCGCAGGGGCGCGCCTGCATAGCCTTCTTCCAGTGCTTCCACTGCCTCGTTGAAGAGGATCGCCGCCTGCGCAGCCGCCGTGCGGTCGGAGGCATGGGCCGCTTCATTGCGGGCAGTGCGCACCGCGTTGCAGGCCCGGCGGGCAGCAGCGGGGTGCTCCGTATTGCCCAGCAGATCCAGCGGGCGGGCAGCATCCTTTTCCGGGTCCAGCAGCACCCGCATACACAGGGTGGTATCCAGCTGCTGCCAGCTGTTTCGACCCGCCAGATCGGGCAGACGGTCATAATATTCGGGGCTCTCCTGCTGGCGGATACGGATGTGATCCAGCAGGGCTCCCAGGCTGTGCTCCCCGGGCTTGTTCTCCCAGTGCCAGCGCAGCAGCTTGCGGCTGATCTCATCGCAGGTAGTTTTGATCTCAAAAGCGGTTTGCAGTGCTTCGTCGGGCATAACGTTTCTCCTTCGTACAACCAAAAAACGGAGGAAGCGCAGCCTCCTCCGTCATTCATTTACATCATAAACTGATAATAGACGAAGCCCCACAGCGCAATGCCTGCGCAGACGATGGCGGTGATGGGCGGGACCCAGCGGACGAGGGTCTCGGCAATGCCGTCACGGCTCTCTTCCACATCGTCCTCCTCATCGTACTGCTCCACCTCGGGTTCCGGCTGGCGGGCCGGGGCGGCACGGCGGGCAGCAGCAGGCATCACACGGGTGCCCTCGTCATCCACAGCCGCTGCACCGCTGCCGGGGAACGCCGCGCGGGTGGCGGCATCCAGCACCCGGGTAGGCTCTGCTTCCGGAACAGGGGTGTGTTCCACCGGCGGTGCAAAGCTGGTCGGAGCGCCGACAGGCTCTGCCGGGCGGGCTGTCGGGATGACCCGAGTGGGCTCTGCCTGCACCGGCGCGCTGGCCACGATGCGGGTCGGCTCTTCCTGCGGAGCGGCGCTCACCACGCGGGTGGCCTCCGCCGCCGGGGCCTGCTCTGCAGGGGCGGCCTTCTGGCCGGGCTGCAGCAGGGTGTTCAGGGCGTTCTGCAGCAGGATGCGGTCACAGCCGCACTCGGTGCAGTAGACCGTGTCCTCTTCCTTCGGGTGGAAGGAACCGCAGGCACAGTACCAGCCGTTCTCGAACACCTGCGGCATATACTTGAGGCCGGTGCGGTTCATCCGGCTTTCCAGTGCCTTTTCCAGCTCCGGACTCAGGCGGCGCGGGGCCGGCAGGCGGACGCGCTTGATGGCATCCAGATGCACGACCTTTTTGCCGCTGTATACGTTCTTCAGGACCACATCCACGCTGGTGATGGCCTTCTGGGTCACGAACACGGCATCGTCCATGCCAAAGCTCTCACCGGGCTTGACCTCGATCTCGCGGTATTCAAAGGCATCCTCACACAGGATGATACCGTCCACACCCTTACACTTGAAGTGGATCTCCAGTGCAGTCAGGGTGACCTTGGAGATGTTCTTGAAGGTCAGGCAGACTGCGTTCTCGCCGCTGAGTTCGCCCTTGAGCAGTTCCACACAGACGAACTGCACCGGGCTGCCCGGGGTGTAATAGTTGGCCCGGGTGCGTGCGACCGGGTTAAAATTTTCCTCCACGACACTCGCTCCCTTCGATCATTCGTTTTCCTGCGGGGCATCCTGCGCCGGGTCGGGCATTTCCTCACCCAGTACAGCCTGCTCCGCCTGTTCAGCGGGCTCTGCGCTCTCGGCAGGCTCTGCGGTCTCCACAGGGGCCGCCGGTGCGGCGGGTTCCTGTACAGGCTCGTCGCCGTCACGCGGGGGCAGCTTGCCGCCAGCCATCACGGTGTTGAACTCCTTCTCGTTGAGCTTTTCGCGTTCCATCAGAGCCTGTGCCAGCGCATGGAGCTGGTCGATGTGCTCCGTCAGGGTGCGGCGGCAGGTCTCGTAAGCCTCATCGATGATATCCCGCATCTCGCCGTCGATCTCGGCAGCGGTGCTCTCGCTGTAGCCCTTGCCCTGGGTGAAATCACGGCCCAGGAAGGTCTCCTCCTGCGAGGTGCCGTAGACCACAGGGCCCAGGCGCTCGGAGAAGCCGTACTTGGTGATCATCTGGCGGGCAATGTTGGTTGCCTGCTGCAGGTCGTTGGAGGCACCGGTGGAGATATCCTCCAGGATCAGCTGCTCGGCCACACGGCCGCCCAGGCTGGACACGATGTCCTCGAACATCTCGCCCTTGGTCACATAGCTGCGGTCCTTTTCCGGCAGATACATGGTGTAGCCGCCAGCCTGACCACGGGGGATGATGGTGATCTCGTGGACCCGGGGGTGATGCTTGCAGTAGAAGCCTGCCACAGCGTGGCCTGCCTCGTGGTAAGCGGTGAGCTTTTTCTCCTCAGGGGTCACCACACGGCTCTTTTTCTCCGGGCCGGCCATCACCTTCATGGAGGCCTCTTCAATATCCTCCATGGTAATGGCCTTGCGGCTGCGCCGGGCAGCCAGCAGAGCGGCCTCGTTGACCAGGTTTTCCAGGTCAGCACCGGCAAAACCGGCGGTGCGCTGGGCGATTACCTTCAGGGACACATCCGGAGCCAGCGGCTTATTCTTGGTGTGCACCTTCAGGATCTCTTCGCGGCCCTTGACGTCCGGCAGGCCCACAAAGACCTGACGGTCAAAACGGCCGGGACGCAGCAGCGCCTTGTCCAGAATGTCGGCACGGTTGGTGGCAGCCATCACGATGATGCCGTCGTTGGCCTCAAAGCCGTCCATCTCCACCAGCAGCTGGTTCAAAGTCTGCTCGCGCTCGTCGTGGCCGCCGCCCAGACCGGCACCGCGCTGACGGCCCACTGCGTCGATTTCATCAATGAAAATGATGCATGGCATCGTCTTTTTTGCCTTGTCGAACAGGTCACGCACGCGGGATGCGCCCACGCCGACGTACATCTCGACGAAGTCCGAGCCGGAGATGGAGTAGAAGGGCACGCCGGCCTCACCGGCACAGGCGCGGGCCAGCAGGGTCTTGCCGGTGCCCGGAGGGCCGACGAGCAGCACGCCATGGGGGATGCGTGCACCCAGAGAGTTGAACTTGTCGGGACTCTTCAGGAACTCCACGACCTCTTTCAGCTCTTCCTTCTCTTCGTCCTCACCGGCCACATCGGCAAAGGTGGCCGTCTTCTTGTTCTCGTGCTCGTCCTTTACCTTGGCCTTGCCGACATTCATGATGCCGCCGCCACCGCCGACGCCGCCCCGCATCATGGAGAAGAGCAGGAAGCCGGTGCAGCCCAGCATCCCCAGATAGAAGATGATCTCCATCCATGGGATGGTCTCCTTGAGGGAGGTGTAGTCGTAGGTCATGGGCGCGTCGGGGTTCGCCGCGTCGTAGGCCTCGATATATTTCTCCACGTTCTCGATGAAAACGTAGGCGTAGGGCAGCTTATAGCGGACGGTGACAGTGCCGTCGTCCTCCTGTACCGCGCCGGTGGACTCCGACGAGGTGGAGAACATCCCGCTCAGCAGGCCACCGGTGGCCTGCGTGGTGCTCTGGGTGGAGGAGACGTCCGGCAGGGGCAGGTCGCCCTCCTTCAGGTTCAGGGTGATGACGCTGGTGTTGCGGTCCAGCGTGAAGGCCGTGACCTGATTGTGCTCAAAATAATGGACGACGGTGGAGTAGCTCATGGTCGAGCCGCTGGTGCTGCCCGAGCCGCTGCCCATTACCGACCAGACCATCAGCACGGCGGCCAGCGCCAGTGCAAGGATGAGCGGATTGATACGAGGTCTTTTAGGTTGCAAAAGGAATCAACTCCAGTTCTGGTTTTATTTCTTACTTTTCGTAGACGCGGGGCTTGAGCACACCGATGTAAGGCAGATTGCGGTACTTTTCATCGTAGTCGAGGCCATAGCCCACCACGAACTCGTCCGGCACAGCGAAGCCCTCGTAGTCCGGGGCGATGTCCGCCTTGCGGCGGCTGGGCTTGTCGAGGATGGTGCAGATCTTCACCGAGTTCGGGTTGCGCATCTTGAGCATGGGCACAAGGTTGGACAGGGTGATGCCGGTGTCGAGAATATCCTCTACGATGAGCACATCCTTACCGGACAGGTCGCCGTCCAGGTCTTTGATGATCTTGACGAGGCCGGTGCTGGTGGTGTTGCCGCCGCCGTAGCTGGACACCACCATAAAGTCGATGTTGCACGGGATGGTCACAGCCCGCATCAGGTCGGCCATAAAGACCACCGACCCCTTGAGGATGGAGACGAGGACGAGGTTCTTGCCCTCGTAGTCCCTGCTGATCTGAGCGCCCAGCTCTGCTACCTTTGCTTTCAGTTCCTCTTCCGAGACGAGGACCTTCATAATATCATCATGCATGGTCATGATTCGATTCCTCCCAATTTTCCAGTTTCACTTGCAGCAGCCGCTCTGTGTCCGGCCCGGGGGCAAGCCCATCGGCAAAACCCTCGCCGCAGACCCACAGCACCTGCTTTCCTGCCGCCAGCAGCGGCAGCGTGTCCCGTTCCCGGGGCGGGATACCCGCCTCGTTCATCCATTTGCGCAGCTCCCGGTCTGTTCCCCGCCCAGCCGGGCGGAAGCGGTCGCCCGGCTGACGGCAGCGCAGCCGCAGAGCAGGACATATCAAGTTTATTTTAGCATAATCTGCCTGATTTTTTAAGTCTTTTTTATGAACGACCTGTGTTTTTTCTTCAAAACAGGCCGAAACCACCCGAATCTGCAGCGTTCCGCCCCCGGGCAGCGGGTAATCGCCGCCCTCGGGCAGGGATACTGCACGCTCCGGAACATCTGCTTTTTCCCCCTGCGGGCGGATGTTGTTGTCGCTTTCCTCCCGCCAGAGCAGCCCTTCCCGTCCACAGAAGCGGACGTTGTCGGTGAGCTGCACCGCGCCGCTGCCCCTCTCCACGAGAGCCGCCAGCAGCCGGATATACTTTTCCTCCGCGTCCCGCACCGGCTCCACGAGGCGGTGGAGGGCCGTGTCGAGGATGAGAGGGTCCGCCTGTCGCAGAGCTGTCAGCCGCCACACCGGCTGTCCGGTGCGCAGGGCGCACCTTGCCCCGCCGGGCAGGCACTTCGGGTCTGTCACCCGGGCCGAGGCCAGCAGGCTTTCCGCCTGCCGGGCGAAGTATTCGTCCGCCCGGGCGGCCTTCTCGCAGAAGCGGGCCAGATTGCGCTCGGCGGCGCGGTTGGCTGCGCAAAGGGCAGGCAATGCGCCGTGGCGCAGGCGGTTGCGGGCGTAGTCGTCGGCCTCGTTGGTCTCGTCTGTCACCCACGTCTCCCCGCAGGCGCGGCAAACGGCCTCGGTGTCGGCCCGGGTCAGGCAGAGCAGGGGCCGCAGGTAGCCCGGCCGGCTGGGCCGGATGCCCGCCGCACCGTGGAGGCCCGTTCCCCGGGCCAGCCGGAACAGCAGCGTCTCGGCCTGATCACTTCCAGTATGGGCCGTTGCGACGGCGTCTATCCCCTCTGCCAGCAGCCGCCCGAAGCAGGCGTACCGCAGACGGCGCGCCCAGTCCTCCCCGGCCTGCGGCCTGCCCACCTCTGCTTCCAGCTCAGCGGCATGGAAGACCCGCAGCGGCAGACCCAGCCGGGCGCAGACCTCCCGGACGAAGTCCTCGTCCCGGTCGGCTGTCTCCCCCCGCAGGCCGTGGTTGACATGGCAGGCCGTGAGTGTGATGCCGTTTTCCTCGGCCAGTGGGCGCATGAGGCAGAGCAGCGCCATGCTGTCCGCCCCGCCCGAGACGGCCAGCGCGATCTGCCGCCTGCCCTCCAGCAGCCCCTCCCGGGCGCAGAAGCCGCGCACCGTCTGCAAAATTTCTTCGCACGTCATCAGCGCTTGAAGTCCACGTCCATGAACCGGGTGTGGGCGCCATCCCAGCCCAGCGGCACCGTGCTGGTCTCGCCGTGGCGGTTCTTTGCCA
>ERZ825159.2184-NODE-2184-length-16473-cov-3.321842_pt1 | contig 16473 bp, 17 predicted proteins | sample MGYA00519932_ERZ825159 | MGnify/ENA primary metagenome ERZ825159 (study PRJEB31778, sample SAMEA3449191) | human gut metagenome | biome: human gut; feature: human-associated habitat; material: faeces | place: United Kingdom | collected 2010/2012 ...
TCTAATTCATAACGAATCTTAACAGACACTGGAAGTTGTTTTGTGGCTGTACCTTCATAATATACGTCATTACCTTTCGCATTCCATGTATATGTATTTCCGTCTTTTGAAGGTTTTTCATTTGATTTAATGTTCTTAACATCTGTTAAGTTTAAAGTTTCTTTAATATTATTAATTCCATCCTCATCATGTAACCAGCTAGATACGATTGTATCACTGATTGAACCATCTGAGTTTAATACAGAATAAACGGTTTCTGTTTTTTCTGTAGGATTTTCATCATTACTTTGCGCAAATACAGTCACAGGCATCATACTTCCTGCCATAACTGCACTCAACAATACACTACCAACTACTTTTACTGTATGATTTAAATTCATATTTATTCTCCTTTCGCTTCCATGTTTGATTCTGGCCAATTCTTTGTCGTCTTTTCAATGAACTTGTGGCAGAAAATCAACAATGAAGGTAATACTAATAAGATACTTACGACTGAAATTAATGCACCACGTGCTAATAAGATAACTAATGATTTAATTAAATCCATCTTAGCTACAAAGCTTACACCGATACATGCGGCAAAGAATGAGAATCCACTTGTCATAATGGAAACACTCGATTTTTCCATCGCAATCAAAGCCGCTTCCTTAACCTTCTTACCATGCGATAATTCTTCTTTAAAACGCGTTGTCATTAAGATGGCATAGTCTACTGTGGCACCCAATTGAATAGTTCCGATAACCATACTTGCGATAAATGGAAGTGTAGTTCCTGTAAAGAATGGAATACCCATATTGATTGTGATCGCAAATTCAATTGTTAGTACTAAAATGACTGGAAGTGCAAATGATTTAAATGTTAAGGCAACAATGATAAAGATCATAATGACAGATAATACGTTAACCATCGCAAAGTCTGTATTTGTTGTTGTGATCAAATCACGTGTCATACTTCCTTCTCCACCAATCATACCCTTCTTATCATATTTATGAATGATGGTATCCATTTTATCTAACTGTGTATTTAATTCATCGGTTGCAGCTTTATAATCACTGTTCACAACAATTAATTTCTTTCCACCATTTTGGAAAATATCCTTTACTACACTTGGAGTAAAGTTAGATGCAAGTCCTGGACCCACAAATTCTTCATACGCTAATACGTTATGAACTCCTTTTAAATCTTTTATTTCAGAACACATATTCTGAATTTCATTCGTTGTTAATTTATCATCCACTAAAACGAAATGTGTTGTTGTCATATCAAATTTATCTTTTAACTGATTTGTACCAATGATACTCGCAAAATCACCTGGCATACCAGAAATCAAATCATAATAGATATTTGTATGTGCCTGACCATATCCAAATGGAATGAAAATCAATACGAAGGCAACAAGAATTTTCTTATAATGTCTAATGACAAAACGAGGAACTCTATGTAACTCATTCAAAATTGTTTTATGTTTGTACTTTTCAATTGTCTTATCAAAGAACATCAACAAGCTTGGCAAAATAAAGATGGTTGATAATACACCAAGGACAACACCTTTGGCCATAACGATACCAATATCTCTACCTAGTGTTAACTGCATTACACACAAGGCAACGAAACCAGCAATTGTTGTGATTGAACTTGAAGTAATTGAAGTAAACGTAGCTTTGATGGCCTTAGCCATAGCCTCTTCATTTGGAAGTTTTTGTTTTTCTTCTTGATATCTATGTAATAAGAAGATGGAATAATCCAATGTTACAGCTAACTGTAATACAACGGCCAAAGCCTTTGTGATATAACTAATTTCACCCAAGAATACGTTTGTACCAAAGTTATAAACGATTGGGAAAATCATTCCTAACATAAATACAACTGGAGCAATCGTACTCTCTAATCCTAAGAACAATACGATCATACATAATACAACCGCAATACCTGCATAGATTGGCGTATCGTGTTCTGTTTGATCTTTAGTATCTTCACTGATGGCTGACATACCACCTAAGTAACAATCATCTTTTGTATATTTTTTTATTTTACTAATCGCATTCATTGTACGCATTGACGATGTTGGCTCTTTAAATGTAACAATCATCATTGTACTGTCGCCAGAATAAAGCATATCCTGAATGCTTTCTGGAATTGCCTGTTTTGGAACAGAGATATCTAATACATCATCTCTCCAAATACATTTTTCAACTCCATCAATTTTATTGATCTCTTCCTTAATTTTTGCGGCCTCTTGATCCGTCTTGTTGTTGACAACCAAGAAGTCTACACTCGATAAGTTAAAATCATCTCCAAGAATCTTTTGTGTTTTCATAGATTCTGAAGTTGAAGGTAAATAAGATAATAAATCGTAATTAATATTTGTATTGAAATAACCAATTGCACTTGGAATCAAAAGAACAATGGCCACAGCCAAAATCATATTACGATATTTAACTATCCATTTTGACATCTTATCCATATCGAATCACCTTTTTTTCTATCCTTTCCTTTACTACGTGAAGAGTATAGTACTAAACTGACCGCTAGTCAATATTTTTGTTTTATTTTTTTAAAATTCCCAATATACAATTGTTTTAATATGTTCAATCGGTCATTTTTATTTGTATTTTCTAAATTATTGTTTATAATAAGGATGGTGATACGCATGAAAAGTAAGATAATCGAAAACAAGAAAATAAAAGAAAACAACCTCTTACAGGCTGCCTTTAATCTATTCACAAAAGAAGACATCACAAATGTCTCTGTTAATGATATTGTAAAAAACGCGGGGGTCGCAAAAGGAACATTCTATCTTTATTTCAAAGATAAATACCAAATACGCGATATTCTAATTCAAAAAGAAGCACATCGCCTATTTGAAGAAGCCCACAAACAATTAGAGAAAAATGATATTCGTAATTTTGAAGACTCTGTTATCTTCTTGATTAATCAAGTATTGATTCGATTAGAAAACAATCCATTGATTTTAAAATTCGTTGAAAGAAACCTATCTTGGGGCGTGTTCCATGCTCAGTTAAATACGGCTATTGATAATGATAGTTTCAATCTTATAAAAGAGTTTAATGAAATCGCAACCGTAAATGGATACGAATTCGAAAATTCAGAAGTCATACTCTATCTTATAGTTGAACTTACAGGAAGTACTTGCTACAACAGTATTCTTCATAGTCAGCCCCTTCCTATCGAAGAATATAAGCCCATTCTTTTCGATTCCATTCGAGCTATCCTTTCCCAAGGAAAGAAAAAAAGCTAGGACAAGCCTAGCGTATAATAATATAAATCATATAAATGACATATACGAGGATCGTAAAGATCCCCTTTTTTCTTGTCATTGTATCTCCCTTTTTCGCAATACCATAAATCAATAGAGAAATACCAATCAAGACAAAAGTATCAATAATATTCTGTGAAGTAGCCGCAATTGGATGAATTGTACTTGAAGCACCCAAAATAAATAAAATATTCATAATGTTACTTCCAATCGCATTACCCAAAGATAAACCACTCTCACCTTTTCTTGCCGCAACAACACTTGTTACTAACTCAGGCAATGAAGTTCCAATAGATACGACAGTTAAACCAATCAACGTATCACTCATACCAAGCATAGCTGCAATCTGTTTTGCACTATCTACAGTGATGTCTCCACCCCAGATAATACACGCAACTCCAATCACGATATAAATCAAGCATTTGATTCCTGATAAAGTTTCAACTTCCTCATCCTCAACACGATTCTTTTTAGCGCTGCGAATCAAGTTTAAAATAAACAAAACTAAACCCACCAAGAAGATAATTCCTTCAAAGCGATTCAGCATTCCATTTAACACAAAAATAGAAAGTAAGATGCTCACTAAAATATTGATTTTTAAATCACGATTCAAAATATCCTTATCCATTAAAAATGGAGTAATCACTGCACTAGTTCCAACCACAACCAACGTATTGAAAATATTAGAACCCACAATATTTGAAATCGCAATTTCATTACTGCCCATTAAGCCAGCCGTAATACTCACACTCGCTTCTGGTAAGCTTGTTCCAAGTGCTACAATTGTCAAACCAATAATAACTGAAGGCACTTTTAATTTACGAGCCACACTTGCACTGCCATCCACAAACAAGTCTGCACCCTTCATTAAAAGGACCATACCTAATACTAATAAAAGAAATACCATTTTCTCAATCCTTTCAAAGTCACCTTATTATATCACAGGCTTAAAATAAAAGAAGAGATTTTTTCTCTTCTTATCAATCACTTAATACTCGTTTTAGACTCTCAACAGATATTGAACAAACCTTAGAAATCTCATTGACACTCATTCCATTCTTTATCATAGTCTTGTACAAAAGGACTTGTCCTAACTCTACACCTTGCTCAATACCTTGTTTGATTCCTAACTCAATTCCTTCAGCTTTCCATTCCTTTGACTTTACTTCCAGCCATCTCTTTTCAGCTTCACACATTTAACTACACCTAAGCTTTCATCAACAGCCTTTCAATCGACTCTTCACTTACCGAGAAGATGGATGCGATACTTGAAATACTGAATCCTTTGTCTACCATTGTTTGATACATTTCTTTACGATTATTCTCGCTGCCTTGTTCGATTCCTTGTTCAATGCCCTGTTCAATTCCTTGTTCAATGCCTTGTTCTATGCCTTTTTCAATGCCTTGCTCAATACCTTGTTTGATTCCTTTTTTTATTCCTTCAGCTTCCCATTCCTTTGACTTTACTTCCAGCCATCTCTTTTCAGCTTCACACATTTCAATCTTCTCCTTTTCCTCTAATTCTTCTAAGTCCAACCATTCTACATCCGTTAATGTCTTGACCACTTTTAACACACTGCTTTTCACAAGCCCAAAATGATTACTCGTTCCTTCATAAATAGACTGATCATAAATACTTCGACATATGTAGAATAGATTATACACGTCTTCTTCATTAAAATTATATGAAGTATTTCCTGTGATTTCAATCAGATTCATTTTGTAGTCATGGAAACAAGCTTTAAACCTTTCATCCACCTCTACAAGTTCTGATAGCTTACTGGCTGCATTCCAAGGCCTTTCGCCTGTATAGAATACTAGAATGTGCACCATTGGTAGTTTTTCTTTCGACTTATTCTTTTTCGACTTCTTTAACATTCGCTCATAAGCTACATATTCATATACGGCCGCTCTTACAACCATTGAAGGATCTGCACAACTTTGATTTTCAATAATGAATGCACTATAAAGATTTCCATCATTGTACTTACGAATCACATCCACATGCTTTTCTAGATCCATATTCGAATCATTCATCTCTGAATCAAGTTCCATACAGTTTTCAGGTTTAAGAACTCTTTCTCCATCAAAGAAGTACGCATTAAAGAAGTCGACAAAATAGGCATTGTTTTCTAAAAACTCCTTCATAATTTTGTCTTTTGATTTATTCATGTGATTTCATCACCCCTATCTCATATACGAAATAAATTGAGGCTTTTCCAAAAAAGATGCATATTTTGATAATTTCACATAATTCAATCGGATTTCACAATATTTACCAAAGTTATACTAAAATTATGACAACATGGAATGTTATTCTATAAGTGCCTTAAAGATAAGGCAATGAATATAGAAATAAACCAATATTCATATCTCTCTCCTAAAAATAATAATAAACAAAAGAAACCATTCTAGACGCCAACACTAGAATGGTTTTCTTATTATCCTTCATATTCTGTTGTATATTCATTGTCTATCGCAAACGAATGATCCATTGGACCTGAGCCTTTGCCCAAATCAAGCATTGCTCCTAATGCCCCAGAAATATAGTCTTTTGCTCGTTTTACCGAAGTATCCAAATCATATCCCTTTGCAAGATTTGATGCTATTGCGCTCGACAAAGTACAGCCCGTCCCATGTGTATTTGAATTATTGATACGTTTCCCTTTAAACCAAGCATATGAATTGTTTCTATACAATAAATCATTCGCATCATTGATTTGATGACCACCCTTAACTAAAGTAGCACACCCAAAATTTTCACTGATTTTTTTAGCCGCTTCAACCATACTAGCCTCATCCGTAATTTCCATTTCAGAAAGCACTTCTGCTTCCAGAATATTTGGAGTAATCAAAGTAGCTAAAGGCAACAATTCTTTTTTCAATGTTTCAATCGCATCCTCACTATTCAATCTAGCACCACTTGTCGCAACCATCACAGGATCAACGACAATATTTTCTGCCTTATATTCCTTAAGTTTCTTTGCGATCATTTCAATCAAACCAGAACTTGATACCATTCCAATCTTTTCCGCATCCGGATAAATATCTGTAAATACTGCATCTAGTTATTCACCTAAAAATTCAGGTGTTACATCCATAATACCCGTTACTCCCAATGTGTTTTGCGTTGTTAATGCCGTGATTGCACTTGTTGCGAACACATGGTTAGCACACATGGTTTTGATATCTGCCTAAATGCCTGCTCCTCCACTCGAATCACTTCCCGCAATCGTTAATGCACTTTTCATTTAAATCTCTCCAATCTTTTATTTTAATCACTTTAAATCCGACTTTTCTCGCCACATCTATACAATAATCTGCATCCTCAAACACCACTATATCTTCTGGTCTTTGTTTTAAAACTTGTGCACAAGCTAAATAAAAATCCGGATCATTCTTTGACTTATTCACCTTTGAACAAGTTATAATATCTTCAAAATAATTCAATACAGCCAGTCTATTCAGCGCAATTTTTACAAGCTCTTCATCACAACTTGTACCAATCACATTAATCGAATCATAATGTGAAATAAACTCTTTAAACCCAGGCATAAGGTTCACTTCATACTCATAAAAATCTGATATAAAATTCAATACCTCAGAAATGATTCGTTCTTCTTGTTTATTGATTTTATAATGATTCTTCAAGTATGTTGCGCTCTGTTCTAAACTCATATCTGAAACAATTTCATCAAGATTTTTTTCGGGAACCATCCCCAAACTTTGAACATATTGACTTGCCAAAGTATTCCATACTTCCATTGAATCCAGTATTGTTCCATCCACATCAAAAATAGAATAATTCGTATTTTCTCCACCAAGAAAAAAAGCTACAGAAACCCAATCTGCAGCTCACTATCAAAAAGATATATTCCCTACGTTGGCATTATCCAAATCAGGTTACAGGGTCTAGGACAAACCTACTCTCAGCCTAAAAGCTCCCCTTTTTTAACAGCCATATTATAAGTCTTTCGTCGCAACTAAATCAACACCCGTACCACAAATGTTAGAAACAATTACATCTTCACGATGCACAGGTGCCTTCACAACCACACGATTCAATTCCTTCATCACATCAAAAATCTTTTCCTTTGGAATATCCCCATTGGTTTTCACGCTCAATCTTTCAATCTCAGCACCCACAATTTGCACAGTACTTGTCACAACACGAGTTGGATGCGTACACTCTTTCTTTCCATAGATTGCACCTCTAGGACAACCATTTCCAGTTACTTTATAATCATTTTCTTCATCAACTTTTAAATGACAACCCTTGGGACATGTTATACAAATTAACTCTCTCATTACGCATCCTCCTCAATAGATACAACCAATTCTTTATCTGCCTTTTCAAGCAATATTTTAGGAATTGATACCTTCTCCATTTCACTTGGAATCACATGTTCCTTTTTAAATTTCGCAATGACTGTATCCCCATCCTTCACGACAATATTTACCTGTTGCGTTGGTCTTCTTACACGGAAAGAAAGTTCAACGCTCTTTTCTACATTATCCTTACGAATATATTGAGGAACTACATACGAAATATTATCTCCATTTATCGTCCTTACGACACGATCCTTAGATACTTCGCCATTTGAAACATATCGACCAGCACCCATTCCAGCCTTTTCACTTTCCAAACTTACAAAATCCACTAAATCATGCACATGCACAACATTACCTGATGCGAATACCCCTTCCATAGAAGTCTCCATATTTTCATAAACAATAGGGCCATGTGTTCTTGGATCCATTTCAATGCCTAATTCATTCGACAATTCATTTTCTGGAATCAATCCAACTGACAATAAAACGCAGTCACAATCAAATTCCATTTCTGTTCCTTCAATTGGATTTCTATTTTCATCCACCTTAGAAACAACAACCTTTTCCACTCTAGACTTACCCACAATATCCGTAATTGTATGACTTAAATACAATGGAATATCATAATCATGTAGACACTGAACAATATTACGATTCAAACCATTTGAGTACGGCATAACCTCAACAACAGCTAAAACTTTTGCACCTTCCAAAGTCATTCTTCGCGCCATAATCAAACCAATATCACCACTACCCAAGATCACAACTCTTTTACCTGGCATATAACCTTCAATATTCACATATTGCTGAGCTGCACCAGCCGTAAACACACCAGAAGCTCTTGTGCCTGGAATCGCAATTGCACCACGTGTTCTTTCACGACAACCCATATTTAAAATAATAGATTTAGCCTGTATCATTAAATATCCATGAATACTACTTGAACAATACACCATTTTATCTGGCGTAATCTCAATTACCATTGTATCCAATAAGATATCAATATCTGTTTTATCAACTTCCTCAATATACTTTCCTGCATATTCAGGACCTGTTAATTCCTCTTTAAAGTGGTGTAAGCCAAAACCGTTATGAATACACTGATTTAAAATCCCACCAAGTTCCTTATCACGCTCAATAATCAAAACGGACTTGGCACCATTTTGTCTTGCGGCGATTGCACTGGCAAGACCAGCAGGACCACCACCGATGACTACTACATCATACTTATTATTCATCGCCATTCTCCTTTGTTCTTCCACACAAAATATAAGAACCGTTCTTATCCAAAACAATATCTAACTGACTAACACCCAACTCATTAGCTAGAATTTCCTGGACTCTAGGTCCACAGAATCCTGACTGACATCTTCCCATGCCGGCATTACATCTACGTTTGATTCCATCTAAACTAACTGGTTTTGGACTTCGACGAATCGCATCAAGGATCTCTCCTTCACTAATGGTTTCACAACGACAAATAATACGACCATACTCAGGATGTTTTTCAATATATTCTTTTCTTTGTTCATGTGACATTTCTTTAAAACGAACTACTTTTCTTGTAGAAACATAATCCTTTTTTAAATTTAAGAAATAGTCTTTTTCCTGCATCATTCTCACAATGTCTAATGCGATTGCGCTCGCACTACTTAAGCCTGGGCTTGCCATTCCGGCAATCAAGAAGAAATTATGTACATCTTTATCTTCGCCAATAATAAAATCTTTTGTATCACTTCTTGCACGCAATCCCGCAAACGTACGAATATTTTCTTGAAGCTTCATATTCGGTACGGATTTAAACGCATTTTCACGAATTATTTTTAATCCTGCAGACGTTGTCGAATAATCATTTGCATCTGTATTTGTACTTGTAGGACCCACAATTAAGTTTCCATCTACTGTAGGAGCTACCAATACACCCTTACCAATCTTTGTAGGGCATTGGAAAATAACATGATGAACCAAGTTTCCTTGTGACTTATCTAATAAATAATATTCCCCTTTGTTTGGCGTAATCTTATAATCTGGTTTCTTAATAAGTCCAGTTACATGATCACACATAACACCCGCACAATTTACAACCAATGGAGCTTTGTATGTATCATTCACAATAAAGATATCTCCATCTTTTTTTATACTCGTAACCTCTTCATTCAAACGTAGCTCTACACCATTTTGAATTGCCACTTCACTTAATGCGATCGCAAACTGCCAAGGATTGATAATACATGCACTTGGTGCATATAAAGCGCTTGTACAGTCTGGATTTAAATTGGGTTCCATAACAGATAGCTCAGGCTGTTTAATAATACGCTGATTTTCAACACCATTTTGTACACCACGCTTATATAACATTTCAATGGTCCTATCATCCTCTTCACTAAATCCAACAACCAAAGAACCAATATTCTTACATGGAACATCCAAATCTTTACATAAAGTAGGAATGATTTTATTACCCCAAATATTATATTTTGCCATTAAAGTATCTGGCTCTGGATCATACCCCGCATGAATAATAGCACTATTGGCCTTAGTTGTTTCATCGGCCACATCATTATTTTTTTCTAGCCATAATACTTTTCCACTATATTTACTTAACTCAAACGCTAATGAGCAACCACTAATACCTGCTCCAATGATTATACAATCGTACATAGTTCGCACCTCTTTCAAAGTTACGATACGCTTATTTTTATTTCATTTCAAATGTGTAAAAAAGTCCATTTTATTAATCAAAATATTGATTAATAGTTGGACAACCAAATAAAATAGTGTAAGATAAAAATAGATATTGATTAATGATTTGATTAGTAATCGATTTATTAATCAAAATAAATCAAAAGAGGCTTATTATGGGAAAAAGAAATAAAGTAACTACACGCGATATTGCCCAAGCCACAAATGTATCGCAATCCACTGTATCTATGATTCTAAGTGAGAATAAGAATGTATCTTTCAAAGAAGAAACAGTAAATCTCGTCAAAAAGACAGCCAAACAAATGGGATATAAAAAGCCAGAAGTTAAAAAAAGGTATTCAAACGCAAAAAATACGATTGTCGTGATTTGTTCCAACTTATCCAATTCGTATTATTCTATGGTTGTTTCAAGTATCATTGAACAGGCTAGTAAGACAAAAACACAAATCTTTACTATTTCTACATTGCGAAAAGATGATCTTGAAAAGCACGCCCTTTCTAACTTAAAACTATTAAAGCCATGTGGAATCATTCTTCTATATCCCCCAAAATTTGTTGATGAATGGAATGCACTTTCCAAACAAATACCGTGCATTATTATCGGGGATAAGCCAAAAAATCTTGATTGTGATTCCATTGAACTCAACAGTTTTAAATGTGGTAAATTATTAGGTAACCATTTAAAACAGCTAGGACACAAAAAGATTGCGTATATATCAAGTCCATTAGATACAACGGAAATTGGGCGAAACGAAAGATATGAAGGAGTTAAAAGTGTCTTGTCAAATACACAAGTATTTTTTAACTCGTCTAAACAATTTGAATTATACCCCATCGAAAAAAGAGAATACGAAAATGGGTATCGTTTAACGAAACAAATCTTAAGTGATAAATACGATGCCTATATTGGAAATAATGACATGACGGCCTTAGGCATCTTAGCCTGTTTAAAAGATCACAACATTAAAACAAGTGTAGCCGGATTTGACAATATTCCGGAAGCTGATTTTCCTCAAATACAACTTACAAGTGTTGACCACGGTGCTTGTGAGAAAGGAAAAGAAGCTGTTGATATTCTTTTAGAACAAACAAAAAGCGAACGAAAACGTATCGTCCATATGGAATATGAACCACAGTTAATCATTCGCTTATCTACTTTTAATCGCAAGAAATCATCATCTCAATAATTTTATCATTTGTTTGAAGCATTCCTTGAGAACCAAGTGTTCCAATATTTTGAATTGTTTCATCCACACTATGAGCAACGATTCCATCACCTGCATAGAATTGTTGCTTATTTTTATACATATAGTACCCCATAATACCAGCATCTACACTAGAAGCAATCTTAGCTGCACAACTAGCCTTAGCCCCATCACAAATCGTACCCGAAAGGATGGCTAATGCGTTGACAATTGTATGCTGAATTTCTTTATAAGTTCCATTATGTAAATAGGCAATACCAGCACCCGCAGCAGCTCCAGCACTAACAGCACCACAAAATGCCGATAAAGTACCAATACCTGTTTTAATGTAAATAGCTGTTAAGTTGGATAAAACCAAAGCACGATACAATTGTTCTTGCGTACAATCTAATTCTTTGGCATACACAACAACAGGCACACAACAAGTAATCCCCTGATTTCCACTTCCTGAATTGATCACAACTGGAAGTTCACACCCATTCATTCTTGCGTCGGATCCAGCCGCCGCATAAGCTTTGGCCCTTGTCTTTACACAATCTGAATCCATATTCAAGATCACATGACCAATGTTTGCACCATACGAATTATGAATCCCCTCATTTGCGATGGCCATGTTACAAGTGATTTGACGATCTAGTATTTCTTTTACATCATCAATATCCACAGTTTGTGAAAAATCCCAAATCTGTTTCATAATCAAAGCACTGTGATCGGCTTTAAGTTCTAAACTCGTCGTCTTATCTTCAAAAATAACTTGCCAATTTTTTTCAATTTGTACAATATTCGTATGCGTATCTACAATACGAACACTGGCATGTTCTTGTTCATAATACACATGGATTTCTAAATCGAACACATGTCCTCGTTCAATGTGTTGCACGGTAATATTTGTATTTTGAACATATTCAGGCAATTCTTCAATTTGTTCACGTGTTGCCCTAGAAAGCACTTCAAGTTTGGCGTCGGCATCCCCATATAGAGCTCCTGCAGCAGCTGCAACTTCAATCCCTTTTAAGCCATTTGTATGAGGTACAATCACACTCTTAACATTTTTTATAATACTGCCACTTGCCTTAACAACAATACGATCTGGTAAATGATCTAGCACTTGCGTTGCCTTAGCACACGCATAACTAATCGCAATAGGCTCTGTACAGCCCATAGCCATCACTAACTCTTCTTTTAATATTTGTACATAAATCGAATATAATGAATCCTCTTTATTCATCTTCTTTCACCCATACACACGCCAATTTGTGATCTTCCATTTCTGTCATGCCAAAATAAATTGTATCCTTTTCTTTTACGCCAAAATTCTGATGTAAAGCCGTTAATACAGTTCCATACATCTTTCCATCTTGTATTCCTTCCAGACGAACCCAACATGCCTCTACATCTTTTCCTTCGTCTAGAAAATACACCATGATATCATCTGGATACTCTAAATGTCTTGATGGATCCAACTCTTTATATAAACGAAGTTCTTCTAATTCCTTAGAAACTTCTGTGGCCCTTTCAACCATATCAATCTTATCCTGGAACAATTCCACATTCACATTATCCAAGATTTGAATATCCATTTCCTGCACAGCAAAACGAGGAATCTTGCACGATACACCAATCGGTACAATGCGATATTCAATATTGCGTTTCTTTGTTTCCAAAGCTACGATTTCAAAAATAAAGCCCGCATTATGATCGATATAACCATACATTAATGCACCATATAGATTATCTAGTTTTAACCCCATCTTCTCTAAAAGCTTAACCATTTTCATGCCATGGATTTCCACCATTTTCTGATCCATGTCACGAAAACTCATTTCATATACTTTCATCTACTCACCCTCATACACATCTTTTAATTCTTCAAAGTTATATTCCAACACCTTATTCAATTCAACGATATCTAAATCTTCATCTACTGGAAAATCCGAAAGACTCATCTCATTGGCTTCGACATATTCTTTAAACAATTCCATGGACTGATAATAATAATCCTGAAACTCTTTAAAACCATCCCATATCGCAAAGCCACGACCATTGACCACATTCGCATCTTCTTCTATATCATCCACTTTTTCAACTTGAATTTCAATCTCAAATGGCTCTTCTAAATTATAAACCATCTTAAATGTATCTCCCTCTTTGAAATCAGGCTGGATTGATGAAGCACAAGGTAACTTATTAAATTGTTCATCCTCACAATTTGGACATACAAAAGGGATACCATTCACTTCAATCACAAAGTCCGCATATTCTTCAGACAAATAAGATGCTAATGTATAATAAGCTAAATCCGCTAAAGATAATGAGTTAGGTAAACTCATGTATCGATACATTAAATTATTAAAACCCAATACTTCTGTATATACTTTTATCATGATTGACTTACCTCTACTGAATAATTTCCAAAATGAATATTGGCTTTTCCATACTCTTTTACAAGTTCATAACGAATCTTTGCGAGCATATCAAAACCATCTAGACTTGTCTTACTTGGAACAACAACACGTAAATCAATGCCGGTTGCAGAAAAATTAATTACTTTTACTTCAATTGGAGTTTCACTTTCAATATCATATTCTTCCATTGTTTTTTCAACTAAACTCTTTAAAATATCTATCGCCAAATCAATATCCGTTCCGTAAGAAACCTCAATTTCTAAATAGTTATTCTTTCGCGCATCCTGAAAAAATGCATTTTCAATCGTAGCCGAATTCAATGTTGAGTTTGGCACAATAATACGATTACTTTCATACGTACGAATGATCGTATGACGAAAACGAATACTTTCAACATACCCAATCAATTCACCTTGATTGACTTTAATTAAATCGCCCTCGACAAATGGTTTAAATGTTAAAATCATTAAACCACTACATAGATTTCCAAAGGCATCTTTAGCAGCAACACCTAAAACTAAGGCAACCACTCCACTGGATGCAGCAAGATAGGACATAATAGGTTTGGTCTGTTCAAATTGTCCAAGAAAAATCATTCCATTAATAAAAACCAAAACATATTTTATTAATCTGGCAAAACTTGCCTTATTTGTGACATCCTTTTTATATAATACTTTACGAATTCCTTTATAGATTCCAATAGAAACTATAACAGAAACAATAGTAACAATAACAATTGATTTCATCTAAATCATCTCCAATACAATTTTTTCTGTTCCTCTGTCGTTTGATCAATAAACTTCTTCTTTGTGTATAAAAACTCTTCTAAATCCATATAAATATGTAGAAGCATCGCCTTTGATTCAAATTCAATTCGACTTTCAGGAAGAGCCTCACTCTGTTTGTCTTTCAACATTTTATGAAGCGAACTAATTTGAGGCTGAGGATCATTTTTTTCATGAATAAACGGAATTAAATATTCAATATAATTCGCCAATTCATGCGCCTCTTTTGGCATTTCACGAATCTTTCGAATTTTATAATGCAGCATATGCAGAATATCGCACTGTAAAGCACGCATCTCAAAATAACGAATATAATAATCTGGCAAATTCGTAAACGTATTATCCTGATATTCCATCGCAATATGAATATATTTTTCAGCTTGCTCTTTAATATCCTCTAATTCTTTCCAAATTGTTGTATTTCTTTCCTCACTTTGAATATAATGAACAATTTGATACATCAAGCTCTGAATCTTGTCCTCCATATAAATCATACAAGAATTCAAATACTCTTCTTCTCCACTATAATCATGAACCAAATTCAATAAGAATGCGATAATGGCACCAATTAAAATCAAATAAAACTCATTCATCATGAAGTGAAGACTAAAATCCAAATAACTCAAGTAATGCACCGCAATCATCGCATTTACACTTAAAGTATTCTGACATTTCATTTTCTCACTGTACCCAACTAAGCACGCAATCACAAGTCCAAAGGCTATCCAATGGCTTGGAATAAGTTCAAAGAAAATAAAACAGAATAGAATTGTCACAAAGAATGTGGAAATTCTTCTAAGAACAAGCTTCACCGTCCCCCACTTTGTCGTCAACAAAGACAATAGTGCAATCGTTCCAGCACTTGTTGGATTATCCAACTTAAAAAAGTAGGCTAATATAATTGCGATGGCACTTCCTACGCCTATTTTAAGTGATAGTATCAATACTCTTTTTGTTTCTCTTTTCATATGCTTACATTTTATGCGAAATCAAAAAAAAGGACAATAATAAATATCATTGTCACTTCTTATCTAATACATCCTTTACTTTTTGTTTACCACTCTTCAACAAACGAGCCACTCCCTCTTCACTCATCTTTAAACGATTTGCGATATCCTTCTCTTTCAATTTTCCTAGACAATGCATGATTGTCACTGTCTTTTGATTTTCTGGCATCTCATTTAAACAATCATCCACATCCGATTGTCTATATTGAGGAAGTCCACGTAAAGCCGTAGTTATACCTGTATGTTCTTTAGCCTGCATATACTCACGCAATTGTTTATTCAACAAAACCGTGATCCACTTCAAAAAATTCTTATCATCACTCAATTTATCCATATTCATAAATGCGTATGTATACGTTGCCTGTAAGATGTCATTGATTTCTTTTTCCTCTAAACCAATATAACGCTTATAAATTGTTTGTACCAAATGATTTCGAGTTAATGAAATAAGCTCTTTCTTCGCATCCGCATCCTTATTTCTTACACCCATTATTATCTTTTTATCTATATTCATAGTTTAATCCTTTATATATGTTATTTTTAGTATACAACACATCATTTGATAAATCCATTTTAACCCTTAAAACTTGTTTATGTGCTATAATTTTTCTTGGGAAAAAGGGAGAAAAACATGAAAAAGAGAAGGCGTTTAAAAAAGAAAATAAGAAACCGCTTGATTCTTGCGTTCGGTTTACTTATTACTTTAAGCTCCTCTTTTGCAAATGCATGGTAAATAGAAAAATATGAAACATTGGTGGT
>ERZ825159.2192-NODE-2192-length-16421-cov-3.725895_pt1 | contig 16421 bp, 9 predicted proteins | sample MGYA00519932_ERZ825159 | MGnify/ENA primary metagenome ERZ825159 (study PRJEB31778, sample SAMEA3449191) | human gut metagenome | biome: human gut; feature: human-associated habitat; material: faeces | place: United Kingdom | collected 2010/2012 ...
CTCGTCGATGAACACGATGGCAGGGGCGATTTTTCTGGCCTGTTCAAACAGGTCCCGGACACGTCCTGCGCCGACACCCACGTACATTTCCACGAAATCCGAGCCGGAAATGGACAAAAACTGCACGCCCGCCTCTCCCGCGACAGCCCGGGCAAGCAGGGTCTTGCCTGTGCCGGGAGGCCCCACCAACAGAAGGCCGTGGGGAATCCGTGCGCCGATCTCGGTAAATTTTTCGGGATTTTTCAGGAAATCCACGATTTCCTGAAGCTCTTCCTTTTCTTCGTCCGCACCCGCAACGTCGTCAAAGGTCACTTTCTTGTCTCCGGGAACGCCCAGAACCGTCCGGGCTTTGCTGAAGGCGTTCATGGGATTCCCGGCACTGCTCATGCGTCCCATCAGCAGCGCCCAAATGAGCAGCAGCACCACCCCGACCACCAGCAGCGGAAGAATCAGGGTATAGGGCGAAAAGCCCTTGTCCGGAACAAAATTGTAGTTTTCCAGCACGCCGGAGGCCGTCTGCTCCGCGAAAGTCTCGTGCATCTCCTGCCGGAAACTCTCCGGGTCGGCCAACGGTGCGGTGATGGTGGTCTGGCCGTTGTAGGGTTTGTTCAGCTGCATCGTAATGGTCTGATCCTGCACCACGAACTGACGCACCTGTTCCTTATTGAACAGCTCAACGACCTTGGAATAGGGCAGGGTGTCCTGACTGGTGGTAAACAGGTTGCTGATCCAGCCTAAAAACGCCACCAGCAGCGCCGCATATACAATGAGTGGGATCCATCTCGTTCTTTTCAATTTGGGGTTACTCCTTATTTTTCATGAGAAAGCTCCGGAAAGCCGGATTACTCAGAGATTCCGTAAGCCTCCGGCTTCAGAACGCCGACGTAGGGCAGATTCCGGTAGTGTTCGTTGTAGTCAAGGCCATAGCCCACCACAAAGGCGTTGGGAATGGTAAAGCCGACGTAATCGGGCTTCAGGGTGATGCCGGGACGGCGGCGCTCGGGCTTATCCAGCAGGGTGCAGATCTTCAGGGACGCAGGCTCCCGCGTCAGCAGATGACGGTAGGTGAAGTCCAGTGAATTGCCGGTGTCGTAAATGTCCTCCAGAATCAGCACATGGCGACCTCTGATATTCGAAGAGATATCCCGCTTGACCTCCATCTTTCCGGTGGAATTGGTTCCGGCATAGGAGGAGATCCACATAAAATCCATCTCGCAGTGGGTCTTGATCTCCCGGATCATGTCCGCATAAAACACCACAACGCCCTTGAGGACGCCGACGATAATGGGGTCTTTCCCCGCGTAGTCCGCCGTCAGCTCTTTGCCCAGCTCCGCGATGCGGGTCTTGATCTGTTCCTCGGTCAGCAGAATCTCCTGAATGTCCTTTTCCATAGCTTTTTCTCCCTTATGCTGTGTATTTCATTCTATTTGTACGCCTGATCGGCGCTGTTTTCTGCGATATCTTTGTCGAATCGGACAGTCACGGCGGGAAGCTCCCCGGCGGCGCGGTCGGCGTGAACGCCAATGGAATATACGCCCAAAACGCCCCGTTCATCACACAATACGGGAATCCGCTCCCGCATGGCTGCGGGGATTTTCCGGTCGATGAACAGCTTTTTCAGGCTTTTGGTTCCGCCGCTCAGGCGGATAGTGTCCCCGCTTTCCCGGGGGCGAAGGGTCAGCGTCCCAACGGGACGAACGGTAAAGGTGTCCGGCGTGTTGACGATTTTGTCCGCCGGGGCGCAGGTCACGCGGTAATCTCCGTAAACCGTTTCCCCGGGACAGGCCAGTACCACCGGCTCCGGGCAGGGCTTGTGCGTCCGGGCTTCCAAGCGGTCATACTGTCTGCTCACCGTTACGCCGCCGGGTAAATTGACCCGCGCGGAAGGTTTATCGGAAAACAGCAGCCCTTCCACTGCGGAAATATGGGAATCCTCCGGCTCCCTCACGCCGCTGTCCTTCAAAAACCGCTCAATGCAGCGGCTGCGCTGGGCTTTCGGCATGGCTTTCAGCGTCTGCACCCCGGGCAAAGCCGAAAAATCCGACTGCGCAGCGAGAAAATCCTCGTCCTCCCGCAGCCGCAGCGCCATCAGAGAAAGATTCTCCGCCAGGCGGGGATTCTCCGATTTCAGCAGAGGCATCACGGTATGACGGATACGGTTTCGTAAAAAGGCATCGGAAGCGTTGGAGCTGTCCTCCCGGTGAGGAAGCCCCCAGGCGGCCAAAAATTCCTCCACCTCCTGCCGGTTTATCAGCAGCATGGGGCGGATGACATTTCCGCTGACCGGGGCGATGGCGCCCAGCCCTTTCAGGCCGGTGCCGCGGATCATGCGCATGATGACCGTCTCGGCATTGTCGTCAGCGGTGTGGGCAGTGGCAATTTTCCCGTTCAAGCTCCGGAGAAATGCATACCGGGCGTCCCGGGCGGCGGCTTCCAGCCCCTTTTTCCCCGGGCGAACCTCCGCCGAACCCACATGCAGGGGGATGTCATAGCGTCCGCAGAATTCCCGGACAAAGGCTTCATCCCCATCGGATTCTTCCCCACGGAGATGGTGGTTAAAATGCGCGGCCTCCAGACGGATGTCCAGCTTGTCCCTCAGCAGATACATGGCGAACAGGAGCGCCACGGAATCCGCCCCGCCGGAGACGGCGCAGATGACCGTATCTCCCGGCGCCATCATATCATACTGCCGGATCATCCGCAAGAGCTTATTCCGCATGTTTCCACTCCCGGTCGGCAAAGGTCTGATACTGGCCGATCCACTGCATCTTCACCGCGCCGGTTTCGCCGTGACGGTTCTTGGCGACAATGCACTCCGCCACGCCCTTGTCCTCGGTGTTTTCGTGATAATATTCGTCCCGGTACAGGAACATCACCGAGTCGGCGTCCTGCTCGATGGCGCCGGATTCCCGGAGGTCGGACAGGATCGGCCGCTTGTCGGTGCGGCTCTCCACCGCACGGGACAGCTGGCTCAGGCAGATCACCGGCACGTCCAGCTCCTTCGCCATGATTTTCAGGGAGCGGGAAATTTCGCCCACCACGGTAACACGGTTGTCGCTGTTCTTTCCGTACCCGGAACCCTGCATCAGCTGTAAGTAGTCGATGATGACCAGCCCCAGATTGTCCAGGCGGCGGCACTTGGCGTTGATGTCCGCCACGGTGACGGAGGGGTTATCGTCAATACGGATGTCCGTCTGGCTCAGGGCGGCGGAGGCCATGCACAGCTTGCTCCACTCGTCCTCGCTGAGCTTGCCCGTGGCCAGCTTTTGCAGCTCCACGAAGCCCTCGCTGGCAAGCAGACGCATGGCCAGCTGCTCCCGGGACATTTCCAGATTGAAAATGGCAACGGTTTTCTTGTACTTTTTCGCCACGTTGACGCCGATATTCAGCGCAAAGGCGGACTTACCCATGGCTGGCCGGGCGGCAATGAGCAGAAGGTCGGACTTGTTCAGTCCGTTGATCCGGGTGTCTAAGTCCCGCAGGCCGGTGGACAGGCCGGGGATCAGGGAATCCGACTGGCTCAGCTCCGTCAGGCGGTCGAACACCTTGTGCAGCGTCGTGCCGATGTGCTCCAGAGAGTCGCCCCGCTCGCCCTTGCGCAGGGCGTAAATTTTCTTTTCCGCAGATTCCAGCATCTCGGCGGGGGTTCCCACCTCTTCCGACACCATCTGCTGAATGTCCGTCGCGGCCTGATTCAGTCCCCGAAGCATGGACTTTTCCTGCACAATGGCCGCATAACGCGCCACATTGGCGGCGGTGGGGGTGATCTCCATCAACTGGAGGATGTAATCCCGGGAATTGTCGTGGTAGTAGCCCAGCTCCTTCAGCTTGTCCAGCACCGTGACCGGGTCAATGGTCTGGGAGAAGTTGAACATGGTATAGATGGCTTCATAAATTTCCCGGTTCTGCTGCAGGTAAAAATCCTCCGGCTTCACAATGCCCACCACATCCGTAATGCACCGGCTGTCGATGAGAATGGAACCCAGAACCGCCTGCTCCGCCTCCAAAGACTGGGGCTGCTGCCGGGACAGAAGTTCTTCATCCATGGCAAGTTCTCCTTTCTCTATAGAATATAATGCTGCAAAATCTTATGCTTCGACGATCTTCACCGTCAGCGGCGCGGAAATCTCATAGCCCAGCTTGCAGGTGACGGTGTACGTACCCACGTTCTTGATGGGTTCCGCAATGGTGATCTTCCGCTTGTCCAGCTTGATACCGGTCTTCGCCAGTGCGTCGGCGATTTCCTGATTGGTCACGGAGCCGAACAGCCGTCCCGCGCCGCCGCCCTTGGCGGCCACGGTAACGGTCATCTCCCGCAGCTTTCCGGCGGTCTCCATGGCCTCGGCCTTTTCCCGGGCAATACGCTCCTGGTTGGCCTTGTCGTTCATGCGCATGGTGTTCACGGCGTCGGGAGTCGCCTCCGTGGCCAGCTTCCGGGGCAGCATGTAGTTCCGGGCGTAGCCGTCGGAAACCTCGATCATCTGTCCCTTTTTGCCCTTTCCTTTTACATCTTGCAGCAGAATTACTTTCATTGTAACAGTCTCCTTAATCGGTATGATATGTACGCCAAACAGCCGTTAAAACGGCGTTTGGCCTGGTTTATTCTTCGTAGAACTTATCAATGGACGCCACCAGCTCGTCCAGGGCATCCTTAACGGTGATGTCCTTCATCTGCGCACCGGCCGTAGCGGTGTTGCCGCCGCCGCCCAGAGGTTCCAGAATCATCTGGACGTTGGCGCTGCCGATGCTTCGGGCGGAGATGATCACCTGATCTCCGTCCGGATAGAGAACGAAGGAGGCGGTGATGCCGGAAATATTCAATAGCTCGTCCGCCGCCTGGGCTGCCAGCACCCGGGTCGTTGGGGTGTTCAGCGCCGCAATGGCGATCTCCTGCCGGTACAGGCGGGAGGATTTGATGATCTGATACTTCGCCATGGTGTCCTGGAAGTCGTTCTGCATCAGCTTCTTGACCTCCGTGGTGTCCGCGCCCAGACGGCGCAGGACGGCTGCGGCCTCAAAGGTACGCTCGCCGGTACGGACGTTGAAGAACTTGGTGTCCAGGCAGATGCCCGCCATCAGGCTTTCCGCTTCGATGGGCAGCACGTCCTTCTTCTCCACGGCGTACATGAGCACCTCCGTCACCAGCTCCGCCGCCGAGGAGGCGTAAGGCTCGTGAAGGTTGACCACCACGGGGTTGATATAATCCGCCGCCCGGCGGTGATGGTCTACCACGCAGACCTTGGAAATGGCTTCAAGCAGCGGTCTGCACTCCACCTGATCCGGCCGATTGGTGTCCACCACCACGAGGATACTCCGGTTGTCCGCCATCAGCAGGGCATCCTGCCCGGACACGAACACGTCCCGGTATTCGGGAACCGCCTGAATTTCCTCGATCAGCTTTCCGGCGGCATTGTTTTCCAAGTCAATGACAATATTGGCCTTCTTCCCCCGCTTGCGGCACAGGCAGCTGATGCCCATGGCCGCGCCCACGGCGTCCAGGTCGGCGTTTTTGTGTCCCATGATGAACACCCGTCCGCTCTGGCCGATCAGCTCCATCAGGGAATTGGCCGTCACACGGGAACGTACCTTGCTGCGGTAATCCGCTTCCCGGTTCCGCCCGCCGTAGAAATTGAAGTTGACCCGATCCTTGATGACCGCCTGATCGCCGCCGCGGCTCAGTGCCATCTCGATGCCCAGCGCGGCAAAATCATAGCTTTCCTCGAAGCTCTCGCCGTCCACGCCCAGGCCGATGGAAATGGAGGCGGGCAGGCCGGAGGAATTGACAATCTCGTGAATGTCTTCCAACAGGGAGAACTTATTTTCCTTCGCCCGTTCTAAGTCCCGCTTCTCGAAAATGAACAGGAAGCGGTTGCGCTCCAACCGGCGAAGCAATCCGCTGTAGCCCTCCGTCCACCGGGTGATGGTTTCGTTCAGTTTGGCGTTCATGGAGGAAATGGCGCTTTCCGTCAGGTTTTTGGTCAGTTCCTCGTAGTTATCAATGAGAATGATGGCGACCACAGGCCGGGAGCGGATATACTCGTCCCGCACCTGATACAGCTCCGTCAGGTCGGAAAAATACAGCACGCCCAGCATGGTGCCCCGGTTGTCCTCCGCCCGGATGGTGGTTCCGTATACCCGGTAACGGCGGTTGCCCAGAATCGCGTCATGGGGACTTTCCGTTTTTCCGGCGGTGAGCCAGTCCAGGGGGAAGTCGGGCAGCACCTCCTCCAGCCGCAGCTGGGTCATGGTGTCGGCGTACCCCGTCAGCTCGCTGAAACGATGGTTGCCCCAGACGATGTCCCCGTCCCCCAGACGAACCATCACCGCAGGCAGGGGCGCTTCCCCGCCGCTGGATGCCTCCAGGGTATTGGAAGCGGACTGGATATACTGCTGAATTTTCCGTTCCCGACGTGTCCTGTCCAGAACGTACAGTAGGAACGTGACCACCGTCACCGCCATTTCTCCGGCGGCCAGCCAGTAATGCCCCACCAGCAGCGCCGCGGCGCAGAAAGCAGCCATCACGAAAAAGTATGCACCCATCCCGGGTCTGAGCAGTCTTCCCAGCTTTCGATTCACTGCCAAACGTCCTCCTTCCGGCTGCGACCAGCCACAGATATCCATACTATACCCGATATTATAGCAAATCCAGCCAAAAGGTGCAACTCTTTTTCCGTCAAATCCGTAAAAAAGACCGCAAAAAAATTGTATACTTTTTCCCGGAATTGTGTTATACTATATGTGCCAGCGCCGGGGACGGGCTTTACCCGGGCATTTGGGAGACGCGGACGCGTATCCCACAAAGACAAGAGGAAAAACATTGCAGGCGTTTTCTTGGGAGAAGGCGATTCGGGGCCGGATTCTGAGGGAAGCGGCTGCCTGCTTGTTGTGCCTTAAAGGCATTTTCATGTAGATTTTGAAAGGAGTTATTGATTCATTTGGCAGAAAAACTGAAAATTATTCCTCTGGGCGGCCTTGACGAGATCGGCAAGAACTGTACCGTCCTGGAATACGGAAAAGATATGATCGTGGTCGACTGCGGCGTGGGCTTCCCGGAGGAAGACATGTACGGCGTCGATCTGGTCATCCCCGATTTTACCTATCTTGTGGCCAACCAGAAAAAGCTGCGGGGCATGTTCATCACCCACGGCCACGAAGACCACATTGGTTCCATCCCCTACGCCATGCGGGACGTGAACTGCCCCATCCACAGTACCTCCATGACCTGCGGTCTGATCAAGCTGAAGCTGGAGGAGCACCGGCTGGCGGACAAGGTCAAGCTCGTCACCCACAAGCCCGGTGACGTGGTAAAGGCCGGATGCTTCACCGTGGAGTTCATCCACGTGAACCACTCCATCCCCGACGCGGTAGCCTTCGCCATCCGCACCCCCGTGGGTACAGTGGTATTCACCGGCGACTTCAAGATCGACCCCACTTCCCACGACGGCATGATGGACTTGGCGCGGCTGGGCGAGCTGGGAAATCAGGGCGTGCTGGCGCTTCTGGCGGACTCCACCAATGTGGAGCGGCAGGGCTACACCCCCAGCGAAAACGTGGTCGCCGACAGCCTTGACCGGCAGTTCCGCAACTGCGACCAGCGGATCATCGTCACCACCTTTGCCTCCAACATGCACCGCATTCAGTCCATTCTCTCCACCGCCCAGCGCTACGGCCGCAAGGTGGCCGTCTCCGGCCGGAGCATGGAGAACATGCTGAAGGTCGCCCAGGAGCTGGGCTATCTGAAGGTGAAGCCGGGAACCATCGTGGATTTGGCTTCCATCAAGAGCCTTCCCAAGAACAAAATCGTCATCGTCTCCACCGGCTCTCAGGGCGAAAACATGTCCGCTCTGTACCGGATGGCGTTCAGCACCCACAAGCAGGTGGACATCACCGCCGGCGACCGGATCATCATTTCCGCCTCCGCCATTCCCGGCAACGAAAAGTCCATCAGCAACATCATCAACGAGCTGTACCGCAAGGGTGCGGACGTGGTGTATGAAAAGAGCGAGGGACTTCACGTCTCCGGCCACGCCTGTCAGGAGGAGCTGAAAATCGTCCACGGACTGGTAAAGCCCAAGTTCTTCATCCCCGTCCACGGCGAGCAGCGGCATTTGCAGCTCCACGCCAAGCTGGCGCAGTCCATGGGCATGAACCCCCGGAACATTCACATCGGCGAGATCGGCACCGTCTTCGAGTTCACCGGCAAGACCTGCAAGGTCAACGGCACCGTCCCCGCCGGGCGGGTGTTCGTGGACGGCAGCGGCGTGGGCGACGTGGGCAGCGTAGTGCTGCGGGACCGCAAGCATCTTGCGGAGGACGGCATGATCGTGGTGTGCGTGAACCTGAGCAGCGAGGACGGCAGCATCATCACCGGCCCGGACATCATCACCCGGGGCTTCATCTACGTCAAGGAGTCCGAAGACCTGATGGACGAATTGAAGGAGGTCGCCATGGAGGCCATCGACCGCTGCCAGCGCAAGCGGGTGCGGGATTGGTCGGCCATCAAGTCCGCCATCAAGAACGACCTGAGCGGCTACCTCTATAAGACCACCAAGCGCAATCCCATGATCCTGCCCGTGATCATGGAAATCTGATAAAATCATAAATGCAGAATGAATGCACCTTCAGGGCGATTTCTCGCCCCGGAGTGCTTCATTCTGCATTTGCGTACATTCTGGAGAACGCCTATGCGCTACTATTTTGCCCCCATGGAGGGACTGACGGACAGCGTTTACCGCCGTCTTCACCACAAGTATTTCCCCGGGGTTGACCGGTATTATATGCCCTTCTTCTCCCCCACCGTCCACCGCCAGCTTACCCAGCGGGAAAGCCGGGAATTGCCGGAGGCGGACAGTGTGAGCTTTGCCGCCGTCCCTCAGGTGCTGACCAAAGTGACGGAGGATTTTCTCTGGGCGGCGGAGGTCATCCGCAACCGGGGCTATGACGAGGTCAACCTCAATCTGGGCTGCCCCTCCGGGACAGTCACCGCCAAGGGCAAGGGCGCGGGGATGCTGACAGACCCGGAAGCCCTTGACCGGTTTCTGGACGACGTGTTTTCCAAGTGTCCCATTGCCATCTCCGTAAAGACCCGGCTGGGAATGCACACGCCGGAGGAATTCCCGGCGCTGCTGGACATTTTCAATCGCTACCCCATCCGGGAGCTGACCGTCCACCCAAGGGTACGGCAGGAATTTTACAGCAGCCCTATTCATTTTGACTGGTTCGACTACGCCGTGGAAAACAGCCGAAACCGGCTCTGCTACAACGGGAATCTGTGTACGCCCGCCCAAATCCGGGAATTTGAGAAAAAATACCCTCAGATCAATTCCGCGATGATCGGCCGGGGTCTGATCGGCGACCCCGGAATGCTCACCCCCGGCGGCACCACCGCGGCGGCTCTGGAAGCCTTTTTTGACGAGCTGCTGGAAGTTTACACCCGGGATTTCGGCGGCGCCCGGAACGCCATGTTCCGCCTGAAAGAGAACTGGTTTTACCTCCTGCGCCGTTTCGAGGGCAGCGAAAAGCTGGGAAAGCAGCTGCGGAAAACCACGGATGTGAATGTCTACAAATCCATTACATCGGAAATATTCCACACGCTCCCTCTGGCAAAAGAGCTTCGGGCGGATTGGTGATTTTCCTAGGGTCTATCTGAAATCCGGAAATATGACCAACAGCGAGGGATTTTTCGCCTGATGAAGCCATTTTTCCGCAGGAATACTTTGTGTATTACAAGGGAAAATGGTGCACAGCAGGCGGAAAAGACCCGCTGTTTGGGCATGTTGACGGTTTTCAGATAGACCCTAATAGCACAAACCGGCATCCCACAGAAAGTGGGATGCCGATTTTGTTTTTATCTGCCTTTACTGCTGAATCAGGTCCCCTGCCATTGCGAACAGAGTATCCGGATTCAGAATGTTCTGATCCAGGAGGCTGTAGCAAATGCCGTCCTCCGTCCAGCACAGGAACGCTACGTCCCTTTCCTGCACCGTATCGGAGCCATAGGTAACATAGTTATTAGGCTGTTTTGCCCATTCTTCCTCGGCTTCGGAGAGCTTGTAGTCACCCGGCACAAACTTATAGTGATCCAGATAGTATCTTGCCGCGATCGTATCGACCGTTCTGCTGATGGACGGAATGCTCTCGGTTTCGGAAACCTCCTTCATGTCCGCTCTTATGAGGAGCGTCAGCTCCTGACCCTGGGGATTCTCATAGGAAACGCTGAGCTGCCGGTAGGTAAGAACCTTTTCGTCCCTAGCGTCCTTGCCGATCGTCTGACCGACGTCCACGCCCTGGAATCGGAAGCCGTTTTCAAATTCCTCCGGCACCGAAACCTCCAAGCCGACCTGAGCGATTGCCCGATCTACATCCGAGTAGCTTTCATAGTGCTTTGTTTTTCCGGATTCCAGCTTGTGAATGGGAAGCATCTCTGCGGCGTAGGCCGTAATGGAAAGAACACCGATCAATGCTGCCGCAAGTAAAATGCGGAACGCTCTTTTTTGGGTTTTCATGGGTTTAATCTCCTTACTTTCAGTTTCAATCACTTTGTACGGAGTGTCGGCTTCCATGAGATACGCATCATCTACATAGTTCAGTGCCCGGTTTAAGTCTGTTGCCTTCATATGCATATTCCTTCCTTTTCAAGACTGTATTTCAGCTGTCTTCGCATTTTTTCCAGCCGGTATTTTATCTGACGGACAGAGCATTCATATTTTTGCGCCAGCTGGGGTGCCGTCATGACATAATAATACCGGGACAGGAACAGCTTACGGTCATCGGGGTTCAATGTGCCAAGGAAACGATTCAGCTGTTTTCCAAGCTCCTTTGCCTCCAGCGTCTCATCCATGTCCCTGCCGGTGTCCGGAATACATTCCTCCAGTTCCGACAGAAGCACATCTGCATTCCCGCACCGCTTTTCCGCAGTCAGGTACTCGACCCTTTTGAAGCTGAGATTCCGGGCAACCCGGGACAGATAGTATTTCAGTACCGGCGGGCACTTGGGGGGAATGGAGTTCCAGGCCGCAAGATACACATCGTTCACGACCTCCTCCACATCCTGGGAATCGGGAAGAACATTGTGTGCAATGGTTCTCAGGTAGCTTCCGTATTTCCTGGATGTTTCCGAAATTGCCTCCTCTGACCTGGAAAAGAACAGCTCAACGATCTGCGTATCTTCCAAGTGATTCACTCCTTTGTGTGTAAGGACCTTACGCCTATATAATACGGAACGCGAATCCGGTGGACAATCTTTTTTCAAAAAGTCAGAAGCGGCGTGACAAAGGTCACGCCGCTTCATTTAGGCAATTTTTATCAGGCTCCCAGATTTACATAGCCCAGCTGGATGGCGCTGTAATCGACCTCCATGGGGTGATCCTCCGCCAGCTTCTTGATGAACGCATTCGTCTTTTCGTTGACCCAGCCGGATTTTGCGTAGGTCTCCCAGATGGGGGTGCTGCTGACGAAGTACATCACATGGTAGCCATATTTGGTCTTCACCAGACCGTAGTCACCGGCGGCGCGGGTTTCGTCAAAGCACCAATCTTCAAAGGGTTCCACCATCTGACCCTTCGCGACATTCTCATACAGGCCGCCATTGGTGCTGGAGCCGGGATCCTCGGACTTTTCCTCCGCCAGAGCCGCGAAGGAATCCTCGGTGGCGTCGCCTGCCAGCCACTCGTCCAGAATCTCCTGCGCCTTCTTTTCGCAGGCCGCCCATTCCTCGTCGGAATAGGTGGTGGTGCCGTCGTCTCCGGTGGTGCCGCCCTCGGGCATGACCAGAATGTGGCGGACGCTCACGTAGGTTCCGTCCTTGGTGACGCCGTTACCGGTGAAGTAGCTTTCATTCTCGGTGTAGTAGGCTTCCAGATCCTCCTGGGTGGGCACCAGCTTTTCCGTCTCGGCGGTATAGTAGGGCTTTCCCTGGTAATAAAGCTCCTGGAAACCGGCAAATTCCTCCAGCCCCGCGCCGGGGCCGACATTTTTCAGAAGCAGTTCCTCAATGCCGGAAAGGCCGTAGTTTGCGGCAGTCTCCTCCAGAGAAGCCTCCAGACCGTCCAGATACTCCCGATCTTCCGCAGGCATTTCCATACCGGCGTTCTTCGCTTCCAGCGCAAGGGACTGGTACATCTGCCAGTAATTCAGGGCTTCGCCCAGGAAGAACTGCTGCCAGGTCAGACTGCTGTCCTCGCTGCACAGCTGGGTATCCAGCGGCTGAGAATAGTCAAGCAAACCCTGGTACATCAGGCTGTAGCCATAGTTGGAGCTGAGAATGCTGTTGACCACGCTCCAGTAGTACACCTGAAGCTCGCCGTTGGTCAGCTGCTCGTCGCCCATGGTGGCCACAACGGCGTCCTTCGCGGCGGCGGCCTCCTCGTCGGTGACGGTGTAGGTTCCCTTGCAGGTCACGTCGTCGGGATTGCCGTCGGCGGGGACTGTAGCGGGTACCTGCGTCTCCGTTGCGGCGGGTTCGGAAACGGTCGTCTCAGGGACAGTTGTTTCGGCGGGGGTCTTTCCGCCCTTCACACCGCCGATGACCAGCGCCGCCAGCGCGGCGATCAGGACGACCATGGCAGCAATGGCGGCGACGATCTTCCAGGGGGCGGTTTTGGGCGCTTCCGGAGTCTCGGCGGGCGTTTCCTCCGTCGCTTCTTCTGCGGCGGGCTGCTCCGTCGTTTCGGCGGTTTCTTCCTCGATGGGCGCTTCCATCTCGGTCTTTTCGTCGGCAGTTTCTTCCACGACGGTGGTTTCTTCGGAGACTTCCTCTGCGGGCGTTACCGTTTCGGTTTCCGGGGCATTGTCCTTCCCGCAGTGGGGGCAGACGGTGCTTCCTTCTGCCAATTCTTCCTGACAAAACTTACATTTTTCCATGAAATATCCTCTTTCTCCATTCAGAGTTTCCGTATACACGGGCAATTATACCCGCTTAGTTTACCACGCACATGCCCGGAATGCAAGCGGAACACAAAATATTTACAAATCCCCATGGACAGAATGCGGCAAATCGCATTTCTCCGCGACTGGCACTTGCAAAAGGCCGGGAAAAATGATATTATTTACAATTGAGATAGTATCCATTGGAGGATTTCCCACATGAACACCAAAACCACCGTCATTTCTCAGGCCGAACTGGACGCCCAGTTCGCCTGCTGTGATAAGATCGCCGCCTACTGGCAGACAAAGGGACGCACCCCCACCGCCTACGTGGAGACCTATGGCTGCCAGCAGAACGAGGCCGATTCCGAAAAGCTGCGGGGCTTTCTCGCCCAGTGCGGCTATGCCATCGTCGGCAGCGCCGAGGGCGCGGATGTGGTCATCATGAACACCTGCGCCATCCGGGAACACGCCGAGCAGCGGGTTTTCGGCAATCTGGGCGCGCTGACCCACACCAAGCGCCGCCACCCGGAGCAGAAAATCTTCCTGTGCGGCTGCATGGCGGGAGAAACCAAGGTCTCCGACCGCGTCAAGCACAGCTACCCCCACGTGGACGGCGTGTTTTCCACCCACCATCTGTGGCAGTTTCCGCAGATCCTGTGGAACGTCCTCAGCGGGAAAAAGCGGCAGTTCTTTATTGAAGACGAACCCGGCTCCATCGCCGAGGGCATTCCCCAGGTCCGGGATTCCAAGCTGAAAGCATGGGTATCCATCATGTACGGCTGCAACAATTTCTGCACCTACTGCATCGTCCCCTACGTCCGTGGGCGGGAACGCAGCCGTCAGCCGGAGGACATTCTCGCAGAGTGCCGGGCGCTGATTGAGGGCGGCACGAAGGAAATCACCCTTCTTGGGCAGAACGTCAACTCCTATGGCAAGGATTTGAGCTGCGGCATGGATTTTGCCGACCTGCTGGCCGCCATTGCCCAGATTCCGGGGGATTTTCTCATCCGCTTCATGACAAGCCATCCTCGTGATGCCAGCGAGAAGCTCTTCGACACCATGGCGCGTTATCCCAAAATCGCGAAGCAGCTGCATCTCCCCTTCCAGTCCGGCTCCTCCCGGGTGCTGAAGGCCATGAACCGCCACTACGACCGGGAGACCTATCTGCAAAAGGTGAACTACGCCAAAAAGGTCATGCCCGATCTGGTGCTGACCAGCGACGTTATTGTTGGCTTCCCCGGAGAGACCGATGAAGAATTTGAAGAGACCATCAGCCTGATTCAGTCCGTGCATTACGACAGTCTGTTCACCTTCATCTTCTCCCCCCGTCCCGGTACCCCCGCCGCCAAAATGGACGACCCCGTGCCCCGCAGCGAGAAGCAGAAGTGGTTCGACCGCCTCTGCGACGCCCAGAACAGGATCTCCGAGGAGATCCACGCCGGGTATGTAGGCGACACCCTGCGCTGTCTCATCGACGGTGAGAGCGACGACAGCCGCTGGCCGCTGACGGCCCGCACCGCCGGGGGACGGCTGGTGCATCTGGTGGGCAGTCCCGACGCCGTGGGTACATACCGCGACGTGAAGATCACCGACAGCAATACATGGGCGCTGTTCGGCCAACTGATTTGATTTTTCCCAAGGAGGTATCCGCATGGCAGAGCTCACCCCCATGATGCGCCAGTATATGGAGATCAAGGAGCAGAATCCCGACTCCATCCTGTTTTTCCGTCTGGGCGACTTCTATGAGATGTTCGGCCCCGACGCCCGCACGGCGTCCCGTGAGCTGGATCTTGCCCTCACCACCCGCGACAAGGACAAGACCAAGTCCTTCGACGACAAGATCCCCATGTGCGGCATCCCCTACCACGCCTCCGACGCCTACATCGCCCGCCTTATTGCCAAGGGCTACAAGGTGGCCATCTGCGAGCAGACGGAGGACCCCGCTGCCGCCAAGGGGCTGGTGAAGCGGGACATCATCCGCGTCGTCACCCCCGGCACCGTCATCGACGAGTCCTGCCTCAGCGCCGAGCGCAGCAACTACCTGTGCGGCGTGTATCTGGACGATACCGGCGCGGGTCTGTGCGCCTGCGACATCTCCACCGGCAAGGCGCAGGCCACGGTGTTCACCGGCCCTGACCGGGTCCGCGCCCTGCTCAACGAGCTGGGGCGGTTCGCCCCTGCCGAGGCGGTGATGAACGAGACGGCGTTCTTCAACGAGACGCTGCACCAGACCTTACAGGACCGTTTTTCCTGCCACATGGAGAAGCTGTCCGACGCCCGGTTCACCCCGGAGGACGCGGAGAAAAAGGTCCGCGCCCAGTTCGGTCAGGACGCGCTGGAGCGGCTGCCCCGGGACAACATGACGCCGCTGCTGGCGCTGGGCGGTCTGCTGGGGTATCTCTATGAGACGCAAAAGACCGATCTGGGTCACCTCGACCAGCTGACATGGTACCACACCGGGCAGTATATGGAGCTGGACCTCACCGCCCGCCGCAATCTGGAGCTGACGGAGACGCTGCGGGGCAAGGAAAAGCGGGGCAGCCTGCTGTGGGTGCTGGACAAGACCAAGACCGCCATGGGCGCCCGCAACCTGCGGGCGTGGCTCCAGCAGCCGCTGGTGGACGTGGCCGCCATCGACCGGCGGCTCAGCGCCGTGGCTGCTCTGGCGGAGCACACCGTGGCCCGGGAAGAGCTGACGCTGGCCCTCAGCGGCATCGCCGACATGGAGCGCCTCATCGGCCGGGTGGTCTACGGCTCTGCCGGCGGACGGGATCTGGTGTCCCTCCGTGCCTCCATGGAGCGGCTGCCCGCCGTCAAGGCGCAGCTGGCCGCCTTCCCCTCCGGTGCGCTGCACCAGTTGGATCAGCAGCTGGAGGATCTCAACGATCTGGCCGCCCTGATCGGCCAGACGCTGGTGGACGAGCCGCCGTTCTCCGTCCGTGAGGGCGAGATGATCCGGGACGGCTTCGACCCGGAGGTGGACCGCCTGCGGGGCATCCTCCACGGCGGCAAGAGCTTCCTGACCCAGATGGAGGCAGAGGAGAAGGAAAAAACCGGCATCCGCACCCTGAAGATCGGCTACAACAAGGTATTCGGCTATTACATCGAGGTATCCAACTCCTTTAAGGATCAGGTACCCGACCACTATATCCGCAAACAGACGCTGGTCAACGGCGAGCGCTACATCACACAGGAGCTGAAGGATCTGGAGCACGACGTGCTCACCGCCAAGGATCGGGACGCCGCGCTGGAGTACGAGCTGTTCTCCTCCCTGCGCGCCAAGCTGGCGGAGTCCGTCACCCGCGTCCAGCTGGCGGCGTCCCTCATCGCCCAGCTGGATACGCTCTGCTCCTTTGCCGCCGTGGCGGTGAAAAACAACTACTGCCGTCCCTCGGTGGACGAGTCCGGCGTTATTGAAATTCAGGGCGGCCGCCATCCGGTGGTGGAGCAGATGCTCAAGGACAGCCTCTTCGTCCCCAACGACACCTTCATGGGCGAAAAGCAGGACCGGGTGGCCATCATCACCGGCCCCAACATGGCGGGCAAGTCCACCT
>ERZ825159.2197-NODE-2197-length-16368-cov-87.641145_pt1 | contig 16368 bp, 10 predicted proteins | sample MGYA00519932_ERZ825159 | MGnify/ENA primary metagenome ERZ825159 (study PRJEB31778, sample SAMEA3449191) | human gut metagenome | biome: human gut; feature: human-associated habitat; material: faeces | place: United Kingdom | collected 2010/2012 ...
TTTGTTGCTCAGGCACTTATAAATAATGTTAAACTATAGTGTTGCGGAATTAAGGATAAACTTGAAACAAACAAGGATGAGAAGATTAACTCTTTTACTTGTCTCACTTGTATTGTTGTCTATCCAATCGGTCTTGGCGCAGAGTTTCAGCGTCAAGGGTACAGTCGTGTCTGCTGAAGACAACGAACCGATGATTGGTGTGACCATTATGCAAGAGGGAACATCAAATGGCGTAGTGACCGATATTGACGGTAACTATACCATCGAAATTAAGGGTGCTTCGAAGGCTACGCTTGTCTACTCTTATGTGGGTTGCGTTACGCAGAAGCACGTTGTGAAAGCGCAGACAAATACGCTCAACATCACCCTTGCTTCGGATTCCAAGATGATGGATGAAGTGGTTGTGGTGGCGTATGGCGTGAGAAAGAAGGGAACCATTGCGGGTTCCGTGTCTGCCGTAAAGTCTGAAAAGATAGAAAATGTGCCGGCGGCAAGCTTCGACCAAGCTTTGCAGGGACAGAGTACTGGTTTGCAGGTCATCTCTTCTTCGGGTGAACCTAGCAAGGCGGCTACCTTCCAAATCCGTGGTACCAACTCTATCAACTCCGGAAAGTCGCCACTCTTTATCCTCGACGGCGTGCCAATCTCAAGTTCTGATTTCAATACTTTGAGTCCTAACGACATCGAAAGTATCTCTGTATTGAAAGATGCCTCTTCTACCTCTATCTATGGTGCACGTGCTGCCAATGGTGTGGTTGTCATCACTTCCAAGCGAGGCTTGTCAATGGACAAGGCGAAGATTACGCTCCGTGCACAGTATGGTTTCTCTGAGTTGGCACAGACCAACTGGAAAATGATGAATACCGATGAGCGTATCCAGTTTGAGAAAGAAGTAGGTCTGGATACAGGTAAGGATTACAATCTCCTTTCAAGAGTAAACGTAAACTGGCTGGACGAGGTGTTTAACGACCGCGCTCCGCTGCAGAGCTACGAACTCTCTATCAACCGTGCTACCGACCGCTTGAACTACTATGTTTCTGGTGGTTTCTACGATCAGGACGGTATCGCACAGAATTCAACCTTCCGCCGTTACAACATCCGCACCAATGCAGATGTAAAGGCTAGCAAGTGGTTGAAGGTAGGTACCAACACCATGGCTGCCTATGAGGAGGCTCAGCAGGCTGACGACGGTAGCTATACTACCGTTACTCCTATCTCAGCATGCCGATTCATGCTGCCTTACTGGAATCCATACGCAAAGGATGGCAGTCTGGCTTCACTTTCAGCAGGCAACTGGGCTGGAACCAGCGAGAACCCTATCGTTTACATGGGCTTGAATCCTATCAAGAACAAGAAATATAAGGTGCTCTCTACCATGTATGCTGAAATCTATCCGATAGAGAATCTGACTATCCGTACTCAGTTTGGTGTCGATTTCACCCATTCTACAGCATTCCTCCAGTCGTTCCCAAGTCTCTCTTCAAATCACGGACAGGGTACTGCGGCACGCCAGAGCAGCGATGCCATCAACCTGACAGAGACTACTACGGCTAACTACCGTTTCACTCTGAACGATATCCATTCGTTCAACGTGATGCTGGGTCAGGAGGCTGTCAATTTCCACTCAGATGGTTTCCAGGTATATTCCAAGGGTCAGACCAGCGATCTCCTGACCAACGTATCATCAGGTACACGTGCCAGCCGCTGGGCAGATTCATCTTCTGATTATTCTTACCTGTCATTCTTCATGCGTGGCGAGTATAACTATAAGGAGCTCTACTATGCCGATTTCTCTCTGCGTACTGATGCTTCTTCACGTTTCGGTAAGGATCATCGCTGGGGTACATTCTGGTCGCTCGGTTTCATGTACAACGTGAAGTCGACCGACTGGCTGAAGGATATGAAGTGGCTCAGCACAGCCCAGATTGCCGTAAGTACCGGTACATCGGGTAACTCTGAGATTCCTAACTATTATCACCTGGCTCTGGTATCGGGTGGTGCCAACTACGATGATACTGCCGGTTTCTATCCATCACAGAGTGGTAACGAGGAATTGGGTTGGGAGTCAACATGGGCAAACAACTTCGCCCTCCGTTTGGGCTTCCTCGACAGAATCAACTTCAGCTTCGAGGCTTACTACAAGCGTACCTCTAATATGCTGATGCGCGTTCCTGAGTCTTATACCGTAACCGGCGAGGGCTATCGCTGGAAGAACGTAGGTGTGATGGCTAACAAGGGTATCGAGCTGAGTGCTGACGGTGATGTAATCCGCACACGCGACTTCACCTGGAATGTAAGTGCCAACGTATCTTACAACCAGAACCGATTGAAGGAACTCTATAACGGTGTAACCGAGTATGTAAACTCAACCACCGGTTTGAAGTATGTGGTAGGTCACTCAGTAAGCGAGTTCTTCCTGAACCGTTATGCCGGTGTGAACCCAGCGAATGGTGAGCAGCTCTGGTATGACAAGAACGGCAACGTGACCAACGAGTTCCGTGAGAGCGACAAGGTGATGACAGGCAAGACCTATGATGCACCTTGGATGGGCGGTTTCGGTACAAGCTTCCGTTGGAAGGGCTTGCAGCTTTCTGCCCAGTTCAGCTGGATTGGTACACGCTACGTGATTAACAACGACCGTTACTTCGAGGAGAGCGGTATAACCTTCGGTACTGCTTACAACCAGTCAAACCGTCTGTTGTACGACCGCTGGAAGCAGCCAGGCGACATTACCGATATCCCACGTTGGGGCGAGGTAACCCAGCTCGACGATCGCTTCTTGGAGAATGCATCGTTCCTCCGTCTGAAGAATCTCAGTCTGTCCTATTCATTGCCACAGAGTCTGTTGCGCAAGACCAACTTCTTCTCTATGGTCAGAATCTATGGTCAGGCACAGAACCTCTTCACCGTAACCGGTTTCAACGGTCTGGATCCTGAGGTTTCATCCAATATTTACCAGGCACAGTATCCGGCATCACGCCAGTTTACTCTGGGTGTTGAATTGCAATTCTAACCAAGAAAGGAAAAAAAATGAATATCAAAAATATAAAGACATACATCCTGTCGGGAATCCTAGCCCTCTCTATGTCTTCCTGTCTTGATAAGTATCCTGAGGATTCTATCCTCATGGACCAGGCTATCAACACGGTGGACGACATGGACAAGCTGGTGTACGGTATCTACGACAGTTTCAAGAGCAGCGCCCTCTATTCGGGCAATCTGACAATCCTGCCAGATCTGCAGGCAGACTTCGTGTACTGCGTGAAGGGCTACTCTAATGCCTATGGCGATATCTACCGTTGGAAAGATATCAAGGCTACCAACACCGACATCAAGGCGGTATATGCCGACCTTTATGATGTGATCAACCGATGCAATTTCCTGCTCGATAATGTTGAAAAGGTAAAGGCTGCAACCAATGATGATAAGCAGCTTGATAAGTTGGAGCAGTATGAGGGCGAGGCTTACTTCGCCCGTGCCCTGGCTTACTCAGAACTGATCAAGTGTTTCTGCAAGGCTTACGATAGCGATGAGCAGGCTGCGAAGGAACTCGGCGTTGTACTCACAGAGCACTATTACGGCAATGAGCCACAGAAGAGAGCCACTCTGAAGGAATCATACGATTTCGTATTGAGAGATCTTGACAAGGCTGCTGAATATCTGAAAGTAGACGAAGACTTCACAGGAAGTCTCTACAACGAGATTTACTTCAACGAGTATACCTGTCATGCCTTGCGTGCGCGCGTATCCTTATATATGCACAAGTATGATGATGCCATCAAGTATGCATCTAAGGTAATCGGCAGTAAGTATTATACATTAGAGAAGGCTTCTTCCAACACCTATTCAAACCAGGTGAACGATTATAAGTATATCTGGACCTATGGTGATTCGCGTGAGGCTATCTGGAAGGTAGGTTTTACCGTGAACAGCTATGGCGGTGCTCTGGGTACCATCTTCGATAACTACAACTTCGTAACTTATCGTCCAGACTATGTGCCTGAGACATGGGTCATCAACTCATTCGACAGCAAGGACCTCCGTGCTGCAGCCATCTTCACAACCCGTGTAACAGGTTATGAGCATGGTTTGCAGTGGCCTTTGCTGAGCAAGTATTTCGGCGATGCAGAATTCCTGAACAGCAATATCCTGCATGTTCACCAGCCAATGGTATTCCGTCTCTCAGAGCAGTATCTGATTCGTGCTGAGGCTTACGCCATGAAGGAGGACTATGGTAAGGCAGGTAAGGACATCTCTACCTTGCGTACAGCCCGCTACTCTTCATATGGTGGTAACACCTCGATGAGCGAGAGCAACGCCATGAAGATAATCGAGGCAGAGCGCGTGAAGGAACTCTATATGGAAGGCTTCCGTCTGAACGACCTCAAGCGCTGGCACAAGGGATTTGAGCGTAAGGCTGCCGACCAGCCTGCTGCCAACTTCGTGCAGAGCAGTCTGAAGGTTGAAAAGGATGACCCTCTCTTTGTCTGGCCAATTCCTCAGCATGAGCTTGAGGCACCAGGTTCTGAGATTCAGCCTAATGAAAGTAACAAATAAAATAAGGAGACGATCATGAAGAAAATAATGATGGGATGTTTGGCAGCCGTAGCTGCACTCATCGCTCTTGTGAGTTGTTCACAGGATTATACCACTTATGCTGGTTCAAGTCATATCATGTTCTCTGATACGCTCTATCAGTATGCTGTACAGGAAAGCAATGAGGTTTTCAATGTGCCTGTATCTGCAACCGAAAAAGCTGACTACGACCGCACCTTCGGCGTGGAGGTAGTAGACAAGCAGAGCAATGCCATCGAGGGTAAGCATTACCGCATCCTCAACAACACCGTTACAATCAAGGCGGGCGAGATGGTAGGAAATGTGAAGGTTCAGGGTATCTATGATAACATCGGCAAGACCGATTCGCTCGGCTTCACCCTGAAACTGGTGATTCCGGAGAAGTATAACTGGACAGATCTCTATAAGGACTATACCCACGTGGTAATGCAGAAGTCTTGTCCTTTCGATATCCACAACTTCTCTGGCTGGTGCATGGTTACATCTACCTTCTACAGTCAGTATCTGAACAACGTAACCAACCGTCTGATCAAGACTGAGGTAGTGGAAGGCGAGGAGAATACCGTTCTCTTGAAGGATGTTTACTATAAGGGCTACAACCTGAAGTTGAAGTTCAATACCAAGAACATTCTTGAGCCAAAGGTAGAGATGGACGACCAGATAGCTGGTGAAACCGGCGAGGCGTTCGGTACCATCTATGGAGACGGCAAGTTGCGCATCAGCCAGCCTTCTCTCTATACCTCTTATTATAACACCTGCCAGAACTATGTATTGCAGTATGTTGTTATGAGTGTAAACAACAAAGATGGTTCATTATTCGGCAACGTAGGAACCTTCATCACCATGTATGAATGGATCAGCGATGCAGAGGCAGAGAAATTGAAAGAACAAGGATATTAATCGTAGAATAAAAAGAAAATGAAAACATTGATTTCAAAATATTGGCTCGTATTGATGGCGCTGGTATCAGTGACTCTGTTCACAGCTTGTTCCAGCGATGACGATGCCGTAACTCCTGTGTTCCCACAGGTACAGACTATCGGCGGTGCAGCTGGTGCTGAGTTGGACTTCACCTTCGATGCCAACGAGAGCTGGAGCCTTTCTTCAGACAAAATCTGGTGTAAACTGGTGCAGGGCGAGAAAACAGACGCCTTCGTACTCAATGGTACTGCAGGCAAGCAGACCATCAAGGTTAAGATTACTGATGATGATGCCAGCAAGGATATGAGCGTGGCTCAGCTCTTCCTGAATATGGGTGGTCAGAAGGTTGCCATCGCTGAGGTTAAGCGTTCGGCTGCCGACCATAAGTTGCAGGTATTCGATGCGGCTGGCAATAATATCACCGAGACAGGTATCACTGTAGGTTACAATGTATACACCAAGTTTACCGTAAAGTCAAACTTCCGTTTTGCTGTTACCAATACTCCAGCTTGGGTAGACTTGGAAGGCGGCTTCCTGGTAGGTACACCTAACAAGGATGCTGTAGGCGGAGTTTCCTTCAAGGAGAATCAGGGCGTAAGTGCTAAGTATGCCATCGCTAAGGACCGCAACTACACCATAACCTTCACTTCTGAGGATGGCAAGGCTGCTGTAACCATACCTGTTATCTATAATGGTATGACCACCAGCACCATGGATGTTACTTATCCAACCTCTTCACAGTGGGCAGTATGGAATGTATCTCTCGATGGTAAGGTGTTCACTCAGAATGGTTCTAGCCTGAATGGTGGTGATACCAACGATTTCACCTTCTACAACTTTGTTCCTTTCACCCTCAAGACCTTGGGTGATGCTTACCAGCTGGTAGTTTTCAAGAAAAAGGAAGCTGGTCTGTTCGAGGATACATCTGGTGCTGTGAAACTGCAGGGTGAGAAGGGTGATGTGAAGCTCACAGTCGCTCCATTAGGCAGCGGAAGCCGTGAGTTCCTGGTCTATGCATTGCCACAGAGCGTATTCGAGAGTCTGGAGAATGGACTCGACGGAATGCTGGAGGAAGACTTCATGACAGTGAAGAGCGATTACGACCGCTACTTCCTGATGGATGTTGTACAGAAGGAGGCCAACTCTTCTGCTGATGATCAGTCTGCAGCGCCTACAATCTTGGAGATGAACTACTTGCCAGTAGAGTGCAAGAAGGATAAATCAACGTATGGTTCTATCATATCAGAAAAATTTGGCTACAATGGTGACGAAATATATGTCGCTCAGTCAGGAGTAGGAAGCTCTCTTACAGTTAATCCTAATATCAAGGATTGGAACCCTAACCCTATGATGGAGACAGGCTATCTTACAGTTAAGGATAACAACGGAAATGATGTTTATGCAGAGCTTAGTATGGATATGAATAATAACAGTATATTCTTCGTAGATGTTCCTGCTGCTACTCCAATGTTTATGGTATTCAAGGACAACGGAACTCCTGTAAAGGTTCTTGTTGTTGAATCTCCTGGTGAGGGAATGAGTAAGAAACATACTTCTATCAGAAAAATTAGAAAGTAATGAACAGAATGAAAATATTTTCAAAGGCACTCTTGTTGCTCTTGGTCTCTCTCCTGACCTTTGCAGCAACAAGTTGCTCGGATGATGAAACTGGAGGCTGGGACGGCACATACGGATATGTGCAGTTCAAACTCAGCAAGAAGGTTTCTTCTAGAGCTACCCGTGCTGCTGCCCTTGACAAACTTGAGAAACTGGATGATGCCAAGAAAATCAAGGTGGTCATGGAGCACAACGGTACAACTGTCTCTCAGACACTGGTGCTCAATTCTTATAATTCAGAGAATGCAGAGTATGGTCTGAGAAGTGAAAAACTGCAACTCGCTTCGGGTACTTACACCGTTATCGGTTTCTATCTCTATGATGCGGTAGACGAGGAGTTGCTGGCTTCTTCTGCCGGCGAAACATTCACTGTAGTAGGTGGCGGTCTGGAAGTACAGAACCTTATGGTGGAGACTGTGGAGCGTGGTAAGGTGAAGTTCAATCTCGTGAAGGAGTGGGAGAAGACCCGTGCCGGTGGTACTGAGTATCTCTTCTCTAACATCCGTCTCGTTGACGTCAGCGTAACCAACCTCTTTACCCGTGAGACCTATACCTTTCCTGAACTGAAGGTGAAATATAAGGAGTCTAGCGAAGAGCATCAGAATCCTGACAATGAGAACGATAAGTATATGGATACAGGTACAGCTTACTGCGATTCTACCGTATGGTTGCCTGCCGGTACTTATCAGGTTACCTCTTATACCACCTACGGGAAGACAGGTGCGGTGAAGACCAAGTACGAAACCCAGCCTGTAAAGGGTGAGGCGTTTATCGTAGAGGATAATCAACTGAATGATACGGCTCAGGTGCCTATCCTCCTTTCCAAGACAAAGGAGTATATCAAGGACTATGAGGCTTTGAAGGCTATCTGGGAATCTCTCCATGGTAAGGAGTGGAGCTTCTATGGCGATGCTACCTTCAAGGGAGCTAACTGGAACTTCAACAAGGAACTCGATATGTGGGGCGAACAGCCGGGCGTAACGCTCAACAGCAACGGCCGTGTCATCGGTCTCGTTATCGCCGGTTTCGGTGCAAAGGGAATCGTACCTGATGCCATCGGACAGCTGACAGAACTCCAGGTGCTCAACCTCGGTTCTCACGATGAGAAGATTGGTGCCAACATCTTCAATAATTATGATGCAAACAGTCTGACTGCAGCAAAGAAGAGCAGCATGCGTCACGACTATGAGAACAAGTTCCTGAAGTATGACCCACGTGCCAACATGTCGGATATGATTGTAGAAAGCTACAACTCTGATCCTAAGGTGGCACCGAAGAACAGAATTAAGAAGGACAGCCGCATCAACCTGAAGGATGCGCAAATCGGTACATTGACCAACAAGATTACAGGTGTATCTAAGGCCATCTATCGCCTGACTAAGTTGCAGCAGTTCTATATCGGTAACTCTTCTATCACATCCGACTCGGTTTGTGCGAATTTCTACAAGCCTGACGATCCTGTTTATGGTAAGTTTGCACAGGAGTTTAAGGAAGAGGATTGGGACAAGATGGAAAACCTGACCGATATCGAACTTTACAACTGTCCGAAGATCAGTCGCATTCCAGACTTCTACTATAAGCTCCCTAAATTGCAGGCGATGAACCTGGCGCGATGCAAGGGAATCTCTGCTAATCAGTTGAGAGAAGATTGGACTCGCTTAGCTGAGGAGAAGACAGGTAAGACACTCCAGATTCTCTATATGAGTTACAATAACCTGGAGGAGTTCCCTGAGTCTTCTGCATTGAGAAAGATGGTAAATCTCGGTTTGCTCGACCTGGCTTACAATAATATCAAGAAGGTAAATCCGTTCGGTTCTGAGGTAGCACTTTCTTCACTCTATCTGAACAACAACCAGATTGAAGAGATTCCTGCTAATCTCTGTGCCTTTACAGATGATGTGGAAAGCCTGACTTTCGCTCATAACAAGTTGAAGAAGATTCCTAATATCTTCGATGCAAGTTCTGTTCGCGAGATGGGTTCTGTAGACTTCTCTTACAACGAGATTACAGGTGTAGATAATAGTCATGGTACCTACAAGGGTATTAATGCAGCTTCAGTCAGTCTGTCAAACAATAAGATAGAGAAGTTCCCTTCAGAGCTGTTTACTGCCGGTTCGCCAATCACAACCATCGATTTGAGCGGCAACCAGATGCGCACCATCCCTAAGGGTTCCATCAAGGGCAAGAAGGCTTATCTGCTGCAGGTTATCGACTTCCGATTCAACAAGTTGACATCCCTCTCTGATGACTTCCTCTCAACCACATTGCCATACATTACCAATATGGACTTGAGCTACAACTGCTTCACCGAGGTGCCACCCCAGCCATTGAACAGTGCCGTGCTCCGTGCCTTTGCCATCAACCACCAGCGTGATGAGAAGACCGACCAGCGTTGCCTGCGTACATGGCCTACAGGAATCACAACCTGTCCGAGCCTGATCCAGTTCCAAATTGGTTCCAACGATATCCGTAAGGTAGAAGAGACACTGACCTCTCACCTTTATATCCTGAATATCGCAGACAACCCTAACATCTCTATCGATGTAACGAGCGTCTGCGCATACATCAAGGCAGGTATGTATATGCTGTTCTACAACAAGAATCAGGACATCCGCGGTTGCGATGCTTTGGATCTCGAAAATTAAACCCTATAAGAAAGTAGTAATATGAAATATATGAATAAACTGACATTAGGTATCGTTCTCACTGCCGGGCTTTTCACAGCCTGCAGCGATAAGGATGATGTCGATATCCCAGGAGGACTGGCGCTCGATAAAAAGGAGATAGCCATAGGCCCTCAGGGTGGAACAGAGCAGATTGCCATCGCTGCCTCACAGGACTGGGTAGCTAATACCTCTGAGCCTTGGCTGACGCTTTCGCCTGCCAACGGCGTGGGTTCTGTTGAGGGTACCATCAAGGTGGATTCTACTCTTTCCAACACGCTCCGCAGCACAGAACTCAGTTTCCAGGGTGCCAACGGACAGAGTCGCAAGCTTACCATCACCCAGTTCGGTTATGGCAAGCAGATCTTCCTGAAGGATTCTGTTGTAGAAATCGAAAACTCCGATTCTTACGATAACCGTGCTTTCGAGAGTCTGATTTCTGCCAACGTGGAATGCAAGATTGGTAAGATAGAGTATTCTTTTGAGGGTGATCTGACCGATGCCGAGAAGGCAGAGAACGAGAGCGAGCGTGAGGGCTGGCTCCTGAACAGTAAGGATGAAGATAAGCTGACAGGTACTAACCTGGGTATCGTGCTGGACAGAAAGTACCGTCCTCGCACCGTGAACTTCAAGTTCCGCTGGGCGATGAACGTGGTTCCTGCCGTTCGTGTGGCTAAGGTTCATCTCGTGCCAATCAAGGCTGAAGACCAGCTGGTAGATGCAGATGGCAATCCTACAGATGATGTTATCCTGACCGTTCGTCAGAAGGCAGCACCAAAGATTGAGGACAACCGTGCCGGTGACTCTCTCTCTGTCATCATGATCAACCAGAAACTGGGTAGCATTGCTACCTTCGATTCCAGCGATAACATGCGCAACTGGAGCGGCGTAACGCTCTGGGAAGCTACTGATGATTTAGTGAAAAAACATCCTGAGGCTTTAGGACGTGTACGTTCTGTCAAGTTCAGCATGTTCAACCTCAAGAGTGGCGAAACTCTTCCTAAGGAAGTGGGCAACCTCAAGTTCCTGGAGTCATTCTCTGTTGCTTCCAACGAGAACAACCAGATTCGTGAGGTGAACCTCGGTGATGAAATCTGCTCGCTGAAGTATCTGAAGAATCTTACCGTTCAGGCTTACGGTCTGACTCAGTTGCCTGCTAACTTTATTAATCTGGGCAAGAGTCTTGAATCGCTCAACCTGGTAAGTAACAACTTCAACAAGTTGTCAGATATCACCGATATCGTCAACGAGAAGAACTTCCCTAAGTTGCGTAATCTCATTCTCTACGCACAGCGCCGTACGGATGTTCTCTTCGACATCGCTTCGCTGGGCGAAAAGAATGCATCAGGCGTCTATGTTTATAATAACTATCCTATCGGACTGTATGGTAAGGTAAATGCCGGAACCCCAGACCGCCAGGCGCTTCTCAAGCTCCTGACATGGGATAAGTTGAATACACTGGAGTTGTCTTACTGCTTCCTGGAGGGTGAACTTCCTACCGATGAAGAGATGACTGAGGCACTGGAGGCTGCCGGCAAGGCTACCCGATACACCAAGTCTGACTTCTCTACCAACAAGGAAGATTATCTCGACAAGCTGGTAGGCGATACCTGCAAGTGGTTGCTCTCAGGCTGGGATAATCCTGTAACCTGCAAACACAAGGATGGTTCTGTAGTTAGTGCGGGTGTTTATCCTTTTCAGGTGCCACGTGTATTGCCAAACTGCCGTCAGTTGTCACTCAACCTGAACTTCTTTACAGGAAAGGTGCCAAACTGGATTCTCTTCCATCCACACCTGGTAGAATGGAATGCACCTACGATGGTGTTCAACCAGCAGCCTAAGGGTAAGAATAGCGATGGCGCTGCCGTTGGTTTCTCTAATATGACAGACGACAGCTACAGCTACGACTACTATTACGGAACCAGCGACCCAGGCAGCAACTGGGAGGTTCCGGGTGTAGCTTATCCGCTCTACTACCGCACATACGTGGCAGCAGGCGATATTGATGAAGCTGCGCTGATGGCTAAGTACAGGAGAACTAAGAAAAAGTAAGATAAACATAAAAACAATATAGAAGCAAACAATGAAGAAAAAGTTTTTCTATATAGCAATGGTCGCATTGGCATTGACGGGCTGTTCTGACAGCCTGTCAACCATCGGCTCTTCTGACGGCAATTCAGAAATCACCATTCCTGCAGATGCTGAGGCGGGTGAACTGCTGATTAAGTTCAGTCCGGAGATGAGCGATATCCTCGACCAGGCACAACTGAGCAAGACCCGCGCCGGAAAGGCTACCCGTTCGGGTATTCCTTCTACCGATGAGGTGCTCGACATCTTGGGAAGCTACAGCTTCGAGCGTGTGTTCCCGGTAGATGCAAATACTGAGGCAAGAACCCGCGAGGCGGGACTCCACCTCTGGTATACGGTGAAGTTTAATAAGGGAACCGACCTGAAGACGGCTGCCGAGCGCCTGAAGCAGTTGGGCGAAATCTCAAAGGTTCAGACCAACGGCCGCATCAAGCGTGCTTACAATACCGACAGCAAGCGCATCTATCTCAGCGATAAGGCACTTCAGCAGAAGTCTACCCGCTCAGCAGCCAATGGCGAGCCAAACGATCCGGGCTTTACCAGCCAGTGGCATTACCGTAACCTGGGCGAGGGCAACTATGATTTTGAGAACCTCAACAACAACAACAAGGTAGGCGCTAAGGCAGGATGTGATGTGAATGCACTTGAGGCATGGAAGACCTGTACAGGCGATCCTTCTATCATCGTGGCTATTCTTGATGAGGGCGTGATGTATACGCACCCTGATCTGGCAGCCAACATGTGGTGCAACCCGGGCGAAAGTGTTCAGGGTGCCCAGACTGACGGCGACGGAAACGGTTATGAGGGCGACCTTCATGGCTACAACTTCGTTACTGAGAGCGGCGATATTACCTGGACTGATGCCAATGACACCGGTCATGGTACTCACGTAGCTGGTACCATTGCAGCCGTAAATAATAATGGTATCGGTGTATCTGGTGTTGCCGGTGGTGACGGAACTCCTAACTCTGGTGTCAAGATTATGTCTTGTCAGGTATTCTCCGGTCAGAACAGTGTAACCTTGGCAGGCGAGGCGAGAGCCATCAAGTATGCTGCCGATAATGGTGCAGTCATCCTGCAGTGCAGTTGGGGTTACAACTCTTCAGAGTCTAGTATCATCAACGGTTATACTCCGGGCCCTGCTACCGAGAAGGAATGGGCTGAGACCTATCCGCTGGAGAAGGAAGCTCTGGATTACTTCATCAACAATGCCGGTTCGCCTAATGGTGTCATCGACGGTGGTATTCCAGTCTTCGCAGCCGGTAACGAGTATGCTGGCAATCCTGCTTTCCCAGGTGCTTACTCTAAGTGCGTCTGCGTATCTTCATTAGCTGCCGACTTTACTCCAGCCTGCTACACCGATTTCGGTTCGCTCGTAACCCTGAGCGCTCCTGGTGGCGACTTGGAATATTACAGCAAGATTGGCGAGCAGGAAGATGAATACTGGGCAGAGACCACCGAGCAGAAAGGTGCTGTGCTCTCTACGATGATCAAGAACGGTCAGCCTGCTTACGGCTACATGGAGGGAACCTCTATGGCTTGTCCTCATGTTTCGGGTGTGGCTGCCTTGGGTCTCGCTTATGCTGCCAAGACGAACCGTCATTATCGTGCTGCCGACTTCGTAGCCCTGATGAAGAAATCTGTGAAGGATTTGGATAGTCATTATCAGAATGGTGCAACTAAGACCTACTATATGAACCATACTACCGTAGGTGCTTCGCCAGAGATTGTACAGCTCTCTAAGTACATCGGCAAGATGGGTGCTGGTCTGATTGATGCAGCTCAGCTCTTGAATAACATCAAGAACAAGGAATTCAGTTCTGATATGAAGTTGCCTAACGTCTATGTAGGCATCGAGAAGACAGTTTCTCTCAACCTCGCTGCATATTTCGCAGGTCAGACAGGGGGATTTTCTTGCTCTGTAGCGAAGAACGGCGTAGCTTCTGCTTCGGTAGATGGCAAGACGCTCATCGTGAAGGGACTCGCTGCCGGAAGTACATCGCTCACCGTAACAGCTGCCGATGGTACCAGCCAGACCGTAGTTGTGACCGTTAGAAAGAGTGCCGGTAACAATGGTTGGATGTAATATGAAGATATTTGCTTTCCTATCGCTTTTCTTCCTGGCTTTGCCTGTTACGGTGAATGCGCAGGAGGAACTGCTGAAGTTTGAGCATCCGCTTATCGATGCAGGTACGATGACCGAGGACGATGCGCCTCGCACCTTCACCTTCGTAGGTAAGAATGTGAGCAAGAAGATACTGCACATCACACAGGTGAGAACCACCTGTGGATGTACCAGTTCTTATGTCAGGGGCGATGTGATGAAGCCTGGCGATACCTGTCAGGTGCAGATCACCTTCACGCCTAACCGCTATCCGGGCACCATCAATACGGGTGCTTATCTCTATCTGAAAGAGGTAGAGGGACAGCCTGCCGTTAAGCTTGCCTTAACGGGAAAGGTACTGCCGGGTGCTGACCAGTGGGCACGCTATCCGCACAAGATGGGCGCACTCAGACTGAAACAGGCGAAGGCAAGTATCACAGAGGTAAAGCCGGGCACAGAGCCTGAGGCACGTATCCTCTGCGGAAACAGCGGTGACAAGCCGCTCCGTATATCCAGCCTCCTTCTTCCTCCTTATGCCCGTCTTACGACAGAGCCTGAGGTGATAGAACCGGGTGATGAGGCTGACCTCGTCATCACCATCATAGCCGATAAGATTCCGGCTACGATGCCCGAATCCTTCACCTTCCCTGTTATTCTGGAGGGCTTGGACGCCCGCCCGTCTGACAGAACGATACAGGTCGTTGTAAAGGTAAAAAGGTAAAAAAGGAAAAAAGTAAAAAAGAAAAAAATACCAAGACAATGAAATATTTGAAAAAACTCTTCACCCTCCTGGTGATTGCTTTGTTTGCCTGCGGCTTTGCTGCCTGCAGCAGCGATGATGAAGAACCGGAGGAGCCTTCTCTGGAAGTTACGCCTGCCAATCTTCATGGCACATGGAAGTTGGCTGAGTGGAACGGTGAACCTCTTGCTGAGGGCACATACTGCTACATCGTTTTCAATCGCAAGGACCAGACTTTCGAGATGTATCAGAAGTTTGACAGTATGTATGGTCGCCATATCACCGGTTCGTTCGCTATCAAGAACGATCCATACCAGGGCTACATCATCAGCGGAAGCTATGATAATGGTAAGGGCGACTGGAATCAGAGTTATCTCGTAACCCGCCTCCTGGCTTCCGGTTCCATGATATGGACCGCCAAGGACGATGTTACCGACATCAGCCGCTACAAGCGTTGCGATGAGGTTCCTGCCGAGATACTCAAGGAATGTAAAGATCTCACTGAAGAATAAAAAAAGAGCGAATTATCTGCAAATTCTGCGGATTATTCGCTCTTTTTTTGTATCTTTGCCCTCAAACTTATCATCGGGTTCAAAGTTTAAGGATATGATATTAACGATTACAGGTTCAGACAGCACCGGAGGCTCTGGTGTACAGGCGGACATCAGGACGATTTCCGAGTTGGGCGGTTATGCTGTTTCGGCGATAACCAGCATCACTGTGCAGAATACGCTCGGTATTCAGGAGTTCTTCGATATTCCTGCCGAGATTGTTTCGGGGCAGATAGAGGCTATCATGAACGATATGCAGCCTGATATAGTGAAGATTGGTATGATACGCAGGGTGGAGACGCTGAATGTGGTCATCGATGCGTTGACCAAATACCGTCCTGCCCATATCATCTATGCCCCTGCCATCTGGTCGAGCCAGGGCGATGCGCTGATGACGGAAGATGTGGTGAGCCAGATCAAATACCGTCTGCTGCCGCTCTGTTCTGTCGTCGTGTCACGCAAGAAGGAGAGCGACATCATTCTGCAGAATTCCAAACTGCTGAGCCTTGCCGAGAAGCAGGGACTCCGGATCTATCGCCTCGACAATGCCAATTCCCATGGTCTCATCAACCGTTTCTCTTCAGCTCTTGCCGTTTATCTGAATCAGGGCAAGAAGATGGAGGAGGCGTTGGCGATGGCGCAGGATTTCATCAATGTAGAACTCGTGCGCCAGAGCAATCTGCAGGGCAGAAGTTCCGAGCTTTACAACCAGTTTATCTCGCAGGTGAATAACTTCTGCCGCACTTATAGCGATGTTCATTTCTATGCCGACCAGTTGAATGTGAGTGGCCGTTATCTGGCTCAGGTTACCCGCCGCATCTCCGGCAAGACGCCGAAGGCAATCATCGATGAATACATCGTGAAGGAGATAGAGCGCGAGCTTTCTACCACCACGCATACGGTTCAGGAAATAGCCAATACCTTCGGTTTCTCCTCGCAGGCTCATCTCACCAAGTTCTTCAAGAAGATGAGAGGGGTAACGCCTTCTGCTTTCAGACAGAAAGGTTGAAAACAGGTGGCTTTTGACCAAAAGATTAAAATAATTAAGTTAAATTAGAAGAGGGTGTGTCATAAGTCTATGGCGCACCCTCTTTTATGTTATTTATTGTA
>ERZ825159.2205-NODE-2205-length-16328-cov-5.904381_pt1 | contig 16328 bp, 10 predicted proteins | sample MGYA00519932_ERZ825159 | MGnify/ENA primary metagenome ERZ825159 (study PRJEB31778, sample SAMEA3449191) | human gut metagenome | biome: human gut; feature: human-associated habitat; material: faeces | place: United Kingdom | collected 2010/2012 ...
TGGAGATGTTCGTGGGCATGGGTGCCTCCAAGGTGCGCGACCTGTTCAAGCAGGCCAAGGAGAAAGCGCCCTGCATCGTGTTTATTGATGAGATCGATGCCATCGGCCAAAAGCGCAGCGGCGGCCAGTACGGCGGCAACGATGAGCGCGAGCAGACCCTGAACCAGCTGCTGACCGAAATGGACGGGTTTGACGCCGCCAAGGGTGTTATCATTCTGGCCGCCACCAACCGTCCTGAATCCCTTGACCCCGCTTTGACCCGCCCCGGCCGTTTTGACCGTCGTGTGCCCGTGGAGCTGCCCGACCTGAAAGGCCGCGAAAGCATCCTGCGCCTGCACGCTCAAAAGGTCAAAATCGGCCCCGACTGTGACTTTGCCGTGGTTGCCCGCATGACTCCCGGTGCTTCCGGTGCCGAGCTGGCCAATATCATCAACGAAGCCGCCCTGGGCGCTGTGCGCCACCACCGCATGGCCGTTACCCAGTACGACCTGCAGGAAGCCGTGGATACCATCCTGGCCGGTGCCCAGAAAAAGAATAAGATCCTGAGCGACAAAGAAAAGTGCATCGTGGCCTACCACGAAGTCGGCCATGCCATGGTTGCCGCCCTGCAGAGCCATTCCGCCCCCGTGCAGAAAATCACCATTGTGCCGCGCACTTCCGGCGCACTGGGTTTCACCATGCAGGTAGAGGACGGCGACCACACCCTGATGACCAAGGAAGAGATCCTGGCCAAAATTGCCACCATGACCGGTGGCCGTGCCGCCGAAGAAGTGGTGTTCAACTCCATCACCACCGGCGCATCCAACGATATCGAGCAGGCCACCAAGATGGCCCGCGCCATGATTACCCGCTACGGCATGACCGACGACTTTGACATGGTTGCCCTGGAAACCGTGAACAACGCCTACCTGGGCGGCGATGCCAGCCTGGCCTGCAGTGAGCGTACAGCCGCCACAGTGGACGATAAGGTCGTGGAAGTCGTCAAGCAGCAGCATGAAAAAGCCAAACAGATGCTGATTGAAAACCGCGGCAAGCTGGACGAGATCGCCAAGTACCTGTACGAGAAAGAAACCATCACCGGCGAAGAGTTCATGCGCATCCTGACCGCTGTTCCCCAACTGCCCACCGGTGCCGTGGAACAGTAAAGGCAACACCGCACAATTCCCACCTGACAGCTTAAGCACCGCTCCGGCGGCTGCGGCACGGCATCTGCGTTGCCAAAATGCTCGATAAGACATCCAGTATTATCTGCGCTTTTGGCTTAGCAGCTGCCGTGCCTCGCTCGCCGTATCGGCACTTAGAATTGTGCGGTATTGCCTAAAATCTCCGCTCTGCGCGTTTTCTTTGTAAAATAACGGTGCCCCCGCCCTATGCAGTTCATTTACCGCACGGGCGGGGGTGTTTTGTTGTAATTCCGTAGGGGTGCACACCATGTAATAGCGCCATTTTATGGCCAGCCGTTACCCATTTGTAGGGGCCGCTGCTCACCTCTTTCCGAAAAACGCAATAAAAATGCTGTCTTTCTCCACATCAGGGAAAGGCAGCATTCTTCTTTATCCGTTCAGATCTTCACCGTTGCTGGCAATCACATTTTTATACCATCCAAAGGACTTTTTCCTGTACCGTGCCGCCGCCCTGTTCGAGTACCGGGAAAAGCACCAGTGATCCTGCCTGACTTTATTTTGCCTGTGCGCCCTCTGGGAAGATGATCTTGTTCACAAAGAAGAAGATCACCATGGAAATGCCGCCATTGAGCACGGTGGTACCAATGTTGTAGATGAAATCCGGCACCAGCAGGCCCGCAACCGCCACCCACACGCAGTTGATGGAGTTGACGATGCAGGTGATCAAGCAGAACGCCACCACATACCAGGCGATCTGCTTGGCCAGGTTGCCCTTGCTGCGGAACACAAAGTTGCGCTGGATGGGAAAGTTTATGCATTCTCCCACCACCATGGCAACCATGTAGGCGCAAAAGTACGGCAGACCGCCATGGGCGGAATCATACCCCAGGATGTTCCACTGGAAGGTTTCGCCAAACAGCGTGACCGGGATGCCCGGCCAGCCAAAATCCACCACCGGCAGGCTGCTGAACGCCGCCGGCAAAAATTGCAGCAGCAGGTATTTGAACACCGTAACCAGGTTGGATACGATCACAAACAGTCCGCCTTCGCGCACCCACTTGGCTGCGGCGGGGTGTTTTGCCGCAAAATTATTCCATAGCTGCATAAATAGCCCCTCTCTTTCCTCAGCTGTTGCGCAGGCGCTGTTCCAGCTGTGCGTTCAGTACCAGGTTTTTCACGGCTTCTATGATCACCCGCACAAGGCCGATGATCCAGAATCCCTGTAATTCCATCACAATGCCATCCACCATGCCCATGCTGATGGCACCGCTGGTCATTTTGGCCAGGGCACGCAGCGGCATGTTGTACTGGAACAGCACATTCAGGTCCGGCTTGCCGCGCTTGTAGCTGGCGTTCAGCAGTGCGGTAAGCACCAGCCAGATCAGCCAGCCCAGCGGGCTGCGGCTGTGGTCCAGCTCGCCCAGGGTCATGTTGCGGTCAATTTTAACTTTTCCCTGCTGCACCGGGCGGCCCAGCAGGGTGGCCCATTCGTCATCCGGCACGCTCTGCACCTTGCCGCTGGTATAGTGTGGCAGATGCTTGCCCGCATAGGGGTTGGGTGCGCCGGTACCGGCCACTTCCACCACGGCGGTCAGGCGGATGTCCGCACTGGACGCGCCGACCCGCAGCTCATAGCTGCCGCCTTCCACTTCCCAGCTGTCGGTCTTGGTGTTCCAGTAGCGGAATGCCTTGTCGTCCAGCGGGATGGTCACGGTCTTGCTTTCGCCGGGCTGCAGCTGCACCTTGGCAAAGCCTTTCAGCTCCTGTGCGGGGCGGAACACTTCTGCCCCGGGTTTTGCCACATACAGCTGCACGATCTCTGCTCCGGCGCGCTTGCCGGTGTTGGTTACGGTCAGGGTCACGCCATTGGACGCGGCCTGCAAATTGCTGTAGGCAAAGCTGGTGTAGCTTAACCCATAGCCAAAGGGGAATGCCACCGGCACACCGGCGGTCTGGTAATAGCGGTAGCCGACATACAGCCCCTCGCGGTACTGCACCATGCGGCCCGGCCCGGCAAAGTTATCCTTGGCGGGGGTATCCGCATAGGCGTTGACCCAGGTTTCGGCCAGCTTGCCGCTGGGGTTCACTTTGCCGGTCAGCACATCCAGCATGGCGCCCGCCCCCGCCTGGCCGCCCAGCGCACCATACACCAGGGTACGGCAGTGTTTGAGCCACGGGGTTTCCAGCGAAGCCCCTGCGCTGAGCACCACAACGGTGTTGGGGTTGGCCTGCTGCACGGCCTTTAACAGTTCGATCTGGTTGTCCGCAAGGCGCATATCGCCGCGGTCCAGACCCTCACTTTCCTTGATTTCATCCAGCCCCAGGCAGAGCAGCACCACTTCGGCCTTTTGGGCCAGGGCTACAGCCTCGGCCTGTTTGGCGGCATCCGGTTTGCCCTGGCGGTCAAAGCCGGGGGCAAAGCCCACGCTGGCCAGGCCGCTCTCTTTCAGACAGTCCAAAAAGGTATCCACCTTGATGGAGTTGACCGCGCTGGAGCCAGCGCCCTGGTACCGCGGTGTCTGGGCAAAGTCGCCGATCACGGCAACTTTTGTGCCCTCGGCCAGCGGCAGCAGGTCGTTCTCGTTTTTCAGCAGCACAATGCTTTCGGCTGCGGCGCGGCGGGCCAGGGCGTGGTGAGCGTCCGCATCAAAGGTGCGGCTGTGGGACTGCACGGCGGCATGGGTATCAAACACCAGCGTCAGCAGCTCGTCCAGCCGGGCGTCCACATCCGCTTCGGTAATTTTGCCGCTCTGCACAGCCTGCATCAGCTCGCGCACCGCGTCCCCGCCGGGGGCGGGCATTTCCAGCGTGGAGCCGTTCTGCACGCCCAGGGCATGGTCATTGCTGCCGCCCCAGTCCGTTACCACAGCGCCGTCAAAGCCCCACTCCCCGCGCAGGATGTCCATTAACAGGTGGCGGTTCTCGTTGGCGTAAGTTCCGTTGATGAGGTTATAGCTGCTCATGATGGTCTTGGGCTTTGCTTCCTTGACCACGATCTCAAACCCGGTCAGGTACAGTTCCCGCAAAGTGCGTTCATCCACCACAGAATCCGACGCCATGCGGCGCAGTTCCTGGCTGTTGACGGCAAAGTGCTTGGGGCAGGCCGAAATACCGTTGGACTGGATGCCCCGCACATAGCTCGCGGCCATTTTGCCGGAAAGATACGGATCCTCGGAGAAATACTCAAAGTTGCGGCCGCAGAGGGGGCTGCGCTTGGTGTTCAGGCCTGGCCCCAACAGCACGGCAACTTCCTGTGCGGCGGCTTCTTCGCCCATGGCCTGGCCGATCTGCTCGCCCAGGGCGGGGTCCCAGCTGCACGCCACGGTGGCGGCAGTGGGGAAGCAGGTGGCCGGAACACTGGGGTTCAGCCCCAGGTGGTCCGCCGCCCCGGCTTGCTTGCGCACGCCGTTCGGACCATCAGAAAGGGTGATGGACGGAATATTATTTTTCGGCAGTGCACGGGTCCCAAAGGTAGTAGCGCCCGAAAGCAGCGCACATTTTTGCTCTAAATTCAGTTTTTTGATGATTTCCTGTGTATTCATAATCATCTTAAATTTTTATTTTGTTACCGCAGTCGCTTCCGATTCCACAGATGCAAAATAAATTCCTTCCTGTGCATCAGCCTGAATTGTTACGGTATAGCTGCCATCGCTTACACCCGTAAATGCTGTTGCACCGCTGCGGTGGTGGTATGTGCCCGTTTTTGCCATCGGGCCAAAGCCATCAACATATTCCTCGTCTTCCTGCGCCAAATCTTCCAGTTTGATTTTGGTCGTCTGCACAACATCCGCTCCGCTGTACAGCGTCAAGGTAAAGGTCTGCGGCGGATATTCCAACTCAGAATATGCTTCAAACACATCCTGATCCATGGTAACCGTTACAGTATCTCCACTTTGCACCGCTTCGCTTACAGCACCAGGCGCTGCATAAACACCCACATAAGTTCCTGTTACACTGTCCGACAGGCCGCGCTTATAGTCCGATGTTGTTGTCATCACATAAGCGTTATACTTTGCGCCGGGGGTACAGTCTGCGCTTAGGTCCACCGTTCCCGCATAATTTGCGTTGCTGTCATCCGCCAGAATGTTGGAAGATGTAAAGGTATAATAATCTTCCTGCTTGCCTTCTGCATCAAAGCCATACAGACGGATTGCATAGGTACGGCCTTTGTCAACACCGGTAAAGGAATACTCACCGGTTTCAAAATTAAAGCTCAGGTTCGTTGCCACTGCGGCCGCTGCTTTCGTATCCGTTTTGGCTCCGCCGCAGCCAGCCAGAACAAGGCTGGCCCCCACAGCAAGCGTAAACATCGCTGCAACGCCATAATGATTCCACTTGTTTTTCATCGTCAAATCGCCTCTCTCTTATGCTTTTGCAGCCTTTTTCTTGTTCTTCTTTTTGGCAAACAGCTCCGGCTTGAACATATGCAGTGCAATCAGCACGATTGCAACAACCAAGATAACATCCACCACACCCAGTGCGATCAGCCAGTACGGAGTCCAGTTGCGGGTCGTCGTCATCAGGGAAGAATTCGCCAAAACCATCAGATGGCGCTTGGTTGCCTGGCGCAGAAGCTGCATGCCATAGCCACTCTTCAGGGTCGTATCGGTAACATTCACACCCATGGCCAGCTGCATATCCACGCCTGCGCGCAGGGCCAAGTCACCATTGCTGACAGCAAATGCGTCTGTGTTTACAACGCCCTGGAAGCCCCATTCATTGCGCAGCACCTGGGTAAGCATTGCATAGCTGTAGCCAACCATACTGGTACCAATGCGGTTATAAGATTCCATGATGCCGGTCAGACCAAGCTGGTTCAGGCCATCGCCCGTTACGTTGTGAATTGCCACTTCAAAAGCGCGCAGATAAATTTCACGCATTGCCTGCTCGTTGGACCAGATGCAAACGCCGCTGCGGTTGGTTTCCTGATCATTCAGTGCAAAATGTTTGGCAAACACATAAATGCCGCGGCTCTGCAGGCCGGTCACCATATTAGCTGCCATCATACCGCTCAGCAGCGGGTCTTCGGAATAATATTCAGCTGCACGGCCGCCGAAAGCGGAGCGGTGAATGTTCATACCAGGGCCGTAAGTACCACTGACACCGTTGACCAGATCTTCATCACCGTAAGCTTCGCCTTCCTTCAAAGCAAGGTCTACATTCCAGGTTGCTGCCAGCACAGTTTCGGTGGCATATTCAGCAGCTTCCAAGCCGCTTGCCAGGTCATGGATGCCGTTCGGGCCATCACATTCGGTTGCCTGCGGTTTGCCAATAGAATCCACAGCAGGCGAACACCAGCCGCAGTTACCATACAGGTTGTTCATTTCATCAACGCTCATGTGGTTCATCAACTGTTCCCACACTGCATTGTCCGGGTCAACAATGCCAGCTGCATCTGCCAGCATTACACCGTTTTTCTCACCATTTGTATAGGTAGTTCCCTGTGCAGGGTCATCATTCAGATCAATGGTGCTTCCGCCATTGCCGTTGGTCAGCAAAGCAATCGTTGCCGCGTTGGCAGTTGCGTTTTCGCTTGCTTCACGGCTAGGATAGGTTCCTTCCCAATCTGCACGGGAAAGATACGGCAAGGTCGTGCCGATATTACCATCGCCAGCAGTCACATCATCAAACTGGTTCGTCGCCACAGTTTCATCCGTGCTGCGGGCGGTCGTATCATACTTGATGGTCTGATCCACAGTAAAATCATATGTCAGGTCATTCTTCACTGTATGGGCATCGCTGCGCAGGCTAAGGGTATAAGTACCGGCATCCAGCACATAGCACTTGTCCGTCTTATAATCGTAAGATGCCATGTCATCATAATTCATGGTCATGCTCACGGTCTGGCTCTCGCCCGGCTGGAGCAGATCAGTTTTTGCAAAAGCGCCCAGAACAACCGCAGATTTTTCAATTCCACCGGGGGTATAGGGTGCGGTGTAATACAGCTGTACCACATCTTTGCCCGCCACATTACCGGTATTGGTTACCTTAACACTTACCTTTACCTGGCCGCCCTGGCTGCCTACTTCCCACTGCGGGTCGCTCCAATCAAACGTGGTATAGCTCAGGCCATAGCCAAAGGGATACTGAACAGCTTTCTGATACTCTGCTTCTTCCTCCGGGGTATAAACATTGTCATCCCCAATGTAACGGGTCTCGTAATAGCGATAACCTACATAGATGCCTTCCTGGTAGTACATGTACTTGCCGTTGTTGGCATCGCCATTGCCGTCGATCGTAAGACCACTGTTTGCATAAGTAAAATCGCCAAAGTTTTCATAAGCTGGCGAACTGGTCACATCATAAGCATAGGTATCAACCAAATGGCCGGACGGGTTGTATTCACCCATCATTGCTTTCGCTACAGCAATCGTACCAGTGGTACCAGGGCCGCCTGCCCAAATTGCAGCATCCACCTTGTTGTCCTCAATAAAGCCAAGGTCCATAGGATTGCTTGTGTCAATGACAATGATGACCTTATCAAACGTTGCTTCCAGCTTTGCCAACAGTTCTTCTTCTGCCGGCTGCAGCTGCAGGTAATGCCGCCCGGCTTCACCACCGTAATAACCGGCCATATCCAGCGGGCAGTCATTGCCTTCGCCTGCCATACGTCCGATTACATAAACCGCCACATCCGAGTAAGCCTTTGCATCCTGCCAGAACGTTGCGCTGTACTCATCATATTCGGCCAGTGTTTCTTCATAAATGTTAAAGTCTGCATTACTGACCGTCATGCCTGTCATCGAAGCGCGCTTCTGCGCAGTCGTCTGGTAGAACTTCGTCAGATCCGGGTTCAGCTGCAAACCAGCAAATTCAAAACCATCAATAAAGTTAAAATTCTGATCTTCATTATGGTGGCCGCCGGAGCCATAATCGGTGTAAACCGTCTTGTAGCTGTTATAGCCGAACAAATTGATTTTGTCCGTTCCCAACGGCAGGGTATCATTATCGTTTTTCAGCAGCACAAGACCTTCGCTCTCTACTTCCTCGCAAAGCTGTAATGCCTGCGTGTAGGCATCATCTCTTGAAAGGTCCGTCATGCTGTTTGCACTTTCGGAAGATGTCACAAACCGTTGCATGTACGCCTGAATCTGCGAATAATAGATGGAACACAGGCTGTTTCCTACGATTCCCGCAGCAAGCAAAACCGCAATGGATGCTCCCCCTACAATATGTTTCGATTTTTTCATAGTTACCTCCTGTTTGCCGCATGGAGTTTTCTGCTTTGCTATTTAGCAGCAGGTTCTTCACCAGCAAAACAAATGTTTTCTCCTTTGATTATGCCGCCCTCCGGATGGCAGCCAGCGTGGATTTTACTCCCCGCTTGTTTAAGTATATTGTAGCAAACAGCTTTTTCTTTGAATTATTTTTTGCATAAACTGTTATTTCTGCCGCACATTTTGCCAAAAAATCATTTTTCTCTCAAAATTCATTGTGCATTTCTTACAATCAAAATTCAGTCTGCTTTGTGCACCCTGCCAAACAGTACGAAAAAGCGGCCAGAGCCTGTATTTGGCCCCAGCCGTTCCCGTTACTTTTTCTGCGGCAGCAATACCCTTAGTGTAAACCACCCATTTTCCCAGTGCAGGGTCATGGTACCGCCGCGCTTTTCGGCTGCGGCGCGCACACTGCGCAGGTCGCTGCCGCCATGGGTGTTGCGGCGCGGCAGGCCGTCCGCGCCCAGCTCCACTTCCTGCGCGCAGTAGTTTTCAAACCGCAGCATCACAAAGCCGTTCTGGGCATACACCGCCACCCGGATCAGCCGCTTTTCGTGGTCGGGCTCGGTCTCCACGCTCTCGGTTGCGTTGTCCAGCGCCGTTCCCACAATCGTGCAGATCTCCCCTGTTTCCAAAAAGTCCAGCAAATGCCCGTCCGCCACGCAGGTCATCGTGATGTGGTGCTGCTGGCAGTACAGGCTTTTGGCCGTCAGCAGGGTGTCCAGCACTGGGTTGCCGGTCTTGTTCTCCGCCTCGTACTGGCGGATGCCGCTTTCCATGGCCGCCAGCGCCACATCCTGCTTGGCGTGGTCCCGCTCCGCCCGGATGGCCGCAATCTGCATTTTCAGCTCGTGGTAGCGCCGGTTGATCAGGCGGATGTTCTCCTTGCTCTGCTTGTACTGCTCGTACTGGCGGTGCAAAACGCCGTCCAGCTCCGCCAGCTCGCTGTGCAGGGCGGCTTCGCGCAGCTGCTCGTGCTGCACCGTCAAAATCAGCGCCCCGGCCAGGTCCACCAGCGTGCGGATGTAAAACATGTTCATGTTGGCTTCGCTGCCGTTGGCAAAGCTCAAATTGCTCACGGCAAATGCGGTCAGCGCCATAACCACCGCCACAAAAGTTCCTGCGGGCGTTATTTTCAGCTTCCCGGCCGGGCCGGGGCGGCGGTTCTCCACAAACAGCATGGCGGTAAAAATGCCGCCGTACACCACCGCCAACAGCAGCAGCGAAAGCGGCTCCGCCCCGCCGCGCTGCGGCCACAGCACGCAATGCAGCTGCCATTCCACGCTGGCCGCCAGCTCCGCCAAAATAAAGGCCCGCGCGCACACATAGCCCGCTTCCAGCAGCGTAATGCTGCGCGTGACCCACAAAAACAGCAGCATGGAAAGAATCGCCGCTGCCATGCAGGGGATCCACCACTCCAGCGGGATGCCTGCCGTGGGGGTGGCCTGCAAAAACGCTCCCAGCAGCACCGCCCAACCGGCTTCTACACCCCAGATCACGCGCTGATCCAGCCGCGGCGGCAGCCTGCGCGCATACAGCAGCGCCGCCAGCACTTCCGCCAAAGCGGTGTACAGGCGGGGAATATCCGGCAATGTCGTCACTGTCCCGCACCCCCAATGTAATCCGCCAGCTCCGCCATAAACGCCTTGCGCCGCGGGCGGCTGATCTGCAGCGCATACGGGCCAACCTGCACCATATCCTGCTGCACGCCGGAAACCTGCGCCAGATTGACCAGATACCCGCTGTTGCACCGTGCAAACGCCCGGCCCACCAGCTTTTCCTCATAGTTTTTCAGGGTGCCCGGCACCACAAAATCTTCTTTTTCGGTGTAAAAATGTACCTTGTGGCCTTCGCTTTCCAGGTAATAAATTTCCGCCGCGTCCAGCCGCCGCATGCCGCCGTCCACCGCCACAGCCAGATAATGCCGCTCCCGCTTTTCCAGCTGCCCCAGCGCCTTTTGCAGCTGCTGCGAAAACGCAAAGTAGGGCACCGGTTTCAGCACATAATCCAGCGCCCCAACAGCATATCCGCGGATGGCATACTGCGCCATGTTGGTAATGAACACGATCAGCACCCCGCCGTCCCGCTCCCGAATGCGGCGGGCGGTCTCCATGCCGTCTAGGTGCTTCATCTCCACATCCAGAAAGATGATGTCGAACTGCGGGCGGTAATCTTCCAGAATTTCCATCCCATCCGCAAACTCCGTTACCTCAAACGGCGTGCCGTACTGCCGGGTGTACCGCTGCACATACCCCGCCAGCTGTTCCCGCACCGCCGCCTCGTCCTCCACAATCGCAATCCGGGTCATCTGCTGCTCCCCTTTCTCAACATCACACTGCGGCCCCGCACAGTCCACATCTGGTGCGGCTTCTTAAGGTGTATCTGAAAACAAAGAAAATGACGGATATTTCACAAGCGCAAGGCGGATTTAAGGCAAAGAGCCGCGGGAATCCTTTGTGGATTCCAAGGCTTTTTAACGCAAAATCCCGCTGCGTTTGTAGAAATGGACGATAGTTTCGACTTTTCAGGTACACCCTAACATAAAAAGAAAAGCAACGACAAACATAACGTTTAATCGTTGCTTTTCTTGGTGCGCTGGAAGGGACTCGAACCCCCGGCCTTCTGATTCGTAGTCAGACACTCTATCCAGCTGAGCTACCAGCGCATCTTATTCAGTTCACAGGCGGTTGGCGGAGCGCCTAACCTCAAGTGCTCATTTATTATAGCATACGGCAGCGGAAAGTCAAGGATTTTTTTTGATTTTTCTAAAGAAAATTGATTTTGAACGATAGAGCGACAAACTATTTTGTAACAAGCCGCACATGGGCGTTGCGGTGCAAAAGGGTGCCGGGCAGGGGATCCTGCGCGGTGATGGTGCCCTCGGTCAGATTGGAGGGGGTCAGAGTGGGCAGCAGCTCCACAATGGCAAGGCGGCGGCGCGCTTCGGCGACTGACATGCCCAGCAGGGACGGCACCTGGCGGAACGGGTCTGGTACGGCACGGGCAACGGTAAGGGTAATACAGTCCCCGGCTTCCAGTGCGGTGCCGGCGGCAGGAGATTGCAGAATAACGGTATCGGCCTGCAGGGTAGGATCGTTGCGGATATAATCGACGGAAACGGTAAAACCGGCGTCCCGCAGGGTCTGGATGGCATCGGAACGGTTCTGGCTTTTCAAATCCGGTACGGTGATGGTGTTTGGCCCTTTGCTGACGGACAGTATGAGTTTTTGCCCCTGTTTGACGGTGCTGCCCGCGGTGGGCTTTTGGGCGATGACGATGCCTTCCGCTTGGGCAGAGTAGCGGGTATCCCACACGATGGAAAGCTGGGCGGCGCTCTGTTCAACCTGGGCCTGCTGCCAGTCCATGCCAGACAAATCGGGGACGATGACTTCCCGCCGGATGGAAAACATGGGGTTGGTGCTTTGGGACAAAATGACAGTGATGGCAATGCCAGCTGCCACAACAGAAAGCAGCGCCAGGCAGGCGAGAACCCGCAGCGGGGTAAGGGAAAGTGAATGGTGAGAAGCAGGCATGGAGGTTACCTCGCTTAATACAGTTTATGAAAGATACATATTGTATAAATGATAATAAAAATACATATGGCAAACAAGAAGGATCCGGCGGAGAACAGGCAGGACCTTTTACAGATAGGAATCTTGTCTCTTTGGGTTCAGTATAGCACGCGGAACATGGGGATGCCAAGTGCGAAGAGAAAATCAGACAAAACGCAAATAGGTTTGTTCATCGGGGGTGAGGTGTTTCATTTTGGCGGGGACTATGATATAATAAAAACAAAAATATGTACAAATAAAAGTGTGCAATGTGTCGAAAAAAAGGTGTCTTTCTCTTATAGAGTATGTAGGGGTGGATAACGTTTCTCGAAGGTGTATCTGAAAACAAAGAAAATGACGGATATTTCGCAAACACAAGCAGGATTTTGCGTTTGTAGAAACAGACGATATTTTCGACGTTTCAGATACACCCTAATAATTCAACGAATGAAAGTCATTCGCTGGGCTGCTCACAGGGTAAATGGTATCGGGCGCACAATGCGCCCCTGCAAGAATTTTTTTGACAGTCTGAAATTGTGGTACTTTCTGTATTTTATATGCAGCGGTTTGTGTTGGCCCTGTTCTGAACAGGGACGGTAAAACCGTTGGCTGATTGGATCATATAAGCAAAGTAAAAATACAAAATAAGGCGGGAACCATATGAAAATTGCAGTTGCGGGTACAGGCTATGTGGGTCTGTCAATTTCGTGCCTGATTGCACAGCACCACACGGTTTGTGCGGTGGATCTGATCAAAAGCAAGGTAGACAGCATCAACAACAGGAAGTCCCCCATTCAGGATGAATACATTGAAAAATACCTGGCGGAAAAGGACCTGGATCTGACCGCCACGCTGGACGGGGAAGCGGCTTACCGCGATGCGGATTTTGTTGTGATTGCGGTGCCGACCAATTATGACAGCAAGACCCAGCACTTTGATACCTCTGCGGTGGAATCTGTCATCGACCTGGTCATGAAGGTGAACCCCAATGCGGTTATGGTAATCAAATCTACCATTCCGGTTGGCTACACGGAGCAGATCCGCAAGAAAACCGGCAGCAAGAACATTATGTTCAGCCCGGAGTTTTTGCGGGAAAGCAAAGCGCTGTATGACAACCTGTACCCTTCCCGCATTATTGTGGGCACCGACCCCAACGACCCGCACCTGGTAGAAGCCGCCCATACATTTGCCGGGCTTTTGCAGGAGGGGGCCATCAAGCAGGATGTGGATACCCTGTACATGGGCTTTACCGAAGCCGAGGCGGTCAAGCTGTTTGCCAATACCTATCTGGCGCTGCGCGTGGCCTATTTTAACGAACTGGATACTTATGCCGAAAGCAAGGGCCTGAACACCAGAGATATCATTGATGGCGTTTGCCTGGATCCGCGCATTGGCAGCCATTACAACAACCCCAGCTTTGGTTACGGTGGCTACTGCTTGCCCAAAGATACGAAGCAGCTGCTGGCTAATTATGCCGATGTACCGGAAAATCTGATCGGTGCAATCGTGGAAAGCAACCGCACCCGCAAGGATTTTATTGCGGACCGTGTGCTGCGCATGGCCGGGTACTATGATTACGGTGAGGAGTGCGACTATAATGCCGCACAGGAAAAGCCGGTGACCATCGGGGTATACCGCCTGACGATGAAGAGCAACAGCGATAACTTCCGCCAGAGCTCCATCCAGGGCGTGATGAAGCGCGTAAAGGCAAAGGGGGCAACGGTGATCATCTATGAGCCGACGCTGAACGATGGGGAAACGTTCTTTGGCAGCAAAGTGGTGAACGACCTGGAACAGTTCAAGGCAATGTCCCAGGCAATCATTGCCAACCGGTACGACAGCGTGCTGGACGATGTGAAAGAAAAGGTATACACCCGCGACATTTTCCGCCGGGACTAAAAAGCAATAAACAAGACATGGGGCATTGCAAAGCGCATGCCCCATATTTTAACGAGGAAGCAAAATGATAGGGTTGGGAACGATCATCAACGTGGATGCAGAAAAAACGCGGCAGTATTATCAGACCATGGGGCCGGGGGAACTTTGCAGCTGCAATGACTGCAAAAATTATTGTGCACGGGTCAAAGCAGCCTACCCGGTGGCAGCGGAATACCTGGCGGGGCTTGGCGTGGAGATTGAAAAGCCGCTGGAAACATCCCCACTGGAACCCGGTGCGGACGGAATGATGGAATACCGCGCCTGCCAATATGTTGTGCTGGGCAGCTGCGAGGAAAACTACCGCCATACAGTTGGCGGGGTGGAAGTGTGCAAGGCAAGGTTTTACCCTGAAACGGGTGTGAAAGAGGAACATTTTGTGCTGGAACTTTCGCCAATCCGGCTGAAAGGGTGGCAGGAATAGGAGAGCTGGGGCTGCGAACCGCTGAGTTATAAATGGCAGAAAGAACAGGAGGAGCAGGCAATGAATATCACGGTATATCTTGGCGCAAAAGAGGGCAATGACCCGGCGCTGAAACGGGCAGTGCAGGAACTGGGACAATGGATTGGCCAAAGCGGGAACGCGCTGGTGTATGGCGGCTCCAAAACCGGGCTGATGGGCGAAATTGCCAAAAGCGTTCTGGATGCGGGCGGAACCGTGACCGGCGTGGAGACCACCCTGTTTATGCAGGATGACCTGCAATATGACGGTCTGACGGAGTTGATCGTGACGGAAACCATCACCGAGCGCAAGACCGAGATGATCAGGCGGGGCGATGCGTTTATTGCGTTCCCCGGCGGAACGGGTACGCTGGAGGAGATCGCCGAAGTCATGTCCAAGGTATCGCTCAAGCAGCTGGATGCTCCCTGCATTTTGTACAACCTGAATGGCTATTATAACGGTCTGAAAACCCTGCTGGATCATATGATCGAAACCGGGCTTTCGACAAAAGAGCGGCAGGAAGGAATCTGGTTTGTGGAGAACCTGGAGCAGATCAAGCAGATTCTGAAAGCATAAAACCGCCGAAATATCACCGTACGCCGCACAGCACTTGACAATACCGCTGCGGCGGGGTAATATATTGATACCAAATGCAGTGCGGGGGAGTTCCGTGGGCAGACGTTCTTTCCAGAGAGCCGGGGCAGCTGAAAACCGGCAGGGCGTGCCCGGCGGTTTGTCGCCCCCAAGCAGGGCAGGCGAACCGCCGTGTGCGCAGTAATCTGCTTCGTTTCGCCCCCGTTACCGGGCGGTCAAGTGGCTTACCTTTATATAAAACATATATAAAACGGCAGGCAATTTGGGTGGTACCGCGGTACTGAACATGTTTTGGAACATCGTCAGGCCGTCCCATGTTTACAACATCATGGGGCGGCCTGATTTTTTATTTCCGTCCCGCACATCAAGGAGGGCCATCATGGCAAAAGAACTCGCCAAGCAGTATGATCCCAAAGGCACAGAGGATCGAATTTACCAGGAATGGTGCGATAAGGGCTATTTCCACACCCAGATCGACCGCAGCAAAAAGCCGTTCACCATCGTAATGCCGCCGCCGAATGTTACCGGCCAGCTGCACATGGGCCACGCCATGGACGAAACCTGGCAGGATATCCTGACCCGCTACAAGCGCATGCAGGGCTATGCCGCTTTGTGGGTGCCGGGCACCGACCATGCTTCCATTGCCACCGAAGCCAAGGTGGTTGCCGCCATGCGCGAGGAGGGCCTGACCAAAGAAATGTTGGGCCGCGATGGCTTTTTGGAGCGCGCCTGGGCATGGAAAAACACTTATGGCAGCCGCATTGTCAGCCAGCTGAAAAAGCTGGGCTGCTCCTGCGACTGGCAGCGTGAGCGCTTTACCATGGACGAGGGCTGCTCCGACGCCGTGAAAGAAGTGTTTGTGCGCCTGTATGATAAGGGCCTGATCTACCGCGGCAACCGCATGGTGAACTGGTGCCCCCACTGCAACACTTCCATCTCTGACGCCGAAGTGGAATACGAGGAGAAGGACGGCAGTTTCTGGCACCTGCTGTACCCGGTCAAGGAGACCGGTGAGATGCTGGAACTGGCCACCACCCGCCCCGAAACCATGCTGGGCGATACCGCCGTTGCCATCAACGGCGAGGACCCGCGTTATACCCACTTGCACGGCTGCCATGTCATTCTGCCGCTGCTGAACAAAGAGATTCCCATCGTGTGCGATGAGCACGCCGATATGGAAAAAGGCACCGGCGTTGTGAAGATCACCCCCGCCCATGACCCCAACGACTTTGAGGTCGGCAAGCGCCATGACCTGCCCATCATCCGCGTGCTGACCTATGACGGCCACATGACCGGCGCTGATGATAAGGCTGCCGCCGATGCCCTGAAAGCCAGTGGCCATGCTTCCGCCGATGAGCCGGACGTGCTGGACTGCGGCAAGTATGCCGGCATGACCGCCGCCGAAGCCCGCAAGGCCATTGTGGCAGACCTGCAGGAAGCCGGCTACCTGAAAGAGATCGAGCCG
>ERZ825159.2213-NODE-2213-length-16241-cov-3.006549_pt1 | contig 16241 bp, 9 predicted proteins | sample MGYA00519932_ERZ825159 | MGnify/ENA primary metagenome ERZ825159 (study PRJEB31778, sample SAMEA3449191) | human gut metagenome | biome: human gut; feature: human-associated habitat; material: faeces | place: United Kingdom | collected 2010/2012 ...
CAGATACTCCACGACCACCTTACGCAACCACGGGAATTTTGGTAAATCCAATTGCCCTCCCCATAATCCGTCGGTATTGTTTACGAATATCATACCGGATTTATCCTCGAAGAAATGTTGGTAATAGGCGGATACTTGCCAGTTAGGTTGTGTAAAAGCCAATTTGAAATCGTAAGAGCCATAATGATTACCCAGTACGTTGATTTGATCGGAGACTGTTGCGTCGCCACCCCCTTCGCTGCCGCAAATAACCCGGATAAGGTCCTTGATGGATTGAGGCTGCTTTCCGATCTTAGGATTGGTTGAGGTTCCTCCCCATTGTGCCCAATGCTGTACTCCGATTACACCGGATAACGGGAAGTCATTGCGTGTATCCTTAATCTGTACAAATAATGATTTATGATGCCATAAAACGTTATCTACATAAGTCTGCTTATTGTTTGTGAAGTTAGCCAGATAATCCTTGTCGAAAGAACGACCGACGGCAAAGTCTCCTTTGACTTGCATCCAGCCTTTCGTTAAAGGAACGACGGTAAATTCCGGAATGCTGATGTTCACTTCCGGTATCGGGCGGGCATTGGCGGATTGCACGATATCGCCCGAGCTAAGCCAACGATCCCAAAGTGAATTATAGCGTTCCTTGCTTCCTACACTCAATAGCAAGCATTTGTAACCTAACTCGGCATATATTTGTTGGATAAAGAAATTGCGATGACGAGGAACTGCGGCCACTACGTCTAATCCGGCTCCCCAGCGAAAACCTTTGCCAAAAGTTTGATTATGGAATACTCCCGCATTCAAATATCCGTTATTCGCTTCCAAAGGAACAATTCCGTATCGATTGCTAACCATCCAGAAAGGGGTATTGTCGCCACTAGCTACCGATCCGAATATTTCGGCCTTGTAGGTAGTCGCTTCCGGAGTTGTCTCTTCTTCTTGAGCGAAACTAGCCGTTGCCATCCCCAGACAAGTCAGACCTATAAAAATTGATCGCACTGATTTCATGTATATATAAATGTTTTGTCTGGGCGCAAAGGTAAGGATTTATATGTTTGGTGCAACCATTATTGTTTCTTTAACCACTCGAATATAGTTTGATAGGCATCGTTCCGATAGGGCTTTTGAGATAGGATCAGATCGTGGATGCCGTTTGGAATGGTATCTCTCGTGACTTTGTCTCCTAGTTTCTCCCCGTATTTTTGAATGTCTTGAACATCCAAGACGATGTCGGAGGTCATGTATTCCTCATGCCATGTCTCTGTTTCCGGAAAAGATTTGTTGGAAGACATCACTAGTATCGGACAATCCAGTTTTAACCCTTTTTGTACCGTCTGTTGCGCTTCTTGTATGGCTTTGATCCATCCGGCTTTTTTCGGATGCCCGAATATCATTTTCCAGTTCGTATCAAATTCCCATTCTCCTTTATACTGCTTAAGCAGGCTATAAGCGTAATTCGGATCACCCAAACCTTGTACGGTAAGATTCGGAAATAGCCTCCCGACAAACGCAACGGTTGGCAGTACGACTTTCTCCATTAACCATCCGAAATTCCAATCTAGAAAAGGGCTGTTCAGAATAAGCCCGTCTACCGGTAACTCTCCTTTTTTACTATTCAAATAATAAGGTGTGATCAATCCGCCTGTAGAATGCGCCATTAATAATATCCGCTCGTTGCCTTCAGACCGGATGGTGGCCAAAGCGGTATCGATATCAGCGAAATACTCTTTTAGGCTCTTGCAAAAGAACGGGTTTTGATTGGGTAATATCGAACGTCCGTATTTCCGCAAGTCCATCGCATAGAAATTATATCCGTGAGCGTTTACGCTATCCCCTAATTGTTTCTGGAAAAAATAGTCATTATAGCCATGGATATACAGCACGGCCTGTTTTACGCTATCCAGTTGAGGTTTCTTGACCAGTGTGCAAACTACCTTCCCCTCATAATCATCCGGCATCTGGAAGGTACGGCGTAAATAACCATCTCCCAATACATCGGGTACGTATTGGGCATATACCTCGCATAAAATGAAACAGAGGAATATAATAAGATTTATTTTTCGAGACATAAATATATTGTTTCTATTTTATAACTGTATTTGCAAAGATAGGGTTTATCAATCAATGGTAATTAACCAAGATCATAAAATAAAAAATGACAGATAAGCATGAAAAACGATAGGATAAACGTGAATATTGCAACTTATACGTAAAAAGCACTATTTATGGTAAGCCGTTAATTTTTTATCTTAACAATAAATATTTTACTTTGTTGGAAAATGGAAGCGTGTATGGAACCGGAAATAACAGTAATAATCATAGATGATGACCTTGGATCGATCCAGAAATTGCAAAACGATCTATTGGCCTTCTCGGAGGTAAGGATATTAGATACAGCGACAACGGCGGAATTAGGCAAGAGGCATATCCTTAAGTATCAACCGGATTTGGTGTTTTTGGATGTGGAACTTCCGGACATGTCTGGCTTTGATTTGCTGGATGATATACGGGATGATATTCTTCCGAACTTGAGAGTCGTTTTCTATACGGTATACGATAAATATATATTGGATGCCCTACGTGCCTCTGCGTTTGATTATTTGTTAAAACCTTATTTAATTGATGAGTTAGCGGCACTCATCGAACGTTTTCATACGACAGAACCTGCGGATGTTGCCTGCATGGAGAGATCCTTGCGGAAAATATTGAATCGGGATAGTCGATTTGCGATCCAAACCGTTTCGGGTCTTTTGCTAGTCCGTTGTGAGGAGATATTCCTGTTTCAGTTCTTGGGAGATCAGCGTTGCTGGCAGATTGTCTTGACTTCCCGTACTACTCATAAACTAAAAATGGGCACGACAGCGAAAGATTTGTTGTCTATCAATAATACGTTTGTTCAAATAAGCCAAGATTGCATTGTGAACTTGACTTATTTGATGTTCATCGAGAATAAGACCTTACGATGCGAGTTCTATCCCCCCTTCCAAGAGGAGGAGAGGATCGCCTCGCATCGCTATTTTAAACAACTGAGAGAACGGCTGGATATTATTTGATGGTTCCTCTTCTTTTCTCCCTAATTTTATCTGTTTTGCAGGGTGTAATAGGCTTCTGAAGTGAATAACTAACGGCTTGGGAAGTGAATAACTAATCACTTGAGAAGCCTTTTGCAAGCGATTAAGTATGTTGTCTAAATAATTCATTTTCACCGCATAAGGAATTTACATTTCAAGTCGTAAATTATTTACTTCAGTAACGGATAGTGCCTACTAAGATTTGCTTATTTTCTGACATTTACATACAAGAGAGTCAATATATTCTAGCCATCCAATCCGCGAAAAAGTAGTCATATACCCTATAAAAGCCATCTTCCTGTGTTATCAAATCATTTTTCAACAGAGGTTTGACCGCAGATTGTACAGAACTGGCTGAGGGTAGCTTGTATTTTTTGATAAATGCTGATGACGTGAGACCTTCTGCTCTGCCCTCTTTGGCGATAGCTTGTAAAACAAGTTTTTGTTTGGGAGCAAGATTGGCAAGTAGATCCTTGTAACTACTTTCTTGTGTTAGAATCACATTCTTGCGGGCTATTTCTATCTTATCCATACTACAACGCTCACCCTCTTCGGTCAATGCGAAAAGTTCGTTCATTATCATTTGCACAAACCAAGTATAGCCATCGAACATCCGATAAACTTCTTCTATTACGGATTTGTCGATAAGCTTTCCCCTTTGCTCAAAAAGCCGGTTGGCGAACTCCACATAGATATGAATGGGTATTGGCTTAAGTCCTATACTAATAGCGCTTTGATAAAAAGGCTTGGAAGAGGAATTAAACATATTACTCATCAAATGGCGTTTACTGCCGGAGAAGATAAACATAGTCTGCTTGCATTGTTGAATCTTGGTTCGCAACAACGCTTCTACATTTTTCTCCTCATAGCCGCCAATTTGTTGGAACTCATCGATCGCCACGATACATGGTTTATCTGCGGTCTCTAGATAAGCGAAGATCTCATCAAGTGTTGTTTGTGGTGCTTGAATGTCTCCTAGCCCAATATCAAAACAAGGTTCTCCGGTTACCATATCCAGTTTAAAACCCGCACGCAATGAGGTTATGATTTGAAAGAACCGTTCCGTCCAAACCGTTTTCTTTGGCTTCAATTCGTCATAGATGGCTTTTCCTAATAGATATACGAACTCTGTTAATGAAGTAGTGGCATAAATATCCACAAAGAACGCATGATAATTTTTTTCTATCGATTCTTGATGAAAAAGATGTTGGATCAATCCGGTCTTACCCAAACGGCGTGGAGAAATCAATGCGACATTACGTCCGTTCTCAATCTGTTTAATCAAGAAGCTTGTCTCTCCCTCACGGTCACAAAAATATTTGTCTGATACATATCTACCCACGACAAAAGGATTCATCATTGCGATTGTCTCCATAATATAAATGCATTTTATTGCAAATATAATAATTATATCCATAATAAAGAAAGGAAACGGTATGTTTCACTTGCACGTGTGGGAGTCCGTATTAAATAATTTGATATAGAGTGATTTAATTCGATTATTTATATATCTTCGCATTGTAGAAACCGCCGTTTCGGAAACAGCGGTTTCGGAACTGTGTATTATTGCCATGCGTAAAGATTAATCTTTAGTATAGAAAGAATGGAAAAACAATCATTTATCGCTCTAGTAAAGCGTTATTATCCTTGGATCTGCAGTATGGAGAAGGCTGCTTTTCGTATACATGATGATGTGAATCAGAAATATGATCATGTGTTGCCTTATGGATTTCATCTGAAAATGACGGTATCGTATGTCTCTCGCTACGGATATCTGGTAGCTGAGACCGAGGCGGATATACTGATTTTGTATGCCTCTGCTTTTCTGCATGATACGATAGAAGATGCACGGATGACCTATAATGATGTCGTGAAATTCCTGAAAGAGTTCAAGGGGGGAGGCTTTGTCTTGCCGGAAGGCGTGAGACAGCACTTGGAAGACCAAGTTCCGGAAATCGTATACGCCTTAACGAATGAAAAAGGACGAAACCGGGGAGAACGGGCGAATGACCTGTATTATCAAGGAATACGGCAGACTAAATTCGCTTCTTTTATAAAAATGTGTGATCGGCTGGCGAATATCCAATATACGATGATGTTTGTTTTTGCGAACCGGATGTTGGATGTTTACCGTAAAGAGTATCCGGAATTTATCCGATCGATCAGTGAAGGTGCGGTTACACAGGTGCCGGATGCCATGAAGGAGGAAGCGGAACGTCTGTTAAATAGCGAATCGTATATTATATAGTCTTCTCGAATGTCTTTTTTTCAGAAATCCATACGGAGCGATGAAGATCTGCTCACCTCATTGAGGCAGGGGAGCGAGGATGCGTTTACTGTTATTTATGAGCGGTATCATAAATTATTGTATGTGTTGGCCTATAAATATTTGAAAAGTACATATTCTTCGGAAGATGCCGTACAGCAAGTTTTTCTGAAATTGTGGGAGGCACGTTCCCTACTGATGGTGATCGTGAATTTAAGGAACTATCTCTATACAATGCTAAAGAATCACGTATTAAATGAGATCCGGAATAATAATAGCGCCGTAGAGAAAAATTATGAGATCGTACAATCAGCGCCGGAATATGAGGATGAACTGCTTATAAAGATAGAGGAACAAGATATGATGTCTCATTTTTACCAAGCGATCGATCACTTGCCGGAGCAGAAACGCCAAGTCTGTCTGTATAAGCTGAAAGGGAATCTTTCTAATCAAGAAATCGCCGATAAGATGAATATCTCGGTCCCCACGGTAAAAACACATTATGCGCAAGCGATAAAAATACTGCGGGCACATTTCGAGAGACTATTTTTATTTCTTTTATATTTGTGGAACTCATCCTATTGATGGCTTTGCGTGTCAATTGATAAAAGAAAATGAATATGAAAATACCCGATCTATCGATCATAGAGAAAACGCTAAATAATGAGGCTACTTCCGAGGAGTCTTGTGAGGTTGTTCGTTGGTTTAAGACCCCGGAAGGACAGGCATGGCTTGCTGAGCGTATCGATCAGGATGAGAAAACGATTCATATGGGGGAGGAAGAGGCATGGATCGACCATCCGATACCCTCAGCCGTAATGTATCAGAATATTATGCGGCAACTCCGCCGACAAAAAATACGCCGTTTTATAGCGTATGCGGCTGCGGTCTTTATACCGATTGCTTTAATTATAGGACTTTTCATACGCATAAACTCACAAGTGGATTTGTTGGCGGATGGTGGGTATGACGAGGTGTACGTACCTAATGGGGAACGCATGCAGCTGCTTTTTCAAGATGGAAGTAAGGTCCATTTGAATTCGGGAAGCCGTATTCGTTATCCGAAAAAATTCGGTCTCTCCGAACGTAAGGTTTATTTGGAAGGAGAGGCTTGGTTCGAGGTCGCCAAGAACAAGAATCGGCCTTTTATCGTGGATCTTTCTTATATGGATATAAAAGTGTTGGGTACTACCTTTGATGTGAAAGCCTATCCGGAGGAAGAAGCTATATTCGTCGCTTTAGAGACAGGATCTATCGAGTTGAAATCAAGATCCTTCAAATCTTATCAATTACGCCCGGGAGAAAAAGCGATTTATAACAAGGCTTCCGGACGTTGTGAGGTACTCCGTTCCCACGATGTCAAGATGTATTCGGCATGGAGACGTAATGTGCTCGTATTTAAGAGCGCCCCTTTATCGGACGTAATGAAAACATTGGCTCGAACTTATGATATATCCTTTGACGTGAAGGATTCTGCCGCTTTGCGATATACGTATACGATAACGACCGATAGCGTCAATTTGACCACGGTATTAAAAGAATTGGAAAAAATCACGCCTGTACTATTCGAGGAAAAAGGGGGCAAGATAGAAGTCCGGATGAAAAAATAAAAAAATTAGCTATAACGACTCATCCTTTTAGATTTGTCGTGTGTCTATTTGATAGGAGAGCAGGAAACAGAGTGTTAACCTTAAAATAGATATGCGTATGGATTCCTCATAAATAGATAACATAAGAACAGCCGAAAAGCTCCTACCCTTTTCGGCTGCCGGTCGTATTAAAAATAAATTTCTAATACCAACTATTAAAATCAATACAAATATATGAAAGAAAAGCAAGAAAGCCCTCGGCGTAGGTGCCTTTTAATATTAATTGAGAAAATACCGAATGCCATGAAGTTAACCTTTCTATTTTTAGTCATATCCTTGCTGAGTTTCACGGCTACCGCCTCGGCTCAGCGGGTTTCTATTGTGCTGGACAATGCGAAAGTGGAGAAAGTTTTAGCTACCATCACCCACCAAACCGGGTTGAGTGTTGCGTATAGCAAACAAATCGTAGATTTGAATCGGAGAGTGAGCGTTAATTTTACGAATGCAGAATTGACAAATGTATTGGATAAAATAACGGAGGGCACGTCATTAAGTTATGAAGTTAAAAATGGAAAGATCTACTTATTTGAAAAACCTCTAGCGAATGCGGTCACCCAGCAAGCCAAAAAAATAACGGGTGTTGTTGTCGATTCAAAAGGGGAACCTATCATTGGAGCGAATGTTGTGGAGAAAGGTACTACAAATGGTACGATAACAGACTTTGATGGTAAATTTATTTTGGAGGTATCGGATAACGCGACACTTCAATTTTCTTATATCGGCTTTATGCCAACAACTGTCGCTATTGCGGGACAGACTTCATTGAATGTACGTTTAAGGGAGGATACACAGGCTTTGGATGAGGTCGTAGTTGTAGGTTATGGAACCCAGAAGAAAGTAAATTTGACAGGTTCTGTTTCTTCCGTGAAGTTTGATGAGGAATTGGCGAACCGTCCGATCACTGATGCTTCTCAAGCACTTTCCGGAAAGGTTTCCGGCGTGTGGATCAGCCAGAATTCGGGTAAGCCGGGAGATGATGGAGCGCAATTGAGAATTCGTGGCTGGGGCACATTGAATAATTCGGACCCGTTGGTGATTATTGACGGAGTAGAAGGGGTATTCAGCCAAGTAAATCCGAGTGACATCGAAAGTATCACAGTCTTGAAGGATGCGGCTAGTGCGGCTATTTACGGATCAAAGGCCGCTAACGGTGTCGTTTTGGTTACGACGAAGATGGGAAAGAATAATGAGAAAACCCAAGTAGAGTTGAACTCTTACGTCGGAATGCAGCAGATCGGACGTCATTTTGATTTAGTGACGAATAGCGCCGAGCATATGACTATGGCGAATCAAGCTTTGGTGAATGGGGGAGAGAACCCTCTTTTCTCGGAAACATTGATCTCTAATTTCGCTAATGGAACAGATCCTTATAAATACCCGAATACGGATTGGTATGACTCTCTTTATCGGAATGCTTTAATAACAGGGCATAATTTATCCATTCGCGGTGGATCGGAGAAACTATCTTCCTTCTTGTCTTTGAACTATTTGAGTCAGGAAGGTATTTTGATGAACTCTAAGGCGGAGCGGTTCGGTATCCGGGCAAATGTGGAGTATAAAGTGAATTCATGGTTGAGAGTTGGCGCTCGTTTGAATTATACTCGTAGGAATTCCCAAGAGCCTTTTGATTTGTTCCGTGTATTCGAACAGCAACAAGGTGCGGCTCCTTTCATCGCTCCATATACCCGGGATGGCCGTTTCGGTTCGGTAGAAGCGATTAAGGATGATGGTACTTTATTGTATACGACTTATCAGCCGGTTATAGACGCTTCGAACGGGGCGACTAAAACATCCAAGGATTATATGGCTGTAAATGCTTTCGCTACCGTAGATTTTACGAAAGACTTGAACTTACAAGTAACATGGGCCTCTAATGGCAATTGGAAAATGGTTGATAAATATAATGAGACCCTTTATGGATATACGGATTCTGGCATAGAGACGATACCGAAAAATTACAATCGTGATGGTATTGTGTTGAGTAGAGAGCAAGTATCGACCATGCGTAATAATTTCCAAGCGACATTAAACTATAGCAAGCGATTTGCGGATAAGCATTATGTTGCCGCTATCCTTGGTACCCAATTGGAGAATTACAGTATAAAGAACGTATTTGCCCGAAGAACCAACCCACCCAAAGAAGGATTAACCCAAGTGGACGCGGGAACGGAAGGTATCAAGGGAGAGGGAAATTTTGAAGGTCTACGCATGGCATCTTATTTTGGTCGATTGAATTATGCCTTTGCGGATAAATATTTATTTGAGATGAATCTCCGTGCCGATGCCTCCTCTCGTTTTAAACGGGGAAATCGCTGGGGTGTTTTTCCGGGCTTCTCTGCAGGATGGCGTTTGAGTGAAGAGGCGTTTATTAAGAACCTGAATCTGTTTTCTAATTTGAAACTACGTGCGTCGTGGGGACAATTAGGCAATCAAACCATTGAAGGATATTGGCCTTATTTAACAGTGATCTCCCAAAATTATGACTTGAGTTATAATTATGGAGGCTCATTGGCTCCGGGTGCTGCCGTAACCGCTTTGGTGGATGAGGATATTACTTGGGAAACTACCTCTTCCTTGGATATTGGCGTGGATTTGGGCTTCTTAGGTAATAAGTTGAATATAGAAGCTGATTACTTCAATAAAAAGACAACCGATATTATCGTTCAATTGCCAATACCAAACGTATTAGGGGATAAGACCGCGCCGTTTGAGAATGTGGGCGAAATGAAAAATAATGGTTTTGAGTTAGTCGTGAATTATGATAATCTTGAGACGAGCAGAGATCGCCTTGGATTTAACGTAGGACTAAACTTTACGTATATCGATAATAAAGTAACGAAATTTCAAGGTGGAAACTCTCCGGACCAGCTTTATTTGATTCGTGAGGGATATCCGTATAAGGCTTTGTATGGCTATAAAGCGGTTGGCATCTATCAATCGGACGAAGAAGCCGCTCAACATATGCATAGCAATGGGCTTAAGCCGGAAATGGGAAATCTGAAATACGAGGATGTTAATAATGATGGAAAATTAGACTATCAAGATAAACAAGTACTTGGTAATACGATTCCTAAAATTACGTATGGACTTACTGCCGGCTTACGCTATAAAGGGTTTGACTTAAATATCTTATTCCAAGGTTTGGGACAGGCGAATGCGTTTACGAAGAGCGGCATGACCCGTATGCAATACGAATGGCTGACTATTTCTGATAAATGGCGGGATGCGTGGAGCCCAGAGAATCCGGACTCAAATATACCGATGCTTCGGTTTGACTCTTCATGGGACACGTATGACTCCTCATTTTGGGTACATCGTATCGATTTCTTGAAATTGAAGAACTTACAATTAGGTTATGCGTTCCCTGAATGGATTATCTCAAAGCTAAAAATGCAACGGTTGTATGTATATGCGAATGCCCAGAACCTGTTTACGATTATGTGGAAAAAAGGGTATGAAGGATATGATCCGGAAAGAAATACGTTTGATTCGGGTACCAATTATTACCCGACTCCGAGAATATTTACATTTGGTATAAATCTTAATTTCTAAAAGTATGAAACAGTTATTAGCATATTGCTTATCAATTATACTATGTGTCTCTTTCACGGGATGTATGGAGAATTATTTGGATTTGTATCCTGAGGATAAGATTACTTCGGCGAGTTTCCCGGAAAATGAATCGGATATCAAACTCCTTTTAAATGGTGTCTATGCTCAATTGAGGGAAAAAGAGGTTTATAATCAAGGCTTGTTTGGCTTTGGCATAACGGATGGAGCTACCCCTAACGCATTTAACTGGGGAACGGATGAGGTTTTTAATAAGTTGGGTGCCGGGCGATTGAGCTCTAGTGACGGAGGAGTCGTAACGTATCGTTGGAAAAGATGTTATGAGATAATCTCCCGGGCAAACTATTTGTTGGCCTGTATGGATTTAGTGGATTTATCGGAAGAAGCGAAAGCCAAATATTCAGGTGAGACTCATTTTCTACGGGGACTGGCTTATTCTGTGCTAGCGGAAACCTATGGTGGGGTACCTATTATATTGACGAACATTTCCACGGAAGAAGCTCGTAGCTTGAAGCGGGCGAGGTTGGAGGAGACTTGGCAACAGGCGTGGGATGATTATGAGGTTGCGATCACCAATTTGGGAGTGGATGCTCCTGAGCCGGGGCGTGCTACCAAGGGGGCGGCTTTAGGTATGAAAATGCGAGCCTACTTATACCAAGGTAAATACAAGGAGGTTCTGTCTTGTGTCGAGCAAATTGATGCGTTGAAAAAATATGGTCTATTCCATAGTTATGAGGGTTTGTTTGATCCGGCTAATGAGAACAATAAGGAAGTATTGTTTGATATCCAATATATTGAAGGCGAGAATTCGCAAGGTTCCTATATTGACCAGTATTGCGGAACGGGTACCGGAAGTTGGACCCGTGGAAGCCGTTATGTCCCTACGGATGATTTGGTTGCGGCTTATGAGACGATCGATGGCTCTCCTGTAGATCCCGAGAATCCTTATGAGAACCGGGATCCTCGTTTAGGTTTCACGGCTGTACTTCCGGGTTCTTATTTCTTGGGCTATCGTTTCCCTAATTACCTGTATCCGGGAGGTGCGTTTAATCATGCCGGTAATCGGTTGAAACATTTAAGTACCCGTAAATATCGGATTCAGGATGAGTCAAAGCTTCCTCCTTCCGGGCAGTCTTATATCAATGATATCATACTGAGATATGCGGATGTCTTATTGTCAAAAGCGGAGGCGATTATTGAGACGAATGGAAATGTAGCGGATGCGATCGCTATCCTCAACCGGATCCGTACGGAAAGGGATGACGTTAAGATCTCTTTGCTGCCGACATCTATGAGCCGTGAGGAGGCTCGTGAGAAAGTGAGACATGAGAGACGGATTGAGTTAGCATTAGAAGGACGTTATTGGTCAGATGTAAAACGTTGGAAAATCGGTAAGGAACTTTACCCTATGATTATTAAGGATCATGAGGGTAGCGTGATCGAGACGAAGTTCCCAAATGGCTATTTGGAATATTACGATTTATTACCGATTCCTGATAGCGAGCGTTCTTTGAATCCGAATTTGGATCAGAATCCGGGTTGGTAATGTGCAACTAAAAGAAAAATGAAATGAAACTTATATCTAACATAATATCGGTATTAGCCTTTTCAGGAGCGGCCGTGGCTACTCAAGCGGCGGAAAGGCCAAATGTGATCATCGTATTTATCGATGATTTCGGATATGGGGATTTAGGTTGTTACGGGAGTACGAAGCATCGTACTCCCCATATCGACCAGATGGCTAAAGAGGGAATACGACTGACCGATTTTTATGTGGGTTCGAGCGTGAGCACACCTTCCAGATCGGCTTTATTGACAGGGTGTTATCCAAGGCGAGTCTCCATGCATGTAAATGCGGACCCTACACCTTTGATGTCCAAAGGGAGGCAAGTGCTATTTCCAGCTTCGCATAAAGGCTTGAATCCCGGTGAGATAACGATCGCCGAGTTGATGAAGGAGCAGGGATATGCGACGGCTTGTATCGGGAAATGGCATCTAGGGGATCAATTGCCATTTCTTCCTACCCGGCAGGGTTTCGACTACTATTATGGTATTCCTTATAGTAACGATATGGATCGTACGTATTGTCCGTTACCCTTGATGGAACAGGAGGAGGTAATAGTGGCTCCTGTCGGTCATGATTCCTTGACGATTCGTTATACCAATAAGACTGTGGAGTTTATAAAGTCTCATAAGGAATCACCGTTCTTTATTTATTTGTGCCATAATATGACTCATAATCCGTTAGCGGCTTCTCCCGCTTTCAAGGGAAAGTCTCAGAACGGACTCTATGGAGATGCGACCGAGGAATTGGATTGGTCGATGGGAGTCTTGCTTGAGACTTTAAAGGAGGAAGGATTGGATCAAAATACCTTGATTATCTTTACTTCCGATAATGGTGCGGATGAACACTTCGGTGGTACGAACCGTCCGTTGAGAGGCCAAAAGGGTACGACGTATGAAGGTGGATTCAGGGTGCCTTGTATAATGAGATGGCCCGCTAAAATACCGGCGGGACAGGAGACTGATAATCTGGTGACTTCGATGGATTTCTTACCGACATTGGCGCATTATTGCGGTTATGCGGTTCCTTCCGACCGGGTGATAGATGGGCATAATGTGTCTGGAATCTTGGAGGGAGAATCGATGGCATCGCCCACGGAGACTTTCTATTATTACCAGAAACAACAATTACAGGCGGTACGTTGGGAAAACTGGAAGTATCATTTACCTTTGAAGGAACGTATCAAAGGCCCTCACTTCCCGGATACGGAAGTCGGTGAAGCTCGTTTATATAATTTGGCGAATGATTTGTCGGAAACAACCAATGTCATCGATAAACATCCCGAAGTAGTAACGAAGATGAATCAATGGATCGAACAGGTTCGTAGTGATATGGGAGATTGGGGATGTGAAGGCCGGAACCAGCGTCCTGCCGGTATCATAGATGAACCTTTTCCCCGTTTACTTAAATAAAAAGATACGTATATGAAAACACTGAAATCATTGTCTGTTTTAACAGCGGCGGTATTATCGAACAGCTTGAGCTTGAACGCTGCCTCGGATGCGGCCAATAAGCCTAATTTTGTAATCATATTCTGTGACGATATGGGATATGGGGATTTGAGTTGCTATGGGAATCCCACGATCCGCACACCGAATATAGACCGTATGGCTTGTGAAGGAATGAAGCTGACCCAGTTTTATGTGGGGGCCGGAGGTTCTACGCCAAGTCGGGCCGCGTTAATGACCGGACGTTTGCCGGTTCGAAATGGATTATATGGAGATCGGGTAGCCGTACTTTTCCCTAACTCAAAGGCTGGGTTAGGACAAGATGAGGTCACGATCGCCAAGGTTTTACAACAAAGTGGGTATGCGACCGGCTGTGTAGGCAAATGGCATTTAGGAGCGTTCTCTCCCTATTTACCGACGGATCATGGTTTTGATACCTATTTCGGCATACCTTATTCCAATGATATGAGCCCCGTTCAGAATAAAGGCGCGCATGCCCGGAATTTTCCACCGACTCCATTGATAGTGGATGGTAAGCAAATCGAATCGGAACCGGATCAGGGAGAATTAACCCGTCGCTATACGGAGAAAGCGGTATCGTTCATCAAGAATCATTCAAAGGAGCCTTTCTTCCTTTATTTCGCTCATACCTTCCCGCATATCCCATTGTACACGAATGCCCGTTTCGAGGGAACGAGCAAACGAGGCCTGTACGGAGATGTGGTTGAGGAAATAGACTGGAGCGTTGGTGAAGTGTTGAAGGCTCTGCGTGAAAATGGCTTGGACGAGAATACGTTTGTTATTTTTACCAGCGATAACGGCCCTTGGCTGACGGAGCATGAGAATGGCGGTTCCGCAGGTCCGTTGAAGGATGGCAAGGGTACTTGGTGGGAAGGTGGCTTCCGGGTTCCGGCCATTTGTTGGATGCCGGGAAAAATCAATCCGGCGATCAACGATGAGATTATGACCTCGATGGATTTATATCCGACTTTCCTCTCGATGGCGGGTATCGAGCAACCGAAAGATCTTGTATTGGATGGCGTGAATCAAACCGGATTATTGTTTGAGGAAAAGCATTCCGCCCGTGATGAGGTTTATTATTGGTGGGGCAGTGAGTTGATGGCGATCCGTAAAGGGGAGTGGAAGTATTATTTTAAGACGATCAAGGACCAATATCTGCGAACCTGTAAGATCGAGACTCCGGCAGAACCCTTGTTGTATAACGTGGAGACAGATATCTCAGAGCGATTCAATCTGGCGGATAAGCATCCGGAGATCGTGAAATTACTGATCGAGGCCGGTGAGAAACATAAGAAAGGAATGAAGATCAAGCCTTCCGTATGTGATATGATGTAATGGGACATTTAAAAACACTAGATTAGATGAATAAATATATACTAACAGCGGCTTGCGGATTGGCTTTTTCCGCAGCTTCCGCACAAACAAAGGCTTTGCCGGATAGCCCGAATATCCTGCTGATTTTGGTGGATGATTTGGGATATGGCGATTTGTCCTGTCAAGGAGCCGCCAAGGACATTCAAACTCCACATATCGATAAATTATTAAATGAAGGAGTTCGTTTCACGAATTTCCATGCGAACTGTCCGGTCTCCTCTCCTAGTAGAGCCTCGTTATTAACCGGTCGTTATCCGGATATGGTAGGTGTACCGGGAGTTATTCGTACGCATAAAGAGGATAGCTGGGGGTATCTGTCGGAGGATGCCGTATTATTACCCCAGATGTTGAAGAAAAGAGGCTATCATAATGCGATGGTTGGAAAATGGAATCTAGGATTGGAGTCTCCGAATACCCCTACGGAAAGGGGTTTCGATTTCTACCGGGGATTTTTAGGGGATATGATGGATGATTATTATACCCATCGTCGTTTTGGAAATAATTATATGCGTGAGAACTTGAAAGAGATCGATCCACAAGGACATGCTACAGAGATTTTCTCTGATTGGGCGATCCGTTACCTGTCGGATATGAAGCAAAAGCAAGAGCCTTTCTTCTTGTATCTAGCTTATAATGCCCCACATACCCCGATACAACCTCCTCAGGAATGGCTGGAAAAGGTGAAAAAGCGTGAACCGTCACTTCCGGAGAAGCGTGCTAAGATTGTCGCCTTGATTGAGCATTTGGATTACAACGTCGGACGTGTGTATGAGGCATTGAAGAAAAATGGCCAGTTGGAGAATACGATCATTATATTTACCTCTGATAATGGAGGGCAGGACGATGCGGGTGCGAATAACGGCCCGTTCAGAGGCGCGAAGCAGGATATGTATGAGGGAGGGATCCGGGTAGCCGGAGGTATTTATTGGAAGAACCAGATCCGTCCGGCGGTACGTGATAATTTCGTCATGCTTTCGGATATGTTCCCGACCTTATGCGATCTGACAGCCGTGCCTGTATCACATGAGATCGACGGTATCAGTATCTTGCCTCTTTTACGGGGTGAGGAACAAGATACCGGAGATCGAATGGTGCATTGGGTGCGAAGGGAAGGTAATTCCCGATATGGAGGTCAGGCATATTACGCATCTCAATACCGGGATTTCAAGATTTTACAAAATACTCCTTGGGAGCCTATCCAATTCTTTAATATAAAGGAAGATCCGAAGGAACAAAGTCCGATCGGGGAACGATCTTCAGATACGTATAAAAACTTGTTCA
>ERZ825159.2252-NODE-2252-length-15995-cov-3.770389_pt1 | contig 15995 bp, 10 predicted proteins | sample MGYA00519932_ERZ825159 | MGnify/ENA primary metagenome ERZ825159 (study PRJEB31778, sample SAMEA3449191) | human gut metagenome | biome: human gut; feature: human-associated habitat; material: faeces | place: United Kingdom | collected 2010/2012 ...
CAGTGCCACAAAGGCGCCGTCGGGAATCGGTCCGTATTCCGCTTCATAGCCCTTGATGTCATCCACCGTTACGGCATAATGCACATCCTTCGCAACCTTGGCAGTAATATCAATCACGCACAAGGGGAACAGCATCTGCTGTGCGCCGAATGCTTCGGATAAAGGCATGTCCTTAACAAAATGACCGGGAAAGTCAATATGGGTGCCGTATTGGCCGGGAAATTTGAAGGTCTGAATCAGGCATTCCAGCATCGGGTTGCCCCAATCGAAAACCGTCTTACTAACCTCCACCGAGCCTGCGGGAATACCGCTCCACACCGGGCTGTCATTGTTCATGGAGTGGGAAAGCTCCACCCATTCATAAGCATCTGATTTCATTTCTGCTAACATATTCCATAATTTGTACATAAGAAAACCCCCTCAATAAAAAATATTGATCCTCACTATTATCATAGTACATTGATAGGATTTTGTAAAGCAGATATTTTAACAACGGAATTTTTGTACAAATACAAAAGACCCGCCACCGCTAAACAGCGGCAGCGAGTCCTTTTATACATAATAATTATATCTTAATTAATCTCTCAGCTTAGCCTTATATGCTTCGGCAACCTCAGCAATTACCTTCTTCATAGAAGCATCAACCTCAGCGTCGGTCAGAGTGCGGTCTGCAGCCTGATAGGTCAGGTTAAAGGCCATGGATTTGCAGCCTGCGGCAACCTGCTTGCCGGTGTAGATATCGAATACACGCACACCCTGCAGCAGCTCGCCTGCATGCGCACGGATAACCTGCTCCAGCTCGGCATTGGTTACCTCTGCCGGAACAACAACGGCAATATCACGGCTCATGCTCGGGAACTTGGGCAGATGCTTGTATTGCGGTACAGCGGTTGCGCTTGCTACCAACGGCTCTACGGCCATTTCCAGCACATAGGTAACCTGATCCAGCTCAAAGTTTTCCTGAACTACCGGGTGCACCTCGCCGAAGGAGCCGATAACCTCGCCATTGACAACGATGTCACAGCTCTTGCCCGGATGCAGGTACGGCTGTTGGCTGCGAGTCATGGTGTAATCGCTCACCTGCATTGCTTCCAGCAGTCCTTCAACGATGCCCTTCATATCATAGAAGTCAACGTTGCCCTTATCATCGCACCAGTTGAGTGCTTTGCGGCTGCCGCTCAGTACTGCGGTCAGCAGCTGACGCTCTGCGGGATCCTCGGTCAGCGGCAACGCCTTCGGCAGGAAGATACGACCGATTTCAAACAGGGCAACACTATTGTTGTGGTTACGCAGGTTGAAGGAGGCAGTCTGCAGTGCGCTCGGAACCATGGTGGTGCGCATTACGGAGAAAGCGTCGGTAATCGGGTTCAGCAGCTCGATGCAGCTGCGGCGTGCATCATCTGCCGGCAGCAGCATTTTATCGTAAGCGTTAGCCTTGATGAAGCTGTAGGTCATCATTTCGCTCAGGCCTGCGCCTACCATGTAATCCTGTACATCGTCCTTAACATCGTCCAGCACAGACTGGCTGCCTTGGGTGATGGTCAGCTCCGGCTGATGGCTTTCGATGAAATCATAGCCATGCATACGGGCAATTTCCTCGCTGATGTCGGCATCGCAGTCGATGTCACGGCGCCAGGTGGGAGCGGTAATCAGCAGCTCGCCATCCTTTGCTTCTACGCCGAAGCCCAATTTGCTAAGAATAGCAACCATTTCTTCCTCAGCGATGTTTACGCCGATGCGGCCGTTAATCTTTGCTGCGGTAGTGGTGATTACTGCCGGCTTCAGCTCCTCCGGATAAGCCTCTACGATACCGCTGAATGTTTCGCAGGCACCCATTTCTTCCAACAGGTGAGCAGCACGGTTCAGTGCATCATGGTCGCGGATGGTATCTACGCCACGCTCAAAACGGCCACTGGCTTCACTGCGCAGGCCCAGCGCACGGGAGGTGCGGCGGATAGAAGGACCGTGGAAGGAAGCAGCCTCCAGAATAACGTTCTTGGTTTCGTCGGTAACCTCGGTCAAAAGACCGCCCATAACACCGCCAAGACCGGCAGCCTTTTCGGCATCACCGATGGTAATCATAGCGGATGTCAGCTCACGCTCCTTGCCGTCGAGGGTAACGAGCTTTTCGCCTTCTTCTGCACGGCGCACAATCAGAGTATGGCCTGCAACCTTGTCTGCATCATAAGCATGCATCGGCTGGCCCAGCTCCAGCATAACATAGTTGGTAACGTCAACTACGTTGCTGATGGGGCGCACGCCGCAGGCACGCAGACGGCGCTGCATCCATTCGGGAGAAGGCATGATTTTGATGTCCTTCAGTACACGGGTAGCAAAGCGGGAGCACAGCTCCGGTGCGTCAATTTTTACGTTTACATAATCGCTGGCCTTACCTGCGGCAGCTTCCTTAACGTCCATAGCAGGCATTTTCAGCGGGCAACCGGTGATAGCGCTGATTTCGCGTGCCAGACCGATAATGCTGAAGCAGTCGGCACGGTTGCTGGTCAGGTCGATATCGATAACGGTATCATCCAAGCCTAAAACGGTTTTGATGTCTACGCCAATCGGAGTGTTTTCCGGCAGAATGAAGATGCCGTTTCTTTGCTCCGGCAGCAGCAGCTTGGATTCAATACCCAGCTCATCGGCACTGCACAGCATGCCGAAGGAATCAAGGCCGCGCATTTTAGCTTTTTTCAGCTTCAGGCCCTGCGGGTTGCGCTCGCTCGGAGGCAGTACGCTGCCAACTACGGCAACAGGCACAATGTCATATTGATGTACGTTTTGCGCGCCGGTAAGAATCTGCACCGGTTCGCCGCCTTGGCCGTAATCCAGCATGCAAACCCACAGGTGGTCGCTGTCGGGATGACGGTGAATTTCCATAACCTTACCGGTGATTACACCCTCCAGGCCCTTGCCCAGTTGGGTAACGGTGTCAACCTCCAGGCCGACACGGGTAATTTTATCGCACAGCTCCGCAACGGAGATGTTAATATCTACATATTGTTTTAACCATTCTAAAGATGCAAGCATGATTGATCCTCCTTATTTGAATTGACTGATGAAGCGTTGGTCATTTTCGAAGAACAGGCGCAAATCGTCAATGCCGTATTTCAGCATAGCGATACGTTCAACGCCCAGACCAAAGGCAAAACCGGTCATTTTCTCAGGATCATAACCGCTCATGCGCAATACGTTGGGATGTACAACACCGGCGCCGAGGATTTCCAGCCAGCCGCTGTCCTTGCAGACATGGCAGCCGCCGCCCTTAGCATGGCAAATCGGGCAGGATACGTCAACCTCAACAGAAGGCTCGGTGAAAGGGAAATAGGAAGGACGCAGGCGCACCTTAACATCGTCGCCAAACATTTGCTTACAGAACAGCTCCAGAGTGCCCTTCAAATCTGCCAGGCTGATGTTTTTATCTACAACCAGACCTTCTACCTGATGGAACATCGGGGAATGGGTTGCGTCATAGTCGCAGCGGTAAACGGTACCGGGGCAAATCATGCGAATCGGAGTGTTAGGCTCCTTGCTTTCCAAAGTACGCGCCTGCACGCCGGAGGTTTGGGTGCGCAGCAGATAATTTTCGGTAATATAGAAGGAATCCTGCATATCCAGTGCCGGATGATCAGGCGGCAGATTCAATGCGGTGAAGTTGTGGTATACATCCTCAATTTCCGGACCGTCGCAAACGTCAAAGCCCATACGCATGAAGATTTTTTTAATCTCACGCATGGTCAGGGTTACGGGATGCAGATGACCTGCTTTCGGCTTGCGGCCCGGCAGAGTAATATCAACCTGCTCGTTAGCGAGCTTGTCAGCCAGCGCCTTTTTCTCCAGCACTGCAGTTGCTTCGTTGATTTTGCCTTCCAGCTCAGCCTTGATTTCGTTAACAATCTGGCCGATTTTCGGACGCTCTTCGGCAGGCAGCTTGCCCATGCCGCGCAGGATTTCGGTCATCGGGCCTTTTTTGCCCAGATATTTGACGCGCAGGTCCTTAAGCGCATCAAGAGAAGTTACGGCAGCAAGCTCTTCTAAAGCCTGAGCTTTTAATGCTTCTAATTTTTCTTTCATTGATTTCATCCTTTCTTCATTGGACTGCTCAGAAAGTATCAGATATGCGGAATAACCGCAGCAGATGATGCTTTATCAGCTGTCAGCCAAAAATAAGAAAACGCCCCTGCAAAACTGATAAGTTTACAGGGGCGAAAAACTTTCGCGGTACCACCCAAATTTGTTCCTTCATTTGCAAGCTTTAACGCAGCCTTACGCCCACCCTACGCAGCCATGCGGCCTTCAGGCAGGACACTCCCAAGGGAACTTCGGCATAATTTTGTGTGCGAAGCTTACAGCCGGTGACTTCGCTCTCTTAAACACAGCCTTAAGCCTACTTGCTTGTTCATCGTGTTATCAGGGGTCGATTCAATTTGATGTTTATTATAGCACTTTTTGAGCAAAAGATAAAGAGGGGAAAAATGATTTATTATTTTCTTCTTTCATCCAGCCTATTTGCTTTTCGTCCAAAACCATCATCTATTTGGATGAAACCAGCAAATATAATAACAACCGCCCCTTGAAATTAACTTTTCAGAGGGCGGTTCAGATATAACCCTATTTAACTCTAAAATAGCAAGTGCTTTTCCCCTTGCCTTCTTTTTGCAATTCACCGGAAAGCACCAGCTTACGCAATGCAGCTTCAATAGAGCTGTCGCTAAGCGTAGAACAAAGCTCACGAATATCCTGCTTATTAAAGCGTCCGATTTTATTTTCACTTGCTCTACGTACCATTTCCAGCGCAGAAAGCTTAGGCTCAATGATAGTCATACGTTCTTCAAAGTCTTTATAAGCAGCAAGAATTGTCCCCAAAATATATTTTACAAATGGTATAGCATCTTCCTTACCCTCATGCCAGCCTACTTGCGAATCAGCCAAAGCTTCATAATATAAATCCTTATTCTTAGCAATTTTAGCTTCCAAAGAAATATATTTTCCAACATAAAAACCACTTCTATACAAAAGTAAGGTTGTAAGCAAACGGCTCATTCTTCCATTGCCATCATTAAATGGGTGAATGCATAAAAAATCATGAATAAAAACAGGTATAGCAATAAGTGGCTCTAACTCCAAATTACCTATTACTCTATTATATTCTTCACAGATACGCTCAAGCGCTTCCGGTGTTTCGTAAGGAGCAAGCGGTGTAAATAAAATCTTAGTACTACCATCCGGGTAAGTAGCACTGATGTAATTTTGCACGCTCTTAGTTCTCCCTGCAAATTGGTTATTCATATGGTTGTACAAAATTTTATGAAGCTGTAAAATATAGTTTTTGGAGATGGGGATAACATCGAAATTCTCATGTATTATATTTAATACATCACGATAGCCGGCAATTTCCTGCTCATCACGATTTCTCGGTGTTGTTTTCTCGTTTACAAGCTCACGTATTCTAGTGCTAGTCGTAACAATGCCCTCAATCGCATTAGACGCTTCCGTACTTTGAATTTTTGCTATTTCTACCAGCTTATTAAGCTCTTCCGGCCGTTGCTTTACAAAAAGCTCCTGTTTACCTGCCTCTTTATAAATTGCAGCTATCAAGCTCAAAATTTCTGAATCCCATTTTTGTTCTCTAATTATTGAGTAGTTAAAGCTTCTCATTCCCTTACTCCTCCTTCCATTCTCTTAAATTATACCATAAAATAAGGGAATCACCAATAGGATAAGGGAAAACCCGACCCTATTCATCCAACTCCTTAACCTTTCGTCCAAAATCGCTATATAATTGGACGAAAGCAACAAATATTAGAAGAAACCGCCCCCTGAAATCAGCTTTTCAGAGGGCGATTAATTTTTTTAATATAAATTATTTTACGCAGGAGCAGGCCACAAAATGCTGCGGCTCAACCTCGCGCAATACCGGATTGCCTTTATCACAAACGCCGGCAACCGGGCAGTCGCAGCGCTTCATGAAACGGCAGGCATCCGGCAGGTTGATAGGCGCGGTAATCTCGCCCTTGATAACCTGACGCTTAGGCTTATCCTTGCCCACGATAGGCAGCGGAATTGCCGAAAGCAGTGCCTTGGTATAAGGATGCAGCGGATTTTTGAACAGCAGATTAGCTGGTGCTTTTTCTACCATAGTGCCCATATACATAACCGCAATATCATCCGAGAAATATTTTACTACGGACAAGTCATGGGTAATGAAGATATAGGTCAGGCCCAAATCCTTTTGCAGCTGCTTGAGCAGATTCAGAATCTGCGCCTGAATGGAAACGTCCAGCGCGGAAACTGGCTCGTCGCAAACAATGATTTTTGGGTTCATCGCCAAAGCGCGGGCAATGCCGATACGCTGACGACGGCCGCCGTCCAGCTCATGCGGATAGACATTGGCATAGCGCTCTGCCAAGCCAACGGTACGCATCAGCTCCAGAGTACGTTCTTCAATCGCTTCCCTGCCTTTAATCAGCTTATGCTCGATAATAGGCTCGCTGATAAGCTGCATAACGGTTTCACGCGGGTCCAGAGAGGAGAACGGATCCTGGAATACCATCTGCATCTTTTGGCGCAGCGGGCGCATTTCCCTACGGCTCAGCTTGGTGATATCGTTGCCCTGGAAGATGATTTTGCCGCTGGTGGGCTCAATCAGCTTCAGAATACAACGGCCGGTGGTGGATTTACCACAGCCGGATTCGCCTACGATACCCAGAGTTTTGCCTTCCTCCAGAGTAAAGCTTACACCGTCGACAGCGTGCAGCTGACCTGCAGCGGTATTAAAATATTTGGACAGATTGTCAATAACTAACAGCGGAGCATTACTCATTTTTGGTTCCTCCTTAAAGCAAATCCGGGTCTGGAATAAGCGTGGCAGGCTACAAAATGAGTTTTGCTGCCATCTACGGAATGCAGCTCAGGCACGGAGGCAGAGCATGCTTCGGTAGCATAGGGACAACGCGGAGCGAAGGTGCATCCGGGCGGCAAATCCGCCGGGTCGGGCATCAGGCCTTTGATAGGCTCCAGCATTTCGCCCTGTTCCTTCAGGTTAGGCAGGCTGTTGAACAGGCCCTCGGTGTAGGGATGGCGCATATTGTTGAATACATCGTCAACAGTGCCTTTCTCCACAATACGGCCGGCATACATAACTGCCATATCGTCGCAGACCTCGGCAACGATACCCAGGCTGTGCGTAATCATCAGCATGGACATGTCGCGGTTGTTGATGAGGTCCTTCATCAGCTCCAGTACCTGCGCCTGAATAGTTACATCCAGCGCGGTAGTCGGTTCATCGGCAATCAGCAGCTTGGGGCTGCAGGCCAGCGCGATAGCAATAACTACACGCTGCTTCATACCGCCGGACAGCTCCACCGCGTGTTTATCCAGCACCTCGGGCGGCAGACCCAGTTCCGCAAACCGTGCTTCCGCCAACTCCCGGATCAGCTTCTTGTCTTTCTTGGGGTCATGTGCCCGCACCACGTCCTCAATAAAGCGGATGATTCTCTGGGTTGGGTTCAGGGCGTTCATGGCAGCTTGGGGAATGTAGGCAATTTCCGTGCCGAGGATGCTCTTACGGACATCATCCGGCTTCATGCCGGAGATATTTCTGCCGTCGATGACGATATCGCCGCTCATATAGTGCAGAGGCGGGAAATAGTAGCCCATCATAGAAAGCGCCAGCGTGGATTTTCCGCAGCCGGACTCGCCCGCGATGCCAAGGGACTTGCCTTCCTCGATTTTGAAGGAGACGCCGTCCACGGCGTAAACATCCTCGTGGAAGCGGGTCACATATTTGGTTTTGAGGTTTCTGACCTCCAGCATTACTTTACCCATTGCGTCGTCCTCCTTAGTCTCTCAGGGTGGGATTGAATACCTGGTCGAGACCCGTGTTCATCAGATTCAAAGAGAAAGAGATGAGGGTGATGGTCAGAATCACAGGGAAGTAAGCCCACCAGGAACCGTTGGTATGCGCGGAATACAGCATGGCCCAGTTCATCATCAGACCCAGCGTAGGAACCTCGGTGGTCTTGGGGCCAAGACCCAGCAGTGACAGCTGTGCTTCGCTGAGGATGCCGGAGGAAACCTGAAGAATGAAAGCCATGACGACATAGGAAGCAATGTAGGGCAGGATATCCGTCAGCACGATGCGAACCAGACTGTGTCCGGAGAGCTTGCTCAGGTTGACGTGGTCACGGTTGCGCAGGCTGATGACCTGAGAACGGACGGAACGAGCGGTCCAGGTCCAGCTTGTCAAGCCGATAACCAACGCGACCACCGCCGCGCCGCGCTGTTCCTGACCGATGGAATAGGAAATCAAAATCAGCAGGATGAAGCTGGGGATAACGGTGAAAATGTTGGTGATGAACATAATCAGATCATCCGCAAAGCCGCCTAAGTAACCGGCCAGCAGGCCCAGGGTCAGGCCAATGATTGTGGCAACGGCGCCGGCGATCAGGCCGATTCTGATGGAGGTGCCGCAGGCGGACACCAGCTCTTTAAGGACGTCGCGGCCGAAGTTGTCGGTGCCCAGCGGCAGAGTCTTGACGTTGGCAACGGCACGGATGTTGACATAGTCGGTTTTGCTGATGGAATTCACCTTTTCCAGATCGCCCTCATCATTCTCATCGGCGATAATCCGCACGTCAGCGGAGCGCAGCTCCAGCAGAGCGTTATTCAGGCGCTTGTAATAGTTCCGCTTTGCCATGGTCATGCCGGCAGGCTTGGCGGTAACCTCGTAATTGTCGTTCCACAAATCCACCAACGCGTCCGTGTCGTTAATGTCCAGTCCGGACACGTCGATGCCCATAGCGGTGAACCACTCCACCATGGCAACCCTGTCCTCAGCGGACAGAGCCTTCGCGATTCGGTTATCGTCCGCGTCGGAAAGGCGCAGCGTCTCGGTGTCGGTGCCCACAGCGTCATACAAGGAAACGTAAGTACCGGGAGATGCGAAGGTGCCAACGCCAATCATTTCCAGAGGGTTTCCGGGGTTGAACATGGGATAGATCAGCATGATCAGAAGGATAAACACAAAAATGCCAAAACCAACCACAAATTTGGGGGAATGAAAAATCTGGCGCAGTGTATTCTTCATTTTTAATTCCTCCCTTAGCTGTCAAACTGGGCGGCTTTGACTCTGGGATCGATAAAGCCGTAGATGATGTCCAGCAGGAACGTCACTATCAGAACCATGATGGTGATAATCAGAGTAGTAGCAGAAATCAAGGGATAATCCGCCGCGGTCACGGCGCTGTACATGGTGCTGCCGAGACCGGGATAGGAGAAGATGATCTCAGCGACCAGAGCGCCGCCGATCATGGTGCCGATGGACAGCGCCAGGCCGGTGACCTGGGGCAGCATGGCGTTGCGGAAAACATAACCGACGATCTTGCGATCCTTGATGCCAAGGAACCGGGCATACTTGACATAGTCGGCATTAAGTTCATAGATAGACATGGAGCGCATACCCACGGCCTGACCGCCGATGGAAACCAGGACAATGCTCCAGAAGGGCAGCTGGTAGTGAGAAATCACAGAGGAAATAAACTTCCAGCTGAAATTGGGAATCATATCAAAACCATAGCCGCCGGAAATGGGAGCCCATTTCAGTTTCACGGCGAAGAGAACAAGAAGAATCACTGCCATACCGAAAGCCGGGACGTTGCCCAAAAACAGGAAGGTCGGGAGCAGAACCTTGTCAAAGCCCTTGCGGATGTACGCCGCCAGGGCGCCAAGCAGGTTGCCAAGCAGCCAGCCAACCAGGATCGCGGGCAACTGCAGGCAGATCGTCCACATGATGGCGCTGGAAATAATGTTGCTGACGGATCTGGGATACTGGCTGAAGGAAAGCCCGAAGTCGCCGTGGATGGCGTTCTTGCAGAAAATCAGAAACTGCTCCGCCATAGGCTTATTCGTACCGAACTGTTCTGCATAACGCTCGTAAATTTCCTGCACGGCAGAGGCGTCGGACATACCGTTCGCCATTTTACCGGTGATGGCCGCGACAGGGTCGGCAGGCATCAGCCGGGGCAGAAAGAAATTGAGGAATACTGCAACGACAAAAGTAATAAGAAACCAGATTATTTTTTTTCCAAAATATTTACGGTAGCCTTTCATGCTACTTTTCCCCCTTTAGCATAAAAACGGGAAGGGCCATGCTCCATGAAGGAGCATGGCCGCTTCGAATTAACTATTAGCCGACCAGCTCGAGCTCGTACAGCGCGGCAATACCGTAGCCATCGGTGCAGTCAGCAGGGGGAATGTTCCGGCCGTCATCGCCGGCGGGGAAGTTGGTCCAGACAGACTCGTTGACGCAGTGGAACACGGAAGGACGATACATCAGGGAGAAGCTGGGAACCTCGGTCAGGTAGATCTCGGTCAGCTTGGTGTACAGATCCTTCAGCTCAGCAGTGTCAGTGGTGGTGGGGATCTTCTTGATGAGAGCCTCAGCCTCGTCATTGACGTACTGGCCCCAGTTGCCGGACCAGTTGTTGGCAATACCCACATAGTCCTTGCCCATAAACTGGTTCACACGGCCCCAGGGATTGGAGGGAGTGGAAGCATCGGGAGACCACATGAAGATGGCGTACTCAGTCTGGTCGGGATCGACAAACACGGTCTGATAGATGGAGTACTCGGGATACAGAGTGGTGATCTCAACGCCAATGTTCTTACCGGCAGCGGCAACCACTTCCATGGAGGCCTGCCAGTCAGTCCAGCCGTTGGGGCAAACAGCGTTCAGGGAGATCTTCTCACCGTTCCACTCACGCCATCCGTCGCCGTCGTTGTCCACGATACCGGCTTCGTCCAGCAGAGCCTTGGCGCCTTCGATGTCATTGCCTGTCCACTGCAGATCGGCAACGGCGTCGTGATCGTACAGAGCCTGCTCACCGTCGGTGGGGTTCATCAGGGAGCGGGGAACATCGGAGAAGCTGGGGGACTGATTGGTCATGGCGTTGGCGATGATGGTATCGTAGTCAACAGCCATGGCAATGGCCTTACGAAGGGCGGTATTCTCAGCGATAACGGGGAGGTTCATGTTGTACCATGCGGTAGGCATGGTCAGGCAGACACCATAGGGAGCTTCGTCATAGAAGGTGGAGATGGGCAGGCCATCTTCCAGCCACAGATTCTGAATGTTGCCGATGAACTGCTGGCAAACGTCAACCTCGCCAGCCTTCAGAGCGACTTCACCAGCGGCGTTATCAGCGTAGATAACGTGAGCCAGGTACTTGGGAACAGGGAGCTTACCCCACATGGAGGCGTCCTGACCCCAGTAGTTGTCGTCACGGATCAGAACGACCTTCTGATCGTCGGAGTAGTACTTGGTGTAGGGGCCGGACCAAACGACATCATCACCGGGGTCGTTCAGGATAGCGGTGGCGTCGCCGTTGCAGCGCTCAACGACCTTGTCGATCCAGGCAGCCTGCGCAATGGGAGCCAGTTCCAGGAAGTCCAGAACCTTCAGGGGGTTGACAGGCGCGCCGCTGGCATCAAGCTTGCAGTGGATGACCAGGCTCTTGTCACCGGTAGCCTCGATGCTGTCGATGAAAGCGCCGTAGGAAGAACCGGTGCCGTTGCCGATCTCAACGCCGATTTCCCAGGTGCGGACAACGTCGGCGGCGGTGACAGGCGTGCCGTCAGACCAGTGGGCGGCTTCCTTCAGATTGACAGAAAGCTCAGTCATGTTGTCGTTCCAGGTGTAGTCGCCGTCGGCCAACAGACCGATCAGCTCGCCGGTCATTACGTTCCACATGTACAGGGTCTCGAACATGGTAGTACGGTAGCCGGCACCAGCGGCGAGGGCCATGGCGTTATTCTGGTTGGTTCCGATGACGTTCCAGGAGTTGACGGTACCCCACTGCTGACCAGCAAAGTACAGGGTCTCGTCACGAGGCAGGTCGGTGGTATTGCCGGCTGCTTCGGTTTCGGCAGGAGCTTCCGCTTGCGTGGGAGCCTCGGTGGCAACGGGTGCTTTCGTCTCCGTAGTGGCGGAGCCGCCGCAGGCAGCAAGGCCAATAACCATGACCAGAGCCAGCAGCAACGCGATGAGCTTTTTCATTGTGTTTCCTCCTTTAATTTTTGTTATTGACCTTCTTGGGGAAGGCCATTAACTACAATGGTTTATCATGTCTTTCCTGAAAGGAAAGACACAAAAAGGGATATCCCTTTTTGCCGGATGAAATCACGGTGTCAGCTTTTTCACCGTTTCGCCCGGGAGCAGGGTCCCGCCAACCACATGGCGTCCCGGGATGTAGGATCTTCTCTCTTCCACCGCTCTTGCCAGCTCCTCGGCTGCCAGCTCTCCCATCCGCTCGGCATCCTGCCGCATGGTGGTCAGCTTCGGGCGGAGCATCTGACAGAAATCAATGCCGTCATACCCGACGATGCTGACATCGTCCGGGACGGACAGGCCCATTTTCTCAAGCTCGTTTTTGCCCCCAAGGTGGGCGATGTCGTCGGGATAGAGGATGCACGTTGGCGGATCGGGAAGCTCCATCAGCTTCCGGGTTGCCGCCGCCGAGGATTCCGGATCCAGATACATGCTCTGAACCAAATATTCGTCCGGCAAGGAAAGCCCCAGTTCCTTGCAGGCTCTGCAGAAGCCGGAGATTCTGCGGCGCGTCACCGGCGTATCTTCTCCATAGGCGAACGCAATCTTCCGGTGTCCCATACTATACGCATATTTCACCAGTTCCGTCATCCCGCCCACGTTATCGGACAGGACACTGCCGCAATTTTCAAACACACAGTCAATCGTCACAACGGGGATGCCGCTGTTCGCCAGATCCACCACGGCGTGCTCCGTATAATCCACGGAGGCGATGACCACTCCGTCACAGTTACGGTAACAGGCGTGATCCACATAGCTGATTTCCTGACCGCCCATGTGGTCACTGATGAAGGAAATGTCGTAGCCCAGCTCCTCAGCGCGATGCTTGAAGCTGTTGAGAATGTGGGAGAAGAAGCTGTGCGTCAACCCCTTGTTGGCCTGATCCTCAAAAAGAACGCCAAAATTATACGAGCGGCTGGTTTTCAGCATCCGTGCGGCAGAATTTGGTGTATAACCCATTTGGGAAGCCACTTTGCGGATAGTCTCTTTTGTCTCTGCGCTGATATCCGGCGCGCCGTTCAGCGCCTTACTGACAGTGGCAATGGAGAAACCGCACTCCTTTGCAATCATCTTTATCGTCACCATAATGGCCTCCGGGGCCTGAATTTGTCTGCGAATGCAAGGGCATGTGCATTTTAAACAATCGGCCGCATATCTGAAACGTTTTCGTATAGCTATATTAACACCATTTTATTTTCTTGTCAAGATGGTTTCTGAAATTCAAGAATTTTTGTGCAATCCGCTGATAAACTATGAAATATGCTTAATCTGAGTCCAATTTTCACCATTAAGCTATTGACTTTGACGAATAATTGTCCTATAGTGTATTTTGTAAATAAGTCGATTTTGAAAACGTATTCGGAGGTATTGCCAATGAAAACACGCACCCTTAACGGCGCATGGACGCTGGAAATTCCGGGCACCCCCTTTGCTGCTGTCCCCGCCACCGTCCCCGGCTCGGTTTACCATGACCTGCTCGCCGCGGAGCGGATTCCCGATCCATTCTACCGGGACAACGAAATGGAAGCCCTAAAGCTGATGGACAACGATTTTGTCTATTTCCGCAGCTTTCAGGTGGACGATGCCCTTCTCGCCGGGGACAAGGTTTTGCTCCGGGCAGAGGGACTGGACACCATCGCCGCCGTCCATATCAACGGTCAGATCGTCGGTGAGGCCTGCAATATGCACAGAATCTGGGAGTTCGACGTTAAGTCCGTTCTCCATCCCGGAGAGAACACCATCACCGTCTCCTTCCGCTCTCCTACTAAGTATATTAAGGAAGCATACGCAAAGTCCGTGGCAGACGGCAGCTCTGATGCCATGGTGGGCTTCCCTAACATCCGCAAAGCCCACTGCATGTTCGGCTGGGACTGGGGTCCCCGTCTGCCTGACGCCGGCATCTGGCGGAACATTTCCATCATCAGCATCGAAAAAGCCCGTATTCAGGACGTTCGGGTGGATCAGTTCCATAAAGACGGCACGGTTCGTCTGCGCATACATACCAATCTGAACCGTTATACCGATGACGAGGTCTGGGTCAACGTTTCCGTCACCGCTCCCGACGGCTCCGTCCTCACTGCCAGCGGCACCGACTGTGAGCTGATCGTCCAAAATCCCCAGCTCTGGTGGCCTGCCGGCTTCGGCGGTCAGCCGCTGTATCAGCTCAGCGTTTCCCTGTGTGCCAAGGGCAAGGAGCTGGACGTTTGGAGCCGGCGCATCGGCCTTCGCACCATGACCGTCAGCCGCCGTAAGGATCAGTGGGGCGAAAGCTTCAGCCACTGCGTCAACGGCGTGGACATCTTTGCCATGGGCGCCGATTACATCCCCGAGGACAATCTCCTTCCCAGAGTCAACCCGGAGCGCACCCGCCGTCTGCTGGAGGACGCAAAGGCTGCCAACATGAACTGCATCCGGGTCTGGGGCGGCGGCTACTATCCCGACGACTTCTTCTATGACATCTGTGACGAGCTTGGATTGCTGGTATGGCAGGACTTCATGTTCGCCTGCGCCGTGTACAATCTGACGGACACGTTTGAGGAGAACATCACCGCCGAGTTTGTAGACAACGTCCGCCGTCTGCGCCACCACGCATCCCTCGCCCTGTGGTGCGGCAATAATGAAATGGAGCAGTTTGTGGCCCAGGGCGAGTGGGTCACCTCCATGCGTCAGAAGGCCGACTATATCAAGATGTACGAGTACATCATCCCCAAGGTTCTGAAAGCAGAGGACCCCCAGGCATTCTATTGGCCCGCCAGCCCCTCCAGCGGCGGCAGCTTTGACGATCCCCAGGATCCCACCCGAGGCGACGTCCACTACTGGATGGTCTGGCACGGTCTTCTCCCCTTCACCGACTACCGCAACCATCAGTTCCGGTATGTCTCTGAATTTGGCTTCCAGTCCTTCCCCTGCATGGAAACCATCGAAAGCTTTACCGCGCCCGAGGATCGGAACGTATTCTCCTATGTGATGGAGAAGCACCAGCGCAACGCCTCTGCCAACGGGCGCATCCTGTTCTATCTATCCCAGATGTACCTGTATCCCCGCAGTCTGGAGCTGCTGGTATACGCCTCCCAGCTGCTGCAGGCACAGGCCATGCAGTACGGTGTCGAGCACTGGCGGCGGCACCGGGGCTGCTGCATGGGTGCGGTGGTCTGGCAGCTCAACGACTGCTGGCCGGTAGCCAGCTGGGCCAGCATCGACTACTTTGGCCGTTGGAAGGCTCTGCACTACTATGAAAAGCGGTTCTTTGCCCCTGTGCTGATTTCCTGCCATGAGGAGGGCATTCTCTCCCAGAATACCAACGTCAATGCCGAGCCTTTTGGCCTGAAAAAGTCCGCCCACCTGAACGTGAGCAACGAGACCATGCAGGAATTCCGGGGCAAGGCAAAGTGGAGTCTGCGCCGCCCGGACGCTTCCGTTATCGAGGAAGGCAGCTTCGATGTGACCGTCCCCGCTTTGTCCGCCGTCTGGCTGCCGGAGCAGGACTTCTCGAATTACGGCACTTATGACACCTACTATTCCTACCAACTGCTGGATGAGGCGGGCAATGGGGTAGGCGAGGGGAGCGTCCTCTTCTGCGCTCCCAAGCACTTCCGCTTTGCTGATCCAGAACTGAACGCCTTTGTCAAGGATGACGATATCATTGTCACCGCGAAGGGATATGCCCGGAGCGTGGAGATTCAGGCAGGTGCCGATGTGGTGCTTTCCGACAACTACTTTGACATGGACGGCGGTGTAAAGACCGTGAAGATTCTCCGCGGCAGCGTGGACAGCGTATCGGTACGCAGCGTCTGGGACATCCGTTGAACACTTTGCGCGGGGCATAGACACGCCCCGCGCATAACGAAAGCGTATGAATATGGAACTAACAGGAAAGAAAATCAACTTT
>ERZ825159.2253-NODE-2253-length-15994-cov-2.393814_pt1 | contig 15994 bp, 12 predicted proteins | sample MGYA00519932_ERZ825159 | MGnify/ENA primary metagenome ERZ825159 (study PRJEB31778, sample SAMEA3449191) | human gut metagenome | biome: human gut; feature: human-associated habitat; material: faeces | place: United Kingdom | collected 2010/2012 ...
TGGGAGATATAGGAACAGTGTTAAAAGATTTGCAGAAAGCAAAAGAGGAAAAAATCAAGGCTCACAAACAGGCTGCCATGAACGATACGGCCTACAATCAGGCGTATGATGCAAAGATGGCAGAGTACAAAAAAGAGTACGCCGGCCTGACAGCAAAAGAAATTACGGACGAGACGAGAAAGAGAAACGAGATTCTTGCCAAAGAGATTTATCTTTCCGTCGGACGTTACAAACTGCGCAAAAAAGTCCGCATGATTAAAAAGCTGCACGAGGCATTCAAAGCTGCAATGGAGCGCGGTGTGGATCTGAACGATGAGCAGAAACGGAACAGCGTTTTCGACCAGGCAACTTTCCGTGTACGCTATCTGGATGAAACGCCGGAGCAGCTTCATGGAACCTGTATCATTAACCTGGCAAAAATCCAGGATCCGAATGACTGGGGCCAGATCCGCGGCAAGAAAATTGCAACCGTATTCCAGGACCCGATGACTTCCCTGAACCCGATCATCACGATCGGAAAACAGATCACTTCTGTTATTATGAAACATCAGGATGTCAGCGAGGTGGAAGCGAGAGCACAGGCGCTTGAGCTGATGGAAAAGGTTGGTATTCCGAACGCAGAGCAGCGTTTCGATGATTATCCGTTCCAGTATTCCGGCGGTATGAGACAGCGTATCGTTATCGCGATTGCACTTTCTTGCCGTCCGAAGATCCTCATCTGCGATGAGCCGACAACTGCGCTGGACGTTACGATTCAGGCACAGATCCTGAAGCTGATCAAGGATCTTCAGAAAGAGTACAACTACACTATCGTGTTTATTACCCACGACCTTGGTGTCGTAGCGAATATCGCAGACCGTGTTGCCGTTCTGTACGCAGGACAGATCATCGAGTTTGCGAACGTAGAAGAGCTGTTCTACGATCCGCGCCATCCGTACACCTGGGCGCTGCTTTCTTCCCTGCCGCAGCTTGCGGAGCGGAATACAAAGCTGTTCTCAATTACCGGTACCCCGCCGTCTCTGTATAACAAAATTATCGGAGACCCGTTCGCGCCGCGTAACCAGTACTGTCTGAAAATCGACACACTGGAAGAACCGCCGATGTTCAAGGTAACGGATACCCATTACGCCAAAACCTGGCTGCTGGATCCGAGAGCACCAAAGACGGAGAAGCCGGAGGCAATTCAGAATATTCACGAAAAATTATTAAAAGCATACAACTTATAGGAGAGTTTGAAAGTGTCTACAAAGCAGGAAAGCAAGACCACTGTTTCGCATCTGCCGGAGCATGGTCCGATTGACGAAAATGGAAGAGAAATCTTACTGCAGGTAAAAAATGTAGATATCACTTTCGGCAAGGGCGATGACGCAGTCAAAGCGGTAAAAAATGCTTCTTTTGACATCTACAAGGGAGAAACCTTCTCCCTCGTAGGCGAGTCCGGTTCCGGAAAGACCACGATCGGCCGTGCGGTCATTCGTGTCAACCCGTGTTCCGCAGGAGAGATCCTGTACAAGGGTGTTAAAATTTCCGGCAAGATTCCGCATTCCCTGGACCGGGAGGTTATCCGAAACATTCAGATGGTATTCCAGGATCCTGCCGCATCGTTAAATGAGCGTGCGACGGTCGATTACATCGTATCTGAGGGTCTTTACAACTTCCATCTGTACGAGAACGAGGCAGACCGTGTGAAAAAGGTAGAGAACATGATCAACGAAGTTGGTCTTCTGCCGGAGCACCTGACCCGTTACCCACATGAGTTCTCCGGCGGACAGCGCCAGCGTATCGGTCTGGCCCGTGCTATGGTTATGGAGCCGGAGCTGGTTGTAGCCGATGAGCCGATCTCCGCACTGGACGTATCGATCCGTGCCCAGGTCCTCAATCTGCTGAAGAAATTCCAGAGAGAAAAACAGGTTACTTATCTGTTTATCGCCCATGACCTTTCCATCGTTCGGTTCATTTCCGACCGTATCGGTGTTATCTACAAAGGAAATATCGTAGAGGTTGCGGACGCAGAGGAGCTGTTCAACTTCCCGCTGCATCCATACACCCATTCCCTGATCTCTGCGATCCCGATTCCGGATCCGCAGCTTGAGAAGAACAAAGTGCTGTACACCTACGATCCGTCCATTCACGATTATTCCGTGGACAAACCGGAGTTCGTGGATATCGGACACAACCACTTTGTATACGGAAACAAGAAAGAGATCGAAGAGTACAAGGCACTCCGTGAAAAGGGAGAGCCGCTGCAGCCGATCACCATCAGAAAGCCTGGCGAGAAAGTAAAAGAGGAGAACCACGAGGTTCATCTTTCCAAGGCAGAAGATGAGTTCCTGAAAACTCCGGTTCACGATACCGGAAGCATCTGGTACAAAGTGCTGTCGTTCTTCTTCCCGATCATCGGTATTATCGCAGCAATGGTATACAAAAAGAAACAGTACTATCACAACTATAAAGCATGTAAGCAGGGCGCGCTGTACGGATTCGCCGTACTGGCCGTGATTCTCCTGATCTTTATCATTGCATTGATATTGGTTGTCTTATAGCAGATTGTGAAAAGCAAAGCAGTGTCAGAATCGAAAGTCTTTTGATTCCGGCGCTGCTTTTTTTGTGCCGTTTTACTTGACGGGAGACATATTTTCTGGGACAATAAAACACAGTGCGAATGAAGGGGAGAACTTAAAGTAAGAGGAGTAAAAGAATGGGAAGAACAGTAAAAGATCCAAACAGACGGCAGCCGAAGCCGGTGCAGAAAGTTCAGCTCTCTGAAAAGAATGTCGGACGGCGCATCGTGCTTGTGGTACTGTTTCTGGCGATCGGATCCGGTTTTCTGGTGTATGGTTTTATGAATTTTCTGCGCGGCGATTCCGGCTGGCGCGAAATCAGCGTGAAGGCGGGCTCGGAGCTGAACTGCAGCGAGGATTTCACACTGAAATATAATGTCGGTGCAGGCGGCGTATCGGCGGGCGGGGAGGCAAAGGCACTCTCGCTGATTTATACCGATGCGGCGGTGAAGGGCTACCGGCTTTTCAATATCGACGAGAGTTTCGATGATGTGACAAACCTGTACGATATCAACCAGCATCCAAACGAAGTGATGACGGTAGATCCGGTTTTGTACGATGCCCTGAAAAAAGTATCCGATGCCAACTGCCGGGAAATCTATCTGGGACCGCTGTACGCGTCACTGGAAAATCTCTGCATGAGCAATGATGATGCGGTCGCAGCACAGTTCGATCCGGAGAAGGATGATGATGCGGCAGAGGAAGCGGCAGCCGTTGCAGCCTTTGCGCAGAACCCGGATGACATTTCCATGGAATTCCCGGGAGAAAACCAGGTCTGCCTGCATGTGTCGGATGCGTATCAGGCATATGCCGCAGAGATGGGCTACACGGCGTATCTCGACTTTTTCTGGATGAAAAATGCTTTTTTGATTGACTATCTGGCGGACACGATCCGCGGCGAGGGCTATCAGCTCGGCATTATTTCCAGCAAGGACGGATTTGTGCGCTGTCTCGATGAAACAGGGGAAAAAGAGTACCAGTACCCGCTGTACCATCTTTCCGGGAATGAAATTCAGTCACATGGAACGATGACGTACGAGGGACCGAAAAGCATCGTATTTTTCCACGCTTACCAGGCGGGCAGTCCCGATACGTACCGCTATTACCAGTATCAGGACGGAACGATGCGCACGCCGTATCTTAGCGCGTCAGACGGAAAAGACCACACGGCAGCATCCGAACTGCTTGTCTATTCCGGTGAATATGGCTGTGCCGATACGCTGCTTGCAGCACTTTCCGATTATCAGGCAGAATCGCTTTCCGGGGAGTCCCTGAAAACACTGGCTTCACAGAAAATTTACAGTGTCTGGTTTGAGAACAATGAGATTCAGACCACAGACGAAAAGTTTTCCGTGACAGCGGTGAATAAATAAAAAACAGAATAAAAAAACAAACCAGATTTGCATTGTACAATCGCGGTTAGGATGGTAGAATAAAATCAGAATTTGAAAAATCATTTCCACAATCTGCAAGCCCCACTTCGCGATCTGTTTTGACCTTATCCGGTTGCTGCAGACCGTTTGGGCTGAAAATGGGACTCGCAGCTCACGAAAAGCTTTTTTCAAACACGCTCTGGCATGAATGAGTGCTTTTTTATGCGATTTTGTATGGGGGAAGCAGCAGCGAGAGCACGTAAAATAAATAAGGAGGGGTTACAATTTTGAAAATGGAAGAAAAATTATACGATTATATGGATTGGGCAGAGATTGAAGCTGTGGTCTATTCTGAGGAGAATCATCCAAGAGATATCTTAGGACCGCGCGTAACGGAGGATGGTGTTTTGATCCAGGCATTTTTCCCCGGGGCAACCCGCGCAGCCGTACATACGATCCGCGACGGAAAACAGACTGAAATGGTCTGCGAGGATGAAGCAGGATTTTTCGCTGTTCTGCTTCCGGGGAAAAAAATCCCGTCCTATACTCTGATCTATTGGGATGGCGACGGAAACCAGATGGAGCATTACGATCCATACGCCTATCCGATGCAGTTTACCGAGCAGGAACAGAAACAGTTTGAAAATGGCATCTGCTATTCGATCTATGAGAAGCTGGGTGCACATCCGGTAAAAATCGACGGCGTCAGTGGTGTTTACTTCGCAGTCTGGGCACCGAATGCGATCCGTGTCAGCGTTGTCGGAAACTTCAATAACTGGGACGGAAGAGCATATCAGATGAATCTTCTGGAGTCCGGGATCTACGAACTCTTTATTCCGGGTGTCCGCGCGGGCGACATCTATAAGTACGAAATCAAGGCCAGGGGCGGTCTGACGTATCTGAAATCGGATCCGTACGCAAATGCGGCACAGCTGCGCCCAAACAATGCAAGTGTTGTGTTTGACCTTGGAAAATATGCCTGGCAGGATGAGAACTGGATGAAGAAGCGTGGTGTCACACAGGGCGACAAAGCGCCGATCTCTGTTTATGAAGTGCATCTTGGCTCCTGGAAAAAACCGGACGATGGACGTGAATTTTATAACTACCGCGAGATTGCTCCGATGCTGGCTTCTTACGTCAAAGAGCTCGGCTACACCCATGTAGAACTGATGCCAGTGATGGAGCATCCTCTTGACGAGTCCTGGGGGTATCAGGTAACGGGCTATTATGCACCGACAGCACGATACGGAACGCCGGATGACTTCCGCTATTTTATGGATACGATGCATCAGAATGACATTGGTGTCATTCTCGACTGGGTACCGGCACACTTCCCACGTGATACTTTCGGACTTTCTGCTTTTGACGGTACATGCCTGTACGAGCATTTCGATCCAAGACAGGGATCCCATCCACACTGGGGCACGCTGATTTACAATTACGGCAGACCGGAAGTGAAGAACTTCCTGATCGCCAATGCTCTTTTCTGGGCAAAAGAGTATCATGCCGACGGAATCCGTATGGATGCGGTTGCTTCGATGCTGTATCTTGATTATGGCAAGCAGGACGGGGAGTGGGTCGCAAATATCTACGGCGGAAATGAGAACCTTGAGGCGATCGAATTTTTAAAACATCTGAACTCCATCTTCAAAAAAGAGTTCCCGGATGCACTTCTGATTGCAGAGGAATCGACCGCATGGCCGAAGGTGACGGGAGACCTAGACGATGAAGGCCTTGGCTTCGACTACAAGTGGAACATGGGCTGGATGAATGATTTTACAGAATATATGAAATATGATCCGGTATACCGCGGTGCGCACCATGATCAGCTGACATTTTCTATGGTATACGCTTACTCGGAGAAATTCATGCTGAGTCTGTCACACGATGAAGTGGTTCACCTGAAAGGGTCTATGTATACCAAAATGCCGGGTACACCGGAACAGAAAATGGCAAACCTCCGTCTGGCGTACGCTTATCAGATGGTGCATCCCGGAAAGAAGCTTCTCTTTATGGGTCAGGAATTCGGACAGGAAAAAGAGTGGAATGAGAAACAGCCCCTGTCCTGGGAACTTTTGGAGGATAAGGAGCATCTGCAGTTAAAGAACTATATGGCAGCACTGCATGCGTTTTACAAGGCAAATCCGGCACTGTATCAGCTTGACGAAAAGCCGGAGGGCTTTGAATGGATCAATGGCATGGAGTGGGAGAAGAACCTTCTGATCTTTTTACGCAGGACGAAGAAGAAAGAAGATACACTACTTGTCGTATGCAACTTCTCGAATGTCGAGTACGATGATTTCCGCATTGGTGTGCCGTATCCCGGAAAGTACAAAGAAATGTTCAACAGTGATGCAGAGGCCTATGGTGGAACCGGCGTTGGAAATCCACGTGTGAAAATGTCGAAAAAAACAGAGTGTGACGAGCGGAAAAATTCCATTACCGTGAAACTTGCACCGCTTTCTGTTCAGGTATTTTCATATACGAAGCCGGAGACGGGTGCTGCGAGCAATAAGCGTGCGAAAGCAAAAACTGCAGCGAAAGCGGCGACAGAGAAGAAAACCGGAAAGAATGTAAAATCGGCCGGGAAACCGGAAGAAGCAGTAAAAGTAAAGAAAACAACAAAGACTGCCGGAAAAACAGAGAAAAAAGTATCGGAAAAAACGGCGAAAAGAGCAGAGAAAAAGCAGGGAACCACGATTGCGACAGAGAAGGTAGAGAAAGCTGTAAAGCAGGCGATCGACAGCAAACCGGTGAAAACGGTGGAGCAGACGGTGGATAAGCTGGTAAAAGCCGGAAAATTCGCAGCGGCAGAGGCAGCAAAAGCCGTGGAAAAATACCGCGCCGCCGATCCGGAAAAGAAACCGGCTGCAAAGCCGGAAACCAAGTCGGAAGCAAAATCAGAGGCAAAACCAGAGACAAAAACGAAAAAAAGCACAGGCATGAGTGAACTCGGCGAGGAGCTGCAGAGAAAATTCGAGACAGAGGAGAGATAACACATGGTGAATCTGACAGCGGCAGAACGCGTTTATGAATACTGGATCGACAAAGCCTCCTCGACTGCCGATCTGGTGCTGAAGATCGTGTTTGCGGTAATCCTTTTTCTGGTTGCACGCAAACTGATCCTGTGGCTCTGCGGGCTGATTCGAAAAAATATGCGGCGTTTTAACACGGAGGAGGCTGTAGTCAGTTTTACCGTTTCCATGGTGAAATACAGTCTGAACACGCTGCTGGTGCTGACAATCATCGTTCAGCTCGGCATTGTGTCCGAAGCGTCGATTGCGGCAGCCATCGCCTCCGCCGGCGTTGCCGTATCCCTGGCACTGCAGGGCGGCCTCTCAAACTTTGCAGGCGGCGTGATGATTCTGCTGCTGAAACCATTTAAGGTCGGTGATTACATCATCTTCCCGGGCGAAGGTCAGGAGGGAACGGTCAAAAAGATTGAGATGTATTACACGACAATCAACAGCATCGACAACCGTACCATCATGATTCCGAACGCCAATCTTACGAATCACACCATCATCAACGTGACGGCAATGGACCGTAGAAAGCTGGAAATCAAAGTCGGCATTTCTTATGAGTCCGATATCAGAAAAGCGAAGGACATCCTGCGCCGCCTCGTTGAGGAGGCATTTTCAGTCAGAGGAGCAGCAGTTTTTCGTAGATGAGCTGGGCGAGAGCGCGATTACGGTCGGTCTCCGCGCCTGGGTCGCAACGGAAAATTACTGGCCGGTCAAGTGGAAAATGAACGAGCGCATCAAGGAAGAATTTGATGCGGCAGGGATTTCTATTCCGTATAATCAGCTTGATGTCCATATCTGTCCGGGATCGGAGCGTAAATAAGTGGAAAAAACGTGATAAATAAAGGAAAAATTGCAATTAACCCTTGCAATTACGCAGAAAAGGTGCTATAGTAAAGCTGTTAATAAGTGACTGTTAAGGAGTGGACGATTTCGTCCACTCTTTCTTGTGTACAGGGAAATGAAAGAATTTTTCAGAAGTTTCCCTAAATCAAAAAGGTGGTGAGGATTTGAGCAGAAGAGAAGAATACGAACAGAAGGCAGAAGAACTGATCACTCCGATTGTAGAAGCCAATGGTTTTGAACTGGTGGATGTGGAGTATGTCAAAGAGGGCGGTACCTGGTACCTGCGTGCTTACATCGACAAAGAAGGCGGAATCACCGTGGATGACTGCGAAATCGTCAGCCGTGCATTTTCTGACCGGCTGGACGCAGAGGACTTTATCGATGACGCCTATATCATGGAGGTCAGCTCCCCGGGCCTTGGACGTCCGCTGAAAAAAGAGAAAGACTACAAGAGAAGCATGGGAAAAGAGCTGGAAATCCGGACATACCGTGCGATCGAGAGAAACCGGGAATTTTACGGAATACTCACCGCATATGATGATAACAGTGTGACCATTGAGGAGGAGGACGGAACAGAGCGCGTCTTCCAGAAAAGCGATATTGCATTGATCCGTTTAGCATTTGATTTCTAAACAGACGCAGATACAGGAGGAAAAGAGAAAAATGAATACAGAATTAATGGAGGCCCTTGAAGTTCTTGAGAAAGAGAAGAATATCAGCAAAGATACCCTGCTTGAGGCAATTGAGCAGTCGCTGATCCAGGCCTGTAAAAACCATTTTGGCAAAGCAGATAATGTAAAGGTAAGCATCAACGCCCAGACTGGTGATTTCAAAGTCGTAGCAGAGAAAACCGTTGTTGATCTGGTACAGGATCCGATCATGGAGATCGCCCTTTCCGATGCAAAACGTGCAGACTCCCGCTATGAACTCGGCGATATCGTTCCGGTAGAAATCAAATCCAAAGAGTTCGGCCGTATTGCAACCCAGAATGCCAAAAACGTCATTCTTCAGAAGATCCGTGAGGAAGAGCGTAAAGTTCTGTTTGATCAGTACTTCGAGAAAGAGCACGATGTGGTTACCGGTGTGGTACAGCGCTATGTAGGACGCAACGTCAGCATCAACCTCGGTAAAGTAGACGCTCTGCTGACCGAGAACGAGCAGGTCAAAGGCGAGAAATTTGAGCCGACCCAGCGTGTGAAAGTATACGTTCTGGAAGTAAAGAATACAACCAAGGGACCGAAGGTTATGGTATCCCGTACCCATCCGGAACTCGTAAAACGTCTCTTTGAGTCTGAGGTTTCCGAGGTTGCGGAAGGCATCGTAGAGATCAAGAGCATTGCCCGTGAGGCGGGAAGCCGTACAAAAATGGCAGTATGGTCCAACGATCCGAACGTCGATGCAGTCGGCGCATGCGTCGGTATGAACGGAAGCCGTGTCAACGCGGTTGTCAACGAGCTGAACGGCGAGAAGATCGACATCATCACATGGGATGAGAACCCGGCACTCCTGATCGAGAACGCACTGAGCCCGGCAAAAGTTATCTCCGTTATGGCAGACCCGGATGAGAAGACCGCAAAAGTGATCGTTCCGGATTACCAGCTTTCCCTTGCCATCGGTAAAGAGGGACAGAACGCAAGACTTGCCGCACGTCTGACCGGGTTCAAGATCGACATCAAGAGCGAGACCCACGCACGCGAGGCAGGAGACTTCGACTACGTAGAAGAAGAGGAATACGAGGAAGAGGGCAATTACGATGAGTCCGCAGCAGAGGAGGAAACCATCTCTGCAGAAGAAGACTTCGACGAGAATGATGTAGAAACAGCAGAGAAAGCCGGAGACGAAGAGTAATTAAAATAAAAACAAAGGCGGGATGAGCATTTGAGTACAGTTCGTAAAGTGCCGCTGCGTAAATGCATTGGCTGCAATGAAATGAAAAACAAAAAAGAAATGATCCGCGTGGTGAAAACCACCGAAGGAACGATTGTTCCGGACACAACCGGAAGAATGAACGGACGCGGTGCTTATGTCTGCTCTCTGGAATGTCTGGGGAAAGCAATGAAAAACAAAGGACTTTCCCGTTCTCTGAAGGCAGAAATTCCATCAGAGGTTTATGAGCAGTTAAAGGAGGCATTTGCGAAGATTGAACAGTCAAAGTAAAGGATTATCCATGCTGGGCCTTGCCATGAAGGCGGGTAAGGTATCGAGCGGCGAATTTGCGACCGAGCAGGCCGTAAAGAGCGGCAGTGCATACCTTGTCATTCTGGCGGAAACGGCGTCGGCCAATACACAGAAGAAATTTCGCAATATGTGTGCATACTATAAAGTGCCATGCATTCTTTTTGGGGACAAAGAGCAGCTTGGAAGAGCCATCGGAAGAGAATACCGTTCTTCCCTTGCCGTATGTGAAGCGCATTTTGCAGAAAAAATAGCAGCATTGTTGGCAGAAGCGTAAGGCGTAAGGCCGGAAAGGTCGGTGGATGGATGCAGGAAACACGAAAACCGCAGAAAGAGGAGAAAAGATCATTGGAAAAGAAAGATACAGAAAATATGGAAATGAAGAAACCGGAAGAGCAGGCACAACCGAAGAAAAAGAAAATTATTTCCGTTGTGCGTCCGCAGAACGCAACAAGTAAAGAAGCAAAAGAGTTCACAAAGAACCAGGGACAGAAAAAAGACCGTCCGTCCCGCGGAAACGGCCGTCCGGAAGGAAACCGCAATGGAAACGGAAGAAGCGAGGACCGTCCGAACCGTGGAAACGGAAACGGCGGAAATGGAGATCGTCCGAACCGCAATGGAGACCGTCCGCAGGGAGAGCGCCGTTTCAACAATAACGGAGACCGTCCGAACCGCAATGGAGACCGTCCGCAGGGAGAGCGCCGCTTCAACAATAACGGAGACCGCCCGAACCGCAGCGGAGACCGTCCGCAGGGAGAACGCCGCTTCGGCGGAAACAATGGAGACCGCCCGAACCGCAGCGGAGACCGTCCGGGAGGAGACCGCAATAACGGCGGAAGAAATGGAAACGGTGAGAGAAGCGGAAGACCATTCGGTGAGCGTTCCGCACGTCCAAACGGAGGCAGACCGGGAAATAATGGCGGAAGACCGTTCGCAGGAAAGGATGATGATTCCCAGAATCAGAACCGCCGTCCGGGAGGAGACCGCCGCAGAACCGAGCATAAGAGTTCTGCAGGCGATACAATGAGCCTTGGCATCAAGAAGCCAGGCCGTGATACAGGAAGAAAAGAAAAAGACAAAAACAAAGATTCTTTAAGAGAAAATAAATTCAGTGAAGACAGAGGAAGAGGCGGAAACCGTCCAAACCAGGGACATCATCAGCAGTCCAGACTCCCGAAAGCGCTCCAGAAACCGGTCAACAAACCGAAACAGGAAGCTCCGAAGGATGAGGTAAAGGAGATTACCCTGCCGGAGAAAATGACCATCCGCGAGCTGGCTGAGAAGATGAAAATGCAGTCATCGTAAAGAAACTGTTCATGGAAGGAACGATGGTTACCGTAAACCATGAGATCGATTTCGAAAAAGCACAGGAAATCGCGCTTGATTATAACATCATCGCTGAGCCGGAAGAGAAAGTCGATGTGATCGAAGAGCTCTTAAAAGAGGACGAAGAGGATGAAAAAGACATGGTTCCGCGTCCGCCGGTAGTCTGCGTTATGGGACACGTTGACCACGGTAAAACATCTCTTCTGGACTGCATCCGGAACACCCATGTCACCGACCGCGAGGCTGGCGGTATTACCCAGCACATCGGTGCATACACCGTTTCGATCAACAAACAGAAGATTACGTTCCTCGATACCCCAGGACATGAGGCATTCACCGCTATGCGTATGCGTGGAGCCAATGCAACGGATATCGCCATTCTCGTTGTCGCAGCAGACGACGGTGTGATGCCGCAGACCGTTGAGGCAATCAACCATGCAAAAGCAGCCGGCGTTGAGATCATCGTTGCGATCAATAAGATCGATAAACCAGGCGCAAACGTAGAGCGTGTAAAACAGGAGCTCTCCGAGTACGAACTGATTCCGGAGGACTGGGGCGGAAGCACCGTATTCGTTCCGGTATCTGCAAAGAACAACGAAGGTATCGACGATCTGCTTGAGATGATCCTTCTGACTTCCGAAGTGCTCGAGCTGAAAGCAAACCCGAACCGGAAAGCAAGAGGTCTTGTCATCGAGGCTGAGCTGGATAAAGGAAAAGGACCGGTTGCTACCATTCTGGTACAGAAAGGTACCCTGCATGTCGGCGATTACATCGCAGCAGGCGCATGCTCCGGTAAAGTCCGTGCGATGATGGATGATAAAGGACGCCGCGTCAAAGAGGCAGGCCCGTCTACTCCGGTTGAGATCCTCGGACTTTCCGATGTTCCGAACGCAGGAGAGATCCTCGTTCAGACCGATAACGATAAAGAAGCAAAGAACTTCGCAGCAACCTTCGTGGCAGAGAACAAGAAGAACCTGCTTGAGGAGACAAAAGCGAAGATGTCCCTGGATGATCTGTTCAACCAGATTCAGGAGGGTAACTTAAAAGAACTGGCACTCGTTGTCAAAGCCGATGTACAGGGATCTGTCGAGGCAGTAAAACAGAGTCTTGTCAAACTCTCCAACGAGGAAGTTGCCGTACGCGTCATCCACGGCGGTGTCGGTGCGATCAACGAGTCCGACGTTATGCTGGCAACCGCATCTTCCGCCATCATTATCGGATTTAACGTACGCCCGGATGCGAACGCAAAATCCATGGCAGAGCAGAACGGCGTAGACATCCGTCTGTACCGTGTCATCTACCAGGCAATTGAGGATGTTGAGGCAGCCATGAAGGGTATGCTTGAGCCGGTTTACGAAGAGAAAGTCATCGGTCATGCCGAGGTACGTCAGCTCTTCAAGGCATCCGGTGTCGGAACGATCGCCGGAAGCTATGTACTGGACGGAACGTTCCAGAGAGGCTGCAAAGTTCGAATCAGCCGCGAAGGAAACCAGATCTTCGAAGGAAATCTGGCATCCCTCAAACGTTTCAAAGACGATGTCAAAGAAGTGCGCTCCGGCTATGAGTGCGGTCTTGTATTTGAAGGATTCAACGATCTTCAGGAGTTCGATCAGGTCGAGGCCTATATCATGGTAGAAGTGCCGAGATAGAAATGAGGAATTAAGTTGAGAAAAAACAGTATTAAAAACACCAGGATCAACGGGGAAGTACAGAAAGAGCTTTCCAACATCATCCGGAACGAGATCAAGGATCCGCGCATCGGAATGATGACCTCTGTCACAGCGGCAGAGGTAGCGCCGGATCTGAAGACGTGTAAAGTATATATCAGTGTGTTTGGCGATGATGAGGCGAAGAAAGAAACCATCCGCGGCTTAAAGAGCGCGGAGGGCTTCATCCGCCGTATGCTGGCCAAGACCATTAACCTCCGCAATACACCGGAGCTGACCTTTGTCCTGGATGAGTCGATTGAATATGGCGTTACGATGTCGAAACTGATTGATGAAGTAACACACAAAGAAGACAAAAAGGATGAGGAAAATGAAGAAAATTGATGAAATTCTAAACGGAGTCTCCTGCATGGCCATCGCCGGACACGTTCGTCCGGACGGTGACTGCATCGGTTCCTGCCTGGGATTATACCAGTATCTTCGCGACAATCGGCCGGAGATTCAGGCAGATGTCTATCTTGAGGATCCACGGCCGGAATTTTCCTATCTTCCGGGCTTTTCTGAGGTAAAGACAAGCTGTGAAGAGAAAGCGTACGACCTTGTGGTCCTTCTGGATGTATCCAGCGAGGAACGCATCGGCGTTGCCGCACCGCTTCTTGCAAAAGCGGGAAAGACGATCTGCATCGATCACCATGTGACGAATACAGAATATTGCGAAATCAATCACGTAGAGCCGGATGCAAGCTCTGCCTGCGAGGTGCTGTTCGGGCTTCTGGAGGAAGAAAAGATCTCCGAGCCGTGCGCCGAGGCGCTGTACACCGGTATTGTGACCGATTCCGGCGTATTCCAGTACAGCAGCACCTCTCCGCACACGATGCGGGTTGCGGCCGCTCTGATGGAAAAGGGAGTTCCGTTTACCAGAATCATCGAGGATGCATTCTTCAAGAAAACATATGTACAGAACCAGATTATGGGACGCACGCTGACAGAGAGCATCATGCTTCTCGACAAGCAGTGTATTGTCGGTATCGTGCGGAAGAAGGTCATGGACTTCTATGGCCTGACACCGGGAGATATGGACGGCATTGTCAGCCAGCTAAAAAATACAGAAGGCGTTCACGTAGCGATCTTCCTGTATGAGCTGGAGCCGCAGGTCTTCAAAGTAAGCCTCCGCTCCGACGAGCTGGTTGATGTGAGCAAAATCGCAGCCGTATTCGGCGGCGGCGGCCATATCTGTGCGGCTGGCTGCACGATGTCAGGTTCTCCGTATGATGTAATCAACAATCTGACTCTGTATATCGAAAAACAGCTTCTTGCAGAAGAGGAAGAAGAGACGACAGAGGAAGAAGCATAAACAGGAAACAGCCGGGCGCAGAAAATATATCCACGCCCGGTTTTCTTGTGAAAAAGAGGGAGACAAAACAACATGATAAACGGAGTTCTGAACGTATGGAAAGAGGCGGGATTTACGTCGCATGACGTGGTTGCGAAGCTGCGCGGCATCCTGCACCAGAAAAAAATCGGCCACACCGGAACCCTAGACCCGGATGCGACGGGCGTGCTTCCGGTCTGCATTGGAAAGGGAACGCGTCTCTGCGATATGCTGACCGATGAAACGAAGACGTATGAAGCACTGCTTCACCTTGGAATCGCAACGGATACGCAGGACATGAGCGGAACCGTGACAGCAGAAGCGCCGGTGACCGTGACGGAAGAAGAGGTGCGGGACTGCATCGCCTCGTTTGTCGGGGAGCAGCAGCAGGTGCCGCCGATGTATTCCGCGCTGAAGGTTAATGGAAAGAAACTCTACGAGCTGGCGCGGGAAGGCATCGAGATCGAGCGGAAGGCCCGCACGGTGCACTTTTACGAGATCAGCATTCTGGAAGTGAAGCTTCCGCTGGTGCGCATGGAGGTAACGTGTTCGAAGGGAACGTATATCCGCACCCTGTGCCACGATATCGGCGAAAAACTGGGCTGCCACGGATGTATGGAGCAGCTGATCCGCACGAGAGTCGGCCAGTTTGACCGAAACGGAGCGCACACGCTTGACGAGATCGCAGCGATTGTCGGTGAGGGCCGCCTTTCGGAGATCCTCGTGCCGGTCGATGAAATGTTTGCCGCGCTGCGCAGCTTTGCAACAGCGGACGATCATGCGAAAAAGCTTGCGGAAAACGGAAATCCGCTGAAACCGGCGCAGATCCGCGAAATCGGGGAAACTGCTTCCGGCGGGGACTTCGCAGAAGACGAGGAGTTCCGCCTTTATCTCGATGACGGAACGTTTGTCGGTATTTATCAATACAGACCATCACAAAACTTAACCAGACCGGTCAAGTTATTTCTGGAGAGAACATGAGATATCTAACAAAAACACTGGATTTTAACAGCAGAGGGGACAGCGTTGTAACCCTGGGGAAATTTGACGGCCTCCACCGGGGGCATATGCTTCTGATCCGCCGTGTCCTTGCAATCGGCAGAACGGAAGGACTGGAAACGGTTGTGTTTACATTTGACGTGCCGCCGCAGTCGAAAGTGCAGCATGTCAAGCCGCATCAGCTGCTGACGAATGAGGAGAGAAGAGCCCGCCTCGAACAGCTTGGCATGGACTGCCTTGTGGAATGCCCGTTTGTGGATGAAGTGATGCACATGACGCCGGAAGCCTTTATCAAAGAGATTCTGGTGGATAAGCTGCACGCGAAAAAAGTTGTTGTGGGAAAGGATTTCGGTTTTGGCTACAAGAGAAGCGGCACAGCCGAAATGCTGAAAGAAATGGGCCCGTCCCTTGGTTTTGAAACCGAGATCATCGAAAAAGCAGAGGAAAACGGCCGCGAGATCAGCAGCACCTGGGCACGGGAAGAGCTGGAACAGGGCAATATGGAAGCCGTGAGCGGTCTGCTCGGCTACGATTACGCGGTTCACGGCGAGATTGTCCACGGTCATGCACTCGGCAGAACGATCGGCGTGCCGACCATCAATCAGATCCCGCCGGCAGAAAAGCTGCTTCCGCCGTTCGGCGTCTACGTTTC
>ERZ825159.2262-NODE-2262-length-15936-cov-8.185568_pt1 | contig 15936 bp, 13 predicted proteins | sample MGYA00519932_ERZ825159 | MGnify/ENA primary metagenome ERZ825159 (study PRJEB31778, sample SAMEA3449191) | human gut metagenome | biome: human gut; feature: human-associated habitat; material: faeces | place: United Kingdom | collected 2010/2012 ...
GCAAGGCGGCATCCGTCATAAGCCCAAATCATCCGTGAAACTTTAATAGGTGTGGCTATGGATACGTATTCTATTAATCCGGTATCTATCATTGATGAAGCGATTGATTTAAGCACAAGATTGACCGGTACGGCATTCCCCGTCAGCATATTCCCTAACAAAATCCAACGCATCATCCGTGAGGTACACGAATGCCATAACTACCCTACTGACTATATTGCCGCAGCAATCCTTACGGCAATAGCAGTTGGCATAGGCAACACGCACCTTGCCCAAATCAAGCAAGGATGGACGGAGAGCCCCATCCTATATATGGCATTGATTGGAAGACCGGGAGCTAATAAAAGCCATCCGCTCAGCTTTGCGATGAAGCCGTTTCTTGATTATGACTACCGACAGAATCAGGAATTTGAAAAGGCACTTGCAAAGTACGATGAGCTGATGAGCATGAGTCGCAAGGAACGTGCGGAAAGCGGTAGTGAGCAATTTCCACAAGAGCCTATCCGCAAACGCTTCTTGATTTCGGATGTAACGCCCGAAGGATTGAGCCTTATTCACGCGCAGAACAAACGAGGTTTATGCTTGTGGGCTGATGAATTGTCCGCTTGGTTCAAGAACTTCAACCGCTACAACAATGGTTCAGAAGAACAATTCTGGTTGTCAGTGTTCAGTGCCAAGACGACTATATCCGACCGCAAGAATGCCAAGAGTTCCATCTTCATCAAGCGACCGTATATCTCGGTTATCGGCACCATCCAAAAGAAAATTCTCAGTGAACTGGCTAAGGGTGAACGTTCCAGCAATGGGTTCATTGACCGTATTCTGTTTGTGATGCCCAACCTGCAACAGAAAGCACGTTGGAATGACAAGGAACTACCGGAGAACATTGAACAAGAGTGGAATGGTATTATTGGCAAGCTGATACAACAAGAATATGCCCTCAATGAGTTTGGAGAGATAGAACCACAGATTCTTCTCTTCACAGAGGATGCCAAAAGACGGCTTTACGAATGGCAACACCATTTCTCTGAGTTATGCGACCGGGAAACAAACGACACCATCGTAAGTATCTATTGCAAGCTGGAAATATACATCATCCGTTTCTGTCTGATTATCCAATTAGCACGATGGACTTGCGGAGAGTGTGATAAGACCTGTATCGACCTGTTGACAGTGGAACGAGCAATCAAACTGACGGAGTATTTCAAAGAGTCTGCATTGAATGTTCAAAATGTCCTCAATGAAAATACGCTCAACAGCCAACAACAGACAATAGTCAATCTGCTTCCTCCATCCTTTACAACCGCCCAAGCTATACAGATAGCTGAGCAAAATGGGATGAAGGAGCGCACGTTTCAACGCTTTCTCAATGACAACATCGGGACATTGTTTCGCAAAGAGAAACATGGAGAATATTCAAAGATTAACCCGTGACATTTTTGTCGGTATTGACACTATCCAAGCGAAAACGACAATAACGACAAAAGTGACACACCCAAAAAGAGACATACAATGAGTACACATAGATTCATATTAGAACCCTACAAAGGTGTCAGCACTCGGCATACTTGCCCGAACTGTCACCGCCAAAGATGCTTTTCCAAATACATTGATACAGAGAAGCAAATCAAGTTTCCAGAATACGTGGGGCGTTGTGACCATGAGCAGAAATGCGGTTATCACTTCACGCCTCGTGATTACTTTGAACAGAATCCATCTGAGAAAGAAAAGTTTGCTGAGAATAGCTTCGGAAGTTATACACCTATTAAAGAAGTAAAACCGATAGCCATCTCCTACATGGATTTGGATATAGTCAACCAATCATTACGAGGCTATTCTGCGAACAAGTTATTTCAGTTTCTATCGGCCCAATTCGGAGAGACGGAAACATTGAATCTTATGAAGAGATACAAGGTTGGTACATCCAAGTATTGGGATGGTGCAACCGTATTCTGGCAAACGGACAATCAGAGTAAAGTCAGAACTGGTAAGATAATGCTTTACAATTCCGAAACTGGTAAGCGAATAAAAGAACCATACAATCATGTTACGTGGGTGCACTCCGTATTACACAAAGGTGATTACAATTTGAAGCAGTGCTTCTTCGGTGAGCATCTGCTTTCCGAAGACAAAAGCCGTCCAGTTGCGCTGGTCGAAAGCGAGAAAACGGCAATTATTGCATCTTACTATCTGCCGCAATTCCTATGGATAGCATCAGGTGGAAAGAACGGTTGCTTCAATGTCAACAGCCTATCCGTTCTGGCAGGAAGAAGCGTTGTATTATTCCCTGATTTAGGTGCAACCGACTATTGGCAGAGCAAAATCAGCCTGATGAAAAGCTGCGGAATTGAAGTACAAATGTTCGATTATTTGGAAGTCAACGCAACCGAAGACGAACGCAAGGAGGGGTACGACATAGCTGATTATCTACTCAAAGTGAAGCCTGACGAAGCCATCCTTCAACAAATGATAAGGAAGAATCCCGTCTTGAAAACACTGATAGATACATTCGATTTAAAGCTCATCAGCGTACAACAAGGCACTCCACAACCGAAGGTTTTACCACCCAAGAAGCGAGGATTCAGACTTTGAACTCAGGGAGAAGAATCGAGACTTTTTTACTGTAGCAAGTTAATGTCGGTGTATTACATTCCCCGACCACTTGCTCCTCAAAAAGTCTGAGGAGGCGGCTCCCGATGGTCACGCATTATTCACTAAAAACAGATTCAAATGGAAAAGAAATATACAGTAACACTCCGTCTGTCATATCAGCAATACGCATGGCTTGGTGCGCTTTGCAGACAGAGCAAGCAGACCCAAAGCGAAGTGATCCGTTCGCTCATCGAAAACGGTTCGGTACGTGAACGAATCACGCAAGAGCATATTCACATTATCCGTCAACTGATTGGCGAAAGTACTAATCTTAACCAGTTGGCAAGACAGGCAAACACCTACGGTTTCTTCGCCGTAGCTGACAGATGCAAGGAAATGGCTCAGCACATTAACCTACTTATAAAACGGTTGAAAGATGATAGGTAAACAGACTAAAGGGACATCGTTCGGTGGCTGTGTCAGCTATGTTCTCAAAGAGGAGAAATCCAAATTGCTGGAAGCAGTTGGAGTAGAAGGTACACCCGAACAGATTGCGGAGCAATTTGAGTTACAATCGCTACTCAATGATAAGGTAAAGAATATTGTCGGACATACTTCGCTCAACTTCTCACCGGAAGATAGCGAACGCTTGAAACATGATGATGAACTGATGTTGCAAATTGCCCACGACTACATGAAACTGATGGGAATCGAAAACACGCAGTACATTATTGCCCGGCACATCGACCGTGAACATCCGCATTGCCACATCGTCTTTAATCGAGTGGACAATGACGGCAAAACGATTAGCGACAAGAATGACTTTCGCAGGAATGAGAAAGTTTGCAAAATGTTGACCGCCAAATATCGCTTGCATTTTGCCAATGGTAAAGACCATATCAAGGAGGAACGATTGCGCCCTTATGACCGAGCAAAGCATGAGATATACAAAGCGTTGAAAGAGGAACTGTCCCAAGTACAAAATTGGGCTGACTTAAAGGATGCACTTGCCGACCGAGACATTGATATGAAATTCAAGGTCAGTCGAACTACACGGGAAATACAGGGTGTAAAATTTGAGTACAACGGTTTTTCTTTCTCCGGCTCTAAGATTAGCCGAGAGTTCAGCTACTTGAATATCGACAACCGACTGGAAGAAAATGCTTGTGCATCCTTGTTTGAATCACCCAAACAGGAATCCAGACATAAGGAAGATAATGTACAACAAAGCGTTTCCCATTCCGATGATGGCTCAAGCATCAGTCTCGACTTGCTAAACGGCAACTCGTCGTACGATGCCACTGCCGCAGAAGAAGCCGAGTTCAATCGGCTGATGAAAAAGAAAAAGGCTAAGCGCAAGCGAGGCTTTCATTTATAATCCACTTTTTATTAACACTTTAAATTCAATTATTTATGGAAGATTTGATTCTTGATTTCAATCTCTACTTGTGTGAGAAGTTCGGCTACAGAAACAGTTGTAGCGTGATGCAAAATGCCAATGGCTTTTGTGTGAACATCAGTGAACGTGATCTGGACTGCTACATCCGCTTTTGGGAGTATAGTTGTGGAAGAGGCAATTTCCCCGACTGGTCTATCATCATTGTGCGCAGTAACTTCAAGAAGAACCAAGAAGAAAGCCTGAAAGATTTGGCTCGCTTCTTCAAGGAGTACATGCCGCGCTACGGTTACAAATACCTCTGTACCGAAGATGATGACTACAAGTATTATCAGACACTTGGCTTGAAGTGTATAATGGACGGTTTTTGTCCCAATTATGCACTAGCACTGAAAGATTTGAATGTCTGAGACATGGTTTAGAGTTAAGGAGGGGATTTTTCCTCTCCTTTTCTCTTTTCGATGTACCATAATGAGCAGATTACTCTATTATGGATGTTGATAATAAAGGTTTTAACCCCATTCTCAGAATGTGTGCAATGATTGAGAGCGAAGAAATTACTGTATCAAATTCCTTCGCTCTACATATTACATCATTTTCCCAACGACTTAAAGACTTTCGCTATACAACGCTTTTTCTGTTCCATATTTGGATGAACATATAAGTCCAATGTAGTTGAAATGTTGGAATGCCCTAACAATACACTAACGGTTTTGTAGTCACAGCCTGCTTCTATACAACGAGTGGCAAAACTATGGCGGAGTCCATGATATTTCAATTTGGGAATACCTAACTTCGCCATTAATTTACCGTAGTAATTACGATAGGTACGAGGCTCGGTTGGATATTCATCATTAGTCAAGACATAGAAATCTTCATTGACGACCTTCTTCAGTGGTTTTACCATTGCAAGAAGCTCCTTTGTCATAGGAATTTCCCGACATGAGTTTTGTGTCTTGGGTGTGTTGATAACTAGTTCGGTATGTTTCTCCGTCCCATCAATAATGTAAATCCGTTCAATTGTACGATTAACGGTTATCGTACCCTCGGAAACATTGATATCGCTCCACTTCAATGCGCAGACTTCCCCTATGCGAAGCCCTGTACAAAGACTGATGTAGATACCAAGTCCGGCAAAGGAGAAATGGCTTTGAATATGATTGAGTATTTTCTTGTGATTGGCAACTGACAGTACTTCCAAATCTTTGGTTGTCGAAGAAGACGGATATTTGATGTCCCACTCTTGATAATCCATCCATTCATTTTTTACGCCGAATTTCATAACCATTTTCAGAACTATCAATATGTCTTTCACGGATTTCACACTCAGCCCATTCTCAATTTTCCATAAAACAAAGTCTTGCACAGCCTGTTCGTGGAGTGTATCGCTTTCTCCAAAGTTTGGAAGAATATGATTCTCCAAGATGAGCACATAAGCAGCCATTGTAGACTGCTTCACATAAGGTTGCTTGTACTCTTTCCATGCAACCGAGATTTCTCTAATTGTTTTTTGTCCCATAATCGTATATTAATATGTTGTGCATATAATTAGAGAATAATAAATCCCAGATGTTCCAAATCTGAGATTCCCGGAGTTTAGCGGGAAGTGGAAGAAATGTACATTAGGCGATATAACTATAAATTTCAACCTGCGTAATAAAGAGAAAATAGAACTACCTATGTACTCGGTTACTAACAACCGTGGATTTATCCCTCAATCTGAACAGTTTGAAGATAGGGATATGGTTGGTGAGGATATAAAAGCATACAAAATAATTCACAATAAAGATTTTGCATATAATCCAGCCCGTATAAATGTGGGGTCAATCGCTAAATATAATGGATCGAAACCATGCATGATAAGTTCCTTATATGTTTGTTTTAAAGCGGCCAATGGGATTGATGAAGATTGGTTGATGCATTTATTGCGTTCACCTAAAATTCAATATTATTATAATATTAATGGAGAAGGAGGTGTGCGTATCTATCTCTTTTATCCCAATTTTGCGAGAATAAGAACATCTTTTCCAACTATTGCTGAACAAAGAAAAATAGCCAATCTATTATCTTTACTTGACGCTCGTATTACAACCCAAAACAAAATCATTGAGGATTTGAAGAAACTAAAGTCTGCGATTATTGATTATGCGATAGATTCTCTTGATACTGATTTTGCTAAATTCAGTTCTTTGTATGAAACTGCTGGTGAGGGTGGAACTCCAACAACTTCAAACGCCAGTTTCTACGATAATGGTAAAATACCATTTGTCAAGATTGATGATTTAAAACAGAAATATTTGACTGAAAATAAAGACTTTATTACAGAACTTGGATTGCAAAAATCATCAGCTTGGCTTGTGCCTACACGTTCCATTCTATTTTCAAATGGTGCTACCATTGGGGAAATTACAATAACGACATATCCTGTTTGTACAAAACAAGGGATATTGGGTATTGTACCAAAGTCCAATATAGATGTTGAATTCTTATATTATTTTATGTCGTCAACTTATTTCAAAAAAGCAGTTAGTCGCATTGTTACAGAGGGCACTATGAAGACTGCCTATTTAAAAGATATAAACAATATACTTTGTCCGATACCAATAAAAGAGAAACAACAAGGAATAGCCAAAATACCATCCACTCTGAACTCCAAGATTGATTTTGAGCAAAGTATATTGAGACTATTTTGGGCACAGAAACGACACTTACTTAGCCAGATGTTTATATGAACATTTGGTTAAGTAAATACTGTTTTTCTCTCAGATACATTTCATAAGTACACTGATGTACCAGTAGACGACTATCCAATGTTTGGAATACCTTGGATAATCGTTTTTGCGTTTCCATATCCGGCATTCTTATTTTTATCGAAGCCATTGTGTTGTTCATCAATTTAGGATTCGCTAAATTAGAAGAAACATATTTTTGAGTAGCTTGTTGGAGAACAAGCGATACAAAGTGGCAATCAAATTGGAGATGTATCTTTAATGTGCCACAAACATTGGTACAATTAAACTTACCATTTCTGTAAAAGACTGTCCCTGCATTTGCACCATCAGTAGTCCAAGTAATATATTCGCCATCAAACATATAATTATCCAAATATCCCATAATTCCATCATTGGAAGTTTGGGAAGAATAAACAGGATATAGAGGATGTCTTTGTTTTTCAATTTCTACTGAACTAATGACACGCCCTCTTCCTATTTCTGCTATGTCTTGGATTTTATAAGTAGTCCACTTGTCGTTGCATAATAACTTCTTGCTAATCGCAGACTTTAGTTTCTTCAAATCCTCAATGATTTTGTTTTGGGTTGCGATGCGCTCATCTATTAAAGATAACAAATTGGCTATCTTTTCCTGTTCCTTGACTGATGGAAAACTCAATGAGATTTTAGATAATCCTTCCTGTCCTATATTGAAATGTTGTGCTCCTGCTCCCATTCTGCAAGTTTTTTTACGTGCTAATGGAGTCGCAAGTAAATACTTAAAGAACAAAGGAACATAATTACCGATTTTACGACCACGAATGACAAAACCTCCATAAACGGCAGTACGACTATCCATATACACATTAGCTCGTCCAACATCTTCTAATGTTTCGGAACTACGTTGAAATAATAAATCTCCATTTTTTACACCGAAGCAGTCTATTTCTTTGTCTGTAGCTTCAACCTTACCTCGAATACTATTATAGGTAATAACTCCTTCTGCAAGAATATCCATAACGGAAATAAATGGTAATCCCTGCCCAATACGTTTTGCATCTGGGTTAAGTCCGTTCTTAAATTCCAAGTATTCGGAAAGTGTGTGTTCTTCCCACTCTCCACTGAACTCTGGGAATCTCAAAGGGGGAACATTAAGGATTTTATTTTCGTTATTATTTGCCATAATCATTATTCTTTATCAGGGTTAATATCAAACGGCAACAATTTGTCACCATTATTAAACCGGTCGAAATCAGAGATAAAAGAACGGTCTTGAATCACTTTATATTTCTCGTACTCACCATACGCCTTCTCTCGTGCTGCTTCTTGTGAAACCTTACCGGCAGTATCTTGTGCCTTATAGTCCATAGTACCAAGGAACTGTTCAAGACGTTGCCTCCAGTCTTCCATTGTTGTGATGATGTGACGTTGGGCACGAAGTTCTGCAAATTCAAGGAACGCATTAGTTATGCCGTTAAGTTCGGAAATCTCTTTGTCTGACAAATAGTTCTTTGCCACAATCGTATCGGACTTCTGGACTCTACCATCGGGCGCTTTCTTCCATGTGGTCAATCCCATGTGAGGCATTTCTGAGTCGGCACGTTCATACACTATTTCAGCAGCGGTACGATGAGTTACAGCCAAGTGCATCATATTTTGCACCATTTTGAAGAACAATTTAGTACAATCCGATTTCGGGTCGTAATCAGCACTGCATTCCGCATAAATGTCTGTTATCTTCTGGTAGTATCTGCGTTCCGATGTGCGTATCTCACGAATACGCTCCAGCAAGTCATCAAAATAATCTTTGCCAAAATGCTTTCCCTGTTTTAGTCTTTCATCATCAAGAGCATAGCCTTTAATGACAAATTCCTTCAAGACAGACGTAGCCCAAATACGAAACTGGGTGGCTTGATAGCTATTGACACGATAACCTACCGCTATAATGGCATCCAAATTATAGAACAACGGTGTACGCTCCACATCTCGTTCTCCCTCTGATTGAACTATCCCAATTTTTCGGATAGTTGCCTCTTTGGTAAGTTCACCGGATTCATAAATCTGTCCAAGATGATAGTTGATGGTTCGTACATCCACCCCAAACAAGTCCGCCATGCGCTTTTGCGACATCCAGAATGTTTCACTATTGAATATTACCTCTACTCGAACTTCTCCTTGTGCGGTTTTATATAGTAACAGATTAGAACTATATGAGTTGAGCACCAATTCGTTGGTAGATATGGTTTGAGAAAAGTAATCTCTTGCCTGTTGTACCAATACTTTTTTTGCATCAGCATTTTCAGCAATAATCATACACGCCATACGTGACAAGCGGAAGATACTGACTTTACGGAACGAGCCACTGCCTATCTTCACCATATCAACCGCTTGGTTGAAATGCTCATCAATATTCATTCCTTTTATACCGGCTACTTTGATTGCTTTGTCTATGACTTTTTGGAATTTCCAATAAGCCGAATAACCCATAGCAGCGCATAGGTCACGTGAACTCCAATATTCATTTTCATTCTCATCGTGACGACGGATATTGTCGAATGAAGGACGCATTTCCGGGATGTTGTCTATCTCTGCCATAACACTATTATTCAACCAATCCCAATTCTTTAAGATATACTTCAATCTCCTTATCGAGTTCGGCACGCTTGGCTTCCAACTCCTTGATTTCAGCCATTACAGCTTTAATGTCGATAGGTTCTTCCTCTTCAAAGGTATCGACATAGCGAGGAATATTCAGATTATAGTCGTTATCGGCGACTTCCTGTAAGGTGGCAAGATGGCTGTACTTTTCTATCTCAGTACGGTTGCGGTAGGTATCTACAATCTTGTCGATATGCTCTTTACGCAGTTTGTTTTGTGTCTTGACTTTCTCAAACTCCCTACTTGCATCTATGAACAGAATATTGTCATCTTCCTTACGGCATTTCTTCATCACAAGAATACAGGTTGGAATACTTGTACCATAGAATATATTAGCCGGCAAACCGATAATGGCGTCGATATAGTTTTTCTTTTCTATCAGGAAACGGCGTATTACGCCCTCAGCATTACCACGGAACAAAACACCATGCGGAGCGACACAAGCCATCGTACCACCTTCGTTCAAGTGATAAATCATGTGCAGGATAAAAGCATAATCCGCAGTCTTCTTTGGAGCAAGCCGCCCGGCTTTGCTGAAACGGTCATCTGTATTGAATTTGTCGGCAGCACTCCATTCGGCAGAAAATGGGGGATTTGCGACTACTGCATCAAACTGAGTATCGCCAAAGGCATCCCATTCAAGTGTATCTCCGTTTTCAATCTTGAAGTTACTGAATCTGATACCATGGAGCAACATGTTCATTCGGGCAAGGTTGTAGGTCGTTGGATTCTTTTCCTGTCCGTAAATATCTACAGCATTTCCGATACTTGCAGCACGAAGAAGCAACGAACCACTACCGCAGGTAGGGTCATAGACATTGCGCAAACGCTGGTGTCCGATAGAAACAATCTCTGCCAAGATACGGCTGACTTCCTGCGGAGTATAGAACTCTCCGGCTTTCTTTCCGGCTCCTGCCGCAAATTGCGAAATCATATATTCGTAAGCATCACCCAAGATGTCGATTTCCTGTGATGCCTCTACGCCAAAGTCTATATCGTCTAATGCAAGAAGCACATTGCTGACGAGTGTATTTTTATCATCGGCTGTTTTACCCAATTTAGGTGAAGCCAAGTCTATATCTGAAAACAATCCTCCGAAATCTTCTTCGCTGTCCTGTCCAAGAGTGCTGTCTTCGATACGCTTCAATGAACGTTCAAGTATAGGTAAAATGTTCTCTTTTCGTTTAATCGCCTCAATTACGGACGAAAACAAAAATTTCGGTTCTATGAAATAGCCTATATTCTCCAAGCATTGATTCTTTGCTTCCTCTTGTAATTCAACAGCATCGGCATCGTCCATTTCCCACAATTGCTTAAAGGTTATTTCATCATCCACCAAGGCATTGTTGGCATACTTTTCTATTTTCTCAGATAAGTATTTATAGAAAATAAAACCCAATGTGAAATACATAAAATCACTTGCCGACATATTGCCACGCAAACGATTTGCGACCTCCCAAAGCTGGTCACGGAGTTTCTGTTGCAGTTCTTCGCTCATATCTTTATTACTCAATATTATTCTGTATTACATCTTTTTCCGACAATGGTATATTGTTCTCTATTATGCTTCTAAGGTCATCTAATACTTTCCCTTGATATGAGAAATATTTTGCCCCTTGATATGCACCTGACATATTTCGTTTTTCTTCTGGCATAAATGTACCGACAAAAGGGGACAATTTATAAATACGACCTTCGTATTCAACGGAATCATCGCTTGCCACTTTAACTTCCGTATTCGTAGGAATAAAGGTAACGCATTCCCCTATTTTAATACCTACCATACTGAATTTAAAACGTCCTCGCTTTACAGTTCGTTTATGTGCGACAGGCAATGATTCTTTTTCATTATGACAAATAGGTTTATTATCAACATAGACCGTAACAACTGCATCATCAATCATCTTGGCTATGTCATTGAATATATCTAAAGCTACTTGCGGCGGTACATTGAAAAACTCTCGGTTCTGACGAATACGCAAATCCGTCAATCGATCAATAGTTTTATGTACATGCTTTTCAACATCGTTATATTTGACCGTCTGAATAGTCGCATAAATCTCAAAAGGTAATGGAACCGCCGTATTGTCAAGTTCCTTAGAACGTATATCAACAGGTCGTGCACTTTTACCAATCTTGACCCAATCCTCACGAAAACTTGGATTAGTCAAGATATACACATATCCCGGTTCGTTTGTCTTTACCATATCCGAATTTACTCCCAATTAAATGTTCTTATTATATTACGCAATCTCTCCATGATTCTCGTCAATGCTTTTCTTGTTTTTATAAGGCCAAGATGCTTCTCTTTCAATGCCTTCTGTATGATTTCCGGCTGTTCCTTTTGCAAATAGTCATACTCTTTTATGTATAGATTCAGCACTTCGGCAGGAATTTGTTCATCGTCCGCCAAATCGTTTACTGCCTTATTGCGTTCAGATACAATATATTGATTCAAACGCTCTTCCAATTCACTTGTACCATCAGCCTTACTACGTCCGCTCATGAAGTTTTCCTTATCTTCATCAACATTTTTCCGAATAAAGCCATCAATGAGTTTGGCTTTACCTCGCATCCCGGCATCCTTAATCATTGTGTCAATGATATGTTGCCGCTTTTCTGAGTAATCATTGCTATATGGGTCAAGTTCTGCAATGAGTTCAAGAATGTAAGCCACATTGATAATGTCGCTATGTAGAAGTTCAAGACAGAAATCTATATCCTCCAATCCCTGACTGTTCCCATACGGAACAGGGTCTTCTGCAACTACAGATGGAATTACAGGCGGTTCTATAAACCCGACTGTAATGTCAAGATACTTACTCTTATAGTCGTTGAATTGCTGCTCGGTCATACCAAGGTCTTCCGCATCCTCGCTATAATCTTCGTATATCTGGATTTCCGCATGTTTACGGATAATATCACGAAATGCAAGAACAAAATGTTTCTTGTCATTTTCGCTTTGCAGAAAATCTATACTGCCGGGTGTAGGATATTTTTTCAGGAACTCTGTTGCCAAGCATTTATATTCCTTTTTTACATCCTCAAACGGAGGGCGTACTATGTCTTCAGGATTATCAGAGTTGCTGAATAATTTAATAGACGTATCAACATTGTTTTTCAAGTCACGGAAGCAAACGATTTTACCGAAACGTTTCTTCTCGTTCAATACTCGGTTGGTACGACTGAACGCTTGCAGCAAACCGTGATATTCCATATTCTTATCCACATAGAGTGTATTCAGTTTTTTACTGTCGAAACCAGTAAGGAACATCCCCACGACAAGACAAAGGTCAAGCGGTTTCATATCCGCTTTCTTCTTTTTCATGCGCAGATTGATGTCATCATAGTAGGCACGGAAATTTTCTGTAGTAAAGGCAGTGCCGAACATATTGTTATAATCGTCCATAATAGCTTGCAGTTCATCCGCCTCGCCCACGCTCTCTTTTGCATACTGCCCTGTGCCCATGCCAGTCTGTTCATCATCCTGACTATTGTTAGCAGCGTAAGTAAACACAGCACCAATACGGATTTTCGGATTCAAAGATTTGAATATCTTGTAATAGCGTATGAGCATCGGCACAGATTGCACGGCAAACAAGGCATCAAACTCTCCGTCGAATGTGGATTTGTTGAAATTGTTAAGGATAAACTTGGCTATTTCCTCCATACGAGCTTGATTGTCGTTGTCAACAACTTCGTTGCCGTGATAATACTCCACAAGGAATCCGAGCACGTTTTCATCGGCTATGGCATCCTTAATAAGATATTTATGAAGACAATTTCCGAATATCTCCTTAGTGGTATGCCCATCTACCGCATTTTCAGTAAAGATAGGTGTTCCCGTGAAGCCAAAGAACTGAGCATTGTCAAAGAACTTCATAATCTTCTTATGACTATCCCCAAAGTGGCTGCGGTGGCACTCGTCAAATATCATCACGATACGTGAGTGGCGAATAGTTTCAATCTTGTTGCTATACCACGTCTTGCTGACTGCAGCATTGAGTTTCTGAATGGTAGTGATGATAATCTTGGAATTGCTTTGAAGGCGTTTCACAAGTTCATCCGTATTATCAGTACTATCCACAGCTCCCGGCTCAAACGCTTCATATTCCGATTGAGTCTGGGTATCAAGGTCATGTCGGTCAACAACAAACATAACCTTATCCACATCGTCCAACTCTGACACAAGTTGGGCAGCTTTGAACGAAGTCAATGTCTTTCCGGCTCCTGTTGTATGCCATATATAGCCGTTATCGTTGGAGTTCTGCACACGATCCAAAATTTTCTCTACGGCATAGAACTGATAAGGACGAAGCACCATCAAACATTTGTCGCCCTCGTGCAGCACGATATATTTCCCTATGATTTTGCCAAGCGTACATTTTTCCAAGAAGAATACTGCAAACTTATCCAATTCATTAAACGGATGATTGGCAGCATCCGTCCAATTGAATGTAAACTTATAACCGCTATTAGGATTGTTGGCAAAATAGCGGGTATTGACACCATTTGATATAACAAACAATTGGATATAGTCGAACAACCCATGAAACGAGGTCTTGTGATAGCGTTGTATCTGATTGTATGCCTGTTTGAGTTCTACTCCCCTACGCTTTAATTCTATCTGAACCAATGGCAAACCATTGATAAGTATAGTCACATCATAGCGGCATTTTTTCCGTCCTTCAACAGTAATCTGATTCGAGACCTGAAACTCATTCTGACACCATTGGGTACGATTGAGAAATTCCACCCAAATCCGTTGTCCGTTTACCGTATCAAGCGGATAGAGGTCACGAAGTTTCTTGGCCTTTTCAAAGCGTGTCCCACCTTCGAGATAAATCAATATCTTCTCAAATTCTTCATCTGTAAATGAAGTACGACCAACTTCTGCCAGTTGTTTCTTGTTATGAATCTCCAATTGACGTTTGAAATTGGCATAAAGATTATCTTCTTCGACAATCTGGACATACTCGTAGTCCATTTGTCGAAGTGTGGCTATCAATCCGACTTCCAATGCCGCTTCGCTTTGTGTTGACATATTCTTGTCCTGCTATAGTGTTACTACTTATTTATTCTAGCTTGCAATATCTTGATGTCTAATGCATTTTCTATTTTGCATAAGGTTTCCAACGACAAATTTTCACGACCTTTCAACACTTTAGAAACATACTGCTGGGTACAATTCATTTTCTCAGCCAAAGCTCGTTGTGTCATACCAAGTACCTCCATCCGGTTCGACATAGTTGCAGCTATAGCCTGTGAATGGCAAACCCAATCCTCGCTCTTGTTTTCCATTATATTCTTTCCTTCTTCTAAAGCGTTGTCTATCTTGTCTTCAGTCATTGTATGCATCAAAAATACCTTTGCCTTATTTTGTAGGCAAAGGTACTATAAATAATCGAGATTACACAACTTTCAGGTTGTTGTTTAATGCAACCATTCAAAACTTAATTTTATCTTTTAGAAAACTTAGGAGTTCGTGAATCTGGTTTCTTCATTGGAGCATTAATTTTCACAATGAGAGGCATTGGAAAATCTACTCCAACGATTAAAGCTTCTCCTTCCCCCAATATAGGAAGAAAAGACAAAATATTTCTATTTGCTGCGGATGCGGCACTCTCAACGGCTTTTTTATCTTGTTCATTTATTAGTCGATGCACTAAGAATGTTCCCATTTGGCTTAGTGTTCCCAATGGTATATCACGAGGCATTTGAGTTGCAATACATAAGAATAAACCATATTTACGAGCCTCTTTTGATATTTGCTCAAATGAGTCAAGAGGTTTAGCAGAAAAATATTCGTCTGCAATACTCTTGTTCAGAAATTGATGTGCTTCATCTACAAAAACAACAATTGGATTATCTTTATATTTACCTTCCCTTGCTTCATTCAGCAAATAGCTACCAATAGCATTTACGAGTATTTCCCTTACTTGGTAGTCAAAACTTACTTTAGAAAAGTCCAATCTTAATATGCTCTTATCACTTTCTAAGAATTCGTTAATTCCATCTTTTAAATCTTTTGCATCTTGAATAGATTGTCTTCTAAATCCAAAAATCTTATTATATTCAGAAGTTGACATCACGTTATTTACACGGGATATAAGACTTATACAATTTGATACATCTGTATCGTTGCGTCCGCCATATAAAGTTGAATTATTTCTATCGGTATCCCAGATACATTCATTTGTTATCTGGGAAGCTAGCATATTAAAATCAAATTTGCAGAATTTATCCTCAATTTCTACGATATGTTTATAATAGAACACTTCAAATGCCCTCTTTTCTCTGCCTGATTTTACAATATTACCCTTAATTAGACTTCCATTATTATCTGTTTTATAATATAAAGATAATTCGGAATTATCGTCAATTGCGACCATTTTTAGTGATCTTATGGCTTCCATTAATTTGGGAACTTGTGTTTTTGAAGATGGATGTAATAAATAATACAACTCATCAATAGACAAATTCTTATAATCAAATATATATATCCCCGTACCCAACTCAATACTCTCCATTGTATATTATTTAATCGTTATATTTTTGCATAAACTTTCAACATCAAAG
>ERZ825159.2268-NODE-2268-length-15909-cov-13.737038_pt1 | contig 15909 bp, 17 predicted proteins | sample MGYA00519932_ERZ825159 | MGnify/ENA primary metagenome ERZ825159 (study PRJEB31778, sample SAMEA3449191) | human gut metagenome | biome: human gut; feature: human-associated habitat; material: faeces | place: United Kingdom | collected 2010/2012 ...
ATTATTAATGCCTCTTCTGGTTTTATTCCAAATTTTTCTGATTGTCTCTCAAGCCATTTATAGTTTTTACCTATTTTTTCCAAATTTTTATACATTACTTTTCCATCTACTACTAAATCATACGAAATCCCCTCATATTCTGGTTCTATATTAAAATCTTCTGGGGTTGTATTTCTTTTATTAGGCTTTGGTATAACTGTTACTTGCCCACTAGTTTCTAATATTGCATAATCTACATCTCCTATATTAAATATATTATTGTCTCTCAATCTTTCTTCAAGTTCATTAATAGTAAATCTTTCTTTTCTTAAAGTTTTTTCATCTATCTTTCCTCTATATATTAATATTGATGGTTTTCCACATATAATTTCTCTTGCTTTTGTACTTTTTATGTTTAATGTTGATATAACTAGATGCATGACTAATAGTCCTAAAATAGGTACAATTCCATTTGATATTGGTATTCCTGTCTCTGCCATAGGCGTAGCAGCTAAATCTGCTATCATTATTGATATTGCTAATTCAAATGGTTGCATCTGTCCAATTTCTCTTTTTCCCATTAATCTCATCACAATTAAAACAACTATGTATAAAAATATTGCTCTCAAAAAAGTTATTAGCATAAAATCCTCTCTTCTTTTTGAATTTTTAATTGTATTTTCTTCACTTTTTATAATTTTATACGATTTTTGTATAATATTTTTTTTGATGTAAATAATAATTTTGTAACCTTGAATTTTTTGATAAGGAGGTTTTTATATGGCAAATAATACACAAAGTAATTCTAATACTTCTAATGGAACATCTACAGTTTGGCAAATTGTCGGCAGATTAGTTACAGCTGCTATAGTTTTAGCAATTACAGCATTTTTTACGCCTGGGTTCTCTATAAATAATATTTGGGCTTTAGCTATTGCTGCAATTGTTTTAACTATTATGGACTATTTAATTGTCAAATTCACAGGTTTACATGCTAGTCCTTTTGGAAAAGGATTTGTAGGTTTTGCATTAGCAGCTATTATATTATATTTGACTCAATTTTTTGTAGCTGGATACTCAATTTCTTGGATGGCTGCAATTATCGGGGCACTAATTTATGGAGTTGTTGATTATTTTATACCTGGAAATCAACAAATGTAATTTTGCTATAATCCAAAAAAGCGAAAGTTTAAATACTTTCGCTTTTTAATATTTCTTCTCTTTCATTTAATTCAATATCATAATACTTTTCAAAATCTTTATTTTCTTCTATATTTTCAGGAAAACTTTCATATATTTTGTCTAATACGTCTCCTATTCCTAGTGCGTTTGTTGCCGATATTGGATATGGATCTCCCATTCCTAAGTTATAAAATTCATATGCTTCTTCTTTGTCTTTTTGAAAATTATCTGCTTTATTACATACAAGAACAATTGGTTTTCCAGATTTTTTTAACATTATTGATATCTCTCTATCTGCTGCTGTCACTCCTTGTTTTATGTCTGTTAAAAACAAAATAACATCTGCCATTGCTATTGCTAGATTTGCTTGCTCTCTCATTTGTGACAAAATAATATCTTCTGAGTCTGGCTCTATTCCTCCAGTATCAATTAAAGTAAAATCTCTTCCTCTCCAGTTTGTTTCTGCATAAACTCTATCTCGAGTTACTCCTGGTGTATCTTCTACTATTGATATTCTATTTCCTGCTAAATAATTAAAAAACGTGGACTTACCTACATTAGGTTTTCCGAATAATTGCTACAATTGGCTTCATTTTGTCTTGTCTAGGATAAGTTATTATATTTTTGTATAACTTTCCCAATCTCCTTTCTTTTTTGATAGGTATAGTATATCATAATTTACTATAAAATAACAAGAGACTAATAAAATTTATTAATCTCTTGTTCTCTACAAATATTTATTTTTGCACTATATTTTTGCTATTCCTCCGATAATTTTACTATCTTCAGCACTTGCTAACCATTTTGCACCACCTGCAACAACAACCATATCTCCTTTTTCTAAGATTCCTTTTGATTTTAATTTTTCAATTCCTGCTTCTACTACTTCATCAATTGAATCTTTCTTTTCTACATATATTGGTGTTACATTCCATGCTATTGCTAATTGGTTGAATGTTCTTCTATTATCTGTTATTGCTAATATTGGACATCCTGCACCTAATCCGGCTATTCTTCTTGCTGAATCACCTGTATGTGTATAACATACAATTGCATCTGCTTCCATATTCATTGCCATAACACATGATGAATATGCTATTTTCATTTCTAAGTTATCTAATTCGTAGTTGTCATTATTTCTAAATCTCTTCCAATAATCAATTTCTGGTTCTACTCTATTTGCTATTTTCACCATTGTTTTTACACATTCAACAGGATATTTACCCATTGCACATTCTCCAGATAACATAACTGCACTTGTTCTATCATAAATAGCATTTGCTACGTCACTTGCTTCTGCTCTAGTTGGTAATGGATTAAATGTCATTGATTCTAACATTTGTGTAGCTGTAATAACTGGTTTATTAGCTTTATTTGATAATTTGATAAATTTCTTTTGCATAACTGGTGGTTCTGTAAAGTCTGTTTCTGTTGCCATATCACCACGTGCAATCATTTGAACATCAGCATTATCAACTATTTCTACCATATGTTCTAATCCTTCAACATTTTCTACCTTTGTTACTATTTTAATGTCTTTTCCACCATTTTCGTCTAATACTTTTCTTACTTGATCTATATCGTCTTTATTTCTAGTGAATGACATTGCAACATAGTCATATCCATGTTCACATGCTGTTTTTAAATCATCTATATCTTTTTGTTTTAATGCTGGTAATCTAACTGCTGTTCCTGGTAAGTTAATTGTTTTTCTACTTCCTAAACCATTTCCATGTACAACTGTACAAACTATGTCTTTACCTGCAATTTCGTCTACTACTAATTCAATTGCTCCATCATCTATTAAAACTTTTGAACCAGGTTTTACGTCTTTATATAATTCTTTATATGTTACAGATACTTTGTCTTTATCTCCAACAATATCTTCATTTACTAAAGTGAATTTTTGACCATCTTCTAATTTGATTTTTTCATTTTTTCCTGTTACTAACATTCCTGTTCTAATTTCAGGTCCTTGCATATCTAAAAGTAATGCAACTGGAATATCTAATTTTTCTCTTAATTTTAAGATTGTTTCTGTTTTTTCAGATTGTTCATCCCAACTACCATGAGAATAATTAATTCTTGTTACATTTAATCCTGCTTCGAATAATTCTTGAAGTCTGTTTTCACTTGCAGGTCCTATTGTTCCTACTATTTTTGTTTTTCTTAAATTTGATTTCATTTAAAATTCCTCCCTTAATTTAAAACCGACTATTATTATATCACAGTCTGATTACAAATTTCAACATTTTTTCACTTATTTTTTATTTTTCTTACATATATGGTTGCGTTTCACGGCTAAATTATATGGATTTTAGAAAATTAATAATATATTGTCTTTGAAATACCGTGCAAGTGACCAAACGAGCTTGTGCAAGTACAATATAGTAAAAATATATTCTATAATTATCTTTTCCAAGTTATACTGATAATATAATATTTTTATTAAAAAACTTTACTAAAAATTTCTTTTAATCTGTTATTTTTTCCTGTCAAATATAAATATCCAATTAAAGCTTCAAATGCTGTAGAATACATATAGTCTTGTACATTACAATTTTTGGGCAAATGATGATTTTCTGTATTCCTTCCTCTTCTTACTATTTCTTTTTCTCCATCTGTTAAATCATCATAAATTCTTTGTAAAAAGCTTGCCTGTGATTGAGCTTTAACATATTTAATAGATTCTATATGTAATTTATGTGGTTTTAAATTTGTTGTATTAACTAATTGCGTTCTTATATATAGCTCATATACACAATCTCCAATGTATGCCCATGTTAACGGAGACATCATATTAACTTCTTTTTCATCTTTTACTATGTTAATAAATTCTTCCAATTTTATTTCTCCTTTTTTACTAAATTAAGTTCTATTTTTTATACAGTCTTTTATTTTTTTGGAGATTCTAATGTTATTTTGCCTAATTTACCATTTTTAAATTCATCCAAAATTATTCTTGCTGTCTTTTCTTCATCTATATTTCCACCAGATATTATACAGCCTCTTTTTCTTCCTATTTCTAGCATTATTTCATATATATTAAAGTTTTCTGGTTGTTCTTTATTTAATGTATTGTCAATATATTCTTCTGTTATCCCATATCTTTGACATATTTTTTTCTTATAATTTTTTAATAAGAATTTTATTAGTTCGTATGCTATTTCTGTTCTCTGCAATATGTCTTCTTTTATTGTACCTGTAAATGCTAAGTTTAATGCCACTTCTTGGCTCTCAAATTTAGGCCACAAGACACCTGGTGTATCTAATAATTCTATTTTGTCGTTAATTCTAATCCATTGCTTTTGTTTTGTAACTCCTGGTTTATTTCCTACTCCTGCTGTTGTTCTTTTTGAAATTCTATTTATAAAAGATGATTTTCCTACATTTGGAATTCCTAGTACCATTGCTCTAATTTTTCTTCCTATTCTTCCTTTGTTTGCCTGAAGCAATAATTGTTCTTCCATTATCTTTTCAATTTCTTTTATGCAATTATCTATTCCTCTTCCTGAGCTCGAGTCTGTTATTACTGCTGGAATTTCTCTCTTTTGGAAGTATTCTAGCCATTGCTTATTTTTGTTGTCATCTGCTAGGTCTCCTTTGTTTAATACTACTATTTTCTTCTTTTTTGATATTATTTGAGCTATATCTGGATTTTGACTAGATATTGGTATTCTTGCATCTAACAATTCTATTACTATATCTACTATTTTTATATCTGATTCTATTTGCCTTCTTGTTTTTGCCATGTGTCCTGGATACCACGAAATGGGGACTTTTGAAAAACTTTTTTGACTATCATTATTTTTCTTTTCTGCTCTGATTTTTCTTTTTTGGTACATATCCATTTTAATCACTTCTTTCTATTCTATCATTTAAAAAAATACTTAAAAGTATTTGTTTTTCGTTTTTAACTTGAAAGTATTATATCATATTTTTGTTTATTTATAAAGTCAAGAGCCTCAAAATATTTATCTTCATATTTGAATATTACTTTTATATTACCATCTACTTTAAGAATACTTGAATTATGTAACAAATATAATTACACTCCAAATAAACTTGCTGAATTATCTGCTATTGCACCATCAACATTAAGGGCATTATTGGCAAACTTGGAGTATTAAAATAAGAGGCTTGTAATAGCCTCTTTTATCGTTTTATCAGATATATTATTTTTCCTTAATTATATTTTTACTGCAAATATAAGTTACTAAGAAGTATCCTCCATAAATCGCAACAATAAATATTGCAATACCAATTATTGATGATACTAAATTAGCGGCTCCAAAGGCACTTAACAAAAAATTACAAAATTTAATTCCAAATACAGAATGTATAATTGCAACTAATAACGGAAACATAAAAAATATACCAATTTGTCTAAACAATGCTTTATTAATCATTTTTTCATCTACGCCTATTTTTCTTAGCATATTAAACTTTTCTACATTATCACTTGATTCCGATAATTCTTTAAGTGCTAGAATTGCAGCACAAGAAATTAAGAATATAATACCTAAGTATAATCCTATAAAGGTAACCATTGCACCTAGTCCAATACTATTTTCTTTAATTGTCATTTTAGAATCAAAATCAATAACAGTATTATTAGAATTTTCTTTGCAAATTTCACTTAATTCTTTTTCCGAAAGATTTTTCTCATTTATATCTGTAACATTATAATTAGCAGTTAAATATTCATATTTTTTCATTGAATCATTTACTGCATTATCAGGAACAACAAAAACTCCCATATTTGAATATGTTGAATTCATTGCAATAAAACCTTCTACACAACTATCATATTTTGGTTTTAATTCCTTTTCATTTATATTAAGTATTGTATGTGCCTTAAGTCCCTCATTCCTGAATTCTACATATTCTGAATAATTAGCAACAATAAAATATTCATCATCATTTAATGTATATTCTTTTAGTCCAAACAATTTTGCAATTTTGTTGTAATCACTTATCTTTACAATACTTTCCTTCTTATTGTATGGCATTAAAGGATATTTATCCTTTGCAATATCATAGTAAGATCCAATACTGGTTTTTAAGTCAATATTATCAAAGTTATAAACATCAAGTTTTACTATATCTTTAAGTTTGTTATCTACATCATAGCCTAATTTTTCAAGTGTATCATATATTGAAATTTTTGAATCTTCTATTTGTTTTTCAGAATAATGCTCATAATCAGTTACATTTATAAGCTTACCAATTTGAACATCTGCTGGAGCCAATTTTTTCAAATTATTTGTCATAGATATTTTCATAGACATTGCACTCGATAGCACGCAAATCGTTATAAATAACATCAAACATATTATTGTCATCGAAAAAGTCATAGTATTTATTTTACTTGAAAACTGTCTAAGGGTGAAACTATTTAACCCTTTATAATAAGTGTTCTTCATACTTATAAATATTTTTAAAAGCAATCCCGATAAAGACCAAAACACAAAGAAAGTTGAAACAGCACCTATTCCCATAGGAACAAAAATACTATTTGCATAAGTCATTTTCTCAATACCACCAGTAACCTGATAATAAGCAAATCCTAATGCTATACAAGAAATAATAAACACTATTGTACAAAACAATGGATTTTTTAATTTTATTTTTTCAGATTTTTTGTTAGAATGCATTAAATCTATCAATTTACATTTACTAATATTTATAGTATTAAATATCATAACTACAAAATACATAATACTAAAATAAATCAAAGTTTTAATACAAGCATTTGTTGAAAATACGAATTGAAATCTAGTTAAATCTGCTTCAAACATATTAGCAACCAAAATACTCATCAATTGTGATAATAAAAAACCTATTCCTAAACCAACTACCAATGAAACTATACCTATTATTAATGTTTCAATAAATAATATTAAGGATATTTTCTTTTTGCTCATTCCAAGCGTTAAATAAACTCCAAATTCTTTATTTCTTCTTTTTATTAAGAATCTACTTGCATAAACAATTAAAAACGCTAATATTATAGATACAAACACGCTAACACCAGAAAGAACATTGGTCATAAATTTTATTATTTCTGCTGTTGTTGATGATACCTTCATCATAACTGACTGATCATCTATTGCATTGAACACATAAAAAATCGCAACACCTAGTATCAGAGTAAAGAAATAGATGGCATAATCCTTTATACTCTTACTAATATTTTTTAATGATAACTTAAAGAGCATCGTTTAAGTCACCACCAAGTAATGTTACAACATCTATTATTTTATCAAAAAATTCTTTTCTAGAATTTGTTCCTTTAATTATTTCATTAAAAATTTTGCCATCTTTGATAAATATGACTCTTGAAGAATAACTTGCAGTAAACGCATCATGTGTCACCATAAGAATTGTTGCTTGTAATTCTTTATTCAAATAATCAAATTTTTCTAAAAGCATTTTAGCTGACTTTGAATCCAATGCACCTGTTGGTTCATCTGCAAGAATTAACTTTGGATTATTAATTATTGCTCTTGCACTAGCGACTCTTTGCTTTTGACCTCCACTCATTTGATATGGATATTTATTAAGTACATCAACAATATCCAGTTCTTTTGCAACTTTTTTAATTCTTGTATCAATTTCTCTGAAATTCACATTTTGAATAGAAAGTGCCAAAGCAATATTTTCATAAGCAGTTAAAGTATCAAGTAAATTAAAATCTTGAAATATAAAACCTAACTCTTCCCTTCTAAACTTATTTAGACTATTTCCTCTTAATTTTGTGATATCATTACCTGCTACATAAATATGTCCAGATGTAACTTTATCAATTGTAGATATACAATTTAAAAGAGTAGTCTTTCCAGAGCCACTTGCTCCCATTATTGCAACAAATTCTCCCTTTTCAACATCAAATGATAGGTTATCAATTGCTTTTGTAAGACTAGATTTATTGCCATAATATTTTTCAATTTTATCAATTTTTAAGATATTTTCCATAATCTTTCTCCTTTCTGATTACATTGTAATATAAAAGATAGGATTAGTCGTTATTCTAATATTACATAATATTACAATTTTGTAATATTTATTTTTAGTATCCAAATCTGCATAAACTTTAATCAACTTTATAAAAATCATTTTTATAAAAGATAATTGTAATTTTTGTATATTTATGTATTTCAGATTCAATAATTATCTTATGTCCTAATTTATCGCATAATTTCTTGACAATATAAAGTCCCATACCTGTTGATTTTGCCATTATTCTACCGTTTTCACCAGTGAAAGATTTATCAAATACTCTTTTTATATCATTTTTAGGTATTCCTATTCCATTATCCCAAATAGTTAGATATACTTTATCTTTTTCATCTTTTACACTGATTTTTATTATTGGATCGTTATTATTTTTTTTATATTTAATACTATTGTTTATAATCTGATTTAATACGAACTCTAACCATTTTGAATCCGTTAAAACTTTTTCATTATGAATATCAACTTCAAGATTAACTTTGTTTTCTAATAAGTCATCTTTATTTTTTAAAGCAACATCTTTGATAATCTTCTGCAATTCAATTTCTTTGATAAGATAATCTTTCTCGGCATTTTCGCTTCGAACGAAATATAAAATTTGATTTATATAGTTATCTAACTTTCTAATTTGTTCTATATATCTCTTATCAAACATATTTTTGTTGTTATGAATTAATAAAGTTAAACTTGCTACTGGAATCTTTACTTCATGAATCCACATTTCTACATATTCCTTGAAATCAGTAATACTTAAATTATATTCTTTTACATTTTCAATCATTGACTTGTTTATATCATAAAGAATTTGATAAAAAATTTCGCCATCATAAAAGTTCGGCTTATTTAATATTTCTAAAATTAAATATTTTTTATCTAACTTATCAAGCGTATTTAATAATTTTTTGTAAAATTTGTATTTCCTGAAATAATCAAAAATAATATTAAATGTTGCAACTAAAAAAAATAATATTGTCAATGCTATTTTCAAATCATTTTCCACTTTAAATGCGTTTAACATAAGAATAGCAATTATGAATCCAACAATTGACACAGTTATCTGTACTGTTTTATCTAATAAATATTTTTTAAAACTCATAATAATTTATACCCTTGTCCTTTTCTTGTTTCAATTCTATTTTCAAGTCCAAAATTTTGTAATTTATTTCTCAATCTACTAATATTTACTGTTAGAGCGTTGTCATTGATAAACTCATCATTGTTCCATAAATCTGTCATTAAATCATCACGAGATACTATTCTACCACGATTACTTAAAAGATATGTAAAGATAATCATTTCATTTTTAGTTAGTTCTAATACCTTTTCACCTTGTTTCAATATTCCTTTTTGTGGATTAACACTAATATTATCATAAAATAAGTCGTCCATATTATTATCCATTCGTTTAAATATATTTTGTATTCTCAATAATAAGATTGTTGGATTATATGGCTTAGTAATATAATCGTCTGCACCATAAGATATAGATAAAACTTCATCTACTTCTCCTACTCTGCTCGTAACCATAATAATAGGGACATTAGATTCTTTTCTAATTTCTTTTAATAAAATTTCACCATTTTTATTAGGTAAATTAATATCCATTAAAATTAAATCAAATTTCATATTTTTTATATTTTCTTTAACATTATCAAACTTTTCTATAATTAATACTTCATACCCTGAATTTTCTAACAAAGATTTTAACTCATTTCTGATGATTTTTTCATCTTCTATAATTAATATTTTTTTCATAGTTTGTCTCCTTTCATAATTTGCTTTTTTAATCATTCATATTATATCACTTTAATTTTATAAATTATAATAATTCAGAAAATTAAATATAATTATTTTATAATTTTTTCTGCTTCAACTTTATCTAGGTTACCATATTTAATCATTTTATTTATAACTTGCCTCTGTCTTTCAATTGCTAAATTTTTATTTTGAATTGGATTATATAAAGACGGAGCATTTGGGATTCCTGCTAGCATAATTGATTCACTATCATTCATATCTTTTGGTAATTTATTAAAATAACCTAAACTTGCTGACTTAACAGAATAAAATCCATTGCCAAAATATGAAGTATTCAAATATAATTCTAATATTTCATCCTTATTATAGTTACTTTCTATGCTAAATGCCATAAAAATTTCTGCAACTTTCCTTACTATCTTCTTATCTTGTGTAAAATAGATATTCTTGGCTAGTTGTTGGGTAATTGTGCTTCCTCCCTCTACAAATTTCATTTTTTTTATATCATTTACAAATGCTCTTCCAATAGAAATGATATCTATCCCAAAATGTTTGTAAAATCTATGATCTTCAACTGATACAACTGCTTTTAAATATATTTGAGGCATATCATCAATTTTTGTATAATCTTCTTTTTGCCTAATTGTTGTAATTTTATCCTTTAATGGCATTTTATTTATAGCATTCTTATACATTTGATAACCACTACAAATAAAATAACTTCCTATACAAATAAATATTAATAAAACTGTTATTGTAATCTTTTTAACTAATTTCATATAATGCTAATCCCTTCTTTACTAAAAAGTAATTTATTGCAATAATATTATCATTTTTTATCATATAAGTCGCCATTCTAATATTACTCAATATTACAATTTTGTAATATAATTTAATTATGTATCAAGGCTATTTCTTAATTTCAGAAATAACCTTTTTATTTTAGTATATAGAATTAGTATTTCTATACTTAATTTTAAAATTGCAATTAGCATACTTACTCAGCCTTAAAGTAGTTAAATTACTCTGAGGATCAACATCTACAACTAACACTCTTTTTCCTTGTTTAGCCAATGCTACACCAAGATTAAAGGTTGTTGTTGTTTTACCAACTCCTCCTTTCTTTTAATTTAGCCACCTTAATTTAATAAGATGGCTATGTATTCCATTTCTGGCATAAAAAAAGAACTGACCATTTTTAATCAGTTCAAATATGTTTAATAAATTTTATTTAATTTTAAAATTAGTTCATCAATAGGTTTTGTATATATACCCTGTTTTAATTTATCATTTTTAAATTGTATTAAGGCATTTAAAACTATGTTAGTTTCTATGTTCTTAATAGGTAGTTTTATTTTTTTTCATTATAATCACACTCCGATTAATTTTTTTATTTAATTTAATTATAATATAAAACAATTAAAAATATTAAATGTGTGAATTATATACCGGTTTTCCATAAGGTGGTACATACCAATTGATAACCGTATTAGAAAACACTTTTTCATTTTTTTCAGCCATTTAAATCACTCCTTAACACATTTTTTATAATTATAGTATATTATCATATACACTTTCAGAATATACATCAAACTTATAAGGATTTAAAGAAACAAAATATCTATTGTTAAGATGAATTATGTCGTCAAATTCCTTTTCTATAAAGTTTTTAACTTTTTTATTTCCTCTTTTTCTTCGATATTCTTCTCTCTTATAAGCTATTTTTTCAAAATTTGTTAATTTGTCATAATCAAAATCATAATAAATATCATCTGGAATAGCTGACAAAATAATTTTATATTTATTTTCTATTAACTCTAACACTTTAGATTCATTTACAGTCTCTTCAGCTAACTGATTTAAAATTTCAGTTTTATTTGTATTATGTAAAATAGCTGACAGATATGAATATATTAATTGATCATTTTTTCTATTACTTTTATTTAATTCGGCTAGAATACGTAAATTAATAATTTTTCTATAATATGATAAATCAGTATTTTTCATAAAAGAAATTACTTGATTCTGCAAATTATCGAAATCTACTTCAGTAATATCCTTTGTATTGCATTCTCCTTTAATATTTTCTAAGCAAACTATTTTTCCAGTTTTATCTAAATATTTTTTTGTTGAAAGCCCAAGTAATGCATATTTAATAAAAACCTGATCATGAGATAAAATAATATATGTTTGATTATCATGAAATTCATATAGTAATTCATATATAATTTTTCTTCTATTATCATCATAAGATGAAGCAGGATCATCAATAATAATTAGTTGTTTTTTTGCACTTACTAAAAAAAGTAATAAGGCAATAATGTTTTTTTCACCATATGACAAATTATCTGTCCTATCTTCATGCTTTTTTTCTTTTTTACTTACTAAGAATACAGTTGCTGTCTTACTCATAGTATTATAATTATCTATTTCAAATTCATAAGGAATTGAAAATTTTGATAAATAGTCATTTAATTTTTTTAGATTTCTACCAATAAATTTAGATGTTTTTAATTTAATATTGCATAATTTTTTCTTTAATTCCACAATATTTTCATTAAACTCATCAACAACTAATCTTATTTCTGGAAATAATTCAGTTAATGTTTGTGAAAAAGTTATTTTCTTAATTTCTTTAATATCCAATGAATCTAAGTTATACGAATCAACCATATTATATATATTTTCGATTATTTTTTTATTTTCTATTGCATCATATAAATCTTTTTCAAGCTTCAATACTTCTCTCTTATAAGAAAAATTAGGAACATTTATACCAATCTTATTTAAAACATCTTGGGAATCCGAAATAATACTATATTGTTCTGGACTAATTTTAATAATTTCTTCTATCTTATCAATTCTAAACTTACTCATTTTCTTTGTACAAAAAGGACATTTTCCTTCATGAAAAGCACTAAAACTTGTCCCACTTTCAATCCATTTTACATAATCTAATCCCTTATCATGAATAAAATTTGAATACTTTTTATATTTAGGATTATCTATTTCACCCTTTAATTTTTCCAATGAGGAGCCAGAGGAAAATTTTCCTGATGATGGTAGTTTTCTTTTATTAATTATTTTTATCATTTGATCAACATTCTGTACATAGTTAAATAATTCTTGTCTTTTTGAATTAATATTAGCTAATAATATAGATATATCTTTTCTAATTATTTCTAAACTATTGTCATTTTCAAATAAAATTGAATATACTTCCTCATTATTATTTTTATTTAATATAAGTTTTTGATGTGTCTGCTCGTTAAAAATCAAATAGTTCCCATTTGATAATTCTGGTTCTACTGTTAATTTCATCTCTTCAATTTTCTTACCATATGAAATGTTTTTTTCAGATTTATCACCAATTACAGCACTTACTATAGAAGATTTACCAGATCCACTTATACCAAAAATATAATTAATCTTTTCGCTCTCTATACTTAAGTCCAATTTAGTTATATTTTTATAATTTTTTACTTCTAACCTCATGCTACCTCCCATAAATAAATTTTTATAATATTATAACATATAAGAACAGGATTTAATCCCGTCTATATTGTTAATAAAACAAAATTATTTCTTATCTTTTTTTACTAACATTTTAATACCAAAGAATATTATTAATAATCCAACTATTATATTTAATACATTTGATACTGATTCAGGTATAAAGCCAGATAAAACTGTACCAAGTAAAGCAACAAATGATAAAAATAAAAGTGTTGCTGAAATTAATCCAATAGAAAATATAACTAATTCTTTTTACTTTAATCCATCATCAATTATTTTTGTTGTTAAAACACTTCCCCAGAAAACAATAGTTATTGGATTAGATAATGTTAATATCAATCCCTGTATAAAGATATTAGCAGTATTAGGGTTCAAATTTAATCCTGGTATTAAGTTACATTAAGTATTATATTTAAGCCAAATATAACTAACACTAGTGAACCTACTATTTTAAAAATAGCTTTTACGTTTTTCTTTTCAATTAATTCACTTACTCCTAATCCAGCAAGAAGGATATAAAATGCATTCACTAAAGCAATTGCTAAGACAAGTGATAATGCTACTAAAAAACTAACATTCTTAGCAGTATTAAATACCATTAAACACATTGGTCCTACTGCTAACTGCAAAGCATACCAAATTTTAATCCATCAAAATATTTTTTTATCATTATTACTGCTCCCTTTTTAGAGGGGTTAAAAGGTGTAATCACCTTACCAATTCCTACTATATTTTTCATTAAAAATAGTCATTTTTTACTATTTTTTATCTATTTTAACATATTTTTATATAAAACATGCAAGATGTCAATTCCCACAAAGCCTTGCAAATAAATGATTTCTTAAAGGGGTTAAATAAATCGTAATCAACCAGTTGATACTCGTTAATGGTAAACTTTTTGTATCTTCGTTCATTTTTTTGTTTTTTCTCATTTCTCTTTTTTGGTACATATCCATTATTTATCACTTCCATTCTCTATTATTCTTACTTCATTTAAAAAATTATCAAAATCTGATTTATATAATTTATCTTGTTTAACTTTAAATTTATCATACTCTTTATAAGCTAATTCTTGTGCTACTTTTGCAGATGTTTTCCCAGCATTGCGTAATATCTCTTTACCATTAAATTGCAAAAATGCATTCAATTTTTCTACCCAATCTTTCATAGTCATAGCATTATGATTTTCTGCTTGTAATTCTGCATAATCTAAATACATTGTTACTATTCTATTCAAATCTTTTAATTCCTTTTCATTTAAATAGTTTTTTGCAATGTCCACGTCATATTTATATATTGGTCCATCAGGAGAATTTTTCCAATTGGTTAGTCCCATATTTTCTTTTTCTGAATCAACTCTGTTATATATTATTTCAGCTGCAGTATTACCAGTTATTGCATAATGTAATTTATTTTGAACTGTTTTAAAAAATTCTTTTGTTATTTCTGAATCTTTATCATAATCAACACTACAAGAAGAATATATATCTGTTATTTTTTGATAAAATCTTCTCTCACTTGAACGAATATTCCTAATTCTTTCAAGTATTTCTTCAAAATAATCCTCGCCAAATATGTAATTAGGATTTTTTAATCTTTCATCATCCATAACTACACCTTTTATCATATATTCTTTTAATATTTTAGTAGCCCAAATTCTAAAGTTGGTTGCTTTTTTTGAATTTACTCTATATCCAACTGCAATAATCATATCAAGGTTATATATCTTTACAGGTTTTTTAGAATTATCAACGTCGGTTTTTCCGACGGTGTTATTTTCATCAAGTTCACCACTATTTAATATATTATTAATATGTTCTGTTATTGTGCTTCTTCCTACGTCAAACAATTCTGCAATCAAATTTTGAGTAAGCCATATGTCATTATTTATTAACATTACACTAACCTTAATATCATTGTTTGAATCTCTATATATTAAAAAGTCATGATTAGTTATTTGCAAGTTTTTATTGTCCATATGTTATTCTCCTTTCTATTAATTTTTTTATTTAATATCAATTTTAACATTTTTATTCTTATCAATATAAATACATTTTACTTTATTTTCTAGTTCTAATCTAGTAATATTAGATAAATTTAATTTTTCATTTATAATTTCAATTAGCTTATTTTCACTAATAAATTCATTATTTTCACAAGTTTTATTTCTATAGTAGTTAGAGCAATAGTAATAAACTTTTCCTTTTGAAGTTTGTTTACAATATTACCGCCACAACAATTGCACTTTAAAAATCAAGATAAAATATCTATACTTCCATCTTTATTTGCTTTAGCATGCCTATCTAAAATATATTGTACTTTATCAAATTTTTCTTTACTTATAATTGCTTCGTGATGATTAGGAGTTATAATCCAATTTTCCTTATAATTTTTGTTAATTATTTATTAAAAATTGTAAAAAGAAATTTAATTAAAAGCCTTATAAAATAAGGGTTT
>ERZ825159.2287-NODE-2287-length-15827-cov-3.289057_pt1 | contig 15827 bp, 14 predicted proteins | sample MGYA00519932_ERZ825159 | MGnify/ENA primary metagenome ERZ825159 (study PRJEB31778, sample SAMEA3449191) | human gut metagenome | biome: human gut; feature: human-associated habitat; material: faeces | place: United Kingdom | collected 2010/2012 ...
GGATCTCCTTCACCTTATCCTTCAGCAGCCGGGGAACGTCCGCAAAGTTTTTTTTACCCAGCATGATCTGCTGCGCCCACAACATAGCCATCATAAACATCATCCTTTCTGAATGTTCAAGCATACACGATCTGCGACATCTCCATCAGGCACTCGGTAAGCACCTGATTCTGCGCTTCCAGCTCTGCAATGCGGTCATCCGGGGTGGGCTCCAACTCAGGTACTTCGGCCTGCCAGCGGTTCAGTTCTGCGATTTCCTCCGGGGACATTGGGCGAATCACTCCATTTTCACACATGTTCATGGCCGTCCTCCTTACGCCCGCACGCCGTAAAGAACGAATTTACAGCCGGGATAAATCAGCATACCGGTTCCACCGATGGAGGTAATGGGCTTCGCCCAGAGCGAATCCGTGAAATACTTCACGTAGGTGCTAGAGGAACTGCCATACATGCCCATGTTCTCACCCCATCCGCCGCCGGCTGAACGCAATACGCTTTCTATCACCTGTGCTCCGGAAACATCCACCTCATAGACGACTCCCACCAGACGGGCAGTTTCGACCTTAGGCCAAAGGGAAGTATAAACTGCCGGGCTGGGATTACCGGTGGTTTTCCCGTTGAGCATGGCAAACATGACGTTCGGAATGGTACTTCCGCCGGTATACTTGGGGAATTTCCCGCAGAGCCGCGCTTTCAGGAGGGAAAAGGGCTGCCCGTTGAGATCCTTATTGATAGTCAGCGCATTGCTTTCCTCCGCGTCGCCGGGAATGATGATCTCCGCGATCTTTTCCCATTTTTCGCCGCTTTCCGCTGCTTCCCACGCGGTGGGCTTTCCATCGGTATCCACGGCCTTGACTTTTATCGTCTGCCCCACCGTGGCCGACGTAAGGCCGAGGGAAATATCCGTGCCGCCGGAGCCGCCGCCCTGCCCGTCCGCACCCCGCGGGATGCCAAGATTGAGCAGCGGATTTTCTGCCGTGCCGCCCATGCTGGCTGTCGCATCGCTGCCTGCCGGAAGGGTTGTGACCGTGCCGATCTGAATATCGGGGACCGCGCCATCCGCACCCCGGCTTGGTTTGCCGGTATCGGAACTGCCCAGATACCAGTTCCCGTTTTTGCCGATGGTCGGGGTGATACCGTCCTTTCCGTCAGAAACTGTTCCGGGCGGATTGGCTTTCAGGTAGTCCTCCACGATTCTCTGCACCTCAGCCGGGGCAATCTCGCCGCCCTTTGTCAGTGCTTCGTTGATTGCCGCCACGAGATTGGACTTCGCCTCGGTGTCCAGCGTACCCAAATCGCCGACCATGGCCTGAATCTGCGCCCAGACCGGCAGGGAAGGGGCGGTGGAGGCATCGCCGGAAGGGGCTGCCGCGCCCTGAATTACACCAAGCTCCGTCCAGATGGTGGGGATGGCCACATGGTTCTCGGCATCCACGCCGTACACGCCCATGTACAGGCTGCCTCCTGCCTTGCTGACCACCTCAGCAGGTATCACGATTTCGTTTCCGGCATCCAATACATCCTTCGTCGCCGCGCCCCGAAAAACCACCGTTTTCCGGAGGGAATCCCACGCGGGGTCCGTGTATTCGACGGCAACTACCGCACCCACGATCCCGCGGGGAATCGGCTCCAGACGAACCGTCTCGCACCGGCACCCGCTGACCCGTACTTCTGCTATTTTCATTTCATCATCCTTTCTGCGGGATGGGTAGTACATCCTGCGACCTTACACGCAAAAGAGCCGGATGTTGCATATAAAGCGGGAGAAGTGGCAAAAAGCCCCGCTGCCAGAAGGCAGCGGGGCAGGGGAGTCATACTGAACTCCAATTAAAATCTTTAGAAAAGATTTTAATCAGGAAATAGTATCAGATATAAAATGCGCCCCCTTTTTTTGATGGGTGGTCGAAATGGAGCGTATCGGTACCGATACGCTCCATTTCTCGTGCATAAGCCCCTTGGCTCTCCCATAGGGAGAGGCAGGGGGTGCAGTTCATTATCCCGCTGTGCATGTTAACTGCCTAACGCGGCCCGCCCATTCCGCAGGTGGCGCGTCTCTCTTACCTTATTTTCCGTTCAGGAAGTCGGACAGGACTTGGAAATACTTCAGGTTCTGCACTTCCCGGGAGTAGCTGATCTTGTTGGAGACGATGGCCTTGATGCGGTCCACATAGCTGTCATCAACCTCCACGCCCTCGGCGGGAGTGAAGGTTCTGGACCCGGAATCGTAGGTGCCCTTGTCGGTTTTCCAGCTGTATTCCGGCCAAAGCACCAGCGGCTCCGTATCGGAGAACACGTCCCGCCCCACCAGCAGGCGGGAATCGTAGTTCAGGCCAAAGAGATTCGACAGGGTGGGCAGAATATCCAGACTGTACACCGGCGTCTCCACCTTCAGATTCTTATCTTCCAGACAGCCGCTCCAGATGATCAGGGCGTTGCTGTCACGGGTGAACCGATCCACTTCTGTGACGCCGTAAAGCTCGTTCAGGTAATTTTCGGTGTTTTTCCAGGTGGAGCTGCGCTCCAGACCGTAGGGATAGTGATCCGGGCTGATGACGATTACCGTGTCGTCGGCAATACCGGCCTCCTCCAGCTGACGGATCAGCGATTCCATGGCCATTTCCAGCTCCATCTGAGCGGCAAGGTAACACTTCACCGTCTCGGAGCCGTCATAATCCACCAGATCGTAATTTTTCCGGGACATGGCGTTGGCCTTCAGGGAGTAGCCGCAGTGGCCGGAAACCGTCATGTAATAAATGCTGAAGGGCTGCTGGTCAATGTACTGGGGCACGGAAATATCGATCATTTCCAGATCGCTTTCCGGCCAGACCGGCGTGATCCCTTCCAGACCGCCGTAGCGCGCCAGAAACCGGTCGTAGCCCAGCTTGGTGTGGGTCTTGTTCCGGTCATAGAAGTCCGCAAAGTGGTTGTGATAGGCGGCGGAATAGTAATCCAGCTTCTGGAGCTGATGCCCCATGGTCAGGAACAGATCCTGATAGACGGCCTGCTTCATGCACATGCCCACATCGGCCGGCACCAGACCGATCACATTGGAAAACTCGCCGGTGGTGGTACTGCCGCCCCATGCGGGCTGGTAGTAGTCGGTAAACTGGATGCCTTTGGTAGCCATCCGGTACAGAGTGGGTGTCCGCTCCGGGTCGATGACCTGCTTTGCGAAAGCTTCGGCGGTGATGAGGATCAGGTTTTTCCCGGCAAACATGCCGGTGTATTCGTTCTTTTTGGAGGGAGTCAGGGAAGATACGTACTGGCTGACGGCGTTGATGCGGCTGTTGCCGGTGTTTGCGATCAGGGCGTTAAAGTCAATGTCCATCACGTTGTCACCGTAGACGACCGCCTCCGTTTCCGCCGGGGCGGTTTCCTCCGCGGGGGATGAAGTCTCCGGGGAGCTTTCCGCGGGTGCCGCGGCTGAATCTACCACAACGAATTCCGGCGTTTCCCCGTCAGACCCGCCGCTGTTGATGGCATCAAGAGGAATGGCGATGTTCAGTCCGAACACCCGAACGGCGCTGTCAAAATTGTAGGCGCTGGAAAACCGGGCGGCATCCGTCCCCACGCCCCGGACGACACCGAAGCCCAGCAGATAAGCCGCCACAGCCCCCGCCAGCAAAAACCAGCGGGTCTTCCAGACGGTTTCGGTGGGACGCGCCAGCAGCGCAAACAGCAGCGCCGGCAGCAGCATGACCAGAATGCGCCAGAGATCATTCAGAACCAGCGAGACGACCACATCGCCGAAATCGGTGGTGACGCCCTTTGCACCGCCCAGCAGCATACGCATGGGCATGAAGCTCTGATAGGCGTCATTGACGAAGTACTCCACAATGTAGAATACCGATACCACTGCCGCCAGCGCGGCGGTGACCCATTTTCCCCACGTCCTGTGGCCGATAAAGCCGGCGATCTGCCCAAGCAGTCCGCCGAAGCCCAGAGCGAACAGCACCACTGCGGCTAACCGCCCAAGGGAAAAGTCGTTCATCGTCCACAGATGAAGCAGTACCTCGCAATATACCACTGTCACCAGAGAAAACAGCCATCCGGGAATGGGGATGCTCTGAAGAAGCTTTTTCAGTTTGCCGGGATTTTTCTTTATGATACTCATTTTCTCTGTAATCTCCTATGGCAACGGAAATCGTTTACTGTCCATCTCCCGCAGGGCGGGGCTTGCGGCGGCGGTGATTGGGACGGCGGCGGGGCCTGTCCCCGGACGCTTCGGTTTTCGCGGCTGCCTCCTGAGGCGCGGGCTTGGCCTGTTCCGGGGCGGCGTCCTGTACCTGAGGACGGGGCTTGCGGCGGCGATTCCGGGAACGGGGGGCCTTCGGATCCGGACTTTCGGCGGTCTCCGGCTTCTCCTCCTCCGGGTCGTCTACGATTTTTTCCGTGCTGTAGCGGAAACGGATAGGCTCCAGCAGGGGCTTTTCCTCCGTCTGCTCCCGGCGGACGCGCTTGCCGCTGCCGGAAATGGGGGCAAGGTCTGCGGGAATGGGGGGATCGTTCTTTCTGGCCTTGCCGCTGCGCAGGACGGCGATATCCTCATTGGAAAAGACGGAGATCGTCTCCGGATTATCTTCCATGCGGACCTTTACCCGCTGTCGCAGCAGCCCCACCTCCACCACGGTGCCCCGGCCTTCCGGGGTGTCCACGAAGGAGTCCATCCGGGGGCTGTTTCGGATCAGGTCTTCATAGGCGTCCTGCTCGTATTTCAGGCAGCACATGAGCCGCCCGCAGGTGCCGGAAATTTTGGTGGGGTTCAGGGAAAGGTTCTGGGTTTTTGCCATTTTGATGGAAACTGGCTGGAAATCGTCCAGAAAACTGGCGCAGCAGAAGGGGCGTCCGCAGATGCCGAGACCGCCAACCATTCTGGCCTTGTCCCGGACGCCGATCTGGCGCAGTTCGATGCGGGTGCGAAATACCGAAGCCAGATTTTTCACCAGCTCCCGGAAATCCACCCGCTCGTCGGCGGTGAAATAGAACAGAATTTTGCTCCCGTCAAAGGCCACCTCCGCATTCACCAGCTGCATGTCCAGCCCGTGCTCCGCGATTTTCTGCTGGCAGACCTCGAAGGCGCGCTTTTCCTTCGCCCGATTCTCCTGTATCGTTTTTTCGTCCTGAGGGGTGGCTCTGCGAAGCACCTTCCGCAGGGGCGCTACCACATTCTTCGGCGGGATTTTGTGATTCCCGCCCACGCAGATGCCGAATTCCTCACCCCGGGCGGTGTCAATGATGATGTGATCGCCGTCGGCGAAGCGCTGGCCGTCGGGGTCGAAAAAGTAAATTTTCTGCCCGGAACGGAACTGGATGTCCACGACCTCCACGTCCGTCTGGGGCGCCATTTTGATTTGTTCTTCCATGAAATTTGCTCCTTAGTATCATACAGGATGCCCTATACGGCTTCCTGATTATTTCCAACTTATCGCAATGCCCACACCAGCCAGCCGCACACGGCGGCGGGGGAGACGTTGCTTACTGTGTAATCCACCGCCTTTTGCAGGCACTGCACGGCGTTCAGCAGCTCCGGGCTGCTGCGGCTCTGGGCAAGTTTCCGGGACAGAGGCGACACCGCCCGGATGCCGCTTCGGCTGGCCAGGGCGCTTTCCAGCAGCTCCCGCCAGCTTTCCAGAGTGTCCGCCAGCGCGTCCCGCTTCCACTTTTCCATGGGCGTCAGGGTCTGCATCAGCCCCAGCGCGTCCCGGGCGGAAAACGCCTGAACAAAATCCCGTGTCTGCTGGGGCAGCTCGCCGCCGCCACTCAGCAGCGACATGGCTTGACCCAGAAAGCCGCCGCTGCGGTCGATGGCGGCGGTAATGTCTTCCTCCTGCGCCTGAGGAAACTCCCGGCGCAGGTGACTGCGGAGAACGTCCTCCGGCAGCGCCTGCATATTCAGTTCCGTACACCGGGAACGGACAGTGGGCAGCAGCTTGTCCGGATTGTCCGTGAGCAGAAGAAACACGCCGTATTTCGGCGGTTCCTCCAGAATTTTCAGCAATGCGTTCTGCCCGGGAAGTCCCATGTCCTGCGCCCGGGGGAACAGGTAAATTTTGTACTCCGATTCGTTGGGCTGAATGTACACATCCGCCCGCGCCTGCCGGATCAGGTCAACGGTCACGGTCTTCTTCTCCGGGTCGTCCACGGTGATGAAGTCCGGGTGGCTGCCATCCATCACCTTGCGGCATGGGGTGCAGCGGCCGCAGGGCTTATCGCCGCCCTGGCAGAGGATCGCCGCCCCGAGCAGCCTTGCCAATGTGTGCTTGCCCGAGCCCTCCGGCCCGGAGATCAGGTAGAAGTGGGAAACATGCCCTTTGGACAGACTGCGGGTCAGATTCTGTTTCAGCCGGTCATTTCCCAGCAGAGCGTCAAAGCCCATGCTTCCCACCTCCTTGGATTCTTTTTGGTCGCTTAGCCCCACAGTACGGACAGCATGGGGATGATCTGCTTCTTCCGGCTCATGACCTTGGGCAGGAAGACGGTGTTGTCCTTGGGGATGACGTTGAAGGCCTGCCGGATGGTGTCGTCGTCGCCTACGTAAATGATCTGGGTGCCTTCCAGCAGCACGTCGGTGAGCATCATGATCACCAGATCGAACATCTTCTCGTCGGCGGTTTTCTTCATCAGCTTCAGGAATTCGTCCTTGCGCTTGAGCACGCTGGGGCTGTCCACACAGGTCAGCTGGGACACGGCCAGACTGTGCCCCGCAATATGGAATTCCTTGTAATCCGTGAAGAACACCTCCTCGACGGACTTGTTTTCCACGGCGGCAGAGAAGATCTCATGCCCCAGCTCGTCCAGAGACACGTCGGCGATCCGCGCCATGCGTTCCGCCGTGCGGATGTCCCGGGGGGTGCAGGTGGGAGACTTGAACATGACGGTGTCGGAGAGAATGGCCGCCGCCATCATGCCCGCCAGCTTGGCCGAGGGCATCAGCCCCCGATCCTGATACATCTCTGCAATGATGGTGTTGGTGGAACCCACCGGCTCGTTGCGGACGTAAATGGGGTTGCCGGTCTGGATGTCCGCCAGCCGGTGATGGTCGATAATGGCGAGAATTTCCGCTTCCTCCAGACCGGGGACGGACTGGGAAGCCTCGTTGTGGTCAACCAGAACCACCTGCTTGCGCCGGGGGCGGAGCAAATGATACCGGGTCAGAATGCCAACGACCTTCTCGCTGCCATCCAGAATGGGGTAGCTGGGATGACGGTATTTCAGCACCATATCCCGCACGGTATCCACCCGGTCGTCCAGGTGGAAGCTGACCACGTTCTGGGTATTGCAGATCCGCTCCACAGGGATGGACTGAAAAATCAGCCGCGCCGCCCGGAAGGCGTCGTAGGGGGTGGAGATAATGCAGGTTTCCGTGGGCATGGTGCGCAGTTCCTCGGAAATTTCCGCCTGACACAGCACCAGACAGCTGACGTTCAGCTCCAGCGCCCGGCGGATCATGTCCGGCTGGTTGCCGCAGAGCACAATGCTCTCCTTGGAATGGAACAGCAGATTCTCCCGGCTCTGGGGCAGGGCAATCGTGACCTCGCCGGAGATGGTGTCGGTACTTTCTCCCGCATCGTTGAGAATTTTGCCCTCCAGAACGGAGATGGCGTTGAACAGCGGCACCTCTTCCAGCACGCCGGAATTGGTGCGGGACATGTTGTAGTCCGCGATGTCCGTCCGGGACAGAATGCCGTACAGCGTGCCGTCCTCGTTGACCACGGGGATGGAGGCAATGGCGGGGTAAGCCTGAAATTCGTCCCAGGCGCGCCCCATGGTCACACCGCCGCTTAAGATGGGAGGCTTGTCAAAATCCAGATCCCGCACCTGATTGTACAGGTCGGTGATGCGTTTCGGAGGCAGAAAACCGAACCGGTCCAGCACGATCTGGGTCTCGTCGGAGACCCGCCCCAGGCAGGCCGCTTCATACTCCCGCTCCCCGCAGGCGTTGCGCAGCGCCGCGTAGGAAATGGCTGCCACGATGGAATCCGTGTCCGGGTTCCGGTGGCCGGTAACATAGATGGGATCCATAAGGTAACCTCCTTACTTTGTCGGGAAGGGTCAGACGGTGACCTCTCCCGCGAGATTCTGGCTGAACAGCTCCGAAACCTGCGCCTGACCCATGCCCTGACCGATCGCCCACATGAGCTTGGTCATGGCGGCCTCGGAGGTCATGTCCCGCCCCTGAATGACGCCCAGCTCCAACAGCTTGCTGCCCACCTGATACACCTGCAGGTCGGCGCTGTCGTACAGGCATTGGGTGGTCACCACCACGCTGACGCCGTCCTCCACGCAGCGGTGGATGCCCCGCAGTCCCCGATGCAGCACGTTGACGCCCCCAAGGCCGAAGGCTTCGATGACGATGCCCTTGTAGCCCATGGCGGCCAGCATGTCGAAAATGGCCGGATTCAGTCCCGGCGTGAGCTTCAGGAGGAATACCTCCTTGCTGATATCGGAAAGCAGCTTGCTTTCGCCGGTGCGCCGGGGCAGCACGTCCGTGTCCACTACCAGCCCCCGGTTGCTGACCAGAGCGGCATAGCGGGCGTTGACGCTTTCAAAGGCGGAAAACCCGGAAGCCCGAACCTTCACCGCCCGGCATCCCAGCATGACCTTCCGGTCAAAGGCCAGAAACACGCCGGGCGCGCCGGAGGCCGCCATGGCGAAGGCGGTGCGCAGGTTGTCCGGGCCGTCGCTGAGCATATCCGTCAGCGGCAGCTGGGAACCGGTGAACACCACCGGAACGTCAATATTGGGCAGCATAAAGGTCACGGCGGAGGCAGTGTAGGCCATGGTGTCGGTGCCGTGGGAGACCACGATTCCGTCGTAGCCCGCCCGGTCCTCAAAAATGTGCCGTGCGATCAGCTGCCATTCCTCCGGCCGGATGTTGGAGGAATCCAGACAGATCACGTCTTTCACGGAGATATCGTAATAGGTGCGCAGCTGTTCCAGCTCCCGCTCCATCACCTCGGAGCGCCGGGGTTCCAGCCCTTCGCCGCCGGGAACGGACGCGATGGTGCCGCCGGTGGTGAGAAGAAGTATCCGTTTCTTAGCAGTCATTGGCGACCTCGAAAAATTTTGGATGCAGACGCCCAAAACGAAAGGAAAAACATCCCTTCCGGGGCAATCTGCTACTATTATACCTTCCCATGGGGAAAATAGCAAGAAAAATAACACCCCGGAAGAAATCTCCCGGGGTGCAGATTATAACAATCAGTCAGCGACGTAGGGCAGCAGGGCGATCTGACGGGCGCGCTTGATAGCGGTGGTCAGGTCACGCTGGTGAGCGGCGCAGGTACCGGTGGTACGGCGGGGCAGGATCTTGCCGCGCTCGGACAGGTAACGGCGGAGCTTAGCGGTGTCCTTGTAATCGATGCTGGTCACCTTATCCACGCAGAACGCGCAAACCTTCTTGCGCTTACGCGGACGCATACGCTGTTCGTTAGCCATGGTGTTTCCCTCCTTGTAAGTCTTAGTAGAAAAGTTCAGTGAAGTTTAGAAGGGTAATTGAGCGTCGTCGTCCTCCAGCATCGCGAAATCGGATGCGGGAGCAGCGGCCGGGGCGGAATATCCGCCGCCGTAGCTGGGTGCGGGCGCGGGGCTGCTGTTATAGCCGCCATTGCTATTGCCATAGCTGCTGTTATAGCTGGAAGCTCCCTCGTTGCCGCGCTTGCTTTCGCCGAAATAGACGTTGTCCGCGACAACCTCGGCGGAACGGCGCTTGTTGCCTTCCTTGTCGGTCCAGTTGCGGATCTGGAGCCGGCCGGAAACCACGATCATGGAACCCTTGGTGAAATACTTGGAGACAAATTCTCCCGTCTGACGCCAGGCAACACAATCGATGAAGTCGGTTTCCTTTTCGCCGCCGTCTCTGCCGCCGAAGTCACGGTCGACAGCCACGGAAAAGCTGGCAACGGCGATGCCGCTGCCGGTACGGCGAAGCTCGGGGTCACGGGTCAGGCGACCCATGATGACAATGTGGTTCAGCATAAATTACGCCTCCACAGCGGTGGTCAGGCAGCGCATAACGCCTTCGGTGATCTTCATAACACGCTCCAGCTCCGCGGGGAACTCGGGCTTGCTCTCGAAGTTCATCAGGACGTAGTAGCCCTCGGCCATGTCGTTGATGGGATACGCCAGACGGCGCTTGCCCCACTCATCGACAGAAGCGAGAGTACCCTCCGCCTCCACCATTGCCTTGAACTTTTCCACAAGTGCTGCGGTACCCTCCTCGCCCAGGGTCGGGTCGATGATGTAGAGCACCTCATACTTACCGGTGATCTTAGCCATGTTGATTGCACCTCCTTTTGGACTTTTGGCCCCCGGACGCGCCGGGAGCAAGGATATGTCCGCATTCGCAGACCAGTTTAGTTTACAGGAAAACGGCAGAAATGTCAAGGATTTTTTGAAGAAAACAGAAAATCCTCCGGGAATTTCTGCCCACGCTTCCCTCTGGGATAATGGGGTTCAATGACACCCGCCTATTCCTCCCGGGGAATGATCTCGTCCATGCTTTCCGGAAATTCCTACCGCTTGGTTTTCTTCTTACGGAAGCTGTATTCCATGCCGGTAACGGTATCTTGCTTCATGGATGCCCCCCTCTTTGATGTGATCGTGCATTATAATACCATTTATAGGGCAACACCGCACAATTCGGCAAGAAGACTCAGCCAGGATTTTTGCTCCAATTCAAAGTTTGAAAAATGGAGGAATACTGTATGTATTTCCCATTTTTCAAACTGAAGAAGTGGGGCAAAAAGACGGCTGAGACTCGAAGACGCAATTGTGCGGTGTTGCCTTTATAGTATGAGGGGTACATATGATTTTTTATCGCGTAGACCCTCTTACGATCACATCAGAGGTGGTGATATAGGTCTGTATCTGCATATTGGGATGGCGCATGATGTCTGTCAGAAATTTTGCCGCCTGGGCGCCCATGTCCCGGACGTTGATGTCCACCACCGTCAGCGGCGGTTCGATAATCTGGGAAAAGGGGAAATTGTCAAAGGCCATAACGCCGATATCCTTCGGAATGCGAAGTCCCTTCTTTGCGACCGCGTCCACACAGCCAAGGGCGATGTAATTGTTGGCGCAGATGATGGCGTCCGGCAATTCTTTCTGACTCAGAAGATTTTCCACCATGCGGAAGCCATCCGCCCGGGTGGATTCCCCGAGCCAGATGTATTGGTCTTCCAGCTTTGCCCCGGCGTTGGACAGCCCCTGCTTCACGCCCTGCAACCGGAGAGCGGAACCCAGATCATAGGATTTTCCGCCGATAAAGGCAAGCCGTTGATACCCCCGCGACAGAAGAAAGCTTGCGGCGACCGTGCCGGAATACGTGTTGCTGTTGTCGATCCAGCAGACCTGACTGTCAAAATCCGGCGCGCCCAGAACAATGTGGGGGAACTGCAGCCGGGTCAGCACGGCGGCCAGAGGATGGGACACGACGCCCACATGGACGGCAATGGCGTCCGCGCTACGGCGGGAAATGATCTCCTCCGCAATGCCGCAGGCAGAGGTCGCATCCGTACCCCGCAGGATCAGCCGGTACCCCCGTTTGCAGAGCGCTTCTTCCAGACCGGCAATGATTTCAAACATATGGGGGTTCTGAAAGGCGGCGTTAGGGGCAAGATTTGCCAGCAGCACGACCGTGTGATTGGAGCCGCTGGCAAAGCTCTGGGCATTGGCGTTGGGATAATAATTCATCTCCCGCATGATGCCGCGAACGCGTTCGGCCGTCTTTTCGGAAATGCTGTAATGTCCGTTCAGAACCTTGGAAACAGTGGAGATCGAGACCCCCGCCGCCTCGGCTACATCCTTAATGGTTACACCCATCCTTCTTCACCACCTTCGTTCCAGTATAGCATAGTTTTCCCCGGCCTGAAAGGGTCGGGGAAAAAATTTATCGATAAGTTACGGAAAATCCGCCGGGGGACAGGATGCCGTTTTGCAGCCCCTCTGCCCAATACAGCGTTTCCCCGGATTGGGGAATTGCGGTAGCGGTGTTTCCTGCGTTGATGCAGACCATCACGGACGCCGCCCCGGTATCCCTGCGGAAGCGGATCACGCGGCTGCCCTCCTCGGCGGACAGCATTTGAAAAGTGCCATCCCGCAGGGGAGACAAGGCGTGCCGCATGGCGATGGCCTTCCGGAAAAATCCCGACAGCGCCATATCGCCGCCCTTCCATGGCATGGGGGCGCGGTATTCTTCCTCCCGGATGCCCTGAACGCCAAGCTCGTCTCCGTAAAAAATGGTGGGCATTCCCACAAAGCACATCATAAACAGGAACGCAAGACGGTAGCTTGCGGTATCCCCGCCGCACAGGGACAGAAAACGGCTGACGTCGTGACTGTCCAGAAGGTTCAGCTGCGCCGGGAGCATTTGCAATCGGTAGCGCATGAGCATATCCGTAATGCGCCCGGAAAAGGCCGCCGCGTCAATGCGCTTTTCGGCGAAAAACGCACAGCAGTGCTTCCGGAAGTCGTAGTTCATGGTGGAGTCGAACATATCTCCCTGAAGCCAGTGCCCGGCGCTTTCCCATACCTCGCCGATCAGCAGCGCCTCCGGGTTTTCGCCTTTGACCGCGCCGCGGAACGCCCGCCAGAAGCCATCGTTGACCTCGCTGGCCACGTCCAGCCGCCATCCGTCAATGCCGTATTCCCGCACCCAGTAAGCGCCCACGTCACAGAAGTATTTCTGCACCTCCGGGTTCGCGGTGTTCAGCTTTGGCATCATGCGTTCATAGGCGAAACAGGCGTAGCCGGGAATTTCCTCCGGGGTTTGGGGGCGATGCACGGGGAAGGTCAGATCGTAGAACCAGTCTTTATAGCGGGATTTTTCCTGATTTCTGACCACGTCCTCAAAGGCGAAGAAATGCCAGCCGCAGTGGTTGAACACGCCGTCGATAATAACCCGGATGCCGGAAGCGTGGAGCGTATTGACCATATTCCGGAAGGCGTCATTTCCGCCGAAGCAGGGGTCAACATGGTAATAGTCCAGCAGATCGTACTTGTGGTATTCCCCGGCGGTGAAGATCGGATTCAGATAAACGCAGTTGATACCCAGCGCTTTCAGATAATCCACATTTTGTGCAACCCCCTCCAGCGTTCCGCCGAGCTTTCCCCGCACGGTCTGCTCTTTAAATCGCTGTGACCGGGGCTGCCCGGAAATTTCGCATTTGCCGGAGGCGAAGCTGTCCGGGAAAATGTTATACACGACGGCATCCTTCACCCACGCCGGCACGCGGGCAATGTCACTGCGGTGGTTGAAGGGAAGCTTGAAGTATTCCGAACGATCCTGCGCGAGCCGGTCGGTAAAGAGATTGCTGTAGTACAGCGTCGTCTCCGCACCGTCGTCCAGCTGAAAGTAGTAATAGACCCGATTATAGGGGCTGTCCACAATCACCTGCCAGTAGTCGTGACAGGCGTCTGACAGAATCTTTTCCATGGGGACGGAGGTAAACAGAATCGGATTGACCCGGCACGCGGTGTCGGCGTAGAAAAGCGTCACCCGCTGCAAGTCGCCTCTGGCGCAGCGCAGGCGGTAAACAATATGGCGCTCATCCAGCCCGCAGCAGTATTCCGACATGGGAATGTGCAAAACAGCGTCCAGCTTCATCCCTTGACACCTCCAGCCGTCAGCCCGGAGGTCATGTACTTCTGGCACAGGAAGAAGATCACCAGCACCGGCAGAGATACGGTAACGGCCGCCGCCGCGAATACCGGCCAGGAGCCGGTCATCTCCGTTGCCTGAAGGGCGTTCAGCCCGGCGGCCAGGGTATACTTGCTTTCTCCGGTCAGGAAGGTCGTTGCGTAGATGTATTCGTTCCACACATAAATCAGCACCTGGAGCGCCGTGGTGATGATGCTGGGCTTTGCCAGGGGCATGACGATTTTCAGGACGATCTGCCCGTCGGAAGCGCCGTCGATTCTGGCGGCCTCCTCAATTTCCGTGGGGATGGTGTCAAAGTAGCCCTTGGTGTTCCACAGGCTGAACACCGCCATGGTTCCCGTGTAAACCAGAATCAGCCCCAGCCGGGTATTGACCAGCCCCATCGGCCGCAGCAGACGGTAGATTGCGAACATGGACAGAATCGCCGGGAAGGAATTCAGCAGCACCAGGCACCTGAGAATGGCTTTTCTTCCCGGAAAGCGGCGGCGGGAAAAGCAGTAGGCCGCCGGAACCGCCACCAGCAGGGACAGGAATACGGTCACAGCTGCCAGAAAAACGGTATTCCGGAACCAGAGCGTGATATTCTCCCCAAAGAGGACTTCCCGGTAGTTTTTCAGGGTGAAATTCCTGGGGATAAAGGAAAAATCGGAGCTGAGCAGACTGTTTGACCCGTTAAAGGAGACACTCAGAGCATAGAGAATGGGAATCAGCGTCAGAAAGCACAGCGCAATGAAAAAGACATTCAGCGCCGTCAGCCCAACGCCCTCCCGCCATCTGCGTTTCGTCATCAGGCATCCTCCTTCAGCTGGAATTTTGCGGAGAACAGGAGCAGAAGTGCAAAAATAATCATGGAAATGGCCGAAGAATAGCCGTAATTGTTGGTGATAAACGCATTTTCGTAGGCGTAGGTCAGGATGGTGTGGAACCCGGAGCCGGTTTTCGCGCCGGCCTGCTGCGTCAGCAGGTAGACGACGTCGAACTGCTTGAAGGTCGTAAACACCGTGATAATGACAGCCGGGGCAATGATGGGGCGCATGGCGGGGGCGGTAATGTACTTTGCCCGGGCGAACGCGCCCGCGCCGTCCAGAATGGCGCTTTCGTAGTAGCTTTTGTCGATGCTCTGCAAGGCTCCGTCCATAATCATAATCATGAAGGGCAGCGCCAGCCACAGATTGACCACCGTGCAGCTCAGAAACGCCGACACGTCGGAAGAAAGCCACCTGACCGCCGTAAGCCCCAGCTTGTCCATCCACTGATTCAGCAGGCCGAACTGGGTGTTGAACATTCCGGTTTTCCAGAGCAGAATCCCCACATATCCGGGCATCGCCCAGGGAAACATCAGCACCGTTTTGTAAAGCTTGCGCAGCCGGAGCTTTTCGATATTCAGAAGGTTTGCAAGGAAAAAGGCGATGACCAGCTGCAAAACCATGCTGACGACCGTCCAAAGGATCGTTGCCAGCAGTGCGGACAGGAAGCCGGAATCGAACACGAACAGCGCCCGGATGTAGTTATCCAGTCCCACCAGAGTGAAGTCAAACCAGTGGTAGACATTCATATTGGTCAGGCTGATATAGAAGGTGTAGAGAATGGGAAATACCACCATCAGCCCGATCAGCAGCAGGGAGGGCGCTGAACAGGCGTAGGAGCGTATCCACTCCTTCCGTTTCTTTTTCTCCATGGCGTACTCCCTTTATTTCATTCCCGCGATCAGGCTTTCCGCCTGTTCTTCGGCTGAGCGGAAGCTGGAGGGAATATCCTTGCCGGACAGGTTCACATCGGTCAGGAGGTTACTGACCACCGTCCACATGACGTCCATTTCGGGGATGTTGGGCATGGGAACGGCAATTTCCGCGGTTTGCCGCATGGCCTGCACCAGCGCGTCCTCCGCGACGCGGGCGTCTTCATAGCAGCTGCTGTTTGCCGGGGCGCATCCGCTGGCCAGCGCCAGAGACGTGCCGATCTCCGGTTTTGCCAGAGCCGCCAGCAGCTGCTCCTGCAGGGTACGGGCTGCGGCAATGCAGTCGTTCACCACCTGTACGGTGGGGTTGGGCTGCACATTGTAGTACACGGCGTACTCCACACCGGCATCGGACAGTACCTGACCGACCCGGGCAGCGGCACCGGAATCATAGAGAAAGCGGTCCGTCACCAGCAAAGCACGGCGGAT
>ERZ825159.2294-NODE-2294-length-15778-cov-3.071106_pt1 | contig 15778 bp, 10 predicted proteins | sample MGYA00519932_ERZ825159 | MGnify/ENA primary metagenome ERZ825159 (study PRJEB31778, sample SAMEA3449191) | human gut metagenome | biome: human gut; feature: human-associated habitat; material: faeces | place: United Kingdom | collected 2010/2012 ...
AAATTGTGACGTACATCTTGCAGAAAGCCTTTTTCAAACACTCTCTAGCGGATGGTAGTTCCTGTTTTTCCTTCATAGCCCTCTTTGGCATGAGCCATATCAGTAATCACAGTGCTCCGGCCTTCCCCTTTCTCGATAAAGGAAATACCTGCTTCGATTTTGGGAAGCATGGAACCGGAAGCAAACTGGTTCTCTTCAATGTATTTCTTAGCGTCCGCTACAGTGATGCTGCCAAGCTTCTGCTCATTTACCTGACCGTGGTTCAGACTTACGTTCTCTACACTTGTGAGAATCAGAAGAGTATCGGCATTTAATTCTTCTGCAAGAAGTCCTGCGGCAAGATCTTTCTCAATGATGGCACTGGCACCGTGAAGGTTGATGCCCTGCTCAAGCACTGGAATTCCACCGCCGCCGGCTGCGATAACAACCTGGTCTGCATTGAGAAGTGCTCGTATAGTCTCAAGCTCTACGATTCTCTGTGGCTTCGGAGCTGCTACGATTCGTCTGTATCCGCCATCAGCAAGTCTGGTGACAAAGTTTCCTTTTTCTTCCTCTGCTTCAGCTTCTTCCTCAGTGAGAACACGTCCGATAATTTTCTCCGGATCTGCAAAAGCGTCGTCATATGGATCAATAACAGTCTGGGTAAGAATGGTAGCAACAGGTTTGTAAATTCCGCGGCTGATAAATTCAGAGCGGATCGCATTCTGAAGGTCATATCCAATGTAGCCCTGGCTCATTGCGGAGCAGACTGACATAGGAGCGAATGTATAATCCGGGTGTGTCTTTCCAAATTCATTCATTGCAGTGTGGATCATGCCAATCTGTGGGCCATTGCTGTGGGAGATTACCACCTTGGCACCCTCTTCAACAAGATCTGCGATTGCTTTTGCTGCGGCTTTGGTGGCTACTTTCTGCTCTGGAAGTGTGGTGCCGAGAGCTCTGTGACCTAATGCAACTACTACGATTTTTTCACTCATAGGAGATACCTCGTTTCTGTCAAGAATATAATGCGGATATCAGAGTTAAGTGGATTACTGTGAAAGTATTCACAGCAACATGAATGATTTCTCCGGACATCCTTGTGTAATATCTTCCATTATAAAAGCTAAGGGTGGGAATTGCAATAGAAAAGTCCTTGAAACAGGAAAAGCCATCCGCATCAGGCAGATGGCTCATTTCCTATATTTTTGAGGGGGGAGATAGAGAGTGGTTTTTCATCTATCCGAAATTCATTATATCGGCAATTTGTGAGGAAAATGTGTCTCAAATCTAAAAGAAATCGAAAAAATATGAAATGAAAATAAAATCCGACCCTTTATTGCATTTAAAGACCAAGTGTGGTAAAGTAAACCTATCTTGTTTCTGCATTCTGCAGAAAAGAATTTCTACCGCGCCGGTTCGGCGCAAGATAACCCGTTTTTTGAAGGAAACCTGTTAACCTGGGCGTTTTATACGCTTTTTTGAAAATGGATGCATACAATGGCAAGGCAAATTTGCTTCGGAATGCTGTGAATAGGATCTGTTTAAGTGAGAAAGGTGTGATTCCCATGTGCTGTCAGTGACTCATTTATATGGTGATGTCGCCAGTAGGCGGCAAGTCCGTTTTGTAAAATAGTAGTTTAATAACAGAGATTAGTGAAAAATAGGGGTAGAAAAGGAGAAGTTATAATGAAAAACAGAATATGGAAAAAGATACTGGCAGTGGGAGTAAGTCTGCTTGCAGAAGCTGGGATGCTGGTTGGATGCACGGCGCAGCCGGCAGTGGCATATGGAGCAGAAATGGAAGGCGGGTTATCTGTTGCCCAATATGCGGCATGGACAGATTTACAGAAATTTCAGGCGGTGATTTCTGTAAAGGCAGATGGGCTGGCGTCACTTACGTGGGAAAATGAAAACCAGGAATATGAAAGTGGCGATGAAAATTTATTCAGCAGTGGAAATCAGGACGGGAGCCTGGAAAATGATCAATATGATTTTTCGGATGAAACAATACCTCATCCAACATCTTACGAACTGGTAGTCTGGCTTTCTGAATATTTTCAGCCAGATGCTTCGTTTATGGCACCTGAAGGCTGCCTGAAAGAGGAGCTTCCTATCGAGACTGCTGACGGAAGATCCAGCAGTATAACCGGATTCCGCTGGAAAATAAATTCGGGAGAACAGGGCAAACAGCTGAAAATTCCGGTTACCTTGCGGGATGAATATCGTTTTCCAGCAGAAAAACATACAGTTCCTACCTGTCAGGATATTTTGCATGCAAATGGTGCTATAAGCGGAGAAGAAAATGGAGGCGGAGTTTACATTGTAAAAAAAGTGGAAAATGAAAAAAACATTTTGTGTAAAGCCTTATCTAAGAGTTTGGAGATACCAGCTGCACACATGGATTTTTCAGTGGAGATGGAAGCCAAGGAAAAGGCGCTTTATACTGGAAAACGCATTCATATGGCAGTGAATCTGACAAATAATGGTCAGGTACCTTTTTATAAAATTTCCCTTCAGGCCAAAGTAAAAGAACAGGAACTGGTACCTGTGTGGGAAAAGGAGCCTGGCCTTGAAGTTTCGGAAAGTGGTGCAGTGCTGGAAAGCCTTTCCGCAGGGGAAACACGAATCCTGTCTTTTTATATAGATCCGGACATGGATCAGAAAAGTAATCTGGAGCTGGAGCTTTTTGCAAAAACAGAAAATCCGGTTTCGTTGGAGAAAGCAGCAGAAAAACAGTTAACATTACAGCAGGGAAAAGCCTCTTTTACGGTAAAGAAAACAGCTGACTGCGACAACGCCAGCCCTGGGGAGACTGTGACTTATCAGATCAGTATTCACAATACCGGGGAGGTGACTCTGCATTCCGTAGTTACTACAGAACGTTTCGGGCTTGCCGGAGTAACAGCTACTTTTCAGGAACAGAGAGGTATAACCCTGAATAAAAGCAGGACTCAGGCGAAAATCCAGGAAATCGCACCTGGTGGCTGTGTGAATTTAAAGGCAAAAGTTGTACTTCCAAAAGATCTGAAAGACCAGAATCTGATGAATCAGATTATTGTAGTTACTGACGAGACTGGTGAGGAAAGCGCAGTGCGGGATCAGGCAACCATCCGTGTGGAAGATAAGGAGAAGGATGGAAATGGAAGCGGAAACGGAAATGGGGGTGGAAATGGAGATGGAACTGGCATAGGCAGTGGGAATAATGATGGCAGCACAATGGCTGCGTCCACCTCTCCAAAAACAGGGGATACTTCCCACAAAGAGCTGTTTCAGGTACTGATTCTGCTTTCGTTTCTTTTTTCCGCTGTAGCCGCCAGAAGAATGTTTGGAGGCAATGCTCACAGATGACCCGTGAATGGAAACTATAATGTGAGGTGAACGGTTACTGTTTTTTAACAGGAAAGATTGAAAACAAATTCTGTGTGTGATATTCTATAAAAGAGTATGCGTTGCTGTATGATGTCACCAGATTAGAGCGTGTTTGAAAAATCATTCCCGCAAATTGTGACGCACATCTTGCAGAAAGTCTTTTTCAAACAAGCTCTGGCGTGATTTTAAAGCAACGTCAATATAGGGAGGCATATATTATGAAATTATCATCCTTATTAGAGAAGTTAGAATACACCTGCGTGCAGGGGAGCACAGAGCAGGAAGTCACTGGTGTTGTTTATGATTCCAGAAAGGTAACAGACGGCTCTCTGTTTATCTGTATCAGAGGTGCTGTTGTAGATGGACATAAATTTATCCCGGATGTGACAGCAAAAGGGGCTAAAGTTCTGGTAGTAGAAGAGGAGGTTTCTGCACCGTCGGATGTTACGGTTATCCAGGTGACAGACACCAGATATGCTATGGCATTTATTTCAGCAGCCTGGTTCGGACATCCGGCAGAGAAGCTGAAAACAATCGGAATTACCGGAACCAAGGGAAAAACTACTACTACCTATATGGTAAAATCCATTCTGGAAAATGCCGGATACAAGGTTGGTCTGATCGGTACTATTGAGGCAATTATCGGAAATAAGATAATACCTGCTTCTAATACCACACCAGAATCCTATGTAGTTCAGGAGTATTTTCACGAAATGGTGGAAGCTGGCTGTGATTGTGTGGTTATGGAAGTTTCCTCACAGGGGCTGATGCTGCATCGTACTCAGGGATTTGTGTTTGATTTTGGAATTTTTACAAATATTGAACCAGATCATATTGGTCCAAACGAGCACAAGGACTTTGACCATTATCTGTCTTGTAAAGCTATGCTTCTCAAGCAGTGCCGCGTAGGAATTGTAAACCGTGATGATGAGCATTTTGACAGAATTGTAGAGGGACATACCTGTACTCTGGAAACCTATGGCTTTTCAAAAGAAGCAGACCTTCGCGCTGAGGATGCCAGACTGATTGGCGGAAAAGGTTATCTTGGAATTTCCTATCAGCTGAAGGGGCTTATGGATTTCCCTGTTGAAATCGACATCCCAGGTAAATTCAGTATTTACAACTCTCTTACCGCTATTGCAATCTGCCGTCATTTTAAGGTTTCCCAGGAAAATATCCTGAAGGCTCTGAAGGTAGCAAAAGTAAAAGGCCGTATTGAGATGGTGAAAGTATCTGATGAATTTACTCTGATGATTGATTATGCACATAATGCAATGGCTTTGGAAAGTCTTCTTACTACATTGCGTGAGTATCATCCACACAGACTGGTCTGCCTGTTTGGTTGTGGCGGAAACCGCTCCAGGCTTCGCCGTTATGAGATGGGAGAAGTTTCCGGTCGTCTGGCAGATCTGACCATCATTACTTCTGATAATCCGCGAGATGAGGAGCCTCAGGCTATTATTGATGACATCAAGGTTGGCATGGCGAAGACAGAAGGTAAATATGTGGAGATTCCAGACCGCAAGGAAGCAATCGCTTATGCCATCCATCACGGAGAACCAGGGGATATTGTGGTGCTGGCTGGTAAAGGTCATGAAGATTACCAGGAAATCAAAGGCAAAAAATATCCTATGGATGAGCGTGTGTTGATCGCTGATATTCTTGCTGGAAAGTAAAACATGACATATGCAGATATTATTGTAGACATTTCCCATGAGAAGCTGGATAAAAGCTTTCAATATCTGGTTCCGGAGAAACTGAAGGAAGAGATACAGGTGGGAATGGTGGTTTCCATTCCATTTGGAAGAGGAAATCATGTGCGCAAGGGATATGTAGTGGGGATTTCTGGTGAGCCTAAAGTAAAGGGAATCCAGCTCAAATCTGTTGCCGGTATTGAAAATGATCAGGAAACCACAGAATCCAGGCTGATCGCGCTGGCAGGGTGGATGAAAGAAAATTACGGCTCTACCATGATCCAGGCTCTGAAAACAGTTCTTCCTATTCAGAAAAAGATGAAAGCCCAGGAAAAAAGGTGGATAACCCTTCTGATTTCCAGAGAAGATGGGGAAAAGCTTCTGGAAGAGCTTAGCATGACCAGATTTAAAGCACGTATCCGCCTTCTGGAAGCACTCTTGCAGAATGAAAATGGGAAAATTGAGACTGCCTGGGCTTCAAAGGAGCTTGGCACTACGGCTTCTGTCCTGAGATATTTTGAAGAACAGGGGATTGCTTCTGTGGAGTCAGATGAAGTGTATAGAAATGCAGTTGCAGATGCAGAGAATATTCCGCATGTGGCACCAGCAGTATTAAGTATATCCCAGCAAATGGCTGTGAATCAGATCTTATCAGAATGGGAACACCCGGATCCGAGACCGGTTCTTCTTCACGGAGTTACCGGCAGTGGAAAAACGGAAGTATATATGGAGCTGATCGATAAGGTGATAAAGGAAGGCGGTCAGGCAATCGTGCTGATTCCGGAAATTGCGCTGACTTATCAGACTGTACGGCGATTTTATGGTCGTTTTGGTGATAAGGTGTCGGTAATTAACTCCAGACTTTCCCTGGGAGAGCGTTATGACCAGTTTAAAAGAGCCAAACAGGGAGAACTGCAGGTTATGGTGGGACCCCGTTCAGCACTTTTTACTCCTTTTGGAAAGCTGAGGCTGATCATTATTGATGAGGAGCATGAATCTTCTTATAAAAGTGAAAACAGTCCAAGGTATCACGCCCGGGAAACGGCTATCCACAGAGCAAAGCTGGAAGGCGCAAGAGTAATTCTTGGTTCTGCAACTCCATCTATGGAAGCGTATTACAGGGCGAAAGAAGGAGAATATGTCCTTGTAAAGCTGGAAGCCAGATTTGAAGAAAGACCTCTTCCCAGGGTATCAATTATTGACATGAGGGAACAACTAAAAAAAGGAAACCGCCTTGCCCTCAGTCTGGAACTGAGAGAAGACCTGAGCCAGTGCCTGAAAAAAGGGGAGCAGGCCATGTTGTTTCTCAACCGCCGTGGCTACGCAGGGTTTGTTTCATGCCGTTCCTGCGGTCATGTAATGAAATGTCCTCACTGTGACGTTTCCTTAAGTGAGCATAATGGCAGAAAGCTGATCTGTCATTATTGTGGTTATGAAACTGTGAAACCGGACAAATGTCCAGTCTGTTCTTCCCCATATATAGGCGGTTTTAAAGCGGGAACCCAGCAGATCCAGCAGGTGGTAGAAAAAGAATTTCCAGAGGCAAGAGTTCTTCGAATGGATTACGACACTACAAGAGCTAAGGGAAGCTATGAAAAAATTCTGTCTGCTTTTTCCAGGCATGAGGCCGATATTTTGATTGGAACCCAGATGATCGTCAAGGGACATGATTTCCCGGATGTTACTCTTGTGGGGATCCTTGCTGCAGATTTATCCCTGAATGCTGATGATTATCGCAGTGGTGAGCGCACTTTTCAGCTTCTTACCCAGGCGGTGGGACGAGCAGGAAGAGGAAGGAAAGAAGGCCATGCCTTGATCCAGACTTATAGTCCGGATCATTACAGCATACAGACAGCTGCAAAGCAGGATTACGAAGAATTTTACCAGGAAGAGATGGGATACCGTCTTCTTATGGATTATCCCCCGGCTGCCCATATGATGGCAGTGCTTGGTTCTTCGGAGGATGAGAAGCTTCTTGAGACAGCCATGCACTATCTTGGTCTGTTTACAGGAAAAATATATGCGGGAAAAGATCTTCATGTGATCGGTCCCGCCCCTGCGTCTGTAGGGAAAGTAAAGGATGTATACAGAAGAGTACTTTATCTGAAACATGAGAATTATGATCTGCTTGTCCGAATAAAGGACAGGCTGGAGGAATATATAGAAATCAATTCCGGCTTCAGAAAAGTTAATATACAATTTGATTTTTCATAAGGCGAAATACCGGAAATAAAGGGCTGCGTTAAGGTGCAGGGCTTTGAAACAACGGGTATTTCCAAATTCAAAGATAAAGGAGATAACACAGAGATGGCACTTAGAACAATCAGAACAGAGGGAGATTCCGTTTTGGAAAAAATCTGCAGACCAGTAGAGAAAATCGACAAACGTACAAAGGATCTGGTAGGAGACATGCTGGAAACCATGTATGACGCATGCGGTGTTGGCCTTGCAGCTCCCCAGGTGGGTATATTAAAGAGAATCGTAGTGATCGATATTGGAGATGGTCCAATTATTCTTATCAATCCGGAAATTCTTATGACATCCGGTGAGCAGACAGGCGAGGAGGGATGTTTAAGTGTTCCGGGAATGTCCGGTCAGGTTACCCGCCCAAATTATGTGAAGGTAAAAGCTCTTGATATGGATATGAATGAGCAGATATATGAAGGAGAAGGACTCCTTGCCCGTGCATTTTGTCATGAGCTGGATCATCTTGACGGAAAAATGTACACACGTCTGGTTGAAGGTGAATTACATCATGTAAGTTATGACAATGAGGAGGAAGAGGAATAAATGAAAATTGTTTATATGGGAACGCCGGATTTTGCAGTTAATCCCCTTCATGCACTGGCTGAAGCTGGCTATGAGGTGACAGGTGTTGTGACCCAGCCGGATAAGCCGAAGGGAAGGGGAAAGAGCATGCTTCCCACTCCTGTAAAGGAAGAGGCATTGAAACATGGGTTCCCGGTTTACCAGCCTGTGAAGGTACGCGATCCGGAATTTTTACAGGTTCTTGAGAAACTGGATCCCGATATTATTGTGGTAGCTGCCTTTGGACAGATCATTCCCAAAAGCATTCTGGAGCTTCCGAAATACGGATGTATTAACATCCATGCATCCCTGCTTCCGAAATACCGCGGTGCAGCTCCTATTCAGCAGGCAGTTATTGATGGGGAAAAGGAGTCAGGTGTTACGATCATGAGAATGGGAACAGGTCTTGATACAGGAGATATGATCTCAAGGATCGTAGTGCCGATTGCAAAAGATGAGACGGGCGGAACTCTGTTTGATAAGCTTGCAGAAGCAGGAGCGAAGCTTCTTGTTGAGACATTGCCTCACATTTTTGATGGCACAGCTGTTTACGAGAAACAGCCGGAGGAAAGCCCTACTCCATATGCCGGTATGATCACCAAACAGATGGGATTGATCAATTTTGGGAAATCAGCCGCGGAACTGGAAAGACTGGTGCGAGGTTTAAACCCGTGGCCAAGCGCATTTACCTTCTGGAATGGAAAAACTTTGAAGGTATGGGAAAGCTTTGTAGTAAAAAGTGAAGAAGCTGGCACAGAAAAGCCAGAACCTGGAACAGTAGTAAAAACGGACAAAAAAGGAATTTACGTGGCTTGCGGTGAGGATGTTCTGGTACTTTCACAGGTACAGTTAGAAGGAAAAAAGAGAATGGATGCGGATGCATTCCTTCGAGGATGTCATATAGAAACCGGAAGCAGATTCACAGATAAAAAGGAGTGATCTTATGTACGGATATGGATATCCTTATGGATTTTATGTTGATCCTACTTATGTATTGCTGATCATTGGAATGGTGCTGGCACTGGCTGCATCTGGAAAGATGAAAAGCACTTTTGCACGTTATCAGCAGGTGCGCAGCCATTCAGGTCTTACAGGAGCTCAGACTGCCCAGAGGATTTTAAATGCAGCCGGAATTTACGACGTAACGATTGTTCCAATTTCCGGAAGCCTTACAGATCATTATGATCCGAGAACAAAGAGGCTGGCACTTTCACAGGACGTATATGGAAGAACTTCTGTGGCAGCTGTATGTGTCGCTGCCCATGAGTGTGGTCATGCCATTCAGCACAATATAAATTATGCACCGCTGAATATCCGTTCAGCTATTGTTCCGGTGGCAAATATCGGATCTTCCCTTTCCTGGCCGATTTTTCTTCTGGGACTGATCTTTTCCATACCGGCACTTACAACTGTAGGAATTGTGCTGTTTTCACTGGCGGTACTGTTTCAGCTTGTAACACTTCCGGTAGAATTCAATGCTTCCTCAAGAGCTTTAAAAATGCTGGAAAGCACAGGAATTTTAAGCCGTGAGGAAAACAAAGGTGCGAAGAAGGTTCTTACAGCGGCAGCCCTTACTTATGTAGCAGCTCTTGCTTCTTCCATTTTACAGCTTCTGAGACTGCTCATACTTTCCGGAGGTAGAAGACGGGATGATTAACGGAATCAATTCCAGGGAGATGATCCTGGAAATTTTACTTGAAATCGAAGAGGGCGAGCATAGCCACGTGGCAATTCGGAATGCCCTTTCCAAATATCAGTTCCTTCCCAAACAGGACCGGGCATTTATTACCCGTGTCTGTGAAGGAACGCTGGAATACCGGATTCAGATTGATTACATTATCAATTCTTTTTCCAAGGTGACAGTTGATAAGATGAAGCCTGCAATCCGGGAAATTTTAAGAAGTGCAGTATATCAGCTGAAATACATGGATAGTGTGCCAGACAGCGCAGTGTGCAATGAGGCTGTGAAGCTGGCGCAAAGAAAAGGTTTTTATAATCTGAAGCCTTTTGTAAATGGTGTTCTTCGTACCATAGCCCGGGAAATGGATCAGGTCCGGTTCCCTCAAAAAGAAGATGATCTGTTGAAATATCTTTCTGTAAAGTATTCCATGCCAGAGGTGCTGGTAACCAGGTGGCTGGAAGCCTATGGAGAAGAAACAACAGAGAAGATACTGGCGGATTTTCTTATGGAACATCCTCTTACCATCAGATGCCGGACTTATCTGAATTCCAAGGAAGAGGTTATAAAAAGCCTGGAAAGTCAGGGCGTTCATGTAGCGCCTGCTCCATATCTGCCTTATGCATACAGCATTTCTGAATTTAACCATATTCTTGCACTGGATGCTTTTATCAAGGGTAAAATCGTCGTGCAGGATGTAAGTTCCATGCTGGTTGCGGAGGTTGCAGATCCGAAGAAGGGCGATTACGTTATTGACGTGTGTGCTGCGCCAGGTGGAAAGAGTCTTCATATGGGAGACAAGATGGAGGGATATGGAACGGTAGATGCAAGAGATGTAAGCCAGTATAAAGTCAATCTGATCGAGGAAAATATCCAACGTACCAATTCTATTAATGTACAGGCAAGAGTGCAGGATGCTACTATTTTTGATCAGGATTCAGAACTGCTTGCAGATGTTGTAATTGCAGATGTACCTTGTTCCGGGTATGGAGTGATCGGCAAGAAGCCGGAAATCAAATACCGTGTTACGCCACAGAAACAGGATGAAATAGTGATTCTGCAGAGAACCATTCTGGATCGCGCAGCAAACTATGTGAAGCCAAGAGGAGAGCTGATCTTCAGTACCTGTACCATTGCAAAAGAAGAAAACGAAGAGAACATGATGTGGTTTTTGAATAATTATCCATTTAAGCTGGAGAGCCTGGATCCTTATCTTCCAGAGGAGCTGCACTCAGAGACAACTGCACTTGGATATCTGCAGCTGCTTCCTGGAGTACATAAGACAGACGGCTTCTTTATTGCGAAATTCAGAAGAAAATAGGAATATAAATATGACAGACATTAAGTCGATGACGAAAGACGAACTGAAAAATCTGATGACCGAACTGGGAGAGAAACCCTTTCGGGCAAAGCAGATCTACAGCTGGTTACATGAACATCTGGTAACCTCTTATGATGAGATGGGAAACATACCAGGAAAATTAAAAGAAAAACTGAAAGACTATCCCATAGCGGCATTGGAAATGGTGGATGAACAGGTTTCTGCCATTGACGGCACAAGAAAGTATCTGTTCCGCCTTTCTGATGGAAATGTGATCGAGAGTGTTCTTATGCGTTATAAGCATGGAAATTCCGTATGTATTTCGTCACAGGTAGGCTGTAAAATGGGGTGCCGTTTTTGTGCTTCCACTATTGGAGGCTGGACAAGAAACCTTCTTCCTTCGGAAATGCTGGATCAGATTTACAGGATCCAGAGCATAACGGGAGAGCGGGTATCTAATGTAGTAGTAATGGGAACTGGCGAACCTATGGATAATTATGATCATATTGTACGCTTTGTACATCTGCTTTCCGATGAAAATGGTCTTAACATCAGCCAGAGGAATATCACCGTATCGACCTGCGGAATTGTTCCAAAAATTTATGAGCTTGCAAAGGAAAAACTGCAGATTACCCTTGCCCTGTCTCTGCATGCACCAAATGATGAAAAAAGACAGGAACTTATGCCTATTGCACAGCGGTACAGTATGGACGAAGTCCTGGATGCATGCCGCAATTATTTTCAGGAGACTGGCAGGAGAATTACTTTTGAATACAGTCTTGTGGCTGGGGTTAATGACAGTGACGAAGATGCAAGAGAGCTGAGCAGCAGAATCCATGATATTAACTGTCATGTAAATCTAATTCCGGTAAACCCTATTAAGGAGCGTTCTTACAGGCGTTCTACGCATCAGGCTGTAGAGAATTTTAAAATAAAACTTGAAAAATGCGGAATTAATGTTACTATTAGAAGGGAAATGGGCAGTGACATAGACGGTGCCTGTGGACAATTACGAAAAAGTTATATAGAAAAAAGTTACGATCCGCAGTAACGAAAAACTGGTGTTTCTATGTTGAACAACAGTACGAAAAGGACAGAAAGCGAGAAGTGACATGAGGGTATATTCAGCTACGAATATAGGAATGAAGCGGAAGATGAACCAGGATTATGTGTTCGCTTCCCAGGACACAGTTGGAAATCTCCCGAACCTCTTTGCTGTTGCTGATGGAATGGGAGGACACAATGCAGGTGATTATGCGTCCTCTCACGCGGTCAGGATACTGGTAGATGAAATCAGGGAGGATACGGATTATAATCCTGTAAAGGTAATCCGTCATGCCATTGAGACTGCGAACACAGAAATTATAGAACAGGCGCAGAAGGATGAGAAGCTTCGTGGAATGGGAACTACTATGGTAGTAGCCACCATTGTAGGTCAGTATGCTTATGTTGCCAATGTGGGAGACAGCAGACTATATGTGGTGGATAAACAGCTGAGGCAGATTACCAGGGATCATTCACTGGTTCAGGAAATGGTAAGAATGGGTGAAATCACTGCTGAGGAGGCAAGAAATCATCCGGATAAAAACATTATCACCAGAGCTCTGGGAGCAGAAAAAACTGTAGACGTGGATTTCTTTGATATGCGTCTGGAACCGGGAAGTACGATCCTGATGTGTTCCGATGGTCTCAGCAATATGGTGGAAGACAAAAAAATGGAAGAAATCATATTGAATTCTGATGAGGATATCACCTGGAAGGGAAATACTCTTATCCAGGAAGCCAACAACAACGGCGGCAAGGATAACATTGCAATCATATTGATAGAACCATTCACGAATGAGGTGGAAACATGTTAAAGACAGGTATGATTATAGCAGAACGCTATGAAATTGTAAGTAAAATCGGTACCGGCGGAATGGCGGACGTATATAAGGCAATGGACCATAAACTGAACCGTTTTGTGGCAGTTAAGGTTCTGAAGCCGGAATTCAGGGAAGATGCAACTTTTGTAAAGAAATTCAGAAGTGAAGCGCAGGCAGCAGCAGGTCTTACCCATCCAAACATAGTAAATGTATTTGATGTAGGCGATGATGAGGGTGTTTATTATATCGTAATGGAGCTGATCGAGGGAATCACTCTTAAGGAGTATATTTCCAAGAAAGGTAAGCTTTCGGTAAAGGAAGCTACCAGTATTGCCATTCAGGTATCTATGGGACTTGAGGCAGCACACAGCCACGGCATTGTACATCGTGATGTGAAGCCTCAGAATATTATTATTTCCACAGACGGCAAAGTAAAGGTAACAGACTTTGGAATTGCAAGAGCTGCTTCTTCCAATACCATCAGCTCCAATGTTATGGGGTCTGTACATTACAGCTCACCGGAGCAGGTACGTGGAGGATACAGCGACGAAAAGAGTGATATTTATTCACTTGGTATTACTTTGTATGAAATGGTTACAGGCAGGGTTCCTTTTGACGGGGACACTACAGTCGCCATTGCTATCAAGCATCTTCAGGAGGAAATGGTTCCGCCCAGTGTATATACACCGGATCTTCCCTACAGTCTGGAGCAGATCATCTTCAAATGCACACAGAAGAGTGTAGACCGCCGTTACCAGAAAATGGAAGATGTGATCGCAGACCTGAAGCATTCTCTGATCGATCCACAGGGAGATTTCGTAACGCTGACGTCTGTGGATAACGAAGCAAAAACAGTTGTGATCTCAGATAAGGAGCTTGGCGAGATCAAACATATGCCGAAGCAGATCGCAAAGTCAGAACCTGAGGCTCTGGAAGAAGAAATCAATGAAACAGATTATGATGATGAGCAGGAAGTGAAAAAGCACAGGAAGAAATCAGATAAGCCTGAGAAAAAGAAAAAAAGAGGCGGACATGGGCTGACTATTGTAATGCTTCTGATGGGGGTTGTAATCCTGATAGCAATCATTCTGGTCGCAGGAAAGGCGTCCGGACTTATTGGAAGTAACAATGATACAGACAAAAAAACTGAGGCCTCAGATACATCGGAATCAGATGATGACGGAATGGTAACTGTGCCGAATCTGGTAGGAAAAACAGAGGATGAAGCAAAGAATATCACAAAGGATATGAAACTGGGTATTCAGCCTATGGGCGAGGAGGCTTCAAATCAGGCAAAAGGAACCATTTCTTCACAGGATATTCCAAAGGGAAGTAAAGTAGAGCAGTATACGACCATTAAGTATTATATCAGCAAGGGTGCGCAGCAGATCACAATTCCGGATGTGGATGGACAGACCGGAGTAGACGCACAGCAGACTCTGGAAGATATGGGATTAACTGTTGAGATACAGAAAGAATACAGTGAATTAAATGATGATGGTACTCCGGTTACAGATCCGGGATATGCAGTCTCCACAACTCCGGCAGCCGGAAACTCTGTTTCAGCAGGAGACAGCGTAACACTGCTTGTCAGCCGAGGTGTGGACTATGGAGACAGTGTGGAGGTTCCAAGTGTTGTCGGAATGACAAAGAATGATGCAGTTACTACTTTTGGTAAGTTCCTCAATGTGGAAGTAAAAGAGGAAAAGAGTACAGAGGTGGCAGAAGGAGAAGTAATTTCACAGGAACCGGAAGCCGGAAACTGGGAAGATCCGGATAATGTAAATGTTGTGATCACAGTAAGTACCGGAGATCAGGAACCTTCGGCTCAGAGTGACAGCGCAGATACTGCTGCATCATCTGATGCTCCGGCACAGACAGCAGATAACAGTGCGGCGGCAGCAGCCGGGGAAGTATGGAAATGTACACAGACTCTGAATACTCCGTCAGGATATTCCGGAGGTCCGGTTCGTCTGGAACTGATTCAGAATGTAAACGGAACACCGACAGCTTCAGTTGTTCTGGAAGATCAGGTAATCCAGTTCCCGTATGATCTGGATATCACAGGTGCACCTGGTATCAGCGAGGGTACTTTGTATCTGTCTGAACAGATTAGCGGAACTTATCAGGAACTCGGAAATTATTCTATTACATTTGCTAAGGCTGAATGATCCATGCAGGGAAAGATAATAAAAGGAATTGCAGGATTTTATTACATCTATGCAGAAAATGATGAGATTTATGAATGCAAAGCAAAGGGAATATTCAGAAAAGATAAACAGAAACCTCTTGTAGGGGACAATGTGGAGATAGAGGTTTTGGATGAACAGGAGAAGGAAGGCAGTGTGACTGCCATCCTTCCCAGAAAAAATTCATTGATCCGTCCGGCCGTTGCCAATGTGGATCAGGCTTTTGTGATTTTTGCGATAGAGAATCCTAAACCTAATTTTATGCTGCTTGACCGTTTTCTGATCATGATGGAGAAAGAGAATGTTCCGGCAGTCATATGTTTTAACAAGAAAGATCTTGCAAAACAGGAAGAACTGGAGCTTTTATATGAAACCTATAAGAGCTGTGGATATGGTGTGATTTTTTCCAGTACTTTTAATGGAGAGGGGCTGGATGAAATACGTGAGATCCTGAAAGGAAAAACAACTGTAGTTGCAGGACCTTCCGGTGTGGGAAAATCTTCAATTACCAATGCACTGCAGGAAAATGTACAGATGGAAACCGGGGAGATAAGTAAGAAGCTGAAACGTGGAAAGCATACCACGCGTCATTCTCAGGTGATACCGGTGGGACATGATACTTATCTGATGGATACACCGGGATTTTCTTCTTTATATCTGACAGATATAGAAGAACAGGAACTTAAGGCGTATTTTCCGGAGTTTCGCAGATATGAAGAACAGTGCAGGTTTCAGGGATGCAGACATATCCATGAACCGGACTGTGGCGTGAAAGCAGCATTGGCTGAGCATGAGATCAGCCAGCTTCGCTATGAAGATTATCTGGGACTTTATAATGAATTAAAAGAGAAAAGGAGATTCTAATTATGTAT
>ERZ825159.2301-NODE-2301-length-15763-cov-3.138273_pt1 | contig 15763 bp, 10 predicted proteins | sample MGYA00519932_ERZ825159 | MGnify/ENA primary metagenome ERZ825159 (study PRJEB31778, sample SAMEA3449191) | human gut metagenome | biome: human gut; feature: human-associated habitat; material: faeces | place: United Kingdom | collected 2010/2012 ...
TATTCCAACAAGGACAATTCCCTATGAATAATCCGGTCCCGACAATCGACAAATTCTTTTTTCCGAAACCAACGATCGTGCACCCGTGCCAACGATAGGAACAGAACGATTCCTATCAGTACAGTTGTACCCCACACCTCTACGCCCTCATTTCTAAATAAATACACAATCAATGCCGCAACAACGACTACCGAAAGACGAAGAAAAGCAATGATACGAATATACATTTTTATCCGCTCCGTTTCCCGGCTATTAGCTTGAAGTCGGGAACGGTAATCTCGCAGGACTTTTTCCATAATCACCAATGACAAAAAATGATTATACCCTCCACAAATATTTCATAATCAATCGATCGTAATCCCTAACCGATTCGCTCAATGCTTCATACGGTTTGATATAAGTATGAGCAAACGATTCACGCTCTATCTTTCTTTTCCGTTCCTTGCCCAATCGTTGTATCTCCTCGTCTTCTCCGGGAGTTGTAGGACGATACCCCATAATCAGTTTCTCCATATTCCAACGATTGTGTTCCACTTCTGCCATCATCTCGATCAAAGCAGTATCTTCATCGAGATTTTCAGGTTCCGATTTTCCGAAACTTCTTCGCTTGGAAGGGACAGAATGAGCATTGTAAACATTCGACCAACGATGCACGGTAGACAATTCTTCCCACAATGCCCTTGCCTCGATATCGTTCAATGTTTGCGGGAAAGGCTGTTCGGGAGTTATTTTATGATAAATAAAGTTTATCCGCCGTACCCGTTTCATGCAATCGTCGTCTATGTCATAGCACTCGTCCAACATGCCGAACGCCCTCAATTTACCGTATTGATGAGCTTTTCGTATCAATTCGATGGTCGAGCAGGAAACATTCTGACGCACGAGTATCGAATGAGCCTTTTCATACACGAGCCGAGGCATATAAAGTGCCGTAGCGATACTCTTTTGAGGAATTTCGAAACAGATAGCGATAGTCAACAACCGTCCGTCTTCCTCCTCTGCCCAATGTTGTAGCAACTCTTGTATCGGACGGCTCTCGACAGAACCTTTGATAAATTCAAACTCTATGTCGGTAAACTTATCATCGGTATTCGGGTTGGCATAACTCTTAGCTGGCTCTACCGTATCGATAACTCGATAGTCGCACATGTCGAACAAAGAGTTGTATCTGCCCCGCAACCGATCGAACTCGGTGTCGGCATTCATGTCGATAAAAGAGATTCGAGTCCGTTTACTCCGGTCTCGAAGGAAATTGGGATAATGGGCGATATGAGCGGCTTTCACCCCCATGGCGATTCCCATGCTGGTCATTCCCACAATGACGAGATGGACGTATCGGTTGCTGTCATAACCGATTCCGTCACCGTCGATAGGTACATAACGTATGACTTCCGAACCTTTGTCATGCGGAGTATACAGACCTCGCACCAACACCTTCTCCGCCCAAGTTTCATAAAAATTAAACGGCAGAAAATCGATAAGCCTTTCGCTCAATCGATCGAAAGTCTGCGTTAATTTCAATAATTCCTCATTCTCCGCACCGTCTTTATATTTTTTTTGGAAATGCACCAGCCATTGCTTCTCAGTCTTCTTCGGAAGTTGAAATATAGATTCTATATCATACCGTTGAAATACGGCAAAGGTCGATTGAGCTTCGAAAAGCACATTACATTTTTTACAACGGCTCTGTATTTGCGCTACCAACATGCGCAACTCCTCTATATCCCGAGGCTCTTTTCCTATTGCGTTCTTTTCCCGCAAAATCCTATTAATGAGAGCTGCACATTCGATATTGATCGAGTCATGATCGGTTTCATTCTCCTCGCCCAACAAAAATATCTCTTTACAATCCGGCAAATGCAGTTTCTCCAAATCCTCCCGCGAATCGCGGCCCCCGTGCAAAATTATCGTACGACGGTCGATAGAAGCATCAAGTTTGGACAACAACTCGTGACGGGCAGAATCGACACTACCCGAAGTCTGAATGACAAACAAATAAGGCGTATGATCCGACTGTTCGGCCACACTCTTTTGATACAACTGTTTGATAAGCCCGATAGCCATCTTATCGAACCCTATAATCACATAATGATTCCTAAATTTATAGCCTATCTGACCCTCCCTCGCACGCTCTACCCGGCGGTCGATAATATTCGAGAAAATAGAGATGAGCAAACCGCCCATCAGTGCAGACCCGGTGATCGAAATAAGGAATGCAAGGAAACGATTCCACGTCCCTTCGACGACATACTGATTGCCGGGATCGGCAAAATGATAATAGACATCGACAAAAATATTACGTGGGTCGTTCTCCTTAATAGTAAGAATACTGCCAGTAAGCCATTCGATTACGATGAACAAAAGAATAGCAGCAACGATAACACCCAGTAAAAAAAGCAATTGCCATTTGATACCCGATGACAAAATTCGGTCTATACCGATAACCGGGTGTCTGAAAAAATCCTTCATCGCCCCGAAAAATTCTTTTAGTCTTTTCATCTCTTCTTCACAATATCGAATCCCAACGCTTGTATCAGTTTAAGCGTCCCTATCGCTGTGTTGCGATCGTAATCTTTTTCTATTTCAGGTAATTCCTCATAAGGCACGAGACAGGGATGAGTCTTCTTCTCGTCGTCCCGTCGCGCTCCGTAAGTCCACCCTTCGGACAAACGAGATTGCGACCACACCTCATGAACATTTTTCGCCATTACCTCGACCAACTCCATAAGTTCCTCCGGTAGTTTTTCCCGGCTGGTATCCGTCGGAGCCGGAATATACTTTTCGCGTTTCATCGTCATACTGTATTATCCAAGTTATTTTCCCCAAAGATAGCATAAGGCAAGTACAGGACAAAATGAACATGCAAAATACTTTCGGTCCCCACCTGCAAAACCTCATGATAACATCACAAAACTCCTCCTCTGCCGTGCCCCGTAGCATTACGGGGTGTTTTGTAACGCAAAATATAGGGGAGGTGGCACGCAGTGACGGAGGGATTAGCTCCAAAAAAAATCCTATATGCCTCTTTTTACCCCCTCTCTTCGTCTCCACCGCTCCTCTGTCTCTCCTCTATACCGCTTCGCAACACAAGGGTGAATGGGAAAGCCTTCTCGTCTTACCGGCAAAATTACACGATAAAAGAGTGTCGCAAAACTCCTCCCCTGTGTTTTGCAACGCAAAATATAGGGGAGGTGGCACGTAGTGACGGAGGGGTTAGTTCTAAAAAAATTCTGGTAAAGATTATCTATCTTATGAAAAAATCGGGAGCTTCCTTTTACCCACCTTTTCTTTTGTAGAAAAGAAGCAACGACAATCTACCTCACATCTAATGTGCGCCGCATCACAAAATGCTCGTCGAGTTCTTCGGTTTTGAGGTACAGTTCCACTTCGTAACGCCCGGCTGGGAACGGGCTTGTTATACCGTTCGGGCCTTCCAGCCTCATAGAACTGGATACTTCGAAATCTTGTTGAAAAATATCTTTCGAGTCCGGTTCATTAGTGACTGCATCTTGAACACTGGTATAAACTAAGTCACCCTCCATATAGAACTTGAATATCAATTTCAATGAATGTCCTTTTTCAAGCGAGCGCCACTGGAATCCGGCTAATAGCCTTTTGTATGTATTGGCTTTGAAAGACTTCTGTTCAATGACTTTTCCCTCGTAGATGTGCAATGCGCAATCATAAGTAACCCATTGTTGCACTTCTTCATCGGTATTGTAAAAATGAAGCACCAATGCCAAAGGTTCTATCCAGCCTCGCTGCTTAGGCGATTTCACAACCTCGAATCGCCCACGACCCATTTCTCGATTCTTATAGTAAAGAGTGTAAGTATGAGTGCCGGGGGCATAAGAAGTACCGGAATCGGAGCCCCAGCCACATATTTGCAACCATTGGGATCCATCTCGGGGATTGAGTGTGACTGTGTGGTCGAACGCTTTGATTTTGCCTGTCCTTTCATTCTTGATCTCCACATGGTAAGTAACCTTGCGTACAACGTCCGAATAGCAGGTACATCGGCAACGCATTTGCATATACTTGGGCTCCACGAAGTTGCCTGTATTCCAATCATCGATCACCTCACCTTTGCCGTTGATATTACGAAATTCAAGGTTCGAGACAATATGAATCCAACCCATACTTTCCCAAACGTCTTCCAACGGAGCTATTTCGAGCGGAGCGCTGATAACCACATGATCTTCTTCATCAAGAATATCGAACCGCCATGTACCGACCGCAGTGAAATGATCTCGCTTTTCCGACCCCCACCACGGAAATTGCGCCGACATGTTCTCAACGGGTTTTAACGGGGCATCGAAGTCGTAGGTATGAGTTTTGCCGCTTGGTTCGGTAATGCGTACTTTTATCTTGACGGTGCGGTCGATGCGCGATGTCATCTTCACCACAGGCATAATATAACGCGAGTCTGTATAGTGTTTGCTACTTGGCCGGGTATCGCGTTTGCCGTCTTTACCCACTTCGCAAAATTCGAGCGAATGGATTTCGTACCCGCGGTCTTTCTTGAACAAATCGAATAATCCCATAGATATCGAGACAAGGTTAATGTAACAATATGCGAATTTATAAAATGTTATAAAATTTGCCAAACTATCTGGGGAAAATTTATAGCGACCCATTTTTCGCATGATACCCAAATACACAAAAATCAAAGGCTGGAAGGGATTCAAAAATTATTTCTCGAAGATACACCTATAATATAATATAACACAGACCGAATTCTATGCAATAGGAATAATCTATTATCTTTGCATTCGTTTACATATGCTCCATTCAAAATAAAGAAAGAGATAACTAAACAAAATCGGCCAATATGAGTAATAATATTGAAAATCTATTTACACAATATTATCAGATATTGCGCGCCTATGCATTACGTTACGTTCAAAACCAAGATGCGGCAGAAGATATTGTACAAGACGTATTCTTCGAATTATGGCTACGGCGTAACGAGATAGATTTCGACCTCCCGATGAAAGCCTATCTATTCAAATCGGTTTTGAATAAATCGAGAAACTATATTTACGACAAACGCGTAAAAGACAAAATAAGTTTCGATTCGGATAACGATATCCAGTTCATAGACGACTACTTACAATCGTTCGTCGTTTATCAGGAAGATTCCCTACTATTGAAAGATTTGGATCGGGAAATAAAAACCTATGTCGAATCTCTGCCCGAGCAATGCCACCGTATATTCATCATGAGTCGTTCCCTCAATTTAAAAAACAAAGACATTGCCTTGCGACTGGGGATAAGCATTAAAACCGTCGAAAAACAAATAACAAAAGCCTTGTCGGGACTAAGAAATCATTTGAAAAAAAATGGATTGCTATCCTTTTTCTTCTTACTGTTTTCAGGATTCGAATAAAAAAAATAAATTGCTTCGTATGGACGGACAGAACGAAATAAAAGAAATAGATAGACTCATCTTGAAATATCTCGAAGGAGAGGCTTCGAAAGATGAAAAGATCGCGTTATACCGTTGGATCGAACTTTCGGAGGAAAATAAGACACATTTCAAAGAAGCACAGGAACTGTGGCTATCGACCCAAGCCATACTCGCACCGAAAGAAGATACGGAAAAAGCATTACGGCGTTTCCGTTCTAAAATCAAGAACTACAATCGCCGCGGCAAAACATTCCGCAAACCACTCTACTACATTACCCAGTGTGCAGCCATAATAGTGATACTATTAGGCTTGTATTACTTTTTCACAAGAGAATCTAATCCCGAACAATACGCTTGCGTAGAGATGGCAATCGGTAACAAAGGTTGTATTACCCTCCCCGACAGCACGGTGGTTTGGCTCAATTCAGGCAGTAAATTGACATACCCCAGCCGGTTTTCCGATAAAAAAAGAAAAGTCCGGCTCAACGGGCAGGCCTATTTCAAAGTCTTCCACAAAGAAGATCAACCATTCGTTGTTGAAACCAACGATATGGACATAAAAGTTCTCGGGACCAGCTTTGTCGTCAAGAATTACATACGAGACGAAATCATCGAAACGGCATTGATCGACGGGCATGTAGAAGTCTATTTTCCCAATAGCTCGGTTCCTCCCATAACTTTGCAACCTGCCGAGCAAGTCACATACTCCCGCAAGACGAAAGAAACGAAAATATACACGCGAAAAGATAGTAGTCTCTACCACATTTGGGCACAAGAAAAACTACTATTGAGCAATTGTGAATTGACAGAAGTCATAGAAAAATTAGGCGCATGGTATAACGTAACAATGACCTGTACGAACACTTCCCCTACCCCTGTCTATATGACGCTGACGGTCAGGGCAGAACCGCTGAAAGAAATATTGCAAACGCTCAAATCGATAGCCCCCATAGATTATCGTTTCAATAACGACACAGTCTACATTGAACGCAAGTCAAATAGTTAAAATATATTAATACACACTCGTTAAGGTAGGGTATGCCCACTCTTGTTTGTGATAATTATAGAGTGGAGCACATGGAAAAACACAACCGACATATAGACGAACTCATAACGAAGTATCTGGATAAATCCCTTACTCGGGAAGAATGCGCCGAACTGCGCCGTTATTTGGCAGAAGACAAAAAGCATCTCGCATATTTTGCCGAAATAAGAGACCTATGGTTATACAATACGGCTCTGTGGCAACCGGTTATATCCACACGGTCGGCTCTCGAAAAACTGAGAAAGAGAATAAGGAAATATACTTCTCTCGTAAAAATCAGAAGAACCGTCTATTACGCTTCCCAGATTGCAGCCGTTATTGCGATAGCCTTTATCTTTCATACTGTAAAGGAATCCAACGCCTATTCCGCCACAACCCATACGGTTCTCACCTCGACCCATAAATCGGAAGTCACTCTACCCGACGGCACGATAGTATGGCTCAACAATAATACGAAACTCATTTATCCCGAAGTATTTTCATCGACAGAACGATCCGTTTATTTAGAAGGCGAAGCCTATTTCAAGGTCACGAAAAACAAAGCACGTCCGTTTGTCGTGAAATCACAAGGACAAGAGATTAAAGTGTTAGGAACATCTTTCAATGTGCGAAACAGACCGAACGAAGACCTTGCAGAAACGACGCTGATTTCGGGAGCCGTATCCCTCTGTTTCAATAATGACTCCGTGCCCGTCAGATTAAATCCGAACGAACAGATAACCTACTCCAAATCAAATCAATCTATCCGTAAAGACACGGTCGTCGCTCATGAATATATAGCATGGGCTACGGAAAAGATGACATTTGACAACGACAGATTCACAGATGTGATCTCATATTTGGAAGACAAATACCAACTTCAAATAATCTGCCCGGAAGAAATCGCCGATACTTTATACCTGACCCTCGTCGTAAGGAACGAAACCAAAGAAGAGATATTCAAGGAAATAGCGCGTATCTCCCATTTGCAATACTCCATACACAACGATACGGTCTATTTCGATTTCCCGGAAAACACCGATTGTCAAACTTTACAACACAGCCTATGAAACACCATGAAGCGACCCTAACAAAAAACAAGCGATTCAATCATAAAAAATACGACCATTTCTCGTAAACACATCGAAAGAAGAAACCAAGTTAAATACATAAAACCATGAAGACCCTTAAACACAAAAAAACGATCACAAAACGATCTTCATTCCCCTACAAAGTCATAGGACTGGTTTTGTATCTTCTATGGGTTCAACCATTTGGAGCAAATCACCTGTACGCATCGGAACGGAAGATAAACATCGAGGTAAACGACGTGACATTAATCGATGTACTGAAACAAATAGAAGCTCAAAGCGACTATGTGTTCTTCTATAACAACGCAGACATCGATACTGAGAAGAAAATCAGTATTAATATGAAAGATGCGAATATAAAAGACGTTCTGGATAAAATACTGAACGAATACTCTTACCGCATCAACAATAAAAAGATCATCATCACCGCCAAACGTCAGGCTCCCGTTCGCACGAACAAAATCAGCGGTGTCGTCTCCGACGATTCAGGACAACCTATTATCGGGGGCAACGTCTTGGTAAAAGGTTTAAACAAGGGAACCATGACCAACATCGACGGGAAATACACAATCGATGTACCCGACAGTGCAACGACTCTTGTTATCTCCTACATCGGATATAAAAAACAAGAAGTTGAAATCGGTGACAGAAATTATATTCCGGTAACTCTTCAAAAAAACGACGTTCTGATGGACGAAGTAGTGGTTATTGGTTACGGGACGGTTAAAAAAAGTGATTTGACGGGAGCTGTATCGAGTGTCAAAACAGAGAATCTGCCCATCGCAGCCAACACTTCTGTCACACACATGTTGGCAGGACAGGCCGCCGGAGTAATGGTAAAACAAAATTCCGCTCAACCGGGCGGAGGAATCGAAATATACGTCAGAGGTGCTGCATCGACCGGTGCAGGGAATGACCCTCTGTATGTAATCGACGGATTTCCCGTCACCAACAAAAGCGTGGAACCCGAAAGCGGGAACCGCTACGAATATGGTTCCCGAAACCCGATGAACTCGTTGAATCCCAACGATATCGAATCCATAGAAATTCTTAAAGATGCCTCCGCCACTGCCATCTACGGAGCAAGAGCTGCCAATGGCGTGATCTTGGTCACGACCAAAAGAGGGAAAAGCGGGAAACCCATAGTAAAATACAACGCCAACTATTCGATTCAAACAATAGCCAAACGACTGGAAATGCTATCGGCTAAGGAATTCATGAATGTTTCAAACGAAATATCCTATCAAAAATGGCGCATGGACAATGAGTTATATCCGTATGGCGGAGAACTGGAAGAAGACGCTTTACCCTACAAAGGCAATCCATATAGTCCGGAAGAAATTGCTGCCGCCGGAGAAGGGACCGACTGGTTCGGGCTGCTTACGCGCGACGGCTCCATCAACCAACACAACGTATCTGTTTCAGCCGGTACGGAATCCACACGATTTTTGGCATCTTTGAATTATTATAAACAAAAAGGAGTAATCAAGAATTCCGATTTCCAACGTATATCGGGAAGAATAAACCTCGATCAAGATTTAGGGAAATACGTCAAAGCTGGTATCAATGCAACATACAGCACCATTTTCAACAATAATGTCCCATTAGGAGAAGGTAACGCCGAAAATTCCAGCCTGCTGAATTCGGCATTGCATTACGACCCCCTCGTCCCGGTAAAAGACGAATCGGGAAACTATGCGCTGAGTCCCACACTGGGCATGATTCCCAACCCGGTTTCAATGCTCGAAATTACAGACCAGACGCAAACCGATAGATTACTGGCAAACGGCTATATCGAAGCTACATTCTGGAAAGATTTGAAAGTAAAGCTCAATATGGGTATCGACAAAAATCAAGGTCGCCGCAGTACCTATCTTCCCAAATCGACGCTATACGGAAAACAAGAAGGAGGAAAAGCCAATATCAATGAAAATAGGACGGTCGATTTATTGTTCGAACTAACAGCCAACTATACGAAGCAGCTTTTCAAGGAAAGAGACAGATTGGAAGTATTGCTCGGGTATTCATACCAACAAGAGAACTGGGACGGATTAGGAGCCGGCAGCTCTCAATTTTTCACCGATTTATTCCTATGGAACAAATTGGAAGCCGGGAATGTGGCCCGTCCGCCGGTAAGTTCTTCCAAAGGCAAAAACGAATTAGGTTCTTATTTCGGCAGAATCAACTATTCCCTGCTCGACAAATACCTGTTTACATTCTCTTTAAGATATGACGGCTCTTCGAAATTCGGTAAAAACAACAAATGGGGTCTTTTCCCGTCGGGGGCATTCGCTTGGAAAATGCAGAATGAAAACTTTTTGAAAGACGTCGACTGGTTGTCCGAATTAAAATTAAGAGTCAGTTTCGGACAAACCGGAAACAGCAATATCGGAGGCAATGCCTACGAATACTATGAAGCCGGTAATCAATATGTATTCGGAGATGCTGTACAAACAGGCAGTATCAAAAGCCAACTCGAAAATCCCGACCTCAAATGGGAAACGACGACAGAGTTGAACGTGGGTCTCGACTTCGGATTTCTAAACAACCGAATCACAGGATCGTTTGAATATTTCCACAAAGTAGTCAGCGATTTGCTCGCCTTCCGCAAATTGAATTCCTTGATGGAAGTATCTACTATTGCAGACAACATCGGAGCGACCCAAAGCACCGGATATGAGTTTTCTTTAAATACGGTAAATCTTACCGGCCCGTTCAAATGGAACACTACCTTGAATATATCCTCCTATAGCGACCGATGGAAAGAACGCAACCCCGATGTAGTCTTGGCGCCTTATGAAAAAGAAGATGCACCTATCCGGGCTATCTATGGATGCGTATCCGACGGTATTCTGCAAATAGGAGAAACTCCTCCTGCCTCCATGCCCGATTTATTGCCGGGACAAATGAAAGTAAAAGACCTGAACGGGTTTGACCCGAACGACGGTTCCAAATTGCTCGGACACCCCGACGGCAAAATAGACGCTGCCGACAGAATCTATTTGGGAAGTACCGACCCGAAAGTTATCATCGGATTCGGCAACATGTTCGAATACAAGAACTTCGATTTGAATATTTTCTTCTATGGCATGTTCGGTCAATACGTAGCCAATTCGAATCGAGCAAAATACGGGCCCTCCGGTTGCGAATACATCTTGCAACGGCAAAACTATTCGAAAGAAGTATTGGAACGGTGGACTCCCGACAATCCTACGAACAAATTTCCATCGGGATTTTACAGTGCCTACTACGGAGGAGATGACTGGCTGCTCGAAAAAGTATCGTTCGTACGTTGTAAAAACATAACACTGGGATACTCTTTCCCGCACAAGTGGATACACAAAGTCTTTTCACAAGCCAGAATATACGTCGATGTTGAAAACCCTTTCATCATTACGAACTATCAGGGATTAGACCCGGAGATGGATTCAAAAGGCGGATATCCGTCTCAAAGGACATATTCGATAGGTATAGATATCACATTCTAAAAACACGTACACTATGAAGACAAAATTCAAACATATACTGGTTATTCTATGTCTCTCGATGATTTCATGCGAGGGAAACTTGGAACCGGAATTATTCGATCAAATTACACCCGAAAACTTTTTAACCAACGAAGACGACGTAAAGACTGCTGTCACCGGTGTTTACGCCGAGTTCCGAGGGATATCCGAATGGGGACGATACAAAACCTCTTGGGGTTCGGTAATGACGCTTCAAGAAGTCCCCACCGACCTATGGGCCGCGAATTGGTTCTATAAAGCCCATACAGATTTCATGTGGAAAGCAACCGACTATTTCGTCTGTGAAATATTCGAATTTTTCGTGCCGGCCATAACAAAAGCCACTGCTTTAATTGCACGTATACAAGACGCACCTGTGAGCGACGACATAAAAAATCGATATATTGCCGAATTGAGAGTAGTACGGGCGCTCTGGATGTACGATCTGTTCGACCTGTATGGGCCGGTTCCGGCAATCACCGACCCCGAAAAAATACTCAATCCCACTCAGGACTTTACGGTAACTCGCCCCTCTCGGGAAGAATACATCACATTTGTAGAAACCGAATTGAAAGAAGTAATCAATGCCAAAATTTTGCCTGTCGCATGGACAGGTAGCGACTACGGTCATGTAAGTCAGGCAACGGCTATGATGGTACTGCTCCAACTATACATGCACGAAGGTGGCTACTGTCGGAACAAACACGTCGGCGACTATCTGGATTATTTCAAAAAGGCCGAACAGGTAGCCAAAGACATCATGGATTTACAATATTATGAATTACAAGCTGAATTCAAAGACATTTGGAGTCCTCAAAACCAACACAACAACGAAATCATTTTCGCTCTTCCGAGTTTTCCCATTCCGGTAATGGGGAACAACTTTCTTGCCCATGTACTACCCACCGATTACAAGTCCCAGCAAGGCATCCCGCTGACCGGTTGGAATGGATTCAGAACCCCGTGGGAAGTATACGACTCTTTCGATCCGGCCGATAAGCGCAGACAAGTACACAAAACCGAATACTGGAATGGGAAAGAGATGGTTACTGGACGTACCGGAACTCTCGAATATGGAGCTTTGCCCATGAAATATCAAGAAAATGCAAATACCGATGGGACGAATGATGCATCGGAATATGTCATTTACCGGTACGCCGATGTCATCATGTTACGTGCCGAAGCTAAAAACGAAATTTTCGGCCCGGACGGGGGAGGCACACCCACGGCCAAAGAACTCCTGCACCAAGTCTGCCGCAGAAGTTTCGACAATTACGACCAAACCGACCACAAAAAGAAAATAGACCAAATAACCGACATAGACGCTTTTCGCGCTCATCTGCTTCAAGAAAGAGCTTGGGAGTTTATTTGGGAAGGTAAAAGAAGAAGCGACATGATACGACACGGCGTATTCATTTCCAATGCAATCAGCCGGGGTAAAAATCTGGCGAAAGACTACCACGAACTATATCCTATTCCTCAACAAACGATTTATGAACTTAAAATAAAACAAAATGATGGCTACTAATCAAAGAAATCTTTTGAAAAAAGCGACTTTCTGGTCTTTATGCTGCCTCCTTTTCTCTGGACCGATATCTGCCCAAAAGGTATATCCGGCATACGGGTTAAACGACTTCGTAGAAACCGCCGATCCCGAAACCTACGACAGCAAACAGTGGGACGATCTTTCTTCGGGACTTCACGCCGCATGGGGGTCGATCGATACTTTGTACAAAAAAGGAAATGTCCCTGCAAATAAAATAAAACAAACGAAAGCAGTCGTATGGAAAGGCGAAAAAGTAAACTTCATCGCATTGGCTTATACCAAAAACGAGATAAAAGACGTAAAATGCATTACCTCCGATTTAAAAGGTATATCTTCCATCATTCCGGCGGGAAATGTCAAATCGAACTTTGTCCGATACACACTCTCCGACAAGTTCAAAATTTCAGACGAAATATTGGCTTGTGCCGCTCGAACGCCGCATAAAACAGAAAACAGCCACCTCGTGCCCGATGTTCTCGATTATATCCCCCAAATGACGATACCGGGAAGAACCACTCGCCCGATATGGATTACAGTAGAGATTCCGCGAGACATACCGTCTGGAGAATATACGGGAGAGATATTTATTCGTTCGGCTGCGGGTGAAGACCAAATACTGTCTTTGACCGTAGAAGTACTCGACCATATAGTCCCCGCACCGAAAGATTGGCAATTCCATCTCGACCTTTGGCAAAACTGTGTTTCGGTAAAAAGGTATCATAAGCCTACCCTATGGAGCGACGAACATTTCGAGATACTGGCAGAGTATTTTAAAATATTGGCCGATGCCGGACAAAAAGTTTGCACTGCCGTAATCAACCACGGAGGACAAAGTTTCGACGACTGGTACGAAAGTATGATTCTATGGACCAAAAAAGCCGATGGCACTTGGTTTTATGATTATACGGTATTCGATAAATTCGTGAATATGATGGCTTCGATAGGAATCGACCAGCAAATCAATTGTTACTCGATGTACCCGTGGGGAGCTACACGTTACTTCGACGAAAAATCAGGCGATTGGATTTCTATACAGCCGGAACCCGGCACACAGGAATTTGCAGATTTTTGGAGGCCCTTCCTCCTCGATTTCCGGGAACACCTCAAAGAAAATGGCTGGTTCGAAAAAACAGCTATCGCTATGGACGAAAAACTCGAACCCATTATGGCCGGAGTAATCTCTTTCATCAAAGAGACAACCCCCGACTTCAAGATAGCATTGGCCGGGGGTTATATCCCCTCCTTGCAAGAAGACATATACGATCTGTCCATCTTTGTGGGTCACCCCACTACATCGGAGAACATGCAGGCTCGAATCGCACAAGGTAAACCCACGACATTTTATACGAGCTGTTCATGGCCCGAACACCCCAACCAGTTCACATTCTCGCCTCCTGCCGAAAGTGCTCTTGTCGGGTGGTTCGCATACGCTCAGGGATATACAGGATTCTTGCGTTGGGCCTACAACATTTGGGTGCAGAACGTTCTCAAAGATACCCGCTGTGCATCGGCTCCGGCAGGCGACCAACACATGGTATATCCCGGACCTCGCAACTCTGTAAGAATGGCCCGCCTACGTGAAGGCATCCAAGATTATGAAAAGTTACGAGTCATTATGGAACGCCTGAAAGGGCTGGGTACGCCGGAAGCCAACGAAAACATTCAAAAACTGCAAAGAGTATTGCAAACATTCTCATTGGGAGAAATCAGCAAAGAGACCGACAACCGCATCACGAGCTTGGTGAACGACGCAAAAGCCGTACTGACCGAAGTCGCAAAAGCAACGCCCGTAAACATGTCCAATCTGGTGATTCCGTCGAAAGACCGCAATACAATCGAAATTTATCCCAATCCCACGGACGACAAACTGTTCATCTCCTACGATGGAGATACGGAAAAGATAAGCTATCAAATATGCTCCACTTCGGGACAAGTATTGCAAACATCGAACACGAAACCCGTCTATAAATACATAAACATCAAAAATATACCATCGGGTAACTACATTATAAAATTCAATGTCGGATCGCAAGTTATCAGTAAAAAATTCATTAAAAACTAACCTTAAAAAACAAAATCGTATGAAACCGAAAAAAATTACTTCATGCATGTTATTTGCCATGATTTTCAGTTGCGGAATGTCATTACAGGCTGCAAACATCAAAGCTGTCAACTTTATCCACGACAACAGCATCAGAGGCTGTGATATTCACCTGTCACAAGAAGGGAACAAGTACTTCGCCGATGTCTACAACCAACAACAGACCATCGAAATGTGGGTGCGTATAAGCGAAACCCTCGACGCGCAAGGCGGCGTATTGATAAGCACTAAAAGTGCATTCGTCGATGATCCTGCCAATGACAACAAATCAGGGGGCTACGAACTGATGCTGCAACCCAACGGCTGGGCGAGAGCTACATTCTGTGTCGGTAACGGAGGTAACGAACCTAAATGGGTCAATACTCAGTTACAAGCCGGAGAATGGGCAAAACTGTCTATGGTGATAGACGGGAACAAACTGATCTGCTATAAAAACGGAGAAAAAACAGTGGAGGAAACTTTCAGCGCACCAATAGCTGTTGGCACAGGAGACCTCACATTGGGCGCCAATCCCAACTGGGTAGATGGCGAAAAATTTCAAGGAATGATAACCGATGTCAGAATTTGGACGGTAGCCCGCACAGAAGAAGAAATAAAATCCGATTTGAATTACTATTTCGCCTCAAAAAAAGAGAACCTCTTTCTCAACTGGAACATGCAGGAAGGAGAAGGCACGACATTGAAAAACTTGATGCATTCGAGTAGAAACCAAGCCTCGATAGTTTTAATCAACGACATGGACGAAACAGGAATCGAATGGGTGGACAATAGCGGCTGCCCGATATACGAGGAGGGATCGTCGAGCATAGAAACTGCTCGGCAAAAACAAGCGGCCTATATCAGCGGAGACAATATTCTTATCGACGGTGAAAATATAAATGGAGCAGCACTATACACGATAGACGGAAGATTGGTCATGAGCATTTCATCACATCATAACACCATAGACATAAGCGATTTAACTCCGGGGTACTATATATTCAAAGCAATAATAGACAACAATCCGGTATCTTTGAAATTAAGAAAAATCAGTTTGACAGCGAGTTGACACGTCTGTCAAAAGAAAAATTAAAACCTATTAAAGA
>ERZ825159.2303-NODE-2303-length-15761-cov-3.074812_pt1 | contig 15761 bp, 13 predicted proteins | sample MGYA00519932_ERZ825159 | MGnify/ENA primary metagenome ERZ825159 (study PRJEB31778, sample SAMEA3449191) | human gut metagenome | biome: human gut; feature: human-associated habitat; material: faeces | place: United Kingdom | collected 2010/2012 ...
CAAAATAGATTACGACTCGTTTGAGACTTCCTGGGATTTTGAGAAGCATCCGCTTATTTAGGCCTCATGACCGTCTGGATAACATATCCAGACGGCCATGTTCCACTTAAAAAAGTGGATGACGCTTAAAGCCCTTTGAGCATTCGAATGAGTCCCAATCCAATTGAGATAGGCGAACGTTTTCAACGACTAGTTTCTGGATTCTTTCATCTTCATTTACTGCAGCCTTTATGGGCATGGCTTTAACATCTCTTGTTTGAAGATGAAGGGTCGGATTGAATATGTCGAAATAGTACTGTGCAGTTGAAGAGTTGAATAGCCCGAGAACGCCCCATAGTGGAAGGTTAAAGCAAACAATGCTTGGCCCGGCCTTATCAAAGACACATCCGCTTGGTAGGTAGCGGAAATGGGATTTTCCGCTTGTTATATCGGTATATGTAATACCTTCTGAATACCAAAGGGAGTTATCAAGCAAGTTGGATGTTTTGTTCGCTGCATAGAAGCTACGAGCTGGAGTCGACCAATTGACTACAGAGTCTATGTTTCCAAACCAACGGCGAAAATCACCGCCCTTAGCATATGGGACCCACGTACCTTGTTCTGAACAATCGCCTAGCGATACTTCCCAAGAGAACCGAACGTATTTAGCGTTGTCTGCAGTGATGTTTTGCGATCCCGTAAAACACGCGTAGCTACTTACAGAACTTCCTTCTCTGCAATTATCGATAAAACCTGACTTTTGCAGAACAAATAGGCTGTTTGCCTTATGCGAACTGGGTAAACGGCCGTGTTTCCAGTGACATTCCTTGTAGTGCAACAGCCTAGCTGCGCGGTTTCTTCACAACCGACATGACGTTGTTCATCTGGGACTTCGTCATCACCTGGCGCGAGAGGTCGATACCGACGCAGGAGCAGAGCGCGTCGGTGAGGTCGGTGCGGTAGTCGAAGTGGTAGACGTTGGCGTCGAGCCGGCGGCCCGTCATGTTGCGCAGCGCCTCGGAGACGGCCTCGGCGGACGGGCGCGAGCCCGTCGCCCTCTCGACGTCGGCCTGCATGAGGCGCATCTCGAGCAGGGCAACGTAGCAGACGAGGAAGTGCGCCTCGATGTGGTCGCGGGTCCAGACGTAGACCGGGCGCGCGTCCATGGTGCCCTTGAGCACGCGGAACGACTCCTCGACGCGGGAAAGCCCGCGGTAGGCCTCGATGACGTCGCGCTCCGGCCATTCCTGCTCGGAGGTGATTATGCAGTAGTAGCCGTCCATCTTGGCGTCCTCGGCGATTCTGGCCTCGTCGAGAACCCAGTTGTGCTGCGCCTTCTCGCCGGTCGCCTTGACGACCGGCACGTCCTTGGCGTACTTGGCCGAGCTGCGGGCGACGGCGGACGACATGTCGCCGCGCGCTATGGCGGCCTTGGACTTCTCGATGACCTTGGCGCGCTCGTGGCGGGCCCGCTCGCAGAAGTCGCGCGACCAGAACGCGACCTCCTTCACGGGCACCATGACCCGCCTCCTCTTGCCATCCTCGCCCGTGACGTGCACGGCCTTGTCGGCTATGCGGCTCTTGACCTTGAACCTCCCGGAGCCGGACTCGGCGTAGCCGGCGCCGTCGAGCACCCATTCCCTGAGCTTCCTGGTCGCCTTGCGCACCGACTGCGAGAAGACGAACCCGTTGCCGTCCAGCGTGCATGCGGCTATGTTGCTGGAGGTGTTGAGCCCCTTGTCGGCCACGACCACGACGCGCTCGCCGTCCGGGTTGCCCGCGCCGCGCAGGCCGGCCTTCTTCATCATCGGCAGCATGGTCGACATGTCGTTCACGTTGCCCGGGAACAGCTCGTAGTCCAGGGGCACCCCCTCCGCGTCGAGCAGCAGCCCCATCTGCACGATGGCCTCCGGGCGGTGCTCCTTGGAGACGCCCTTCCTCCTCAGGCCGCCGTCGTCCTCGCCGTCCATCTCGAAGTAGTAGTTGGTGACGTCGTAGTAGAGCCTGGTCCTGTCGCGCGGCCCGCGAGCCGCCTCGATCGAGCTGTTCATGTGCTTGACCAGTCCGTCGGCGTTGGCGGCGAGGTAGTCTAGGCAGCGGTACACGTCGTCGAGCGAGAAGCCGCACTTGCGCGGGAAGCGGCCCCTCGACGCGAACGCGGCCGCCTTCGACCCGGGCTCCGAGACGCGGTTCCACGTCAGCAGCTCGAGTATCCTGCACGGGTCGTAGGAGAACCCCCGCGACGTCCTGCGCCGCTCGAAGAAATCGCGGATCCCGAGTTCGCGGTGGAAGTAGGCGCTCGGCACGGCCGCGCCCATGTCGATGCGGCCCTCGGCGCGCTTGTCGATCCTCTGGAGCGGGTGCAGCGTCACCGTTATCGGCGCGGCCTCCGCCCTCGCGGCCTCGTTCTCGGCCTCGACCTCGGCCCTGAAGTGGGCGACGGGGTCGTCGTAGGCCTTCTCGAGCTCGTCGAGGTAGCCCAGCGAGCGGACGTGCCTGGTCTTCGTCTTCCCGTCCTCGCCGCGGTATCCCTGCACGACCGACAGGTAGACCCGCCCGTTCTTCCTCTTCTGCTTCTTCACGAACACGATAATGCCCCTGACCTGCGGTGACGATGTGTTCATTATAGCATACCAATAACGTTCCCCAACGCATATTGTCTATAATTCTTGACAAAAATAGAGGCCGGAAACGGCCTCTGAACAGGAGCATCAAAAAGAAGGGTCAGTTATCTATCTGCCAAACTCGGGTATTATTTCGACCGCTTGCGCGACGGATGGGTATCTGTGGTATACTGGCAACACTTTAGCGCAGTAAAGTGCAGTAGCACAAACAGGGAAGGGCACCGTGCGCGACGAGCGAGCGCGGTGTGCGAAGGAAGGAATCTCATGAAGAAACTGAAGGTAATGGCAGCAGCGGTATGCGCCCTCGCCTTGGCGGCGTGCATGCTGGCCGGTTGCTCCTCCAACAACGCTTCGAACGACAAGAAAGACGCGGCTGCGACCAGCTCGGACAAGACGACGCTCATCGTCGGCTTCGACCAGTCGTATCCGCCGTACGGTTTCGTCGGCAACGACGGCAACTACACCGGCTTTGACCTCGACCTCGCCACCGAGGTCGCCAATCGCAATGGCTGGGACATCCAGCTTGAGGCTATCGATTGGGACGCGAAAGACACGCTGCTCAATTCCGGTGCTATCAACTGCATCTGGAACGGCTTCACCATGGAGGGCCGCGAAGACGACTGCACTTTCACCGATCCGTACATGCTGAATGCCCAGGTTGTTGTTGTGAAATCGAGCTCGGGCATCAAGAGCCTTGACGATCTTGCGGGCAAAAACGTCATCACTCAGACCGATTCCGCCGCCCAGGAAGTGCTCGAGGGCGATAAGGCCGACCTCGCCGCGAAATTCGCGCAGCTCGAGACCATTGGTGATTACAACACCGCATTCATGCAGCTCGAGTCGGGCGCCGTCGATGCTGTCGCTTGCGACCTGTCCATCGCCCAGTACCAGATGTCTGCCAAGCCCGGCGTGTACACCCAGCTTTCCGATGAGCTTTCCAGCGAGCACTACGCCGTCGGCGTGAAGAAGGGCAACACCGAACTCGCGCAGAAGATCACCGACACCCTGAAAGCGATGAATGAAGATGGCACCGTGAAGCAGCTGTGCGAGAAATATGCCGACTATGGTCTGAGCTACGAGAACTGGATTCTGAAATAAGATAGAATCGGTTGAAACATATGCGAGGCGTTTGGCAAGGCGCCTTGTGGCGGAATCGCGGGCGGGGCAATCCGTTCGCGATTCATGCTGTTAAGAGAGAGGATTGCCGTGGATATTTCCACTATGCTCACCATGCTGGGTCAAGGCTTCGTGGTCACCCTGCAGATTTTCTTCCTCACGCTTTTGGGCTCGTTGCCCCTTGGCGTGTTGGTTGCGCTTGGCCGTATGAGTCGCGTCAAGCCCCTTGCGTGGCTTATACGCCTGTACATTTCCGTCATGCGCGGCACGCCGCTCATGCTGCAGATGTTCTTCATCTACTTCGCGCCGTATTACCTGTTCGGCATGGATTTGTCCACCGATTCCAAGTTCAATGCGACTATCGTTGCGTTCATCATCAACTACGCGGCGTATTTTGCGGAAATCTACCGCAGCGGCATCCAATCCATTCCGCGCGGCCAATACGAAGCCGCCGAAGTGCTGGGTTACTCGCGCGTGCAGACGTTTATGAAAATCGTGCTTCCGCAGGTCATCAAGCGAATTTTGCCTGCAATGGGCAATGAAATCATCACGTTGGTGAAAGACACCTCGCTTGCATTCGCCATTGGCGTGGCCGAGATGTTCTCCACGGCGAAGGCGCTCGTCGCATCGCAAGTCAGCATGCTGCCGTTCGTGTTTGCGGCCGTATTCTACTGGGTGTTCAACTTCATCGTCGAGGTCGTGTTGAATAGGATTGAGAAGAAGCTCGATTACTACCACGACTAAAAGTTGCGCCGTTCTGCGAACGGCGCAACTGCTCGATGCCGCGCGACAATCCGGACGGCATCTTGCCCAGCTAATCTGGGCGCGCCCGTTCGGGCGCAGCAGTTGGAGATTGAACATGCCATTTAGACATGTTCAACATCGCTTGCGTACCGAAGTACGCGGCGCCTCGCCTTCAGGCCAATATGGGGCACCCGGCTGGCTCTCGCTGTCGTGAGTGCGAATGCGGCTTTTCGCAACCCGCGGCGTCTTGAGCGCGAATGCGATTTTTCCAACTCGCCATCGAAAGGGGCAGGGGATTGTCCTCTGCCCCTTTTATATTTGGTGCGAAAGCGACGTATAATCTGCGACCTTTCGCACTTGTCGCTTGACCTGCGATAGAATGCTTTTGTTCATCACCACATCTGGAAACGAAGAGGTTTTCAAATGACCGATACCGAAAACACCATTGCCCCTGAGCTGCTCAACGATGAGCGTGCGCTGCGTCTTTCCAAGCGTGAAGACTACATCGCTCGTGGCGTGAACCCGTATCCCGAGCACTCCGAAGTGACCGACTACGTGCGCGACATCGTCGCGAAGTATGCCGACCTCGCGACCGGCGAAGACACCGAGGACGTCGTGAAAATCGGCGGCCGTATTGTAGCCAAGCGTGGCCAGGGCAAAATCATGTTCCTCGTGGTGCGCGACACCACGGCCGACATCCAGCTTTTCTGCCGCATCAACGACATGTCCGAGGCCGATTGGGAGCTTCTGCGCAACCTCGACCTGGGCGATATCGTGAACGTCGAGGGCGTTGTCGTGCGCACGAAGCGCGGCGAGCTCTCCATCGCTCCGCGTGCCCTTACGCTGCTTTCCAAAGCTGTGCGTCCGCTTCCCGAGAAGTTCCACGGTCTCTCTGACAAAGAGACCCGCTATCGCCAGCGCTACGTTGACCTCATTGTGAACGAAGACGTGCGTGACACCTTCCGCAAGCGTTCCACCATCCTTTCCACGTTCCGTCGATACATGGAATCTGACGGCTACATGGAAGTTGAAACGCCGATTCTGCAAACCATTCAGGGCGGCGCTACGGCCAAGCCGTTCATTACGCACTTCAACGCGCTTGACCAGGAATGCTACCTGCGCATTGCCACTGAGCTGCATTTGAAGCGCTGCCTGGTTGGCGGCTTCGAGAGCGTGTTCGAGATCGGCCGCATTTTCCGCAACGAAGGCATGGACCCCAAGCACAACCCGGAGTTCACCACCGTGGAGCTGTATCAGGCTTACGCCGATTTCCACGACATGATGGACATTGCCGAGGGCATCTACACCACCTTCGCCAAGGAGGTTATGGTCAGCTACGAGCTGGAATGGATGGGCGAGAAGATCGACCTGACCCCCGGCTGGCCGCGGCTGACCATGGTCGAAGCCGTCAAGAAGTACGTAGGCGTTGACTTTGGCGTCATCACCGACGACGCGGAGGCCGTAGCCGCCGCCAAGGCCGTTGGCGTTGAGCTGGCCGACGCCGCCGAGAAGACCTGGGGCAACGCCCTGTATGCCTGCTTCGACCAGAAGGTCGAGGAGCATCTGGTGCAGCCCACCTTCATCACCATGTACCCGGTGGAGGTCTCCCCTCTGACCAAGAAGTCCCCGGAAGATCCCCGTCTGACGGAGCGTTTCGAGTTCTTCATCAACCGCAGCGAGATGGGCAACGCCTATTCCGAGCTGAACGACCCCATTGACCAGCGGGAGCGCTTCATGAAGCAGGTCGAGCAGCGTGAGCGGGGCGACGACGAGACAGAGATGCTGGATGAGGATTTCCTCACCGCGCTGGAATACGGCATGCCCCCCACGGGCGGCATGGGCATGGGCATCGACCGCGCCGTCATGCTCTTCACCGGCGCCGATACGATTCGGGAGGTTATCCTGTTCCCCACTATGAAGCCCCAAGACTAAAAAGCCATTGTGCTGCAATAACTTTTGCCCTCATATTCTTCAGTTGACAACAAATTGACAACAATTTCGTATATCAATACGAAGTGATGTGACGCAGGATGAAGTTTTGTTAGACCCCAGCGCAAAACAGCACTTATCATTTGAGGACACTTTCTGTACGAATTTCCAGAAAGTGTCCTTTTCTTTTTGCAGGTTGCAGCATCTGTCTTGACAAATTCCAATTTGAAAGGATTTTGAACGAATGATCAGTGAACAGACAAAAGAATACTTTGAACTTGGAAAGCGAAACGATGTTCGTGAGCGTGCAAAAAGGCTGCGCCGGCAATTTCTAAGGTATAAAGACGCGGAGATTGTTTACAGCATCCACCATAAGAAGCTTCTGGAGATGGCCAACAAAGCAGGCGCTATTTATCGTATCGATGGCACTGTGCTGATTAACCGGGATATCTTCGATCAGTATCTGGAGCAGTTTCACGAGCCCAGTACCCTTACGCAAGCGGAGGAAAAACAATGAGCGGGAACCTGTGGATGTTTTCTGATAAGCTGGATGATGAGGATATTGAGATCATGAAGCATGAGTTTATCACCTACTATCAAGGCGCAGATTATTACGGTTTGGGCTTGAAGATGTTCACCAGATTGGCTCACGAAGCAGGCGCTGTCTACAAGATAGGCAAGAAGGTGCTAATCCGCCGTACTATCTTTGATGAATACCTTCGGCAGCAGTATCATATTGAGCAAATGGCGTCGCTTGCCGCCGATGGAAAAGAGGCGTCCACAAGGCAGGGAACGCTTGTACTGGACACCGATAGCGGTCGCATGAACATTCGGTTTGGCTTAAATGACTACTACGGTTTTCTCTCCTGCGGAACGCGAATGGAAGTGCGGGTAGACGGAGAATGGATCCCGACACGGCTTGAGATGGCTGACAACTGGATCCTGATTGGTATTGAAACAAAAGATATCACCGGCCTGACAGTCAGAATCAAAAAGCGATGCAGCAACAAATGCAACTATGCATAGCTGTGTACTCCGGGAAGTCCGATTCTTAACTTCTCCCACATTGGAGGTGATAATTTCTCATTTGCTCGGAGCATCCGAATAGCTCCACATAATTTGATATAGCGCAACTTTCCAAATCCTGCCACACAGGATGGGACCCCGGACGGTTTCTGTCACACCGTTCGGGGCCTTTTAGCATAGTGACATATTCGGATTATGAAAATAGGAACATTGGTGCCGCAGCGAGACACAGGCCGGATGGACATTCGCTTCTCTCCCAATAACTATTACGGAGGATTGCATTGCGGTGAAACCTTAGATGTAACGATCAATGGGAGATGGGTTTCCACTCGTATTGAAATGGGAAACGATTGGTATCTCGTCGGCGTCGATACGGATGATCTCGTCGGTTTGATCGTCCGAATCTAAAAGCATAACTGGCCAGTAGGAGCATCCTGCTGGCCTTTTCTATTTCACAGGGAGGAAAGCAACATGAAGTGTCTGCGCAAATATCAGTGGGTCAAGCTGCCCAGAGATATTCCGGATATGGGAAAGGGGCTGATGGCCTACTGGGCCATGCTTGCCTTCCGCGCAGCCTTCCGCAAGGGCAATGCCAGTTACTGCGGCCACAGCAATCCCGTAGCACCCGGAATGTGGGCGGGTGGTGTTGTCGGTCTCAAGAGCATTCTGGGTGCCAAAAGCCGTACCAAGGCGCTGCAGATACTTGACAAGCTTTCCTGCCTTGGTTTTCTGAAATACTCTCTTGACAGCCAGACAAAAAAGCTGACCTATGAGATCACCGATTGGGTGGTTAAGTGTTCCGGGGCTGAATGTATGTCCGGGACCGTTTACGCTTCCACAGGGTATGGTTTTCTATGCCTGCCGCGGAACATTACGCAGCGGCTGGCAAACGCTAAGAGAGTTTTCGATGAAGCGGATGCATGGCTTGATCTGTGGTGTCATACCACCTATGAGGACTATGGGAACGCCTTCTCGTTTCTTGCACCTGTCGTGCAATACGGTAGATTCGGGAGCGTCCTGACTTTGGAAACGCTGGGAGAGCGTTGGGGCTGGGAGAAAACAAAGGTATGGAGGTTCTTCAAAAAGCATGGGGATGTCTTTTCTCTGTACCGGCTGCCCAGTTCCTATGGCTGTCTCGTGTTTAACGCTTCCTACCCGACCGGAGCTGATATTCAGCTTCCGGAGCAGGAGATAGTTATGCGTATTTTGCGTAAAATACTTATTTGCTCAGCTTATAAGTGCAAGGGCGGCAGTGAGAACCTACGTGTAAATCACATGGTTGCATGGTATAGCAGAGCGGTCATTTTGTCTCAGCAGATGCAGTCTGTCCCTGAGATTTCAGAATACCGCGTTGCGCTTTCTGACCCCATAACGCGCGCGTATCTTTCTCATGGTTGGAACTGTGAGCATTGTAGGAACTACCATTATGCCTGCCCGGGTATGTTAGAGGGAACCCCCTGCTTTTTCCGTTCTGGGCATGAAATCAGAGGACCATGTACACAAGTTGAAAACCACAATTACAACAACGAGGAGATTTTGCCATGAAAAGTAAAAAGCCGTCACTATACGATGCACAGGAGGAGCAGATTCAGCTGCAATCTGCCTCCTTTGTAGATTTCCTGACACGGAAAGGTGTCCTTGAAGATCATAACATCGACAACGAGCGTGTCCGGAAAGCCAAAAAGGATACTGCACAGAGAGCATATCACAATACCGAGGTCTTGCTGAGCCAGTATCGTCTGATTATCTGGGTATTGGAATGCATCCCCGGAGAACTGTCCGATGAGCTGGAAGTCCCTGTACATGACATCGATGCTCTGGCGGAGAAAATCGATATCCAGACCTCCCTTGAAAATGCGCGGATCGAAAGTCGGGTAAATGCCATGATGAAGACCCGATATCTGGTAGATCGCATCCATGAAGCTCTTGCGGTTATCCGGAAGAAACCCGGCAACGGAGAAGATCTGTACTCCGTCCTTTATACGACATATCTTGACCCTGTTGAGAGAAAACATGAAGAAATCCTCAAAGAGCTTCGCATGACGTCAAGAACCTATTACCGCTTACGAAGGGAAGCCATCACAATCATGTCCATTCGGCTGTGGTCTGCCCCTTCCGGGGAAACTGCCTCGTGGCTTGAAGTCCTCACTATCCTCGAAGAGATGTAAAAGATGGGATGACAAACGGGATGAAACATGCGAAAACATTTTGGCAGGTCTTTGCTGATGACTAGAGAATGGCAATGTGATATAATCTTATCGTCCAAAGTGGACGAAACGATCAGGCACTGTTTTGAGAGCTGATTCTGGCTCCTCAGAATGGTGCCTTTTGTCGTTTCATCACCAAGAAAGGAGGAAGTAGCACATGGTTAAACAGATTACCAGAGGCAAAGACATCGCCCGAAACACCTACTGGTCCGCAGTTGGTATGGCCGCGGCCACCATGCTGGCAGTCCAGCCCGTTTTCGCAGACACCATCTGGGATCGTTTCTCTACGATCCTGAAGGATGTTTACGGTCAGGTCGTTGCCATCAGCACCATCGTTGCCGTTACAGTCGCAGCCATTGCACTGCTGATCCGCATGATTTCCCGCAATCAGCGAGCAGTTGAAGAAGCTACCAGCTGGCTGAAGCGCATCGTCGTGACATGGATCATCCTGAACTCTCTGGGCTTCGTTGTAGCCTACCTGCAGCCCTTGATTCAGGGCGGCAGTTACTCCGGCTAGGCGAGGCATAGGGAATATCCAGACTTACCAAGGAGGTGATACCCATACTAGACTGGATATTCGAGGGTATCGTCAATTGGGTGGCAAGTATCGTTTCCCAGCTGTTTGACGCGGTATCCGGGCTGTTCCTTGAAGCGCTCGGCACCGACATGACGGCGATGGAAGAATACTTCCCCTTCGTCACCAAAGCCTACGATGTCATGCAGGTAACAGCATGGGCAATCTTAATTCTGATTACCATATGGCAACTGTTTCGTGCATTCGGAGGCCCTATTACAGAAGCTGAGAACCCTTGGCATCTGCTGATCCGGAGTTCTGTCTACGGCCTTCTGATTGGCTATGCCAAGCCGAATTTCTCCCTGTGCCTGAACATTGCGCGGGCGCCCTATACAACCCTTATGGAATTATCCATGACCGCAGAGGATTTCACCTTTGCGGGCGTGGAACAAGCCCTCACCAATGGTCTGGTGACAATCGTGTCAGCTGCAACCGTTGTAGGTCTGATCCTGATCCTCATTCTGGAAATCGCTCTGGGCTGGAACTACTTCAAGCTCCTGCTGGAAACCGTAGAACGGTACATCGTTGTTGGTGTTCTGTGCTATACCTCACCTCTCGCCTTTTCTATGGGCGGCTCCAAAACCACGAGTACCGTGTTCAAATCCTGGTGCAGAATGGTTGGTTCCCAACTGCTGCTCCTTGTCATGAACGTCTGGTTCCTTCGTGGTTTTGCCTCGTCCATGGGACAGTTCATCGCAAACGGTGGTGCGCTGACCACCGGTAAAGGAAGCATTTTCCTGTGGATGTTCTGCGCACTGGCTTATCTGAAGTGCGCCCAGCGATTCGACAGCTATCTGGCCTCCATCGGCTTGAATGTGGCGCAGACCGGGTCCAGCATGGGCATGGAACTGATGATGGCTGCCAGAGTCATCTCCGGGGCAGGCAGCAGTGTTCGCAGCGCGGGCAGTGTCTTCGGCCGGGGCGGAAATGCCGCTGCTACCGGAACCGGTGCTGCCGCAAATGGCTTTGCCTCCGGTTTCGCTTCCAGATTCAGCCCCAACTCCTATGTCCGTGATGCCGTTGTAGAAGGTGGCTCCCGCATGGGCTTCAATGGCGGTGCCGGATTCGTTGGCCGCGCCTTCGGTGGTATCGCCGCCCGGAATGGTGCTACCCTGAATGGGAACTCCATTTCCTCTGTAGCGGCCAGAGCGCCCAGCACTTCCGGCACGATTGCCGGTGATATAGCGGACAGGAGCCTTGGCAACTATATGCCCCAGATGCAGGGATTCCAGCTTCAGGGAACGCAAATCACAGGAGGCCATATCAGTACGACCGCAGTTTCCGCGGATGGCAAATCGGCTTCTGTGGATATGTTCAACGCCTCTCAGTTTGAAAAGCCAGAAGTTCCCCACAGCGTGGTTACTGCGGCGGATGGAAGCCAGTGGTATCAGATGGCCAGCGGCGAGGGCCGCGGCGCCTTTTACGATGTACCCACCTTCCATGGTGTTGGAGCAGATATCCCCAACACAGCAGCAGGTGATGGCGTGTCCGGAGCATCTCAGCCCGGCGAAAGCGGCCAGAGCTTCGGCGAGACGCTTACCCACGATGGCGTTGAAGGCCATCCCGGCATGGTGACTTACCCCGGCGCAGCAGACGGAATTGGTGCAGCGGATACCCCGGCTCCGGAGAGTACCCTGCTTACAGGAGTTGCCGCATCCCCTGTGGGCGGAGGAGATCAACCGCCCATTGGATACGGCAACGGCGCTCCCTCCGTGGATACCGTTTACGGCAACGCCCCCGAAGCACAACACTTTGGTGCTGCATATGCGGGTGGCTTTGGCGAGTCTCCCCAGAACGGCGCTCAATTTGCAGATCATGGAGAAAACGTTGGTCAGGGATTCTATTCCGAGGCGCCCCTTGTGGCAGCAACCTTCCCCAGCGCACCGGAGGGTACTTCCCTGCGCACCGTGGGCGACGGCGTTATCGAAGCCAGTTCCCCGGATGGAGGCAACACGCTCTGGTACAACAGCGCCTATTATCAGGAACCCGATGCGCCCCACAGCGTCATGCAGTCTTCCAACGGTGTGGATTGGTATGCCATGCAGCAGCAGGGCAACATTCCCCAGTTTGAAGTTGGCGAGGCCGCAGCTGCTTATAATCAGGCGGCATTCCAGAACTTTATGCCCGGTTATGATCTTCCTGTTTCTCAGGTTGATGGCACACACCGTCAGGACGGCTACTTTGAAGTCCGGCACGAGGATGGCTCTGGCACGAAGTTCTATGATATCGCCAGATATGCCGCACCTCGTGGTGACTATCAGGTCTTCGAGGATTCCCGCGGCAGTCAGTGGTACGCAATTCAGGGCGATGCCGCTGTCGACCGCAAACCCGTCTACGAGAACGGTAAGCCTGTCTATGACAACGGAAAACTCCGCACGACCAATGTGGAAACCATTCGTTACAAGCAGACGCCCACCCGATTCGCTGAGCCTGAAAAGCGCGGAGATATCGAACGAAAGCCCCCAAAAAGAAAAATGTAACCAGATGGCCATGGTTGTGAATCTCACGATCATGGCCTTTTTCATTCCAAAACGGAGGTGATTCCATGGCCGAGCCGGAAAAAGATCAGATCGGCGATGGTCAAGACAATTTTGGTCAAGCTGCCGGGAAAGCAATTCAGGCAGCGAAGCAAATCTCTCATGATGCTGCCGCAGAGGCAGCCGTAAAAGGTGCGGAAGCAACAGCAAATGCGGCCGCTGCAGTGGTTCAAGCCGGTGCGGAAAGCGGCAAAGCCGTTGCTGAAATCGCCGCAGGTACTGCCGCCGGAGGCCCGTGGGGCGCAATTCTTTCCGCCGCGTGGGCAATGCGCCACAGCTTGTTCAAGGTTCTGGTCTGCATCTGCCTGTTCCTCCTGATTATCGTCATCCTTATCTGCTCCATCCCGAGTATCGTTCTGGACAGTGTGGTTGGCCTGAACGGGGTTCCTCCCGCAGAAGAAGTCACGCTGGAATCGTCCTACTCTGAAATGTCCAATGCGGTATCGGCAGTGATCGACGCAGGGTATGACCAGTCCCTTGCCAGAGTCGAGGAAATTATTCTGGATGGCGGTTATGACTATGACCTTTCCATGGATGCCCTTATCAACCATGCGCAATCGTCTGCCGGTTATGATGTTTGTTACATTCTGGCCGCCTATTCCGCTTCCTTACAGCAGAAAGGCATATCCGTGGAGGATATGGTGGCGAAGCTGGCCAGAATCTCCGATCAGATGTTTCCGGTATCCTACGTAGAACGGCAGCAGGAAAGGCTCGTACCTGTAAGTTATTCCACTTACAAGCCCGTGACAGTAACCGTTGTGACACACATTGAATCGGCAGGCATTGTCAATAACGTTCCCCGCTATAACTACACCACTGAACGGCGGCACTACTATCTTCCGGACGAGGCAAGGGAATCTGATGAAGAAATCACGGTTCCCAAGTACAAAGCAGTTTCCGTGACGGTACCGATCTATTCTGGCAGTAAGATTTCCGGCACCCGGACAGAGACCTATTATGAAGCAGACGGTGACGAAACGCTTGAACCAACCACCGAAATTATCAAGTATGTGGAATGTACCATTTCGCCCTTCGACAATTCGGTGATCCTGGAAGCCTTTGGCATTGACACCTCAGCACAATACCCCCAATTCAATCTGACCTACGGTGAGGTAATTCAGAATATGGCAAATGCCTTAAAGATGACCCTGTACGGCACTTTGGGAAGCGGCACGTCCGTTCCCCTCACAGATGCTGAGCTGATCGCATTTGTCAACAGCCTCAGCTGTAATGACACCAGAAAGCATATCGTCACAACCGCTCTGTCGCTGGTAGGAAAGGTTCCTTATTTCTGGGGCGGCAAAAGCGAAGCCGGATGGAATGACGAATGGAACACTCCCAAGCTGGTTACCGCTGCCGGATCAAGTTCCACGGGAACGATTCGTCCGTATGGGCTGGATTGCTCCGGGTTTACCGACTGGGTGTACAAAACCGCCCTTGGCATCAGCATTCAGGCCGGCTCTTGGGCGCAGTACACAAGCTCTACTCCCATTTCCGAAGCGGAGCTTCTTCCCGGTGATCTGGGTTTCCTCCTGAATGACGGCGGCACTACAGACCATGTTCTTATTTTCGCCGGTTACGATGAGGGCGGCAACCGGAAATGGGTGCATTCGGAGGGTGGCATTGGCGTCCATATCAACACCCCCGGCTATGACTCCAAACTGGTTCTGCGAAGACCTTCCGGGGTTAATTTCGAGCAGGATGTCAGCAGTCCAGCCTATGGCGAACCGCTTTACTCCCTTGAAGTCAATGTGACCCATTACTGTGCCTGCACCAAGTGCTGCGGCCCCAATGCCAAGGGCATTACTGCCAGCGGCAAAAGAGTCGCGGTCGGTATGGTTGCCATGTCCAGCTACTACCCATTCGGTACCCAAATTATGATCAACGGCATCATGTACACAGTTGAGGACCGGGGTGGCTCCGGTATCGAGAACAACATTGCCCGCGTCGATATCTTTGTCCCGGATCACAACGAAGCACTGCGGTTGGGACGCTTTAACACCACCGCTTACATTTACAGAATTGGAAGGTGAAGAAATGTATTTGCAGGAATTCAAAATCTATCTGATTGGCGGCCATGTGCTCAAGGCCGCCGAGGAAGTGACCATCCCCGCCGAGCATCGGCTCCTCAACCGGTTCAAGAAAGCCAAACCTGATGATATCCTTTCTGTCGGCAGCGAGGAGACCAGTCAGGCTTACATTCCTGTCCGGAACATTCTATACATCTCCACCGGCGATGTGATTCGGTGGTGAGCAGTATGGAAGAAAAGGAATACAGCAACGTGTATGCCATCCCGGCAAACTACACCGATTCCGGCAAGCTGCTGGGCGGTATGGTAGAACCCCGGAACGCGGTTGAGGCCGTTGCCCTCGTGATCATGGTGGGCTACCCGGAAGTCAAATGGATTCCGATGCCCACTACAATTCGCATTGTCATCATGACCGTGACCCTGATTCCGCTGGCAGTGGTCGCGTTCATGGGAATTGGCGGAGACTCTCTGCTCCAGTATCTGGGGCATATCCTCTCTTTCTGGGAAAACCGGCGGATATTACACTTCAGGAGGATCGGATACAAGTATGACCCAAAACAGCTCAAAAAGCCCGGGCGCAAAGGCAAGAAGAAAGAAGCCGGAAAAGCTTGAGTTTGTTCAGCCTTTCATCCCGGTCAAGGATATCCGCAACGGCATCGTGGAAACAACCGATGGCCGGTATGTAAAAATTCTTGAAATCGAACCCATCAACTTTATGCTCCGGTCTTCCGAGGAGCAGTACAACATCCTATCGTCCTTTGCCAGCTGGCTGAAGATATCGCCCATGAAGCTGCAGTTCAAATCCATTACCCGGAAAGCAGACTCTGACAAGCACATCGCTATGATCCGAAAAGAGCTTTCCATAGAGGACAACGCGCAGTGCAAGGCCATGGGGGAAGATTACATCCGGCTGATTAAGGATGTGGGCTCCAGAGAAGCGCTGACTCGGCGCTTCTTTTTGATTTACCAGTATGAAGCCATCGGCAGAAGTGAAT